>Ga0075163_10001359_pt1 | contig 32798 bp, 30 predicted proteins | sample JI1023141ADNA_FD_71478 | JGI IMG/M metagenome (GOLD analysis project Ga0075163, IMG submission 71478) | Wastewater effluent complex algal communities from Wisconsin, to seasonally profile nutrient transformation and Carbon sequestration -... | ecosystem: Engineered > WWTP > Effluent > Algae...
CTCGACGACTTCGGCCTGCTGCTGCACGAGCAGCCGCTGCCCGAGGAGGACTGGTACGGGCACGTGCTGATGTCACAGGCCTGCCGGACGCCGATCTGCATGGACGAGTCCATCCACTCCGTCGCCTCCGCCGATTCCGCGCTGGAGTTCGGGGCGGCCTCGATCATCAACATCAAGCCGGGCAGGGTCGGCGGCTACCTGACCGCACGTGACATCCACGACGTGTGCCTCGAGCGAGGTGCCCCGGTGTGGTGCGGCGGGATGCTCGAGACCGGCATCGGGCGCGCGGCGAACATCGCCCTCGCCGCCCTGCCGGGCTTCACCCTCCCCGGTGACACGAGCGCGTCGAGCCGCTACTACGAGGTCGACGTCACCGAGCCCTTCGTCCTCGAGGACGGGCAGCTGCCGGTTCCCACGGGTCCGGGGATCGGGGTCGACCCGCTGCCGGATGTCCTGGCAGACATGACGGTGTGGTCGACGGAGCTGCGGCCCGGCTAGCCCTCGACGGCGTCGGGCGGCAGGTCGGCGACGCCCGTGATGCGCGACACGGCGAACGGACGCACCTGCTCGGTGCGATGGTCGAACGCTGTCAGCACGCCGGCGGCGACCCGGATCGGCTCGACGATCTGCTGGGTGACGGCACCGTCCGTGTCGGCATAGCCGATCCACAGGGGACGGCTGTCGGAGATGGCGGAGCGCAGGCGCGTCACGATCGCCGCCGCGCTCAGGCTGGGCAGGTCGAGGCTTCCCGCGGGGCCCGCCGTCGTGCGTCCCCGCGGGTCGGTGGTGGCGTGGTCGCCGGCGCGCAGGGTGCGGATCGCCGCCGTGATCAGCGCCTCCTCGGGCGCACGGCGCGTGGTGACCGGTGCGGGCCGGGCCGCCCGCGTCCGCCGGTCGTCCGGCCGGCGGATCAGCACCTGGCCGTCGGGGCTCTCGGCAGCCGGGGCGCATCCCGCCGCGCGCAGGGCCGCGATGACCTCGAAGGCGGGCGTCTGGCTGATGAGCACGGTGTCGGCGATGCGCGAGAGCCCCAGCGTGCGGAGCCGGCGGTCGGTGAGCAGCTGCGTGAGCGTGTCCGGGTTGTCGCAGCGCACGTAGCCGAGGGCGTTCCCCGTCCGCACGGCCCCGTAGCGCCGCGCGACGTCGTCGATGAGGTAGGTGAGGGGCTGCGGGACGGGCGTGCGGGAGATGTCCGACAGCAGCGTGTGGATCGAGGCCGCGTCCCACCCGGCGTCGAGGGCGCGACGGACGGACGCCTCACTGATGCGGTAGACCGTCGCGTGACCGCGCGACTCGACATCGGCGACCAGGCGGAGGGTGCGGGCGACATGCGCGACCAGGGGCCCGGGCGCCACGACCGTCAGGTCGGCCTGGATGAGGACATGGTCGAGATCCTCGGGAAGAGCGTCGTGGAGCGCTGCGCCGACCCGCTGCTCGTGCGAGCGCCGCTGGGCCGGGGTGCCTCCGGGATCGTCCAGCAGCAGTCGACCCGCCGTGCTGAGGGCGCCCGCTCCCAGCAGTCCGAGCTCACCGGCCTCGCGCACGGTCGCCTCGGCGGTCAGTCGGCGCAGCTCCCCTGATCGCCGGGGCTGCCGGTCGTCGAGCACCGAGAGCAGGCCGTCCACGGTGACCGAGGCGCCAGCCGGTGCCGAGGCGAGCAGGTCGAGCACCTGGCGCCGGAGCACGGGGATGGCGCGGCGGTCCCGTTCGGCGGAGAGCACCTGGGTCTTCTCGTCGGCCACCGAGGCGAGGCGGGGGAGCCGCAGCCACGCCGTCACGAGAACGGTCCACTGCTCGACGGTGTGCAGGGCGAGCCACGCGTCGTAGTGATCGGTGGGAACCCAGTGCGGCGGGTCCTCGTGGTCGTCGGCGACGAGGCGCGCCGCATGCGCGAGCTCGATGGTCAGCGAGGTGCGGGGCCAGTCGGAGTGGAGACGTCGGCGGGCTGCGGCGAAGTCGCGCAGCGACAGTCCGCCGCTGCGGAGGATGGCGGGCGGATGGCTCGACCAGTCGTCGAGGAGATCGCGCACCTGCGCGAGCGACTCGCGCGCGCTCAGCGCCGCCTGGGCGTCGACGTCGGCCGGGTCGTGCTGGACGCCCACGTCGAGCGCCGGTCGTGGCCAGAGGGGAGGCGGCACCTCGGCGACGAGGTCGCGCACGGCCTGCACGGAGCGTCGCGCATCCCCTGTGCCCCACACCAGCGCCGCATCGACCAGGTCGCCGAGCGCGGCCTCGCACGACGGCAGGGCCTCGTGCGGCAGGCCGTGGGCCGCCGCCGCGATGATCGCAGCATCGGGAACGGCTCCTGAGGCGGTCACCTCAGCGGCCATGCGCAGGACGTGCAGGTGCAGCGCGTCGAGGCCGTCGAGGCAGCGCGAGACGGAGGGACCGGTGGTGGCGCGGGTGGCCAGCGACGTGATGTCCGACGGCACCGGATGCACGAGGTCGGGCCGGCGTCGCAGCAGCCGGGACAGCGCCGCGTCATCGCGATGCCGCAGGTCGTCGGCGAGGCTGCGGTAGGTGGTCATCAGACCCACGGTACGCGCCTGGGCGTCACCGGGTCCGGCGCGTCGGTGCGCGACGCGAGCGTGAGCCGAGCACGAGCCCGACGAACACGATGATCAGGCCGACGCCGATGAGCATCGAGAAGAACCACAGGGCGCTCGGCATCGAGACGGACGGCAGGAGCAGGGGGATGATCGCGATGAGGGTGAAGAGCAGGCCCGCGATGATGACGCCGATCCCGATGCGCAGCACCAGGTCGGCCCTCGTCGAGGAGGCTGGTCGGGGTTCGCCGGTCACGGGGACAGCCTCTCAGGGCACGTGCCCGATCCGCGGGTCAGGGACGGTAGCCTGTTGGGGCGCGGGAAGGCCCGCGCCGGGCGCCGGGAACCCCTCCGCCCGTGGCGATGCGTGAGTGAGGCTGTCGTGCCAACGGGAACCGTCAAGTGGTACGACTCGGAGAAGGGCTTCGGCTTCATCACGTCCGACGAGGGCGATGACGTGTTCGTGCACGTCTCCACCCTCCCCGCCGGGGTGGCGGCTCTCAAGCCCGGCACCAAGGTCGAGTTCGGCGTCGTCGATGGCCGCCGGGGCAAGCAGGCGCTGTCGCTGTCGGTCCTGTCCGCGGCCCCGTCGGTCGTCAAGGGGTCGCGCAAGCCCGCCGACGACATGGCCGTCATCATCGAGGACCTCATCAAGCTCCTCGACAGCGTCTCCAACCAGATGCGGCGGGGCAAGTACCCGCAGGACGCGGCTGCCCAGAAGGTGGCCGCCGTGCTGCGTGCCGTCGCGGACGACCTGGACATCTAGCCCCGCCCGGTCGGGCTAGGACGGGACGAGGCGGAACATCCAGATCCCGCGGGCGGAGCCTTCCTCGCCGGCGAGGATCTGCATGAGGATGCCGTCCTCAGGGACGTCCTGGAACTCCGGGAACGTGAACCGGTAGTAGGTGCTGGTGATGGGCGTCGGGGTGATCGGCTGGTTGTTGATCAGCGGCTGCCAGCCGGCGTCGGCGACCACGGGGTCGACGCTGATGCCGATCGTCTGGCCGGGGAGGACGGGAACCACGGGCAGCTTGACGCCCGACTGGGCGCTCTCGATGACGTCCTTGGCGCAGGCGTCGACATCGATCGCCGCGCCGTCGAAGCCCCAGCAGTTGGCCTGCTGCCACTTGGTCGTGGTGCCCGAGAACACGCTGGCCCCCGGGTTCGGCTTCTCACAGCCGGAGAGGCCGAGGGCGAGGACGGTGCCCGCCACGAGGGCGAGGGCGATCCGGGCGCGATGCATGTGCCTGACACTACCGCTGGCCCCAGCCGCAAGCCGATCCGGCCGGTGGGACACAATCTCCCCATGACTCCCGCCGCAGTGACGACCGAGGCCAAGCGCGACGCCGTGCTCGTCGCGGCCGTCGATGCTGCCCGTGCGGCCGCCGTGTCCGAGACCGGCGAGGCGCTGGTGGGGGAGCACCTCGGCGTCGTCATGGAGGAGGAGCGCCTGGCGACCCACTCCTTCGCGTGCCTCAATCCCGCCTATGTCGGGTGGCGCTGGAGCGTCACGCTGGCACGCGCGCCCCGCTCGAAGACCGTCACGGTCAGCGATGTCGTGCTGGTGCCGGGCGAGACTGCGATCGTGGCTCCGCCGTGGCTGCCGTGGAGCGAGCGCGTGCTGCCCGGTGACCTCGGCCCGGGCGATGTCCTTCCCACGGCGCCGGACGACGTTCGTCTCGTCGCGGGCCTCACGGCAGAGGACGATCTCGAGTCCGCCGCCTCCCAGAGCCCGCTGCACCCCGGCCAGTGGGAGCTGGGCCTGGGGCGTGTGCGCGTGCTGTCGCCGGTCGGTCGCGACGATGCCGCCGATCGCTGGGTCGAGGGGGACTTCGGCCCGACCACCCCCATGGCACGGCAGGCCTCCCACGAGTGCGGGTCGTGCGGGTTCATGCTTCCCATCGGCGGCCCGCTGGGCCAGCTCTTCGCGGTGTGCGCCAACCTGCTCAGCCCGGCGGACGGTCGCGTCGTCGCGCTCACCTTCGGCTGCGGCGCCCACTCCGAGGTCGAGGTGGAGGTCGAGGCGAAGGCGGAGGAGGTCTTCGACGAGGGCTCCTGGGATCCGCTGGAGCTCGGCCACTCCTGAGCCACCCCCCGGGCTGCTGCTGTCAGCCGCGCGGGACGGCCTTGCGACGAGCGCGCCAGCGCAGGAACACCAGTCCCAGTGCCCCGCTGACGAACCCGACGACAGCCACCGCGATCCACCAGCCCGTGCCGTTCTCGTCGAGGGTCGGCTTGCGGATGAGCAGGGCGACGAGCACGACGAGCCAGATCCCCGTGCCGATCGAGACCGGCAGGATCGCGTCCTCATCCGACTTCGCGGGTATGGGCGTGTTCATCGGGATGCCACGCTACTCTGCGCGCAGATCGCCCGACACCGTCGCCTTCCCCGGCGAAGACCAGGTCCAGGGGAGCACGCATGTCCGTGACATCGCAGGGCACGTCCACCAGCTCATTCGACCGCTGGTTCGAGCTGTCGGCGCGGGGCTCGACGTACGGCCGTGAGGTTCGGGGCGGCTTCGTCACCTTCTTCACGATGGCCTACATCGTCGTCCTCAACCCGTTGATCATCGGAACGGCGAAGGACATGAACGGCGACTACGTCGGCGGCACCACCGACGTGGTCACGTCGATCGCCATGGTGACCGCCGCGACGGCCCTCGTCGCCGGGGTGATGACGATCCTCATGGGCGCGATCGGCCGGTTCCCGATCGCGATCGCTGCCGGCCTCGGACTCAATGGCTTCGTCGCCTTCACGCTGGCGCCGCAGATGACGTGGGCCGATGCCATGGGCCTGGTCGTGCTCGAGGGACTGCTCATCCTGCTGCTGGTGCTGACCGGCTTCCGGTCGGCGGTGTTCACCGCCGTCCCGGAGCAGCTCAAGTACGCCATCGGCGTCGGCATCGGCCTGTTCATCACGATCATCGGCCTCGTGGACGCGGGCATCGTCCGCACGGGCGTGCCGCTCATCACGTTCGGCAACTTCGGCGAGCTGCAGGGATGGCCGATCTTCACGTTCTGCTTCGGACTGCTGCTCACGATCGTGCTCGTCGTGCGCAAGGTGAAGGGCGCCATTCTCATCGGCATCCTGGCCACCACGGTGCTGGCCATCGTCATCGAGGCGATCGCCGACGTCGGGGCCAAGTCGGCCGACAACCCCCTCGGCTGGGGGCTGAACGTCCCGCGCATTCCCGACTCCGTGGTGGCGTCGCCGGACCTCGGGCTGCTCGGGCAGTTCAACCTGTTCGGCAGCTTCGAGATCATCGGCGTGGTCGCCTCGCTGCTGGCGATCTTCTCGCTCATGCTGAGCGACTTCTTCGACACCATGGGCACGGCGTTCGGCCTGGCAACGGAGGCGGAGCTCCTCGACGAGGAGGGCCAGATCCCGCACTTCGAGAGCATCCTCGTCGTCGACTCCCTGTCGGCCGTTGCGGGTGGCGCGGCATCGACGTCGAGCAACACCGCCTACATCGAGTCGGCCTCGGGCATCGGCGAGGGCGCGAGGACCGGAATCGCGTCGCTGGTGACCGGTGCGCTCTTCCTGGTGGCCATGCTCTTCTCGCCGCTCGTCACGATCGTGCCCTACGAGGCGGCGACTCCGGCACTCGTCGTCGTCGGCTTCCTGATGATGACCCAGATCCGGCACATCGACTTCACCGACTACAGCATCGGCATCCCCGCGTTCCTCACGATCGCCCTGATGCCGTTCACCTACTCCATCACCAACGGCATCGGTGCCGGCTTCGTCACCTGGGTCGTCATCAAGGTGTTCACCGGGCGGGTGCGCGAGGTCAACTGGCTTATGTGGGTGGTGTCGCTGGCCTTCGTGGTCTACTTCGCGATCTATCCGATCGAGGTCATGTTCGGCCTGAAGTAGGGACGTAGTCTGGGGTCATGGACCCGCGATCGAGGCGCTTCGTCACGCTTGCCGTCCTCATCTCCCTGACCGTCGTCGTCGTCGTGACGGCGATCTGGCGCTGATGGCGTGCTGAGGGTCCTGGCCGCGCTCGCCGTCGCTGCCGCGCTGCTGGCCGGCGGGCAGTCGCCGGCGTCGGCGGCCGACGAGGCCGGGACGGTCTGCCGCTTCCCCGACGACCGGTACGCCGAGATCAGCGGCATGACGTACTCGCTCCTGCACCGCGATGTCATCTGGGTGCACAACGACTCGGGTGGCGGTCCCTACATCTATGCGGTCGACTCGACGACCTGCCGGACGCTCGCGCGGGTGACGATCGCCGGCATCGAGGCCCGCGACATCGAGGCGATCGCCACGGGTCGCGATCGCAAGGGCCGCCCGGTGCTGTGGGTGGGGGATCTCGGGGACAACCGCGACTCGTGGCCCGAGGTGTTCCTCCATCGCATCAGGGAGCCCCGGGTGCTCGCCGACCGGACGGTGACGCCGCGCACCTACCGGGTCACCTATCGCGATCGGCCGCACGACGCCGAGACGCTCCTCGCCGACCCCACCTCCACCCGGCTGTGGATCGTCACCAAGCAGCTGGCGCACGGCCGCCTCTACGAGCTGCCCGACCGCCTGTCGCGCAGCGAGGTCAATGTCGCGCGACCGGTGCACCAGGAGGGCGGTCTCGTGACGGACGGGGCGGTCAGCCCGGACGGCAGCCGGTACGTCCTGCGCGACTACCTCAACGCCCGCATCCTTGACGGCCTCCCTCAGGGGACGCTGGCCGAGACGGTGTTCCTGCCCCTCCAGCCGCAGGGCGAGGCGGTGACCTGGACCTCCGACGGTCGGGCGCTCCTCATCGCGAGCGAGCGGGACGACCGCCTCCAGCGCGTCGAGGTGTCCGCCCCCGCCGCCGTCGTGTCCCCGCCGGACGCCGTGGACTCGTCCTCGTCGGAGGAGGCCGGTACGGCATCGCCCATCACGTCGACCATCGTGAGCAGCGCGGGGACCGAGCCGGGCGGCCGGTCTCAGGGAGCGTGGGGAGTGGCGGTGCTCGTGGGGGCCGTCGTGGTGGCGGCCGTCGTCACCCTGGGCGTGGTGGCGGCTAGCTCAGCACGGCGTCGACGTCGCGCAGCGGCCGCAGGACCAGCAGTGCGAGGGCAGTGAGCAGCAGCAACGGCACCAGCAGGAAGGCGACGTGGAAGCCCACCGTGTCCGACAGGACGCCGAGGGTGATGGGCGCCAGGGCGATGGCGATGCTGCCTGCCACGGAGCAGCTGGCGCTTGCTCGGTCGGTCATGCCTCGGGAGGCACGCACCACCCGTGCGACGCCCAGGGGCCAGTGGACACCGATGCCGACACCCGTGAGGAGGAGTCCGAGCAGCACCACCGGCCACAGCGTGAAGGACCATGCGAGGGCGAACCCCACGAGGGCGAACAGGATCGATCCCTTGAGCAGGGTCTCGGTGTCGATGCGCTGCGTGAGGCGAGAGCCCCACAGGCGGCCGATGAGCATGCCGCCGGTGATCGAGGCGAGGGAGGCGGCCGCGGCCGCGGCGCCGAACCCGCAGCGTTCCCGGAGCAGGTCGGCCCCCCAGAAGGCGAGACAGAACTCCGCGCCCAGGAAGCACATGATGACGGCCAGCGACCAGTAGACCCTCCCTGGAAGGCGCCTGCCGTCGTCCTCGCGGTCGGCCCGGGCACGGGTGCCGAAGACATCCACGTGCCGGCCGCGCCATACCTCGACGGCGAGGAGCGCAACGGCGGTGAACCAGATCCCTGCACGCCAGCCCAGCACCGTTGCTGCTCCCACGCCGACGACCAGAGGGCCCAGGAGACCGGCGAACGATGCCATCGCGTTCGCCTCGGTGAGCGAGGCGGGGCCGGCCCGTCCCTGGTAGTCCAGGAGGAAGGCGTTGATGGAGATCATGAGGAACGTCCCGAAGAAGGCGGCCAGCGCCGCTCCGGCGAGCGTCTCGGGCAGGCCGCCGGTCGGGATCGTGAAGAGCAGGATCGAGGCCGCCGCGCCGATCGCGGCGGACCGGAGCACGATGCCTCGGCCCCATCGGTCGATGACCCTTGCGGCGATCAGCGCGGCGATGAGCCCCCCGAGGGCCAGCGCCGTGCCGTGCAGGGCCGCCACGGAACGGGTGGTTCCCTGCTCGTCACGCAGGAGGGCCTGCGTGGCTCCGAACGCGTAGAGGAAGGACGCATAGAACGACAGCTGGATGTACGAGATCCAGGTCGGCCTGTCGTGCACCGGCCGGGTCGACATGACCCCCGAGCCGGCTGGCGCGGTCACGCGAGCTGCGTGATGACGTGGTCGATGCAGCGGGTCAGGGCACGCACGTCGTCCGGCTCGACGGCCGGGAAGACCGCCACACGCAGCTGGTTGCGGCCGAGCTTGCGGTACGGCTCGGTGTCGACGATGCCGTTGAGCCGCAGCGCCTTCGTGATGGACGTCGCGTCGATCGAGTCGTCGATGTCGATGGTGGCCACGACGGCGGAGCGCAGGGCGGGGTCGGCGACGAACGGGGTCGCCACGTCGCTCGCCTCGGCCCAGTCGTAGAGGACCCCGGAGGACTCCGCGGTGCGGGCGACGCACCAGTCGAGGCCGCCGTTGCCGTTGAACCAGTCGACCTGCTCGGCCATCATGAGGATCGTGGCGAGGGCCGGGGTGTTGTAGGTCTGGTCGAGTCGCGCGTTGTCGATCGCCGTCTGCAGGTCGAGGAAGTCGGGGATCCAGCGGCCCGACTCCTTGATCTCGGCGGCGCGGGCGATTGCGGCCGGAGACATGAGGGCGACCCACAGCCCGCCGTCGGACCCGAAGCTCTTCTGGGGAGCGAAGTAGTAGGTGTCGAACTCGGCGGCGTCGACCGCCAGGCCGCCCGCTCCGCTCGTCGCGTCGATCACGAGCAGGGCGTCGGGATCGGCACCGGCGACCCTCCGGGGGGTGACCGCCACGCCGGTCGAGGTCTCGTTGTGCGGGCTGCAGTAGGCGTCGACGCCCGCCTCGGCCGAGAACACCGGGGCGGAGCCCGGGTCGGCCTTGAGGATGGTGGGATCGCCCAGGTGGGGTGCCTTCTTGACCCCGCTGGCGAACTTGGCGCCGAACTCGCCGAAGGACAGGAACTGCGCGCGGTCGCGGATCAGGCCGAACGAGGCCACGTCCCAGAACGCAGTCGAGCCGCCGTTGCCGAGCACGACCTCGTAGCCCTCGGGCAGCGAGAACAGGTCGGCGAGGCCGGAGCGCAGGCGGCCGACCTGGGACTTCACGGTCTTCTGGCGGTGCGACGTGCCCAGGTACGACTGCCACACGCGGGCGAGGGCATCGACCTGCGGCTGGCGGACCTTCGAGGGCCCGGAGCCGAACCGCCCGTCGGACGGAAGGAGGTGGGTGGGGATCTGGATGTCTTCCGGTGCGGCAGGCACGTGCGTTCTCCCAGAGAAGGTGGCTGAGATGCCAGCCTAGACCGTGCGGGTGTAGCCGGACGGAGCCACCATGGCGGGGTCCCAGCCGGGCACCTGCTCGACGTGGCGTGGCGCCGGCCCGACGTAGCGCGCCGACGGCCGGATGAGCCGGCCGGTGCGCTTCTGCTCGAGGATGTGCGAGCTCCAGCCGGCCAGCCGCGCGCACGTGAACATCGACGTGAACATCTGCGACGGAACCTCGGCGAAGTCGAGCACGATGGCGGCCCAGAACTCCACATTCGTCTCGAGCACGCGGTCGGGGCGGCGGTCGCGCAGCTCCGAGAGGGCTGCCTCCTCGAGGGCGAGTGCGACCTCGTAGCGGGGTGCGCCCAGGTCGCGGGCCGTGCGTCGCAGCACGCGGGCGCGCGGGTCCTCGGCGCGGTAGACGCGGTGCCCGAAGCCCATGAGCCGCTCGTTGCGGTCGAGGACGCCCTTCACGTAGGCATCGGCGTCGCCGGTGCGCTCGATCTCCTCGATCATGCTCAGGACCCGTGCAGGGGCACCGCCGTGCAGCGGACCGCTCATCGCACCCACCGCGCCCGAGATGGCGGCCGCGACGTCGGCCCCGGTCGAGGCGATCACGCGGGCGGTGAAGGTGCTGGCATTCATTCCATGCTCGGCAGCGGAGACGAAGTAGGCGTCGACGGCCTGCACATGGCGCGGGTCGGGCTCGTCGCGCCAGCGGCGCATGAAGCGCTCGACGATGGTGGTCGCCTCGTCGATGTGCGCCTGGGGGACCATCGGCCGGCCGATGCCGCGCGCCGACTGCGCGACGAAGGACAGGGCCATGACCGACACGTGGGCGAGGTTCTCGCGAGCGGTGTCGTCATCGATGTCGAGGAGCGGCTTCAGCCCCCACGCGGGAGCCAGCATCGCGATCGCCGACTGCACGTCGACGCGCACGTCGCCGGAGTGGATCGGGATGGGGAACGGCTCGGCCGGGGGGAGTCCGGGGTTGAACTCGTTGTCGACGAGCAGGCCCCACACGTTGCCGAAGGACACGCGGCCGACGAGCTCCTCGATGTCGACTCCGCGGTAGCGCAGGACGCTGCCGTCGCGGTCCGGCTCGGCGATCTGGGTCTCGAAGGCGATCACGCCCTCCAGGCCCGGCACGAAATCGCTCACCGTCAACTCCCCTCGCGTCGGACGTCCTGCGGCTCATTCAACAACCTTGCCGGATTCGTGGTGTGATCGGGTCATGAGTTTGTGGAGCCCGCCTCCCGACGATGCCCCGAGGCGACTGGCTGACCTGCGCGTGTCGTACGACACGGGAGCACTGGTGGAGTCGGACCTGGCCTCCTCGCCGCTCGAGCAGTTCCGCTCCTGGTTCGAGGCCGCGGCGCAGGCGGGCATGCCGGAGCCGAACGCCATGGTGGCGTCGACGGCGGCCTCGGGGGCACAGCCGAGCTCGCGCACCGTGCTGCTCAAGGATGTCGACGAGCGTGGCTTCTCGTTCTACACCAACCTCGGATCCCGCAAGAGCTCAGAGCTGGGGGCCAACCCGGGGGTGTCGCTGGTCTTCCCGTGGTTCGCCATGCACCGTCAGGTCGTGGTCGTCGGCAGGGCCGAGCTCATCGGACGGGCCGAGGTGGAGGCGTACTTCGCCAGCAGGCCACGCGGGTCGCAGCTCGGCGCCTGGTCGAGCCGGCAGTCGACCGTCATCGCCGACCGCTCGACGCTCGAGGACGAGTACGCGCGGCTGGCGACCCAGTACCCCGAGGGGACGCCGATCCCGGCACCGGACTTCTGGGGCGGCTGGCTCGTGCGCCCGATCACGGTGGAGTTCTGGCAGGGCCGGGTGTCTCGCCTGCACGATCGGCTGCGGTTCCGCGCGGTCGCAGACTCGTCCCCGAGCCTCGCGATCCCGGAAGACTGGGTCGTCGAGCGGCTCTCCCCCTAGCCTCCCTGCCGCAACGCGGCAGGGGCGTAGGTTCCGGGGGTGGCCCGCCTCTTCGCCGACCTGACGCCGCTGCGGGTCAGCGCCCCGTACCGCCGGCTGTGGGCCGCACTGGGCATCAGCAACATCGGCCAGCAGATGACCTCGGTGGCCGTCGGGCTGCAGGTGTGGGACCTCACGCGGTCGAGCCTCATGGTGGGCCTGGTCGGCCTCGCCCAGCTCATCCCGCTGGTCGGCTTCGGCCTCTACGGGGGCACCCTGTCCGATGCGTTCGACCGGCGCATCGTCGGGCTCATCACGGCCTGCGGACTGTGGCTCTGCTCCATGGCCTTCCTCACCCAGTCGCTGCTGCAGTCGACCTCGGTGGCGGTGCTCTACCTCATCGTCGCCGTGCAGTCCGCCTTCTTCGCGGTCGGCAGCCCAGCCCGGCAGGCGATCATCCCCCGACTCGTGCCGCCCGAGCTGCTGCCCGCCGCGAACGCCCTCGGCATGGTCACCTGGAACATCGGCTTCACGCTGGGGCCGCTGCTCGGGGGCCTCCTCGTCGCGGCCACGGGCACCGTCACGGCGCCCTACGCCGTCGACGTGGTCGCGTTCGGCGTGGTCACCTGGGCCATGCTTCGGCTGCCCAGCCTGCCGCCCATCGTCGAGCCCGGTCAGGAGCGGCCCCGCCCGGGCTGGGGCGCGGTCAAGGAGGGGTTCGCCTTCCTGCGCGGCAAGCTCAACCTGCAGATGACCTTCTACCAGGACATCGTGGCGATGGTGTTCGGGATGCCGCGGGCGCTCTTCCCGGCCATCGCCGCCCAGTGGTACGGGGGTTCGACGCGCGACGTGGCCCTCGTGCTCGGCCTGCTGTCCGCAGCACCGGCCGCGGGAGCGCTGATCTCGGGGGTGCTGAGCGGGCCGCTGGGCCGGGTGCGCTGGCAGGGCCGGGCGATCGTGGGCGCGATCATCGTGTGGGGCCTGGCGATCGCCGCGTTCGGCCTGGTGCGCTGGCTGCCCCTGGCACTCCTCCTCCTCGCCGTCGCCGGCGCGGCCGACAACGTCTCGGCGGTGTTCCGCAGCACGATCCTCCAGGCGGCCACGCCGGACGAGTACCGCGGCCGGCTCCAGGGCGTGTTCACCGTCGTGGTGGCCGGTGGTCCCAGGCTCGGCGACGTCGAGGCGGGGGCCGTGGCCGTGCTGTTCGGAGAGGCGTTCTCCGTGGTGTCCGGCGGGCTGATCTGCGTCGGCCTGTCGGTCGGCCTCGCGTCGCGGTTCCCCGGCTTCCTCAGGTACGACGCCCGTCACCCCGTGCCGTAGCCGGCTACGAGAGCTGGTCGTCGAGCCAGTCGAACACGACCTCCTGGGCCACCTGCGGCCCCACCGGCTGGTCGTGCAGGGACGCCCCCTGCTCGGCGGTGAACCGGACGAGGACCTTGCGTGAGGGCGGCACGGCATCCAGGAAGGCGAAGGCGGCCGTGGACTGCTCGTCGAAGAACTCGTCGCCCTCATTCGCCGTGAGCATCGTGGGGATCCGGATCGCCTCGAAGTCGGTGCGGTACCGGAAGGGGAGCAGCCTCTCGAGAAGGCCGTAGTAGTCGGAGATCGGCCGGCCGGCGCGGGCCTCCGCCTGCACGCGCCTGTCGAAGATCGAGCCCCGCTTGTAGAGCGTGAACTGCGCCTCGCGGGGGATCGACGGCCAGGCCTGGAGGAAGCCCTCATTGAGGCCCCTGCGGGCCCCGTCCTTCTCCGGCTTGGGGGCGTCGACCGTCTCCTTCACCAGGGCCATGCTCTCCTGGTCGGTCCACATCGTCGTGAAGTCGAAGGCGGCCGGCTCGAGCACGACGGCGTCGAGTCCGGAGAGCCGTGCGGCAGCCCGGCTGCAGAGCATGCCGCCGAACGAGATGCCGATGAGCGCCACCTTGCCGACGTCCGGCCGGGCCTTGGCCCAGCGCAGCACTGGGCCGACGACCCGGTTCCAGTCGGCGGTGAACGGGACGCGGCGCTTGAAGAGCAGGGTCATCTGCCCCGGGCCCTCGAACAGCACGACGTTGTAGCCGCGCGCCAGTGCGGCCGTGACCCCGAACTGCATGGTCTCGACGTTCTGCCCGTCGCTTCCCTCGCTGATGATCACGGTGGGGCGCGGGCCTGATCCGTGGGGACTGGCGAAGAAGTGCACCGGAATCGGGCCGAACGGCGATGCCACCTCGGTGCTCTCCACGGCGGGGTCGAAGAGCCGAGCCGCCCGCTGCCACCGCGCCTGGGCGAGGTCGAACGCGTGCTCCTCCCGCGATCCGTCCGAGGTGCCGAGCACGAAGAACAGCTGCTGCGCTGCGTACATGGCGGCCCGCATCGAGCGGTCGCGCGACGTCACCGGATGCGCTTCGGCAGCGTCGCGCGCCAGCGTCGCGAGGTGGTTGCCGAAGTCGCTGAAGCCGTCGAAGTAGGCGTCGAAGGCAGCGGTGTCCGGCTCGTCCGGGTTGCCGTTGCGCGCGTTGATCGTCTGCGCGATGCGCAGCACCTCGCCCACCTCGGCCGCCTGCGAGCTGGCGGCACCGAGCGCGAAGAGGCCCTCGTCGTTGAACGTGCTGGCGGCGAACAGGTCGAGCGGGGTGACGGAGAGTCCCGTCCGCCGGGCGCGCCCGACGGACGCCATTGCGGAGGTTCCGAGCAGGGGTGCAGTGGCAGCGAGTGCGCCGACGGCTGCGGCACCACGGAGCAGCCAGCGCCGATCGATCTCCATGCTGCGAATCTAGACCGGCGCGGCCCGGGTTGTAAGCCGAGGCGAGGGCTAGCGCACCGACCGATCCCGAAGCGCCTCGGCCACCACCTCGTCCACCGAGATGCCGCGGCGCTCGGCCTCGGCGCGCACCGCCTTCCGGAGCGACTTGGGCACCTGGACGGCGAGGTCGACCAGCTTGTCCTTGTCCGGCGGGCCGATGGCATCGGACGTGGTCGAGCCACGCCGCGCGAAGCCGGGCTCGTCACCGTGCCCGAAGGGGGTGGTCGGATGGACGTCGGCGTCACCGGCCTTGCGCAGAGGCTCGCGGTCGTTCATGGCAGGAACCGTCGCAGCGAGAAGGTCGGCCGTGCCGGCTGCGGGAGGGGCGCGGGGAGCAGCGAGTCGAGCAGGTCGTCGAACAGCTCCGCGACCTCGCGCGAGCCGGGGGAGCTCCACGCGTGGATGGGGCTCCCGGCGCGCTGAGACTGCGGGATGCCGGCGCACTCGGGGAGCGCATGCGGGTACACGAGCATGCCGTGCTCGGTGGCGAGCATCTCCGCGTGCAGGCGGTGCTCGCGGTCGTCGGGGCGCATCCGGTTGATGACGATGGCTGAGGCGCGCAGTCGGGGGTTGGACGTCGCCGCGATCACGTCGATGGCCTCGACCGCCTCGGTGGCCCCGTGCACGGCGAAGTGGTTGGGCTCCGTCACGACGAGCGCGCGGTCGGCGGCCGTGAGCGCGTTGCGCGTGAGCTCGCCCAGCGATGGCGGGCAGTCGACCACGACGAGGTCGAAGCTGCGCGGCAGCGTGGCGAGCGCGGTGCGCAGGCGCTGGGCCGACCGACGCCCATCGCCCACGTTGCGATGTTCGAGTGCGCGCTCCGATGCGATCACCTTGACCGACTCGCCCCAGCCGCTGTCGATGACCGCGTCGGCTGCCACGCCGGGCCGGGCATCGGCGAGCAGGTCGCTCGTGGTGAAGGGTGCCTCTGCGACGTCGAGGGCCATCGATGCGTTGGCCTGGGGGTCGAGGTCGATGACCAGAGTGCGCAGCCCGCGCTGCCAGCCCGCGCTCGCCAGTCCGAGGGCGACCGTGCTCTTGCCCACGCCGCCCTTCATGGACAGCACGGCGACGACGGTCATGGCGCGCAGTCTGTCAGGTCGCGCCGTGATCGTCTCGGACTACCTCAGGGCGACTGCTTGATCTCCGCGAAATCCGCCAGCGCGACCGTCCGCTCGACGGAGTGGTCCACGATCGGCCGGGGGTAGTCGGGGACCAGCTCCGGCGTGCGCCACGGCTCATGGGCGGACGCGCCCGGCAGCGGGCGCAGTTCCGGGACGTACCGGCGCACGTAGTCGCCCTGCGGATCGAACTTGAGGCCCTGCAGCACGGGGTTGAACACGCGGTAGAACGGTGCGGCATCCGTGCCGCAGCCGGCGGTCCACTGCCAGCCGTGCGCGTTGCTCGCAAGGTCGCCGTCCCGCAGCCATCGCATGAACTCCGCGGCACCCCGCTGCCACGGCAGGTGGAGGTCCTTCACGAGGAAGCTCGCCACCACCATGCGCACCCGGTTGTGCACCCAGCCCTCCGCCTGCAGCTGGCGCATGCCGGCGTCGACGAACGGGTAGCCCGTGCGACCCGCCTGCCAGGCCGCGAAGCGCTCGTCGGCCGCGGGGCCCTCGGCCCATCGCATGGCCTCGTCGAAGCGCGGATCGAGGGAGGCGTGGGCACTGGACGGCTCCTGATGGAGCACGTCGGCGTAGAAGTCGCGCCAGCACAGCTCGCGGCGGTAGGCGTCGGCTCCCGGGTCGTCGCCCTCGTCCGGCAGGTCGGCGAGCATCGACCGCGGATGGATCTCCCCGTACTTCAGGTGGTGGCTCAGGGCACTGGTGCCGTCGAGGTCGGCGCGGTTGCGGGTGTCGGCGTAGGCGCTCAGGGCGGTGGCGCGGAAGTGCTCCCACCGGTTCCATGCCGCCGCCTCGCCGGCGGGCGGCAGCACCAGGTCGCCGAGCTCGGGTGCGTCCGGGAACCCGTCGCAGGGTTCCGGCATCCACCACGCCGCCGTGTCATCCGCGGCCGGCGCGCGCCAGCCGTGGCGGGACCAGCCGCGGTAGTAGGGGGTGAAGACGCGGTAGGACGTGCCGTCCTCCTTGCGCACGCGCCCGGGGGCGACCGCGTAGGGGGAGCCCGTCCGGGTGAGTGCGACGTCTCCGAGAGCGGCCTCGACCGACACGTCGCGACGGTGGCCGTACGGTCCGTAGTCGGCGGCGATGTGCACCGACCGGGCGCCCGCGGATGCAGCCAGGCGCGGGATCACGTCGATGGGGTCGCCGTGGCGGATGAGGAGCTGGCCGTCGAGGCTGGCGTCGAGGGAGCGCAGGGAGGCGACGAGGTAGGCCCGGCGCACGGGGCCTGCCGGCCCCCACAGGCGCGGGTCGAGCACGAACACGGGCGCGACCTGCCCGTCGCCGTCCGACCGGGCCGTCTCCACCGCGGCCACGAGTGCGGGGTTGTCGTGGAGTCGCAGGTCGCGACGGAACCACAGGACGCTGGGCACGCCGCAAGGCTAGGGCGGTTCGCCGTCCGGTGCCGAACGAGGCCTCGGTGCAGGACACTGGGGCCATGCTGCTGGCCGCTCTCTTCGGCGCCCTGGCCGCGTCGACGCTGCTGATCGGCGGCGTGATCGCCTACGCGATGCGCCCGTCGCCGAGATTCGCGGCCATCGTGATGGCCCTCGGCAGCGGCCTGCTCATCGGCTCGGTCGCCTATGACCTGGTCGAGGACGCCCAGGTGTCGCTGCCGATCGCGGGGACCGCGGTGTCGCTGATGGCCGGGGCCGCACTGTTCGTCGTGGGCAGCCGGATCATCGAACGCCGCGGCGGCGGCCGGCGGAAGTCGCCGTCGGGAGGCCAGGACGCGACGGGCAACCCGCTGCCGATCGTCCTCGGCAGCGTCCTCGACGGGATCCCGGAGTCGTTCGTGCTCGGGCTCAGCGTCCTGCACGGCGGCGTGTCCGTCCCCCTGCTCGTGGGCATCGGGCTGTCGAACCTGCCGGAGGGCCTTGCCGCCTCGACGGGGCTGCGGGCGCGCGGCTGGCCCAGGATCCGGGTGCTGGGCATGTGGTCCGCCGTCATGGTCTCGAGCGCCCTGGCCGCCGCGCTCGGCCACGAGGTGCTCGCGGCCGACGGCGGGGTCCTCGCGGGAGTGGCGCAGGGCTTCGCGGCGGGTGCGCTCCTCGCGATGATCGCCGACACGATGGTTCCGGAGGCCTACGAGGTGGAGCGCGAATGGACCGGGGGCCTCGTGGTCGCGGGGTTCGCGCTCTCGCTCCTCATCGCCGCCGTCCTGATGTGAGATCCGGCCCGGTTCGCTATCGTGATGAGGCAAGGCATGCCTTCCCCACCACCCTCCATCCCTCGATCGGCGGTCACGCGTGAGTGAGCTCATCGACACCACCGAGATGTACCTGCGCACGGTGTTCGAGCTCGAGGAGGAGGGCATCGTCCCCATGCGCGCCCGCATCGCCGAGCGCCTGAACCAGAGCGGGCCCACGGTGTCGCAGACCGTCGCCCGCATGGAGCGCGACGGCCTGGTCGTGGTCGAGGGCGACCGGCACCTGGAGCTGACCCCGGCGGGCCGCGAGGCCGCCACCCGGGTCATGCGCAAGCACCGCCTGGCCGAGTGCCTCCTCGTCGAGGTGCTGGGCATGCCCTGGGAGGAGGTGCATGCCGAGGCCTGCCGGTGGGAGCACGTCATGAGCGAGTCCGTCGAGCGTCGCCTCCTCGTGCTGCTCGACAACCCCACCGTGTCGCCCTACGGCAACCCGATCCCGGGCCTCGACGAGCTGGCCCCCGGGGCCGCCTCCGCGAGTCCCTCCGAGGGGCCGTTCGAGACACTGAGCCACATCGCCGGCGACGACGTGCGGTGGGTCATCGTGCGGCGCATCGCCGAGCCCCTGCAGGACGACGCCCTCGCGATGACCACGATGCGCCGGATCGGCGCCATGCCGGGAGCGTCGGTGAAGGTGCACCGGTCGGCGGGCGGGGTGACGATCGGCAGCGCGGGCGAGTACACCGAGCTGTCGGACGACATCGCCGCGCACGTGCTCGTCGACGCCTCGGTCTCGCCGTTCGTCGACGCCTCGATCTAGCAGATCCGCGGCAGCCGCTCGGCCTAGGCGTGCGCGAGCTGGGTGCTGAAGTCCGGACGGAGGGGCATCCCCGACGTGCCGCCCGGGCCGAGCTTGACCCCCAGCATCTGGTGCAGCTGGATCATGTTGATGTCGAATCCGAGGCGCGATGCGGCCATGTAGAGGCGCCATACGCGAGCCGTGCCGAGGCCGGCCTCGGCCACGGCCTCGTCCCAGTGGTCCTCGAGGTTCTCGCACCAGTGCTTGAGCGTGAGCGCGTAGTGCTCGCGGAGGTTCTCCTCGTGCCGGATCTCGAATCCCGCCGAGTTCATCGCCGTCATGACCTGGCTGGGGCCGGAGAGCTCGCCGTCGGGGAAGACGTAGCGGTTGATGAACGACTTGCGGAAGTGCGTCACCCACTGGTCGTGGGGCCGGGTGATGGTGTGGTTGAGCATCCGGCCCTCGGGGCGCAGCTTGCCGTAGAGGAAGCCGAAGTAGGAGGGGTAGTTGTCGCGTCCGATGTGCTCGGTGAGCCCGATCGACGAGATGGCGTCGAAGCCCGCCTCGGAGACGTCGCGGTAGTCGCTGAACCGGATCTCCGCCTGCCCCCCGAGCCCGGCCTGGTCGATGGACTCCTGGCCGTACAGGGCCTGCTGCTCCGAGAGCGTCACCCCGATCGCCTTGACGCCGTAGTGCTTCACGGCGTGCATGACCATGCCGCCCCAGCCGCAGCCGACGTCGAGCAGGCGCATGCCCGGCTCGAGGCCGAGCTTGCGGCAGACGAGGTCGAACTTCTCCTCCTGGGCCGTCTCGAGGGACGCGTCCGCGGAGGGGAACACCGCGCAGGTGTAGGCCATCGAGGGGCCGAGGACCCACGAGTAGAAGCGGTTGCTGACGTCGTAGTGGTGGTGGATGGCCTCGGCGTCGCGGTTCTTCGAGTGACGGCGGCCCCCGAGCGTGCGCTCCTGGGGCGGCGGTGCGGGCCGGTGGATGGCCTTGGGGGCGAACTGCCGCACGAGCTTCAGGCGGTCGCTCCAGCTGATGTGGTCCCACGTCATCGGGTAGAGGCGGCTGAGGGCCGTGTAGGCGTCGCCCACGATCTCGAGGTCGCCGGTGACGTAGGCACGGGCCAGGCCCAGCTGCGAGGGGGCGCTCGCGAGGTACTGCACGGCCCGGGGGCTGCGCACCTCCAGGACCACGTCGGCATTGGCCGGCCCGGCCGTCGAGCCGTCGTAGGCCCGGAAGCCGACGCCGCGTTCCGCCGGAACCATGATTGCGAAGGCATCCGCCAGCTTCATCGAACCCACTCCTCCACGCTGTCCACCCGTGCGCCGTGCGCCCGGCTACTTGCCCTCGACGACCTTCTCGTACAGCCCGCGAAGTCGCCGTTGAGGATCGTAGAGGGACTTGAGCCTCGAATACTCGTCACCGCCATATATCGACCAGAACGTCTCCCGGTCGTAGAAGGCCGTCGAGTAGAGGGACTTGCGGCCGTCGAGCTCGGTGACCACCTGCTCCACGCGCCGGTTGACGCGTCCCTCCTCGGGATCGACGCCCTCGGGGAGCGGCACCGTCGACCAGAAGCCCACGTTCACGTAGAGGACCTCGGGGTCGAACTCGTAGAGCGGCCAGCGTGCGGTGCGGTCGCGCTGCTGCAGCGGGCACACCCAGATCGGCTCGATGCCCACCTCGCGGTGGAAGAACTCGAGGAACTCCGGCAGCCGGTCGATCGGGACCTCGATGTCCTGGACCACCGCCTCGCGGGCCGGCCGGCCGCGCAGCCTCGCGACCCGCGCGGACAGCCCGTGGCGCCGGTCGAGCGCGACGAGCTTCCAGTACACGTCGCTGCGGAGGCGGCGCTTGGGCCACAGTCGTCGCAGCACGGGGTTCTGGGCGCCGAACGCGCGCGAGCACCAGAACCAGTCGGTGTCCCAGCGCCACAGGTAGTCGTGGATCGTGAGCGCATCGATCGTGTGCGCCTGGATCGACCGGTAGTAGATGCCCATCGCGGTGTAGTCGCTCGTCGTCACGCCGGCCGGCAGCGTGTCGACCATCGTGCCGATGCTCAGGTACTGCTCGTCGGCGGAGAAGACGGTGCCGTCGAGGAAGTCGACGCGGCGCCCCTCGAACTCGCGGGCGGACGCGATCTGCCGCATCGCGTCGGTCATCGCCTCGGCCGTGGCGAAGCGGACGTGCCGGAGAAGGACGTAGGGGCGGGTGGGCTCGAGCTCGATGCGCAGGCGCAGCGCGTAGCCGAGCGAGCCGTAGGAGTTGGGGAACCCGAAGAACAGGTCGCGGTTCGGGTCGTCGGCGCGGCCGCTGACCGTGAGGATCTCGCCGGCGCCGGTGAGGATGTCCATCTCGACGACGGACTCGTGCGGCGTGCCGTTGCGGAAGCTGGCGCTCTCGATTCCGAGGCCCGTGACCGCGCCTCCGAGGGTGATGGTGCGCAGCTGGGGGACGCACATCGGCATCAGCCCGTACGGCAGCGTGGCCGCGACGAGGTGCTCGTACGTGGTCATGCCCAGCACCTCGGCGGTGCGCGACTCCGGGTCGACGTGCAGGACGCCGTCGAAGGCGGCGACATCGAGGCCGGGGGTGCTGACGGCGTCACGGGGCCGGAAGAGGTTGGACGTGCGCTTCGCCAGCCGCACGGGCGCACCCGTCGGGATCGACTGGTACTGGGCAAGCAGGGTCGAGCGCAGTGCGTCGTAGCGGGTGCGCCAGTCGGGCGCGCTGTCGATCGTCGTCACGGGGGCAACCGTAGTGACCGTGGACCGGGTGCGGAGCGGCTGCTCACCGGTCTGGGCCACAATTGCGGCATGAACTCCCGCGTTCCCCGCTGGCTCCCGCCCGTCATCGGCGCGGCCGTCTTCGTCGCCGTCCTGCTGGGCGCCGGGCTGCTGTCGGCCGACTGGGCCAAGCGCAGCACCGAGATGAGGGCGCTCGTCGCCCAGATCGAGGTGTCCGAGCAGGCCATGGGCGACACCCAGCAGGCGGTCCAGGACGCCATCGCCCAGGTCGCCCCCACGGGCCCGCCCACGGCGGAGGACCAGGCCGAGCTCGACCGGCTCCTCATGGCCGCTGCGGCGAACGGCCTGCTCGAGGTCACGCGCGGAGGCGACCTGGTGGCCTCGGTGCAGACGCTGCCGTGGCACGCCGACGTGCGCCAGGCGCAGGAGGCCTACCTGGCCCACAACCGGGCGTGGCAGGCCTACCTCGCTGCGGCGGCCCAGGACCCTGCACAGTTCGCCATGACGCAGGACGACGTGAACTCGACGTTCGCGGCGGCCGAGGCACCGCTGCGGAATGCCGTGCCGACGCCCGACGCGTTCGGGATCGTGGAGCGCCTCGACGAGATCTTCGCGCCGCCGGCCGAGGTCGACAGCGGTCCGACCGAGTCGGCCTGATCCAGCCTGACCCCAGCCCGGCCTGACCCGACCGTCAGGCGACGGGCACCGGCTCCTCGTCCCTCGCCTCCGGCTCGGGTGCCTTGCCCAGCCTGCTGGGCCACCAGATCCGCTTGCCGATGTCGTACGACAGCGCCGGCACGAGCGCTGTCCTGATGATGAACGTGTCGAGCAGGACGCCGAAGGCGACGGCGAAGCCGATCTCGCGCAGGAACACCAGCGGGAGGACGCCGAGCACGAGGAACGTCGCCGCCAGCACGATGCCGGCGCTGGTGATGACGCCGCCGGTGACCGTGAGCCCGCGCAGGATGCCGGGCCGGGTGCCGAGCTTGACGGATTCCTCCCGTACTCGGGTCATGAGGAAGATGTTGTAGTCCACTCCCAGCGCCACGAGGAAGACGAACGCGAAGAGCGGGAAGGACGTGTCCGCGCCCGCGAATCCGAAGACGTGGTTGAAGAAGATCGCGCACACGCCCAGCGTCGCGAAGTAGGACAGGACGACCGTGCCGATGAGCACGAGCGGGGCGGCGATGGACCTCAGCAGGATGATCAGGATCAGGAAGATCACGACCAGCACGACGGGGATGATGAGGTTGCGATCGTGGAGTGACGCCGCATCGACGTCGACCTGCGAGGCGGTCTGGCCGCCGACGAGTGCGTCGGCTCCGGGCACGGCGTGCAGGTTGTCGCGCAGCACCTTCACGGTCTCGATCGCCTGAGGGCTGTCGGCAGCATCGGCGAGGGTCGCCTGCAGCTGCACCCGGCCGTCGACCACCTTCGGCGGAAGCGACTCCGCGCCGGGGATCCCGGCGGGCGCGCCGGTGAACACCGACACCGACGAGATGCCCGGAGTCGCCTCCGTGGCGCTGGTGACGGCGTCGAGCTCGCTCTCGTTCGCGACGATGATGACCGGGGTGCCCAGGCCCCCGGCGAAGTGCTCGGCGAGCTGCTCCTGCCCGATGACGGAGTCGGTGCGCTCGACGAAGGCCTCGGTGGTCGTGATGCCGTCGGCCTTCAGCGTGAACGTGAAGGCGGCGAGGATGAGCATGGCGATGGCCGTGACCACCCACGTCATGCGCGGCCGGCGGCCGACGCTGCTCGCGAGTCGCGACCACAGCCCGGAGAGCCGCTCGTCGGGCTCGCCGACCTGCGGGACCTTGGGCCAGAACGCCCAGCGACCGGGCGGGAACTTCGTCCGCGAGAAGGGGCCCCACTCGGGCCGGCGGATCCGCATGATGCCGAACACCACCCACCCGACGATGGTGATGAGGGCGAGGACGCCGCCGACGGACACGAACGGCCCGACCGGAATGTCGGTGATGAAGCTGAGGCCGAGCCCGATCACGGTGGGAACGAGGAAGGCGAGGATCGGCAGGACGATGCTGGGGATCACCAGGAGTGCCGGAAGGAACGTCAGCATGACGACCAGCGCCCCGATGATGCCGGCGGCGCCGACCGGGCCGAGCGATCGGTTGGAGTTGAGCTCGCTCAGGAGGAGGCACATCAGGCCGATGATGACCGTGGCCGCGCTCGCCACGATCGGCTCCACGGTGCCACGCCAGGCCGCTTTCATCGCGTCGGTGTGCCGCTCGAAGGAATGCAGCTCCTCGCGGTACCTGGCGACCATGAGCAGGGCGTAGTCCGTGCCGGCTCCGAACACGAGCACCGTGAGGATGCCCTGGCTCTGGCCGTTGAGGACGAGGATCTCGTTCTTCGCGAGGACGTAGACGATGGCGCTCGCCACGGCCAGGGCCATCCCGGCGGCGACCAGCGGGATGAGCCACAGGAACGGCGAGCGGTAGACGAAGATCAGGATGATGGCGACGATGAGCGCCGTCGCGGCGAGCAGGGTCGTGTCGATGGCGCCGAAGACCGAGAACAGGTCGGCGAGGATGCCACCGGGCCCGGTGACGTTCACCTGCAGGTCGGGTACCTCGGCGGCACGCTCGCGGATGGCGTCGATGACCAGGCCGAGGGCCGGCTCGCCGTCGACCCGCTCGCTGATCGCGTCGGTCTTGAGTGGAACGGAGATCAGGGCCGCCATGCCGTCCTGAGAGGGGAACGTCAGCACGGGGGTGGGATCGAGGTAGTCCGCCACCGTGCCCTCGCCGATGGCCAGTGTGGGAATGGCCTGCGCGAGCGCGTCGGCCTCCGCCAGGTCGGCGGGCGTGAGGACGCCGCCGTCGGGTCGGGTGATGACGACGAGGGCGGGGAAGGACTCCTGGTCGTTGAACCCGGCGACCTCGTCGGCCACGAGGGTCGACTCCGCCGAGGCGGGCAGGAACGACGCGTTGTCGTTCGTCTGCACCTCGGAGAGCTTGCCGCTCAGCGGGCCGACGGCGCTGCCGATGAGCAGCCAGCCGATGGCCACGGCGATGGCGAGCCAGACGGCCTTGCGGCCCGTCGAGGTGCGGCGGGGGGCGGGGGACGTGTCGGTGCCGGTCGTCATGGCGACAGCGTGTCGGAAACTCCGTGGGTCCGCACGTTCGGGGTCTTATTGTTGATTGTTCAACTAATAGGGTACGGTCGGCACATGAGCGACTGGACTGCCGAGCAGGGGCCGATGCCGGCCCTCTACATCGGGCACGGCGCCCCGCCCCTGCTCGACGACCGGCTCTGGACGGCTGAACTGAGCGCCCTCGCCGGCAGCATGCCGCGCCCGCGGACGATCCTCATCGTGTCGGCGCACTGGGAGTCCGCCCCGATGAGCCTGTCCGCCACCGGGGCGGCCACGCCACTGGTCTACGACTTCGGCGGCTTCGCCCCCAAGTACTACGCCATGACCTACCCCACCCCCGATGCCACGGCGCTGGCGCGACTGGTGGCCTCGGTGCTGCCCGATCGCCAGACCGTGCACCAGCACCCCAGCCGTGGTCTCGACCACGGCGCGTGGGTGCCGCTCACGGTCATGTACCCCGAGGCCGACGTCCCCGTGCTGCAGTTGTCGCTGCCGACGTCCGACCCCGCCCGGCTGCTCGACCTGGGCCGGCGGCTGCGTCCGCTCCGCGATCACGGCGTTCTCATCATCGGTTCGGGCTACCTCACCCACGGCCTGCCCTTCCTGCGCGACTGGAGCCCGGACGCCAAGCCGCCCGGCTGGAGCGTCGACTTCGACCTGTGGGCGGCCGAGGCCCTCAGCCGTGGCGACCTCGAGACGCTGTCCGCGTTCGGCTCGCGCGCGCCGGGGATGCCCTACGCGCATCCCACGGTCGAGCACTACGTGCCCCTGTTCATCGCCCTGGGCGCAGCGACCGACCCGGAGGCTCCTCCGCAGACCGTCATCGACGGCTACTTCTTCGGGCTGTCGAAGAGGTCGGTCCAGGTCGCCTGAGGAGGGGCGGCGCCACCAATAGTCTGGCGCTGCCATGAACGAGACCTATGTGACGCTGGCCGGCTCGGCGGCGATCGCCGTCGGCATCGCCGCGTTCGCCCGCCAGCGCGGCTGGAACATGGCCCTCCCGCTCATCGCGGCGGGCGCGCTCGTCGGCGCCCTGCCGATCGGCCCCACGGCGCCCCCGGACCCCGAGGTCATCCTCGTCACGGTGCTGGCCCCCCTGGTCTTCGGCGAGGCGCTCGGGTCGTCCTACCTCGACCTGCGCAAGGTCAGCAGGCCCGTGCTGGCGCTGGCCATCGGGCTGGTCATCACGTCGACCCTCGTGATCGGCGCCGTGACCGTGACGGTCGTGGCCATGCCCCTCGCCATGGCCTTCGCCCTCGGGGCGGTGCTGTCGCCGACCGACGCCGTCGCCGTCAGTGCCGTCGCCCGCCGCGCCGGACTGCCCCGCAGACTCGTCTCCATCCTCGAGGGCGAGAGCCTCGTCAACGACGGCACCGGGCTCACGGCGCTCAAGGTGGCCCTCGCCGCCGCGGCCGCCGGCAGCGTGACGATGCTGCAGGTCACGGGCATCTTCATGGTCGCTGTGGTGGCGGGCGTCCTCGTCGGCGGGATCGGCGGGTGGCTGCTCGCGTGGGTGCTGCGCCGCAGCAAGGATCTCGTCGCCTCGAACTCGCTCGTGCTGGTCGCGCCGTTCCTGCTGTACGTCATCGCCGAGGAACTGAAGGGCTCAGGCATCCTGGCGGTGGTCGTGGCCGCGCTGGTCATCGCGCACTCGCAGAACGCCAACCCCGGGGCATCCGGCCGGGTGCAGAGCACGATCGTCTGGAAGCACATCACCTTCGTGCTGCAGGCCCTGGCCTTCTTCCTCATCGGGCTCGAGCTGTTCGCGGTCCTGGGCAGCCTCGACTCCGAGGCGCAGGGACATGTCGCCATCCTCGTCGCGGTCGTGATCGTGGCGCTCATCGCGACCCGCACCCTGTTCGTCTTCGGCATGGTGGTCCTCGGCCGGGCGGCGCGTCAGGGCGGCACGGGCCGTGGCTACCTCAGCGGAGCGGCGATCATCTCGTGGGCCGGAGCCCGCGGGCCGGTCTCAGGGCTCGCCGCCTTCTCTATCCCGCTGGCCTTCGCCGACGGCGAGAAGGTTCCCTACCGCGACCTCATCCTCGCGACCACGCTGTGCATCATCGTCATCACCCTGCTGCTGTCCTTGACCCTGGGTCCGCTCGCACGACTGCTGCGCATCGAGAGGGACGACGACGCCGAGACGATGCGCCGCATCGACATGATGCTCGCCCGCGCCGCCCTCGAGCGGCTGGGCGACGTGGAGGTGGAGGCTGACGAGGCCGGGCATCCGCTCGCACCGGAGGTGTCCGCTCGCCTGCGCATGGACACCGAACGGCGGATCGTCGCCTCGGTCGACCCCGGGAGCATCACGCAGACGCAGGAGATCGAGGTGCGCCAGCTGCTGTCGGCCGCACGCGCGATGGTGCGCGCCGAGCAGGAGGAACTGCTGCGGATGCGTGACGAGGAGGGCCTTGCGGACGCGATCGTCCGACCGCTGCTGCGGCAGCTCGACCTTCGCGACCAGGCCCTGCGTTCGGGGCGGCACTAGCGCGGTGCCGCACCTCCGGGCGCGGTGACGGCACGCAGCACGGCCTCCCGCGTCGCCTGGCGGAGAAGGTCGCCGGCGCGCCGCATGGCCTCGTCCGAGTCACCGGCGAGGTCCATGATCGTCGCGGTGGACTGGACTCCCACCCGCTCCAGGTCCTGCGTGCCCACGTCGATGGCGCCGCACACCATCACGCAGGCGACGCCCATCGCCTGCGCCCGGACGGCCACGCTCATCGCCCCCTTGCCGAGCGCGCTCTGGGCGTCGAGCCGGCCCTCTCCGGTCACCACGAGGTCGCTGCCCGCGAGCGCGTGCGGGAGGCCGGTGAGGTCCTGCAGGTAGGCGGCTCCCGACACGCGCTCGGCCGACAGGGCCGCCAGCAGTGCGGCGCCCGTGCCTCCCGCCGCCCCGGCGCCGGGCGCCTCGGTGACATCGCGGCCTGTGGTGCGGGCGAGAACCCGCCCCCAGGCGGCCAGTGCCGCGTCGAGCCGGACGACCGTGCCCGCGTCGGCCCCCTTCTGGGGGGCGAAGACAGCCGCGGCACCACGCTCGCCGGTGAGGGGGCTGTCGACGTCCGTGGCGGCCACGAACCGGGCCGCGCGGACGCGGGGATCGAGGCCGTCGAGGTCGAGGGTCGCGATCGAGGCCAGGCTGCCGCCGGTCGCCGTCACCGGCTCGCCGCCGGCGCCGGTCAGAACCGCGCCGAGGGCCTGCAGGAGCCCGGCGCCGCCGTCGGTCGACGCACTGCCCCCGAGGCACACGACCACCTCGGTGGCGCCGAGGGTCAGCGCCGCGAGCACGGCGTCGCCCAGGCCCGCCGTGCTGCTCGCGAGCGGCTCGAGCCGGCCTGCCGGGAGGAGGAGCAGCCCGCAGGTGTTGGCGACCTCGACGATCGCGCGGCCCTGGTGGAGGGCGATGACCGAGTCGACGGGCGCGCCCGTGGGCCCGCGCACGGTGACGGAGTGCGGCTGGTAGCCGGCCCGCACGGCGGCGTCGACCGACCCGTCGCCGCCGTCGGCGAGCGGCAGCTCGGTGACGCGGGCGAGGGGGAGGGCATCCTCCACTCCGAGCCGCATGGCCGCTGCCGCCGCCCCTGCGGTGAGCGAGCCCTTGAAGTCGTCAGGTGCCACGAGCACGGTCACGTCGCCCTGCGCCGGTCGCCCGTCGTGCGACAGGATGGGCGGAAGGGTCACCCTGCCAGCCAACACCATGAGGAGCACCCCGTGCCGAGAAGCCCGCTGGCCGATGCGTGGCGTCAGGCCATGGCGCTGCGCCGCAGGCCCCTGCAGATCCCCGGCCACAAGAACCGGTACGCCACCGATGAGCCGGCGCTCGGCGACGACCTGCTGCGGGCCATGGTGCGCGATGACATCCCGCTGCAGGGCGGCGTCGACGACAACGCGTTCTCGCATCACTACCTCGAGCAGGCGGAGGAGCTGTGGGCCGCCGCCGTCGGGGCCGATCACTGCCGCTTCCTCGTCGGAGGCTCGTCGCAGGGCAACATCGCCGCGCTGTCGACGGTGACCCACCCCGGGCAGCCGGTGGCCGTCGACCGCACGTCGCACCGAAGCACGCATGCGGCCCTCGTCATCACGGGCGCCCGCCCCGTGTGGGTCTACCCCGATCTCGACCCTGAGTTCCGGCTGCCCATCGGCATCCCGGCGGGTGACCTGGAGCGCCTCACGGAACCGGTGACGGCGCTCTTCGTCACGTCGCCGTCGTACGTCGGGTCGCTGTGCGACGTGCCCTCGCTGGCGGCGGCGGCGCACGTGAGGGGGATCCCCCTCGTCGTCGACCAGGCGTGGGGAGCCCACCTCGGCTTCCTGCCCGGCAGGGGGGCGATCGCACTGGGTGCTGACGTGTCGGTGACGAGCGTGCACAAGGCGCTCATGGGCTACTCGCAGACGGCCGTCATCTCGATGCGGCACGGGCTCGTCGATCCCCGGCACCTCAACCGCTGCGTCGACCTCGTCGCCACGACGTCCCCGTCGGGCACGCTCATGTCGTCCATCGACGCCACGCGCGCCGTGATGGAGCGCGACGGCGCCGCGGCCCTCGATCGCACGATCGAGCTGGTGCTCACGATGCGCCGGCGCCTGGCCGCCGTGCCGGGACTGGTGATCCTCGACGACGAGAACGTGCCGAACGGCGTCGATCCCTTCAAGGTGACGCTCTGGCTGCCGCGCACCGGTGTCTCCGGGATCGACCTCAACGCCCGGCTGTGGGACCTCGGCCACGGCCCAGAGACTGCTGATCGCGACACCCTCGTGCTCACCATCACGCTGCTCGACGAGCCGGAGTTCGTCTCGCACGTCACCGACGTGATCATCGGGCTGATCGAGGAGCTGCGCGGAGACCCTCGGCCCGGCATCTCCGCCGCGGTGTGGGCCCTCGAGCCCGAGGTCGTCGTGACGCCGCGCGAGGCCTTCTTCGCCAGCCGCCGCCGCATCGACCTCGCCGATGCGGTCGGCGAGGTCAGCGCCGAGCAGTTCTGCCCCTACCCGCCCGGAGTGCCGCTGATCGCGCCCGGGGAGCGCGTGACCCAGGCGGCCGTCGACGCACTCGCCGTCGCAGCCAGGGTGGGCCGGGTCGCGTACAACAGCGATCCGACGATGCGCACCATCGAGATCGTCGACGAGCTCTAGCTCCGCCTCGGCGACGGCCGGTCAGCCGGTGGCGTAGCGCAGGTCCGGCAATGCCGCCTGGAGTCGCTCGGTGTTCTCCTGCGTCCAGCCGTCCGGGCTCACCGCCAGCGTGATCGCCGGTGCCATGTTGGCGCTGTAGTTGTGGCCCACCTCGGGAGGCTCGCCACCGCCGATGAGGTCCATGCCCACCTGCAGGAACGTGACGAGCGGATACCACTGCATCTCCGGCGCGACGCCGGGGCCGAGCGGGGGCTCGAGCCAGTCGGGCTTGCTCAGGAGCAGGTCCGGGCTCCAGTAGACGACCGGGTCGTTGGCGTGCGCCGCGAACACGATGGTCGGCGCCGGCTTGGGGCCCTTGCTCGTGTCGCCCGAGCTCACGAGGACGCGCACGATGGAGCCGTCGCCGACCACGGGGTCCCACGCCGGCCCGGACGTGCGGTCGGCCTGCCATGTCTTCCACAGCACCGCCGCCGCTGGAGGCCCCATCCAGATCACGTGCGGGATCTCGGCGGTCACGTCGACGGGGGTGTCGGACGCGTCCCACGCCCCCTGCGTGCCCATGGCGCCCAGGGACTGGCCGAACAGGATCAGCTCCGGTCGCTTGTCGGCCGGCTGCGCACGCCACGCAGCGAGCACGCCGTCGATCATGCTGCGGTTCTGGTCGATCGTCGTCTGCGGATCGATGACGAAGCCGATCCAGCTCGGCACGGCCGAGTACTGGACCGCCACCGTGGTGACGTCGCCCTCGGTGACGGCCTCGAGTGCGTTGATGGCGTTGGGGTCGACCCATCCGGTGCCCGTGACTCCGAAGATGACCAGGTACTCGCGGTCCCAGGCGCCGACACGGTCGAGCTCCTTGACGGCGAGCTCCGTGCGCGCGTCTGGGGTGTCGCCCTGCTCCATGCCCACGTACACCCGGACCGGGGTCTGCGCGGGACGGCCCGTGATCTCGCCGATGGCCGCCGGCGTCATGGTGTTGGCGACGTAGAAGCGTCCCTCGCGGCCGAGGGTCTCCCAGGGGGCGTAGCTCTCCGGACTGCCGCTGTTCAGGCCGAGGTTGGTGGGCTCCTGCCCCTCCATGTTCGCGTTGACGGAGTCGTACGACGAGATGAGGGCCGAGATGCCCACCCGCAGGCCGATGGCCGCCAGCACGATGACGGCGACGGCGACGCACGCGCGCACGACCGCGATCGACCGGTGCACCCGGCTGGGCTGCTGGCCGGACACCCACCGGTGGATCGGGCCGATGCGGGTGATGAGCCCGGCCACCTTGTTCGTGCCGAGCCGGATGAGCCGGCCGACGAGCAGGAGCAGTGTGCTGATGAGGACGGTCATGACGATGAGGGTCACGGTGCCGGGCAGTGTCGAGGGCATGTCGAGAGCGGTCTGCTGCTCGCCCTGCCACGAGACGGCGACGGGAGTGAAGCCGAAGGCCACCAGCCAGGCGATCGCGGGGATGCCGAAGCGCAGGAGGCGCGGAGCCTGCCAGCGGCCCAGCGGCGGGATCTTGCGAAGGGCCCACCACGCCGTCGTTCCCACGGCGTAGCCGGCGAGGGCGCCCAGCGCCGTGAGCAGCAGCAGGAACATCAGCTTGCGCGGCAGGAGCGACGGGGTGAGGGCCGCCGCGTACCCGAATGCGGCCAGGGTGAGGCCGACCATGCTGGGCACGCCGAGCACGATGCGCCGTGACCTGCCGGGGGTGCGCTGCGTCGTCGCCACGGTGCCGTCCTCGGTGCTGTCCACGGTCGCAACCTACCCCGCGTCCGGGCCACTAGCCTGCGAACCATGTGCCGCAGCATCAAGACCCTCCGTCCCCCGTTCACCGACGTGGTCACCGAGCCGGACGTGCGGGCCGCCGCCCTCCAGTACGTGCGCAAGGTGAGCGGCTTCCGCGAGCCTGCCCCGCACAACAGGGCGGCCTTCGACGAGGCCGTGGAACGCGTGGCGGCCGCCACGCAGGACCTGCTCGACCGGCTCATGGTCAGGGGCTCGTGATGGACGCCGCGTTCGATGCGACCGCCGCCGTGCTCGAGGTCGCGGACCTGCCCGACGACCAGTGCCCGGACGGGATCATCGCGACCGGAGTCGCCACCCTCGTGTCGACCGACCGCCTGGAGGCGGGGGTGTGGGAGCACCCGGTCGGCCGGTCGACCGATGTCGAGCAGGACGAGGTGTTCGTCGTCATCTCCGGCAGCGGGCGCGTGATCCTCGACGACGGAACCGTCCTGCCGCTGGCCCCCGGCACGCTCGGCGTGCTGGCAGCGGGTACCAGCACCGTGTGGGAGATCGACGAGCCGCTGCGCAAGGTGTGGGTCGTGCCGGCTAGTGGTCGTGCGTGATCACGATCTTGCCCTTGGCCTTGCCGTGCTCGACGTAGGCGATTGCATCGAGGGTGTCCGCGAACGAGAACGTCCGATCCACGACCGGCCTTAGCGTGCCGGCGTCGTACAGCGTGGCGATCGTCGCGAGCTGCGCCCCGCTCGCCTTCATGAACATGAACGCGTAGCGCACGCCCAGCTTCCTCGCCCTGCGGCGGACGGCGCGGCTCAGGATCATCATGACCGGCCTGAAGAGCGGACGGCCGAGCTGCGTGGCGAAGGACGGGTCCGGCGGTCCCACGACGCTGATGGCCAGGCCGCCTCGCTTGAGGACGGTCAGTGACGTGTCGAGATTGGCTCCGCCAAGGGAGTCGATGACGACGTCGTAGTCCGACAGGACCTGGGAGAAGTCCTGCGACGTGTAGTCGATCACCTCGTCGGCCCCGAGGCCCCTCAGCGTGTCCGTGTCCTGTGCCCGGGCGGTGGTGGCGACGTAGGCGCCGCGGTGCTTGGCGACCTGGATCATCGTCGAGCCCAGGCCGCCGGCGCCTGCGTGGACGAGGACCTTCTGGCCGGGCCGGACGTCCGCGATGTCGACGAGCGCCTGCCATGCGGCGAGCGCGACCAGCGGGACGGCCGCTGCCTCCGCGAAGCTGAGGGTGGCCGGCTTTCGGGCGAGGTCGTCGGCGTCGATCGCGATCAGCTCTGCGAAGGTGCCGATGCGCAGGTCTCGGGGGCGGGAGTAGACCTCGTCACCCACGGAGAAGTCCCTGACGTCCGAGCCGACGGCGACGACGACACCCGAGACGTCATGCCCGAGGACGAAGGGCC
>Ga0075163_10001360_pt1 | contig 32779 bp, 43 predicted proteins | sample JI1023141ADNA_FD_71478 | JGI IMG/M metagenome (GOLD analysis project Ga0075163, IMG submission 71478) | Wastewater effluent complex algal communities from Wisconsin, to seasonally profile nutrient transformation and Carbon sequestration -... | ecosystem: Engineered > WWTP > Effluent > Algae...
TTATGTCCTTGTGGAGATTCAAGTGTCATATTAGGAGCACCACCATCACCCTCAGGAAACCAAATTTGTTTATTATAAGGTAGGTGTTTAGAACCATTAATTGTCATTGTACCTAAAGTATCATCCCATTCAACCTCTTCGGAATAATCGTGTATTAATTGTCCAATTTGTTCTTCTGCCTTTTGCTTAGATAATCCTTTAATTGGAATAGTAAACTTTTGATAAACAGTAGCATTGATAATGTTGAACATTATCTTAGTTTGCTGTAATATTTTTAATTGATTATAAGGCTTAATTAAACCCTCAATATATGAAGTTTCAGAAAATTCATTCTGTGTAGAATATGATATAAATACAATCTGTGAATCTAAGAAAATTCTTCTTAATTGAGGATCCTCAGGATATTGAATCCATAAATGTCCAATTGAAGGCTCAAATGCTGGAACTATCGTCTCAGGTCTTAATCTATTAAAAGCAATTATATTCTTCTTTTTATCATCATATACAATCTCAACTGCTAAATAACCATCAATAAGAAAATCTTTCATCATTTGAAATGCACTGATGGTATCACCAAATCCATATCTATTATAAACTCTTTCAAAATATTCTTGATATTTATCATGAATCTCTTGTGAATAACCAGTTGATAATCCTGATGGTGAACAGAAATCTTTCTCATCATTATAAACAATACACTCATCAGCAATTGTACTAATAAAGTCTCTCAACTCATCTTTAATGGAATACTCTCTTAGGATTCTTCTTTTATCACCATATGCTTTATCTAAATAAGGTATTGATTTTTTGTTAAGTACCGAAGCCACAGCACGTTGCGAAAAAAAATCGTACATCGAATTTCCTTTTGCAGCATAAGGATCCTCATTAATACCGATACCCACCTGATTTCTAACAATCATATCATCATAGTTCATTCCATAAGATGATAGATTTCTTAATATCCTATTAAATAATGATTTATTTTCAACTTGAGAAAATCCTACATTCTCCAGATTATTACTATTTTCTTGGTTGTGCGTATTATATGAGGCCATACTCTAAACTATTTTTCTTTATATCTCTGTTTATTTTACTACAGAGTGGTTGAAGATTTGTATAATGGTTTAATTTAATTATATCTTCTTCTGTGCTTGCGCTCGATAATGGTATTACATGGTCTATATCCCAACCACAATCAAACTTACTATTATAAAGTCCTCTATTCTCCCAAGTCATCCAACTTTCAAATTTAGACTCTAAATATTTCTTCAATTCTTCAAATGTGCAACCAAGTAGCTCTTCTGTTCTTGAATTTTTAGAATATCCATTATAATAGAACGAATTATATATTAAATTGCGAACATTCGTAATTAATTTAAATAAAGGATCATTCTGTCGTCTTTCATTTAAATAAATATTACGCTTTTCTTTATTATTTTGTTGATATTGCCTCTGATATTCAAGTTTAGAATTTTTATTATTTTCATAATATTTAGCACTCTTATCTTTAATAGATTCTTTGTTAACTAAATAATATTTAATAGAACGTTCCTTTTGATCAGTCCTATTTTTATCATACTCTCTGCGTTTATCTCTATTATCTATTCTATATTGAGCTTCTTTCTCTTTATTATCAATTTTCCACTGTTTAGAACACTTAATACAATTTGACCTATAACCATCTTTACTAGATGATGATTTATAAAACTCAGATAAATCCTTTTCTTCTTTACACTTACTACAATTTTTCATCTGATACCTTATTTTTCTCTATATAAATGTATCTACCAGTTGGTGTAAGTTCAACTGTAATAACACCTTTTTTTACCCAATTGCTTAGTGTTCTACGAGTTATATTATATTTACTCATTACTTCTTTTGCTTTCATATAGTATATATAGAAATGTGTTTAGCCCCTTTTTCTATATTTTTCTATTAATTATAATTTCTAATTTAGAAGTATAATATATAACTAATGAAATATTTGAAAAAATTCAATGAGGATATAAAGAATGAATTACATACAGAATGGTTAAAAATATCAGATGATCTACACAAGAAAGGTGTTATTATAACAGTTAATTTCACAACAACACATGAAAAAGATAGAGGTAATTTAGTAATGATTTTAATGGATATTAAGTCGAAAAAAACAGGAATGGGTACGGAAGGTATGTTAAAATTAACAAAATTTGCAGATGCAAATAAATTAAATATTTGGTTAATTGCATCAACAAATTATGGTTCAGACTCAGATAGATTAGTAGAGTTTTATAATAGATTTGGATTCACTAAAGTAGGTAATCACTATTTAGGATCAGAAATGGTTAGAAAGTATAAATAGTTATTTCCCATATTTAGAAAGGCTTGTCTGTAAACGTTTTATATGATCACGCATAACATCATACTTTCCCGATATTTCATTATTAACGTCATAAAAATCGCTAATAATTGAAGAAACAATTTCTTTATGTCTTTGCTCACGACCATCTAACTTAGCCTGCCATATCTGAACAAGTTTTTTTGGATCATAAATGTTTATAGGGTGTTGTGCATAAAGAAATCTTGGTATTAAATCTAAATGTATTCTATGAACAAGTACTATCTGAGCAGCATTGAATTCCATAAGTGCATATTCAAAGCCAGAAAGTAATAATTGCTCATACATTCCTTTATAATTAACTTTCAAAAAAGCATTATTTTTGAAATCTTGCTCACTAATAAATTTATCAAATATTTGAACTCTTATTTCTAATGGAATAAAATTGAAATTAACACAGAATAAAATAATTTTGTCTTCAAATTTTTTAAAATCAGCAACGAATACAGGCGCATACTTCATCCAATTTGAATCATCTTTATAGTGTAAAAAGTAAAAACCACCAGGATACATATCTGTAATGTTTATTGCAGTAACATCCTTTGAGGATTGTCTATATTTTTCATAAAAAAATAAACTATTTTTTTTGAAGTTATCTTCAATACCATTTCCGTTATAGAGAAGATTTAACTTCACTCTTTCTAGTAGCTCGCTCATAATAATATATATTAAAAATCGAATTTTTAAAGATGATTAATTCAAAGCCTAATAATAAAAACTATAATCAAGGTAATTTCATACCTACATATAAAGACAAAGTAATTAAATTAAATGCTCAAGGTGGCGTTTACTTTAGAAGTTCTTGGGAAAAGAAAATAATGACGTGGTTGGATAATAATGAATCAATTATAATGTGGGGTGCAGAGTGTCTTACAATACCATATCAGTTAACACATTTTGAAAATGGTGATGCAAGAGTTAAAAGTCACTCTTATTATCCAGACTTTTATTATGAAATTAGAAATAGTGATGGTACAACCAAAAAAGTAGTAGTTGAAGTTAAACCACAAAAGGAATACCAAATGGTACTTGACTTAACTAATGGTGTTATGCAAGTTCCGGCAAGTGGGCTAAAAAAGTTGAGAGGTTTTGAATACGACTTAAAAATGGCACATAAAAATAAAAATAAATGGGAGACAATGATAGCTTGGTGTAATAAAAAAGGTTATGAATTTATAATCATAACCGAATTAACAATGAAAAAGTATAAAATTATGTAAAATATACTTTCAATAGTTAAACCAATTAAAATATATTGTTTATCATTTTATATTCTCTAACTGAACAAGATTATTTAATTCATTTTGATGAATCACAACACTTCTATCACTTATAATAATAGAGTATAACATATCTGTTATATTAACCACAATAGGTTTAGAAACAGGTCTAATATATTTATTAGGAACTTCATCTTTGAGATTTTCAAAATATCGACTCATATATTCTATATGTGATTTATAATCAATATGTAAGGAACATCCAACTGGAGTAATATCTTCTTTCTTTTCAGATTGCTCCCACAACTGTAAAATAACTTTGTTCATTTTGTACTTTTTTTATTCTATATTAAAATTTAAATAAGTTTTTTAATATATTTTTCGATTTTCTATCTTATCAGTCGGTTGAATATTAAAAGAAATAGTAGCACACTCAAAAGCTGGTTGTGCTACTATATCATAAATAAAAATTTTAGATTGAGTGTAATCCATTCCCATCGTTAGAACTTTCAATAGAAATTAATTTTATCTGGTGTTCATTATCACCTTTTTTCTTATATAAATCATTCCAACCTTTTGCCAATCCTCTCTTGAAGATTTCAGTAAAGTAAGCAAATGCATTTGTTGACTTATCTTCGTTAAAGTTATACCAGTTCTGAAACATATCTAATAAACCGCTTTGGTAGCAATCTAATTTATCATCATTAGACCAGTATCTCATTTTTTTAATTGTTTTTTTTGCTAACAATTCAAGCATTTTTTCGGAATTTCTTGTTAATTTTCCTTGAGCTTTGCTCACTATAATTTCAATATATAATTCTTTGTTATTTAGGTACATTTACTAGCATTTATTTTTTTAGGATTAACCTTTTAGTGGAAATGCTATCATTCATGTTATATATAACACTTTTAAAAAGTTTTAAATTTTTTAATTATATATCCTTATTTCAAAAAATGATTTAAATAATAAATCATCAGACATGTCATTTATGACTATTGACCAAGTATTAAAATAAAGATATGGAGATGATGAAGCTCCATATTTAGAACCCTCATAAGTCATAAAACCACCATGACCATTATTTGAATTAATAGTAGAACTCAAAGTAACCTTATTAATATCAGAATATCCATTTGATAATTCAACATAATATTCCCCAACATCACTTCGATAAAAAGTAAGAACCGAACCAGTTGTATTTTCCAACACAATTGCAGATGGTACATCTGTTCCAGATTGTGTTAATAAAGCAGTGTAAACTAAATACACTGGTTGGTTATCGCTAAGCAAAGCAACGGTTCCGCTTAAATTTCTAAACAATACTTCAGCATAAAATCGTATTTATTTTAAGGATATATTTCAATTTTAATTTTTAATTCAAAACCAGGAGCTAAAATTCCGTCAGATAAAATACTACCGTAAGCACTTGTAACAAGATCCACTCTTGTTCCAAAAATACTATTTTTAATAGAGGAACCACCTGCGTCTGAAATATCACCAGCATTAGTTGAAATAAAAACTTTATTTAAATCCCAATTTAAAGTTCCTGAATTATCAAAAACTAAATAATAATATCCCACAGATTCTCTAACAGATAGAATATCTGGAGATAATGTTCCATATACTTTATTAGCTACTGGTTGATTTGTTGAAGTTTGAGAAACTGAATATATTAAAACTTCTGGTAAAACTTGATCTATTGTTGGAATATCACTTAGTGTAGCTAAAGTATAATCTCCAGTTATTTTAGCAGGTAAATTAAAAATTGGATATTCATTATCAATTTTTCTCACTTTTAAAGATGTTCCAGAATTATTATCACTATAAAATATTTCATCACCACTTGCTTTAATGTGAATTAAAGATAATGATGCAGATGCTATATTCTGATTAATAACTCTTATACCATCATTTAAATTTAAATGAATTTGATTATCTCCATCAAATGTCCAATTAGATAATCTAATTTCATCACCAGTTAAATCAGTTTCATAATCCACACCATTATCAAAGGTAATTGATTTATCTGTTACATTCCCAGATGTTAAAACTTGGTCTATTGTTTGTGAACCGGTTGATGCAATTGATACACCATTAATTTTACCAATCATTATTAAAATTATTTTTATAAACTTATATTATATATTATATTTTAGTATTAAAAAATAAAAACACCATAATAATATGGTGTTTTTATAAATTTAAATTTAATTATAACTTAATTCTCTCGTTATATTGTAGTTCTTTAACTCCGGATAATTCCGCATCAAGTGCAGTTTTTCTCTTCTCTAAGTTAGAAAGTGCCGTTGATAATACCGCAGATTCACCAATCATTTTAATAGAGTTTTTAACTTTATCAATGTTAAAATTAACATCCTCTAATTTTAGAGTAATATCTCTTTCTTTATCTTCAAGTTTTCTCTTTACGATTAACTCTTTACCTAATTTATTTTCAAAGAAGTAAGTCAAGTCATAGTTCAATTCATTTCTTACTTCATTTACTAATTCTAAAGCAGAATCATATTTGAAGAATGAATTACCATATCTTTCATCACATCTGTAAACAAAAATATTGTTTTTATAGTTAAAAGCAAATACTTCTAGGTAAGGATTAACCAAATTACCAACTCTTTTAACAACATCTAATTCAACAAATTTATCTAAATTTTTTGAAGTCTCAAGAATAACTGGATAAAAATTCTTGTTAACTATTGGTATAATTGGTGAGTTAAATAAGCTCTCTAATGTAGTTTCCTCATTAAGCTCATCATCATTAATGTATAGCCCACCTTTATTACCAACTCCCAATCCCACTGTTAAATATTCAGAGATTCTAAAGTTTACTCTATTTTCAGTAATTGTAGAATAGTTTAGAGCTGTTTCTAATGTTCTCAAACTTCTTAAAGTCTCTTCATCTTTGATATGTGTCTCAAGTAAAGTTTTTTCAATTGCATTCTCAGTTAATAAAAACCAAGAATCTTTAACTAAAGCAATATGACCTTGCTCAACTTGCTCAACTATTGTAAAAATTGATTCTGCTGATCCACCACTTAAAAGATTACTCCTTTTTTCAGGAGATTTAGTTAAATTATGTACAAATAATTTAATTTCCGGAACCCAGTCATAGACTACCAACTCGTTAAGTATTTTTGACATTCTATCTTGATCTGCTTCAAGATTAATTGTTTGTAACAAAACATTAATTGGTTGTCTATAAAGCTCTCCTTGATTTTTAGTATTAAGAACACTATACAAATTTTTTAATTCATATAATAACTCATAAGTAGCCATATCATCATTAAGACCTTCCAATAGTGATTTAACACTCTTATCGTAAGTATAAGGTTTAAGTCTTTCGTTAAGAGACGAAATTATAGTTTTCTCAGAATGTGCATTACACGCATTCATGTGCCCTTCTACAATTACAGAAATTTCTTCTTGATCAAGTGAAAGATCCTTTTTGAAGTTAAACAACTCAAGTTTAAGATTCTTCATATTTAAAATTTTTATTTTTTATATAATGTATATATATAGTAAAAAAAGCCGTTTTTTCTTTTTTTAGAAAAAAATGACTTTTTGTACAAAGAAATTATATATATAACTAAAAGCAACAATAAAATGTATAAAATATGCAATAGATGCTATATAGAGTTAAGTATAGACAATTTTCATAAAAATAATGGAGGTAAATTTGGAGTCAAATCTATCTGTAAAAAATGTACAGAATATACCTATATTAAAAAAGGCAGACGATGTAATCCAGAATTTGATATGAAGAATTATCAGAGGGAATATCAAAAAAGATATAGAGAGGAAAATAAAGAAATATTAGCAGAAAAGAAAAAACAAAATTATATCGAAAATAAGAATCACTATTTAGAATATAATAAAGAATATAATAAAAAAAGGAGGATAAATGATCCATTATTCAAAATATCAGGAAATATAAGAAATTTAATAAAAAATTCATTTAAAAGACAATTCACATTTAAGTCTAAAAAGACAATTCAAATACTAGGATGTGATTTTATATTCTTCAGCAATTATATTGAAAATCTATTTGATGAATTTATGAATTGGGAAAATTATGGAATGTATTGGGAAATAGATCATATAGAACCAGTGTCTATCGCTACAACAATAGAAGATATAGTTAAACTAAATCACTACTCAAATCTAAGACCTCTAAAAAAAGAAGAAAATAGGTCTAAAGGAAATAAGTTTTAATTATTTTCCTTTTCCCTTATCACGTACAGAACTACCGGACGGCTTTATATTTGATCCTCGTAAATTTGTCTGTTGTGATTCACCTGCTAAACCTCTCGATCTCGCAGCTAAGATATTATTATACCATTTAGTTCTTCTAGGCTCCAATGAGTATGAATCAGTATTATCAGGACCTTCATCTTTAATAAAAGCTGGATAATATGTTTGAACTTCAAAAGAAACACTCATTTTAATTGCATTATCAGAGGTAATATTCTTTTCACGTGTCATCTCAACATTCATATTATCAGGCATTAACATCACCGCATCAATATTCATAAAATTATGCTCAAAATACATAAATCTATACAACCACATTGTGTCCATAATTGCTTGACTACATTTAAAACTATCAACTTCACTCGATAATAATATCGCTAAATCATATGTTACTGAAATAGGAATAGCTCTTACCTTAGAAAGTACTTTCTTAACCTCTACTTCATTTTCAACTACTGTTCTTAACCAAACATTAGGATTTGTAAATTCATCACTTCTAATATTAAAAGAAGTTAGTGTTATGTGACCACGTGGAATAATATCAGTATTAAGTTCTACATATCTACCATTCCCACTTGCATCACCTGATACAATATCATCAGTAAAGCTATCCAGCAAGAATCTTTCATCTCCCGTCATAGAGTAATAAAATGGAACTTCCACTTTAACATCTCCACTAGTAAATTTATTAGTCCAGCGTATTTGACCTTCTAATGTATTTAGAACGCAAACTGTCAAGTCACGAAAAAATACATCTTCAAAATTAAACGAATCTCCAATCATAGTTTTTATATATTAAAACACATTTTGCACATACAAACTTTTTATCATTTAATCGATATATAACTAAGAAATAAATATAATTATGTCAATTAATAAATTACTATTGTGGGAGAAATGGAGACCTCGAACTATCGAGGATTGTATCTTATTACCCAGAATTCAAAAAGAAATAGAAAACGGAGTTAATCAACACTACATATTTTACGGACACTACGGAACAGGTAAAACTTCCTTAGCAAGAATATTAATAGGAAAGTACTCAAAAGCTACACCTTATTTAGAACTTAATTGCTCTATGGACACATCAATTGATGTGCTTAGAACACAAATTGATGACTTTTGTAAGTTTACATCTATTATGGATGTTGATTCTGATATAAAATATGTCTTCTTAGATGAATTTGAAAGAGTTTCAGCTAATTTTCAAGATGCATTTAAAGCTTTTATTGAACGTTATAACAGTAATGTAAGATTTATAATAACTACAAATCATATTGGTAAAATTTCAGATGGATTGAAATCAAGGATTAAACAAGTTGGTTTTGACTGTCAGAATCCAGAAGAAGAGAAATTTTTAAAAATGGCAATGTTCAAAAAGATTAAAGACATTATTATTCCAGCAGAAGAAAAGCAGCATAAACCAGATGATAATGATATTAAGAAAATTGTTGTTAAGAAATTTCCAGACTTTAGAGCAACTTTAGTAGAATTACAAAGCTTTTTTGAGACTGGTGGTGCTGGAGATACAACTAATGCTATGTCTAATAAGACAAAACTTGAATTATATAATTTGATTTACTCAGATAGTAATTCAGAGCAAACATATCATTTTTTGATGTCAAACTTTGGAGCAGATAAAATTGATGAAATGATTAAACTATTGGGAAAACCATTTATTGATTGGTGTTTAGCCGAAAGAAAAGATATTGATAAGTTATTTGAAACAGCATATATCATAGCAGATTATTCATATAAATTAGAAACTCAAACAGATCCAATAATTTTAGGAATGACAATTGTCGGAAAGTTTAAAGAAATATTAAAGTCGTCTTAATTAGACGACTTTAATTTTAAATATTCTAACATCTTATTATAGAAAGCAAGGTCTACTAAATAATACTTATCACAAATAAATGTTATTTCATGCTGAACAACATTTTTTAAATCTCCTTCTGTATAAGAGTCAACCAACTTTTTTATTTCCTTATCACATTCTATCCAAGCATCCTTTTCAAATTCATCATATGTCTTTTCAGGTACCCAATCTAATTGCTTTCTTATTTTATCATAAGATAAGCTTGGATTCTGTTGTCGTATATCATACATAGTATCATCTGCACTATGACTATATTCCAATCCCATATAAGACCATACACCATTACCTGAATATTCACCATATCTGTCCTCCCATGCAGTATCATTTACACAATCATAATACCAATTTTTCATTTCAATATCACCAAAGAAATCTAAAACTTTATCACTCCAATAATATTTGTAATTGCCTATTGGAAAAAACATATAAACTGTTCCATAATCAGAGGCAACTTGTGGTTTTTTAGAAGTAAATATTCCACTATTTCTTAGAGCTATTCCAAATTTATCTTTAAAATGCTTATTAAAAATATCATTAATTTCTTTAGGGGTATCTAAACTTTTTCTATTACCATTATATGCAGATTTGCTATATAATCCATTAGTATAAGTTTCATCTGTATATCTAGCACCTCTGAATAAAGGATATTGTTTTTCTGACCTTAACTCATCTAAAAATTCTGAACAATCTTCTTCAAGTACAGTAATTATTTCTTTAAAATCACCTTCTAACCCATCATTATAGGTGAAATTTTTTTCACGTGTTTTAAAATTTGCTCCGTAAGGACCACTAATATATTTAAAATATAATTCCTCTGCATCAAGCTTAGGCATCAAGCTAGCATCTATAATAAATGCTTCTAATGTTTTTAGATATTTCATTATGTATATATTATAGTTTAATATATAATTTATGGAAAATTTTAACTTTATTGACTTCTACATATCCTACCCAGGACATCCAAGATTTAGAGAATATGAACTCATCGAAGATGATGTAGTACGTGTAATAATACAGAAATATGAAATGTTAATATTTACCAGTAAAGGTGATGTTTTAAATGAGCCAAATTTTGGAGGAAATCTTGTAGAACTTCTACACGAAACAAGATTGTCTGCTGAGTCAATAGAAGGCGAATTAAGAGCACAAATTGCAGATTATATACCAGAGATTGATTCACTTGGTTATCAGCTCTCTGTTGAGTTCTATGATGACCCAGAAAGATTTCAAGAGTATATGGTAATTAACTTCACAATATCAGATTATGAAGTTTATGCAACTGTAAATTAATTACTTTATTGGACAGTGTGTAGCAGAGTAAATATATTTGAAATTTCTTTTAACATTAACTCCAAATATTTTAGCAGCAACTTCAACATCTAAGAAACATTCTGAATCAGAACCTCCAACCATAACAACTTCTTTACCCTTTAAATCAGTAAACAATTCTTGTAGTTTTTTAGGTAAATGATACCATATATGATTATTTCCGATATAGATGATATAAGTGTCTCCTTTAGTCTTAAAGTAATTACCTTGTTGAAGAACACCTTTAGTCTCTTTATCTTTAGCATCTTTGTAAACCTCAGGTGATAATATCTTTTTATAGAAATCAACATCAACATCATAATTATATCTTTTCTCAATCAACTCTTTCTGATTTGGAAAAACATATAAATCATGGTGAACAGGAACATCAGGGTTTTCATCATATAAATAATCTTTATCAACATTTTTACCATCAATATGATTATCCCAAATTTGATACACCGAGCTAAAGGTTTTAGCATACTTGTTTAGTTCACTTAGATAACCATCAGTAAAGAATTTTTTAAATGATTTTTGAACATCTACAATAATAAGGTTAGTGTTTTCAGTAAATGACTCGAAAGTATTGATATATCTCATAAACTATATATTAAATTAAATAAAAAAATCCACAACTAATGTGGATTTTTTCTTTATTTTTTATAAATCGATTGTTTTCTTTTCATAACTGAAATAAGATGATTTAAACCATTTATTGCATTACCATATCTTGCATTATAAACTAAACTATTATAAACGTCACCTGCTCGCCAAGAATTTGGAGTCATAGATTGGAAGAAATTATTTAAACTATTTAATCCAGCACGATCTGACTGCATCATTCTTCTAATATTAGCAACTTCTTGTAGAACAATTTCAACATCTTCTAAACATTCACATGGCATACTTAAAATAAGTTTATTTATTTGAGCAGAAAGTGTATCTAATAATTCAATAACTTTCATTTGTTTATCTTCATCATCATCACCAGTGTTTTTAGATTTAATCGTTGTTTTTAATTTAGTTAAATACTCAGAATATATTTTATTTTTATTCATCATATCATCTAGACCTTGTTCATAATTTTGATTAGCACTATCTACAAGTTCTTTAAATTCAGCACTTAATAAATACTCATCCAGTTCTCCCTCTTTTTCTTTCTTTTTAATTGTTTTCATTATTTGAAATATTGAAGAAGCAATTCTTGATGGAAGTGTGTTGGACAAATAATCACTACTATTATAAGATAAATTATAAACTGAATATTTCCCACCTAATAATCTAGCCATTAATTTAGAAAATACAACAATATCTTCAATACTACCTACAAGTTTTGTTCTCTTGACAAGCTCATCAAAATATTTCTTTAAGTTAACCGATTTAATTTCCTCATCAGTCATTAATGCCAAAGCATCCTTTTTAGATTCCTTTCTATTATTGATAATATCAGTCTTTTTAGTAAAATCTAAAGAGCCCATTTTATTTAAATCTAAAACTATTGCGAAGTTAGCATCTTTAATACTATCTCTAATACCTAATGATTTAACTCTCAAATTATCATCCATTTGTGTATTATAACCCATTGGATCTTCAACAGGTGAATCACCGGCTTTTAAGTTTAATCTAAAAATATCTCTAATACTACCGCTTGTCATTTGCCAAGCCTTAGTACCAATTTTATTATAATCATTGCTATAGATATAATCATGTGAATATGAATGTGTATCTTGTATAGCCCACAATCTACCACCATTTTTTAATACAAAAGCAACAACATTTGGCTTATCTCCAGCACTACGCCAACTTCTATCAATTAATGTTAGTTTAACAATATCACCAGTATTTAATAAATCATTCATACGTGTCTTTGCAACTCTCTCACCGATATTATAGTCTTCAAGATTAGTTGGAAAAGCTCTTGTTTGTCCATCAACTAGAATATTCCCTGGGCGATAATTACCATCCACACCAGTTACCGATAAAAATTTACCATCTTTATCAAACCAGAATTTTATAACTGATAAATTTGCTTTTCTAGCTACCTTTCCTTTTCCTTTACAAGTGTTACAATCCATAGCTCTTGTACCTCTACCCCATTTTATTGTAACTTTACCATTATCACAACCTTCAGCTGGACAATCCATAGGAGTTACCGCATCACCATTAAATTTAATAGCTTTCGCATAAGGTAAATATTCAAATAAACTATCAGATAACTTTGATTCAGGCAAATCAATAGTCTTACAAATTTGTTTCAACTTAGACAAAAATGAAGATTTACCATCTTTATTTAAAAATCCTAAAGTTTTATTAAGTTTGCTCGATTCAAATGCCTCAAATAGTTTAATATATCTTAAATCTTTCATATTATATTACTGGTCCTACGACTTCTATTTTTATACCTTTTGATTTCAATGAATTGATAAAAGGTTTATTTTCTTTTCCAGCTAAATCACCAGATATAACTAATTTTTTAACATTTAACCCTTCTGTACATTTCTTTAAGTCTTCAATACCATCTAATGTATAGATTAGTTGTAACTCTTCTAAATTTTCAATCTTAGAAAAATCCATCTTAACAACATCACAACTAACTAATTGCAACTTCTTAACAGTTGCAGGTAATTCAGCAATAATATCAGTTGCAAATTTACATTTATCAAAAGCATAACTATCAGTTGCTAGATTTTTAAAATCAGCGAGTGTTTTAATAGTTAAAAATTTAAATTTAACCCAATCCAAATTTAATTTGACGGTAAATAAAGATTCTGGTAGATTTGTAGTTTCTATAACTAATTCCTTAATTTTAACATTAGGATCAACCTTTACTTTACTCCAATCTTCAATTTGTGTTAGTTTAAGACTCTTAATATTTTTACCTATATATTTGCTACGAACTAGATTTAGTCTATCTTGATATGGATCAGATAAATTATCTTCAATATCAACATCAGGCATATAGTAATAACTACTTTCAGTATAATTATTTTCATTACCAGAATATTTATTGCAAATTTTTTCAAAAATACTTCGCATTCTATCTGGGTATGCTCTATCATAAAATAACTTAGTATCATCATTAACATTAAATGTTTCAATGTTTCTAATAATCATTCTTGATAATGGTAGTTGATTTGATAACAACACCTCATTATTATAAATAGGTGTATCAAATATTAAATATGCTGGAATACTATTAGGATCAAATACATTTCCCAAAACTCTATCACTATAACCGCCAGAATATAAATGTTGACAAGATGAATAGAATCTAGAAATTGACATATTTAAAATATCTTGCGGATTGTGAGAAATTTTCAAATATATATCTCTATTAAATATTTCAAAATCTACATCATAACTATTTTGAGAATCAGATGCATAACTAATAAAATTATTAAAATTTTGATTATGTGAAAATAATGTATTTTCTAATTTATCATCTTTGCTATAGCCCTCTAATTTTAACTCAATAAATTTATCAATAATTGTATTATAATCTACTAATAAACTATTCATATTAATAAGATTTCTAGTATAAACTATTTCACCAACAGGCTTATCAACTTTAACCATTTGATTATTTTCATCTCTTATTGGACCGTTTTCATCTTTTAATATAATACTTGATGACATAGTATCATTTATTGAAACTTTTCTAAAAATTGGCTCTCTTATAATTAAAATTTGATCTAGATTTGGATTTTTTAAATCTAAATCTTTTAATATTTGTATAAATTTTTTAGATAACAATGAAGTATCAATAGAATTCTTCACAAAATTGACAAAAATATCTGGTAAATTTGAAAATAGTTCATATAACTGAGGAATATCACTCTGTGTAAAAATACCTAAAACTTCATTTTTATCATCTTCCGATAATTTCCAAGTACCTTGTTTAATTTTATTTGTTGGTGTCACCTCTTCATAATCAAGGTACTTATCACCCCAACGCTGTGAAATAACTTTTGCTTGTGGTGGTAAAATAACATCACGTATTTTAGCTTCATTCAAAAAAAGATTTCTTGATTTAATCCATTTCATAAGTCTTCATAATATTTTGTTTGTGATTTATATATTAAATTTTTTTAGTTGAAAATAATTATTTATCTTTGTTAACTAAACATTTAGTTGAAAAACTATATAGATTAAAAAAGAACTTATGAACGAAGTAAGAACAGTATTAGGCGAAAAGCTATTTACTCAAATATGCAAGACTGGTTATATGACACATGGCGCTGGCTACAATGCAACCGATGTTAAATTCACCAAGTCGGATATAATCACACTATCAACTGGTGAGATTCTTGAAAAGATTGAAAATGAACAGATTTTCAAATATTTACTACAAGATATTGGAACAGATTTGGTAAAAGAAATTGTCAAAAGGTCACCAATTTATTCAGAACTTTATTACGAAATATAAATGGTAAACATTATCATCATTGCTATCTTATCGGTAGCTTTAGTTGTAAGCATAATTTTTAGTCATAAACTTTATAATGACTTGGAAGCAAGTAGGAAAGAAATAGATAAACTTAAAGGAGAAAAAGAAACATCAGATGCTCAAGTTAAGCGTTTGAAAAAAGAAAAACTTGATGAACTAAATAGCACTGACTACACTGGTAGAAAAGGTGTATATATTGCACCATCATTATCTTGGCAAGAAGGCGAAAATGCTAAAAAACTATTTACAGTAACATATGAGGTTGAGATACTCGAATTTACAAGCACTAAGTTCAAGATAAAAGCTCTATCATATACAGTTAATCAAAGCTTTGCTGCAGATCCGAAACACAAAAATTCAATTATAAATTATATAAGCGACAGAAATAACTGGGTAAACAGAAATGAAGTACAGCTTATAATGGATGATACCACAAAAAGAAATATAAAACTTGAAAAGCTCTTAGGAAAAGACTAATGATAACAGCACTTATTATTCTATCAATTTCACTTCTGATAACAATTGTATTATCAATTGTTTTGGTTGATCGTATTATGAAATTAACATCAAAGCTAAAATTAGCTACTGACGAAAATCGTAAAATGAAAGAAACCACCGAAATCAGCTCTAGTAGAGGAATTATTAAAAATCAATCTCTATCTTATCATTCAGGAACGTTTAAAGGTAAATCATTAACTGTTGATTATGAAATTGATATATTAGAGATAACTGATAAGCAATTTAAAGTTAAAGCTACAAATTTTGATTGTAGCTCACCAAATTATGATATGGGAATGGATGCTGATATTCTTGGATTTATGGACGGTAAATGGGTTGATAAAAAAGATGTCAATTTGATCATGGATGAAGCCACTAAACGAAATCTAAAATTAGAACAACTATTAGGTTAAAAGAAAAGTCGAGATTATCTCGACTTTTTTATTTGGTATACTTTTAAATTATTACAATCAATATGGAAACTCTCTAAGCTTTCGTGTAATAAAATAGATATATCTTTATTACCGACAACAACTAAATCTTTAAAATTATCAGCAATATAAACATTTATATTTTCTCTATGTGAAAAATATTGCTTAAAAATGTCACTCGATGTAATAATCCAATCACCTTCTATATCTTTAAAGATATTTTTCTTCAATAATCTATCGATAAAACTAACATTAATTATATTTTTTTGACATTGGTCTATCTGTAAATGCAAAAGCCTATTGACCTCTTCTAGAGAAGGAGTCAACAGACTTAGCATATTAAATGTTTGTTTGGTATTTTTAGATTTAACAATACCATTTTCTTTATACACAGTTGTTATTTCATCAACAACAACATCGGTATTCACCCATCTTATTTCATTGAAATAGTTTGACAAAAAATGTTCAATCGTTTCTGAGTCCATAATTAAAAATCACATTCGTAATATTCTAAAATGATATTATTTCGTTTATTGATAAACAATAATTCATCACGTCTCATTAATTGATATTCATAATGCTTACCATTTTTGAAAAGTGTTCTAATGAAAGGTATTTCATCATTAAAATTGACTTGTTTTTCGTCAATCATTAAACATAAAACCCTCTTATCATCTTCAGCTTCATAATATGTTATTTGCTCACCTTGGTCATTTGTAACACCACTTTTCCCAAAGCAGACAAATTTGGTTAATAACTCTTCACCACTAGGTTCCCAAGTTATAGCAATATCATCACCAATTTCAATATTTTCTTCTTCATCTTTCAAAAATAATCTAATCCAGAAATATGTTTTCTGTTCTTCAACAACAGAAGATATAACTTCATCACTCACTTCATCCGATAGATTAGTAACATCAATATTCTTAATCTTCTCCATTAAACTCTCCATATATTGAGGTTCAAAGCTTAATTTATTACTCATTAATAAGTTTTCTTTTTTATATTCTAAATTATAGATTAGTTTGATTAAAAGGGAAGCCCAGAGTAGATAAGAATCCATTTTTTAATAAAAAACATAGTGAGCATAGTAAGAAAATAATGAGCGATAAAGCAATTGGTAGAAAGCCAAGCAATAGAGTTAAAGTATCAATCGATGATATTATATACGAATCATATAATGATGCATCAAAAGAACTAGTATTACCTGTGGTGACAATACGTTGGCGATGTTTATCAAGTAATCCTAATTTTAGTAATTATCTTCTAATTTGAAAGGGGTAGATTAATCGTGTCAGAAGATTTATAGTCAATAATTTTAAAATCATCATATTTTATATCAAATATAGATGTATTACTTAGCTCTAATATAGGCAGTTTATAAGTCTCATTATCTAGTTGTTTTTTTATACCATCTACTTGGTTTAAATATATATGACAATCACCACCAGAAAATATCAATTCATGAGGTATCATATTTACTTCTCTAGCCAAGAGGTGTAATAAAAAGGCATATGATGCTATATTAAAAGGAATCCCAAGTGGTACATCACAACTACGCTGATGCCACTTCAAATCTAATTTTCTTTTAGGAAAATTTAATTCATCAAGCTTTTTATCTGTCATATCACTACCATAAGAAATATCTTTTCCAATAGATTTAACCCATCTTTCTACTCGTTCTTCGAAACTCATTACTGTTGTATAACATTGAAATCCATAATGACATGGTGGTAAAACCATATCTTCTAAATCTGCTGGGTTCCAAGCATTAACTAATAATCTTCTTGAATCAGGTGTACTTCTAAGCATATCAATTAAATCTTGAATTTGATCTACTTCTTTAGGTTTGTAGAAAATACCACCGTTATGTACGTGAGAATCCATATCATTATCACTATTAAAGAAAGATTCTTTATCAATAGATTCCCATCTTCTCCATTGTTTACCATAAATTGGACCTAACTCACCCCACTTCTTAGCAAACTCATCATCTGTTTTGATTTCATCAATAAAATCTTCCATCGATAAAGGTAGAAGTGACTGTGGGTTAACATCTACATAATTGGGGAATTTTTCAGGTTCAAAATGTTTCAGGTAGTTCTTATAGCAGTCACCATTCCATATGTTACAACCATTATCTACTAAATACTTAATATTTGTATCTCCGTTTAGGAACCAAATTAGCTCTACAATAACTGCCTTAGTGAACATTTTTTTAGAAGTTAATAGAGGAAATCCTTCATCCATATTAAATCTCATTGAATAGTCAAATATTGAGATTGTACCAGTACCAGTTCTATCACTTTTTACAGTACCTTTATCTAAGATATGTTTTAAAAATTTTAAATATTGTTTATCAACACTGTTATTCATATAATAATTTTAGTTTTTTATTATATAAAAAAAAGAGGACTTAGTCCTCTCTTATAACTTCTTTCAATCGATTATTTCTATACTCTTCTTTTAATATTGGAATCTTCATAAAATAGTGATTAATACTCTGAGAATAACTAATAGAATTTATTTTAAAAGAATTTTTATCAGGAACATCATTTGTATAAACACGAACTTTATAATTACCGGAAAGCATCGGTTGAAAAATACCATCATTATCACCATAAATTGATGCTTCGGGCGGTATAGGTTTAATTTGAACTTCTATGCCACTTTCCTTATGCTTCATCCATATTTCACCACCTGGTCGCTCACTCATATATTTAATAGGACTAATAGCACGCAAAAATCTCATAAACCTAAAACCTAACTTATCAGAGATAAGCAAATAAAAATCACGTTTAAACACATGTTTACTATTTAACGGTACTGTACAAGGAGTTAATACAAGGCTAAAACTCTTCTCTATATAAGCTATGATATTATTCATATTTAACAATAATTTGTTCAGATAGTGGAATTCTCGACTCAGATGAAATAATATCAAAATTTTTACAACATTCATAAATATATTTAGAGTGTTCTAAATAATCTTTTTTAGCTTTAACAGCATTACTCTCCAATTCAATATCTTCTGGATATTTCTCAACAGCATGCCCTATGGTTAAATGAAATCCAAAATATGGCTCGCGACTTAATCCCATAACTTCACGAATACTTTCAGCTTCTGGACAATAAACTCTAAGCCACCAATGACTGCCATTGCTTCTTGGTTCAATCTCAACATAAAAATCAATTTCTCTATCATTAAATATAATAGATGCTTGTTCAAAAGTATTTTTATCCAATCTATCAGATATAAAAGTAATGTGAGCTCCACGAAGATTCTTATTAAGTTCTAAATTAAATCTTTTTTTAAGAAACCAAGCATAATATCTATCCATTTCACAGTTTGTTCGGATCATAGCAACTCTCTTCCACACAGATTGACTTGCATGTTTTTTAGTTTTATCCTCTGGACTGAATTCAATTATACCTTTTACTTTAAATACCATGAGACAAATATAGTAAAAAAATATATAATAATAAAAAAAAGGGGAAATGAATAAAATTGAAAAAGATATAATAGAGTATTGTAAAAAAATGGGATGGGATTATAATAACCTCACCACTAATCAACTTTTACAATTATCTAAGTTAAAGAAAACTAATATTAAATAATACATATAAAAAATAAAATTAGTTAATGAACGCACATTCTTTTAGTTTCATTATAGGTTATAGACACTCTATTGATAGACTACATAACCTAAGACGTGTTTTAGATTGGATTAATGGATTCTCTCACGTAGATGTAATATTAGTTGAACAAGACACACACTCAAAAATTTCACATTTAAATTTAAAATGCAGACACATATTCTTAAAGTCAGATGCTCCTTATAATAGATCATGGGCTTTTAATATTGGAGTCAAAAACTCAAAAGCTGAAGCAATCGTTTTCTCAGATTCAGACTTAATTATGAACCCTCATGATTTCGTAACAGCTATTAGAGAACTTGAAAACTTTGAAATGGTTAATCCTTATAAATCAGTTCTTGATTTACAACCACAAGAATCTGGATTACCACTAGAAGAGCTTCTTAAAATAGATAGACCAGGTCGTGGCGAAAATGACAATCAAAAAATCAATCTATGTGGTGGTATTTCTATGTTTAGAAGGGATGCTATTCGCAAAATTGGTGGATGGAACGAAGCCTTCATTGGATGGGGTGGTGAAGATGACTTTCAGGCTATAAAAGTAGCAAATTTTCTAACACATAAAGAACTGGAATATAAATGTTATCATTTATTTCATAATAGAGAAAATCCCGATATGAGACACTATCAAAAGAATTTACAAATTCTACAACAAAGTGCCTCTCTATCAAAAGAAGATTTAATCAAAAGTATAAATGCAAGTTTACCTAAAATGGGAATGTCAAATAAATATGATAATTTTTAATAAAAAAGTCTTGAAGAAATTCAAGACTTTTTAATTTTTAGATTGTACTCTAACTTTATCATACTTTAATAGTAGTTTATATAATTTATCCCATTCTACATTTGGATTCTCCACCACTTTTTCAGTCCATTGATTATTGTTGAAATATTCAACAACCATACCAGCTTTAAAATCTTCTTTACTTCGAGGAACCCAATATCTTTTAGCATCAACAAAAGAAAATGAAAGACCTCTATAAAGATAAGAAACTAATTCTGAATTAGTATTATACATATTTAATTCTAATATTTTCTCAGATCCATCTCTAAATATTTTTTTAGGCACAGTTTCACCTTTATATTTGATAATAGCACTTTCTTGATGAAAATGATTTAAAATAAAAAGTGTATCTTTTCTAAGCGTATCATTATCAACATCACTATAACCCATAGCTGATTCGTTGAAAGCTTCTTTATAATAAGATTGTAATGGTAAAATTTGATACTCTTTAGCATATAAAACAGAAGTCATATCATCAATATTGCCTGATGAAAGTATTAAGTATGATATGTTTGGATTTTGTAAATTCACTGTTTTATATTTTTTTTATTCTGAAATGACAAAAATGTTTAGTAAGTCTTTCATTTTTAACTTTTTCATTTCGGAAAAATAAACCTTTGCATACTGAATGCTCTCACATTCCTTTTTTGCAATAATCTCACCTTCTTTAGTTTTCAAGTAAAATATTTTCATTAATTATATATTAATATTAAATTCTTTTTTTAATTCCATTTCAAATATGGAAGTAACAACATCCTTGAATAACCGAGGAATTACGATACTATCGTGTATAGTAATTATTTTTATTTCTGGATAATTCATCATAATATTTTTAATAATTTTATTAAAAACTAAATTTGACTCAGCTTTTTGTAAATCATAAGCTAAAATTCTATAATCTCCTTTCTCTGCTTTATATAATTTTATAAACTTATGTATAGTTGGAAATAAATTTTTGAATGCTTTATCAGCCTTACTATTACCCATATTTCTACCAAATAAAACTTTATAAGTTAATTCCTTGACTTTTTTCTTATTCGACTCACCTAACATATCCATTACATATTGGTAATATTTACCCGTTGTCGTTAATTGCGTAAAAACCGATAATTCATCAGCATCTACCCATTTGCTACCGGATTCATTAATAAGTTTTGTTAGAAATAGTGGTTGTGAGTTTTGAATATCCAATTCACAAGTTTCTAAACCATCTATCAATAAACAATTTTTTCTAATAAATGACTTTAATATAGTATAATTAGTATGCATTCTACCGTATGAATCAAAATGATAGAATATATGTCCATCATTAATACATTCAACTGAATAGATATTTCTATTATAAATATCCACATCATCATATTTAAGAGCATCTAAATAAAAAATAGCTCTACTATGTTCTATATTTACAGAAAATAAATCATCTACAAGTTTATTTTTTACACATTCATCAATAAGACTCTTACTGGATTCCTCATCAATGTGAATCATATCAATAAATTTGAGTTTATATTTCTTCAATAAAACTTTATCAAAATTTCGATAACGATTTATACGATTTGTGAATATAGATTCAGGTAATGAATATATTCGTGATGAAACACCTTTTAAATAATTAGATTTTAAATGTAGTATGTTAGTATCTATCAAGTAATTAATATAGTAATTATATAGATACCCATATTTATCTTTTAGAACAGTTGCATTTAAAGCAAATCTGTTTTCTTTCTTGAAAAAGAATTTTAAAATAAGGTTATGAACAATATCAATTAAATAATCTGTTTTTAATTTTGTTTCTTTATATTCGATATGTTTTTTGGTAGAAAGTTCGTTAAAACATTCAGGGAGAAATTGTAGTGAAAAAGTCTTTTTATCTAAATTCTTTTCAACGGAGAGTGTGGATTTATTAAGGGAATTTGCTTCAATATACATAGATTTTATATAGCAAATAACTTATATGTTTTTAAAAATTTTCTCTATTTTACTACATCTTTTAATACCTCTTGCTTTACGCATATCTACAATAATTTGTCGTGCCAAAGCTTTGACCATAGCATCTTCTACACTATAGTCAAAACCATGCATAACCTTTAAATCTTCAATAGCCTCTCTACTATAGGAGCTTAATTTTATCTCTTTCATAAAAAAAAATACCCTATTGGGTATTAAAAAGTTGGTAATTGACTAATATTATCAACATCGGTTGAGTTTTTCTTAGTAGTCAATGCTCTATTTTTACCCACACCACCAATTCTAACATCAGTAAATTCCGTTTCTTGTAATGTTTTATAAACAGGATTGTCTTTAACATCTGCTCTAATATATTCATCCGACAATATATAAGGGCTACCGCTCTTAATATATCCACTTTTTATTACATAATCTTGTATTTGATATTCAATAACATCATCAATTTGTCTTTTACCAATTAAAACCTTAAACATTTCTTATTTTTATTTTTTTGTAGGCTCAAATGACATTTTACCATCTTTACCTTTTTTCTTTTTATTATCTACGTTTCCTTTTTCAAAATCATCATAAATATCCGGGTAAGTTTCACCAGCACCATCTACATCATATTTTAAGTCAAAAAACTCACCAAAATCAATCAATCCTGCACGAGTTAATTCTAATTCATGCATTCTACCCATATATTTGTTAATATTGTTTTCAATATCATCAACAAACTTATTAAATAGTTTTACTGTATTATCAGTAAATATTCCAATTGCTTTCTTTCTTCTTTTATTAAAAGATCCTAAAATGATTTTAAAAATATACTCAAATTTTGTACTTTCTTCAATATAATCTTTAGTAAGCTTATTTTTAATCAACTCTGTATTAATCTTGAACTTATCTTTATCAAAGAAGTCTGGTACTATAAAATCAAAATCTAATAAATCACTTTTTACTTCACCAATATAAATATTAAATAGCTTACAAATCAAATAGATATAAACCTCTTCTTTAGTATCACCCTTTAATTTAATATGATCAATATTAATTGATTGACAAAAATTCAAAAAGTTAATAAGTATCAATGTATAAACTTCAACAAATTCCGTGTCATTATTCTCACTCAATCTACTATAAAGTGGATTAAGAAGCTCAAATGACAAATCATTAGTTACACATTTAACTATCAACTTCTCTACATTCTTTTGAAAGTCATCTTCCATTAAGAATGAATTTTGAGAAGCTGGATTTAATATTTTATAAAAGAAATAAGTGAAAGACTTCTCACCAAAGATATAATCTAAATCTTCCTCACTGGTATTAATAAAATACTTTATAGCCTCAATCATTTTATCAGTTAATTTACCATAAAAAATCACAGGAATAATATCAACATCAAATAATCTCGCATATTCGTCCAATTCTTCAATTATAAATTCGTATTTACCAGATTTATTAATAGAAGTAAGAACTAATTTGTTCTTAGGCATTCGATTATAAGCTATATTTGCAGGTTGTTCATCAGGAAAGTACTCGAAGCAAAACCACCATTTCTTATTAAGAAGTGATTTAACTCTATTATCCAATGAATTTAAGTAGTCAATTGCAGGATTATAATAATTCTGCATAGCCATATCTATAAGATTGATTGGCTCAGCGGATATTGATTTTGGTTTTATAGTAAATTCTTTACCATCCCAATTTACCCATATTTTACTGCCTTGTATATCTTCATATACGATAATTTCATCATTAAAAAGTTCTTTTAATAAATCATCATCATTTACACCATTTAGTGTTATTAATTTACTCATAATTGATTTCTGTTTTTTATCAACTTATATATTGTAATTTAATTCCCTTGTAAATAATCTATAATAATGTCTAAATTTTCTTTGCTAAAACCCATTAAAGGCTTTCCACTATTTTTTAAATATTCCTGATAAACATCGTTATATTCATCACGGGTATAAAAATTACCATCCAATTCTGAAAGAATAACATCAGTATCTAAAGATGTTAGTGTTTTATTACGCAATCTGGTTTCACCATATGCCGGACCAACAGGGCCAACTAATTCGGTTCCAGATATTGCTTCTAAAACAAATTCTTTGAATTTCTTAATCATTCTTTGCATTTATTTTTTCAAAATACTCGTCTTGGATTTCCAACGAATATCTATCTTTCTTAGTATTATAAACTAAGTTGTATAAAAATCTATCTTCTAACATATGTGTTGTATCATATGTCATAAAGATTACACAGTTTTCTGAATTAAAATTGTTCTCAATGCTAAGAATTTTTAATCCTATCTTACCATCTCTATCATATAGATTACATATGATAGACTTTTTACTTTCCAGTAAAATTCTGATTCTTTCATATGCGGTATTCTTAGATAAGTACATAAAATCTTTCTCTAAGTCATCTGTGGTGTGATTGTAAAGATCTAAAAATCTTTTCTCTCTTTCCGTAATTGGTTGACTTTTAGAAATCTTATCCAAGATACGGTTTGCCTCTATTTCCTTGAGCGATTTACCAAGTAAATAGTACTTAATTACTTTCTCCAAACCCATTTCCGTCATTGTGTATTTTGTATTTTATATATTAATCTTTAATTATAGTAAAAAATATTAATATGTTAAAGGTTTAATATTTTTAATATATATTGTATGGATAAACAACTGCTGGATGCACTCAATAACCTATCTAATTCTCTTGATATGATTGCAGAAACTTTGGCTAAAAAAGGTCAAAGTAATACAACTACAACTAATGCATTAGTGAGTGGCGATTTCTCAAAACAATTGGTTGAAATCAATACTAGTTTAAAATCTATCAAAAAGGATACCACAGATATACTTTCTAAACAGAATACCATTCTTGAAATGCAAAGAAGGAATAATTCTGATGGAACTATATTTGATTCAACTGGAGAAGATCCAAAGAAAGAAAACTTAGTTAAAAAAGGAGTATCTACAATATTGCTAATAGCTGGTGCGGTTTTAGCAATTGGACTTGCTTTTAAAATTATTGGAACAGTTGATTTTGTCTCAGTAGTTGGATTAGGATTAGCATTGGTTTTAATATCACAAGCATTTGTTAAAATTGCTGAGTCAAAAGTCAGTGTGGAAAATGCTATATTAACTGGAAAAGCTATGGTTATTATGTCAATGGCTGTCATGTTATCATCTTGGGTTTTAGCATTTTTAAGACCTATATCATTATCACAATCTATCAGTGCAATATTAATAGCAGGTATGTTTACCGTAATATCTTTTGGTATTAAGAATATGATAGTAGCATTAGGAACAGATATAGGAACATTAGGTAAGTCTATTGCTCTTTTACCGCTATTATTACCAGCAATTGCTTTAGGATTAACATTATCATCTTGGGCTTTATCATACATTGAACCAATATCATTTTCTCAAGCGATAACAGCTATATTAATTGCAGGTATGTTTACTGTAATATCATTCGGTATTAAGAAATTAATTAATTCACTTGGCGCAGATATAGGAACATTAGCTAAGTCTATTGCTCTTTTACCGCTATTATTACCAGCAATTGCCTTAGGTATTGCAGCATCATCTTGGGTATTAAAGTCTATCACACCAATAACATTTGCACAAGCAGGAACAGCTATATTAATAGGTGCTATGTTTACGGTTCTATCATTTGGTATGAACAAAATGTTTAGTGCATTTAAAGATTTAAATCCAGCAATCGCTATAACAGTATCATTGTTAATGCCGTTAGTATTAGTAGCTATGTCAATAGCAATTGCTAAGTCATCAGAATATCTATCTCAAGTAAAAGGGATAGGTTTCTCTCAATTTATAACAGCGTTAGGAGTATCATTAATATTCGTAGTGTTTGCATATGCATTAAAAGCGATGTCCCCTATTATAAATAAATTGGATTTTGAAGATGTCGTAAAAATTCCTCTAATATTTACAACATTAGCAATAGCAGTAATGATAGCATCTAATATATTAGTAGATACCGCAGATATATCATTTGAGAAAATGCTTAAAATATTAGCATTCTCTGTTGTATTTGCAGTTTCAGTAACAGTTCTTGGCTTAGCATCATATGTATTAGCACAAGTAGGTGTAGAGAAAATGGAACAAGGCGCATTAGGTATGATTTTACTATCAGGTGCTATTATGGTTAGTTCTTTACTATTAGGATTAGGTTCTTATGAAAAATATCCAGGTGTTGAATGGGCATTAGGCGTAGGCTTATCATTATTAGCATTTGGTGTCGCTGCGGTAGAATTAGGAACTGTAATTATGACTGGTATTGGAGCAACAGCTTTAGCAGCAGGCGCAGTAGGTATATTAGGTGTTGCAGTAACTATTGTTGCGGCATCACATATATTAGCACAAGGTAAATATGAGAAATATCCAGGACTTGGATGGGCAATGGGCGTAGGATTAAGTATGACCGGATTTGGATTATCAATGATGGTGTTAGGAACTGCTATAACCGCATCATTAGGATTAGGAATGGTTGCTTTAATTGCCGGTAATAATGCTGTTTTAATGATTGCACAAACTATTGTAGATACATCATTTATATTAGCTAAAGGTAAATATGAAGGAGGTCCAACAATGGCTTGGTCAGGTGGAATTGCATTAGCAATGGCGGCTTTCTCACCGCTATATGCAATGCTTATGGCAAATGGCATAATGAAAATATTTGGTGGAGGAATTGGACCAGATGACTTTGCTAAGGCTATTAAAACAGTTTCAAGAGGAATTGTAGATGCAGCAAATTACTTTGCAGGCGCAAAAGTTGCTTTTAAAGGAGGACCTACTAAAGAATGGGCAGAAGGTGTTGGTACTGCAATAGCGGCTTTCTCTCCAGTATATGCGGCACTAATGCAAAATAACTTCTGGAGTTCTAATGTATCACCTGATGACATGAAGAATGGTATTCTCACAATAGCAGATGGTATAATAACAGCGGCTTACAAATTCTCGGAAAACAAAGCAGTCTTTGATGTAAGTAGAGTTCCAAGTGTAGAATGGGGTCAAAATGTTGGCGCTGCATTACAAGCTTTTGCACCATTATTTAAATATATGAGTGAGCAGAGCGGATGGTTTACATCTGGTGAAGAAGCAGCAAATGAACTTTCGAGTGGAATATTATCAGTAGCAAGCACTATTATTATAGTTGCTAAAAAATTAGCGGCTGTTAATCCGAATGTTTGGATGTCATATCCCTCAAGAATATGGATATCAGGAGTAACAGGTGGTATAAAAGGATTTGTTGCTATTGCAAGTGGTTTAGAAGATTTAACATACGCAGGTATAATGAAAGTTAGCAGAGTAACAAACTCTATGATTTCAGTAGCAAGATCTTTATGGAGAAATAGTGACTACTTTAGTAAGAATATTGACCCTAATTATATGTCAAATCTTTCCAAAAATGTTATTGGATATGCAGATTTAGCAAAAAGATTGAATACATTAGATGTAACAAACCCATTCAAATCAATGTTTGGTTTAGATCCTATATCACAAGCTGCAAGAGGAATGATTAAAATTGCAGGAGCTTATGATAAATTAGCGATTGCACTTAAAAAATTCGGCACATCACTGGAATCAATAGATGAGACTAAAGTTAATTTAATTAGAAGATTAACTGGAAACTTAGCAGTACTTGCTGCAATGAATCAAGACTCATTTACTAATATGATGGAGACTTTAGAAAAGAAAGCAAGCATATTCAGTAAGTTAGTGGAAGTTGATACTGAAAGAAGTAAGCCAGTAAACGTTGGTGACTTTAAACCACAATCAAGTGTTGCAACAGTAAATAGACCTAAATCTAAACATGATGAAACACACCAACAATTAGATACTATTATTGATTTACTAAGTCAAATTAATCAGTCAACTGGTGGTTTAGATGAATTTATCGAATCAAGAGGAAAAGATGCTTCTCTAAGATAAACATTTTAAGTCTTATAACATATAACAGTCTATGAAGAAAATATCATTTTTTAGAAAGCTTCAATTATTCTCAGAATATAAAAAAGCATTAAAGAAGAATAAGACTGACTTAGAACAACAATTTGGTATGCGTATAGATAAAGCACATAGAATCTATACAGTATTAAATATTCCAGAAGAATATATTGGTGAATCTTATTCATTAAAAACATCGGATATCAACAGGATATCAGAAAACTATATACGTGAATATGGTTCAGCAGTTAGCACATATCTTAATACAATTGGATTAACTGAATTATTTCGATCTTATGAAATAAAAAAAGTAGCTAAGTATTCATATTTAATTGTAATTGGATTCTCATTAATTAATACTACAAAATTTTATAATAATATCTATTATAAATTATTACCATCTTTAATTGTAATATCATTGGTTACTTATTTTCTACTAAGAAATTAAAACTTTGTATTAGATAATACTTATAACTAAAAAACAAATTAATAAATGGATAATTTTTACGATCTATCAGAAGATACAATTAATGACTTTTACGAAGTCTTTAACAAAAAAACGTTCCCAGTAGAAATCAAAATTGAATTTATGGGTGCGGCTAAACAAAAACAACTTATTAAAATCGCTAAACTTGCGGATGATATGGCTTTTCGTTTACAAAAGGATATTAAAGTAACCATCAACGAAGACTTGATGGATGCATTTGACGAGGAATCAAGAACTATTTTAATTGAACAAGAAATTGAGAAAATTAATATGAACTTAGAATCGGGTAAAATTAAAATGGTCTCAACAGAATTGAATACTTTTCCATCAATCGTAACTAAATACGGTGTGGAAAAAGTAAGTAGAGCTAATCAAGTTGAAATGCTTTTCATCGAGCAGAAAGAAGACCGTGATGAAAATAGCGATGATGATTTCATTGTATAAAAAATAAAATTTAAAATGTATAATAAATTATATATTAATGCACTAACTAAAAAGTATGAGGCTGAAATTGCAGAAGCAGAAGCAAATTTAGATTTATATCTAAGAACAGCAAATTTAGCAGCTATTGGTGAACATTCTGATCTTGTTGAAGAACACGACAAATGGATAACTAAAATAGCAGATGCTAAAGGTAAACTGGAAGTATTGAAAGATTACAATTCAACTGATACAACACAAAGAGTTAACTCTTAAATAAAATAAAATTTAAAATGTCACAAATTGTCACAAACGTAGTAAAGCCAAACACATCATTTGAAATTGATGGTGTTAAATATATTACTCTAAATGAGGAATCTGAGCAAGCTTTAGACCAAAGCTATGCTGATATTATCAAATATATGGGTAGTAATGAAGGTAAAGGTAAAAGTGAAGAAGAAAAAGATAAACTATATGAAGAAGCTCGTGAACTATGCGCTATTTTCAAAAATAAGTTAGATTCTACTAAATATAACTTTAACCTAAATGAAACTCAATGGAAGTTTTTATCAGATTTAATTCTAAGTAAATTAGAGTATGATACAAATACTGTATTCGTTGCTATCGAATTACACACACTATTAGTAGAAATGGGTAAAGCAAAATTTGTTGCTAATGAAACACAATCATTTGCAGTAACCGCAACCGAAATCACTTATATCTATCATTTAATTTCACCGTACAAAGTGAAAGGTTTGACTAAAGATGCATTCACATTCGCAGAAGTATTAAGAAAAATCGGAGATATTAGTAAACTTGTAAATTTCTATGACACTCAAAGCAAGAGCTTAGGTGCAGATGTACAAGATTGGGTAGCATTATTCGACGCAAATGTAACTTCAGATAAACCATTATTTGAAATTGAAGAATCAGAAGCATAAAAAAGAGCCATTTGGCTCTTTTTTTTATAAATATGCTATTGGAACAAATGGCCCGATTTTATCAGTATCTTGATAAGAATCTGTTAAATCCTTTAATCCTCTTATTTCATAGTTCTTTCTATCACCATATACACAACCATATCCGTTATCAGATATAACCTCAGCTACAATAAAAGGATCAATATTTGAATCCACTGTAAAATTAAATGGTAATAAATCATCACCTCTTCTAAACTCATGTATAGTTTGAACTGGATCCCAATTTATCTCTTTCCACTCAGTTATTTTATTCCAATTTGTACTGTCTAATGCAGGCGCAATAGTAGATGATGTAGCAGCTTGTGTAAATACAAAATAATCTCGATTGTATTCTACAACAGTAGCTAAATCATATACCTCATTTGATACCCAAGCACCAACTGTCTCATATTTTCTTGGAGAATTTACTTTATTATTATCTTTAGCTGATTCATAAAGCTTACCATAATAGATAACTCTATCACCTATTGAATAGTTTGTAAATGGTGCCCATTCTCTATAAGTCTTATAAGTTCTGATTTTAATATTAAAACAATCAGGTAGATTTAAAGATTTATTGTTATAAGGCAACGGTGGTGTTAACAATCCGCTCTTGGTTTTATCAGCACCAATGTTTGGAATAATTGTATATAAATCCATAACGCAATTATAAACAGTTGAACCACTATTTACAGGCATCAAATAAGCCTCATCAATTTTAAAATAAACTGGTGTCATATTATCATTGATATTATAAATCTTAACATCATGTAACCTATGTTGTACTTGAATACCATTTGTAAAGTAAGAACGACCAGTAATATCCATTATCTTATGAGTTAATGGTATGATATTCTTCTTCAACCAATACTTCAAACCTTGTAGCTTAATGATAATCTCATCTAAAGTATAATTTAAAACATTATTACCCTCTTTATCAGTAACAAAATATGTTAAGTTAAACATATTAGTAGTATCATACTTATCATTAGGCATAGTATGTTTAATAAAATCATTCTCTACCCACCCTTCTACACTATTATCAAATATATCAGGAATCTCTACTTTGAAAAGCTTAGAGAAATTAGCAGAAGATGCGTCAACATTTCTATAATATTCATTCAATTGTAAGTCATTATAACCAAAGAAGTTAATAGCATTGATAATAGACTTATATGAACCAATATAAGGATAGATAAGGTGTTTCATCATCATCATTTCCTTACGTTTTTTATTTAAATAAGTCCAATCAATACCACCTTCTTCAATGTCATATTCTTTAAATATAAATATGTCATCAGGCGACACTAATTTACCAACATTACCTAGCTCAATTTTGAATCTAATGTCTTCTTCTTCAGTTTGCCCATAGGTAAAAAATCTACCTATCTCTTTATCAACTACTTTAATTGTAAAATCAAGATATATTCCATTTTCAAATGATGTCTCATCTTCAATTATATCAGTTGTTAAGTTAAAGAAGTCAACTACTAATGATTTTGTATAAACTTCACGAACTTTTAATAATGTACCATTATTATGGGAAATATATTGATTGTAATTGCTTACGTTATCTTTAAGATAAATAACAATATGTTGACCAGGTTTTAATCCTTTATCAGTAAAGGATTCGGATGAATATTGATTTAAGCTTATAATACCTCTTTTATCATCATCAAGAATAGTTGTCATTGAAACAATAGTTGATTCATCTGATTCAATTGTAAATTGAATATTCTCTCTCTTATAAAGTTGTAGAATAGACCTTAATGCACCCTCATTATCAGACCTAAATCCAACAAAAAGTTGTAAAGGTTCAACAGCAGTCGAAATATCATCCTCGTCATCAATATAGCTTAATTTATAATCAATTGTATCAAAAATAGTTTGTTGATATTCTGGTTGATTAGTCTTAGTGATATCCTTATTAGGCAATTTATTCAAAACAATGTTTGTTAATGGTAATTCACCAGTATATGAATATGAACCAGTCTGCACTCTATTTAATTGCTCACCGGAGAAATCATACATAAAGAATTCCGGCACATTATCAGAAAACCATTTCCAATAATACTGAACCTCAACATCACCTTCAAAATTTTCTCTCG
>Ga0075163_10001361_pt1 | contig 32777 bp, 30 predicted proteins | sample JI1023141ADNA_FD_71478 | JGI IMG/M metagenome (GOLD analysis project Ga0075163, IMG submission 71478) | Wastewater effluent complex algal communities from Wisconsin, to seasonally profile nutrient transformation and Carbon sequestration -... | ecosystem: Engineered > WWTP > Effluent > Algae...
TACTAATATGGACTTCTTAATATTCACCTTCTTCTACAACTACTTTAGTGGGCGGTATTAAACTTTCTTTCAAACCATAAGCTTTCACTTTTCTGGCAACTTCGCTCTGCTTGCTGGCATACATCAAGTCAGACTTCAGGGTAGTGTAGTCTGCGCGTAAGTCTTCTACCTCTGCCTGCACATTATTAATCCTTCTCACGGTTTTTTCCGCATAATGCGTGTTGCCGATGTAAAACAGTACCAGCGCTACCACAAAAAGAATCTTTGGCAGGTGTTGAATCGGAAAGCCCTCTTCAAAATATCCTTCCAGATTCAAATGCTTCTCCATACCCGAGAACACACTCTTGCCCGGCTCACCTTTGGGGCCGCTTTGTTTCTTGGGTACGATTTTAAATTTGTTCTCCATTTTTCTGTTAATAGCTGCTGGCTACTAGCTTCTTGAAACTAGCGGCCAGAAGCTAGTAGCTATATTTTCTCTGCTATTCTCAACTTCGCGCTGCGCGCTCGTTTGTTTTGTTCTATTTCTGCTTCTGTCGCTTCGATCGGCTTTCGATTTACTGCTTCAAAAGGCTTGATCTGATTTCCGTAAAAATCTTTCTCTACTTCTCCGTACACCTTCCCTTTCCCTATGTAGTTCTTCACCATTCTGTCTTCCAGGGAATGGTAGCTCATCACCACCAATCTTCCTCCCTTCGCCATCACTTCGCCACATTGGTGCAAAAAATCTTCAAGCGCCTTCATCTCTTCGTTTACTTCGATACGAAGTGCTTGAAACACCTGGGCGAAATATTTATTCTCTTTGCCGCGTGGAGCGATACTACTCAAAGCAGCTTTCAACTCTTCCGTACGCACAAAGGGCTTGTTAGCTCTATACTGTGTTACCATGCGCGCGGCTGTCTTCGCGTTTTTCAACTCACCATACATGCCGAAGATCTTGTGCAAGTCTTCTTCGCTGTACTCATTAACAATGGTAGCCGCGGTGGTGGACTGCTTTCGATCCATGCGCATGTCCAGCGGTCCATCAAAGCGGGTAGAAAATCCTCGTTCGGCTGAATCAATCTGGTGAGAGGAAATACCCAAGTCAGCTAAAATGCCATTGACCTTAGTAACCCCATTCAACTTCAAATACTTTTTTAAGTACATGAAATTGGTGTGGCAAAATGTAAAAGAACGACTGTCAATTCTATCCGCTTCCTTCTTAGCGTCATCATCCTGATCGAAGGACAACAACCTGCCTTCTCTCAATTGCTCCAGTATCTTGATGCTATGCCCACCTCCACCAAACGTTGCATCTACGTAGATACCGTTGGGTTGAATGTTCAGCGCCTCAACACACTCGCGGAGCATGACGGGCTTATGGTAGCTGTGAGCTTCGGGCTTTGAGCTTCGAGCCGGTTGCTCCTCGTTACTCATTGCCTTCAATTTTTCTAATAAAACTTTGAATCATCTTTTGCTCTTCGTCAATCTCTTTAAGCAATGATTCCCTCAACAGCCCTTTACCAAAACTTGCATCACTGGCTATCAGTATTTGTGTTTCTAATTCATATGCTGAACCCAATGAAATCTCTAAATACTTTATATACTCTTTATCACTCCTCTTGGCACTACCTTCTGCAATATTGGAGGGTATAGATACGGCTGCTCTATTCATCTGAGACCGCAAACCATATTTCTCCACTTCTGGAAACTCACTCATCAATTGATATACCTGCTTAACAATCTCCATTCCTTTCACCCATATCTTGAGTTTCTTAAAATCTTTCATAGCATTTGATTAAGTAGGTGGTGGCACCCTCCTTTTCGAAAAACTCGAAGCTCGCAACTCGTAACTCGCAGCTTCTGCTCCTCATCCTACTCCATCAAATGTTTCTCAGCCAGCTTAGACAACTCACTTGGATCTTGAATCAGGTGTTTTTCGTAGAGCGAAGGATTCCAGATTTCAACACGATTGCCAACACCTACCAGCATCAGCTCTTTATCGAGCTGTGCATAGGTTAGCATGTTTTTAGGTATGAGTATCCGGCCGCTGCCATCCATCTCTACCGTTGCAATTCCTGCCATGAAGTTTCGCTGGAGAGTGCGATTCTCTTGGCTGAATTCGTTGAGTCCTGAAATTCTTGCGAACACCTTATTGAACTCTACCATTGGATAAAGAATGAGGTGCTGCTCCAGGCCTCTGCGAATCACAAGCTCCTGGCCGTCCCCGACATTGTCGGGTAGCTGGGCTTTGATCCGCGCAGGCAGAACTAATCTGCCTTTGGCATCAAGCTTACTCTCATACTCACTGGTAAAGAAGGTCATAGACGTAGTGGTTGTCTTTTTCTCCTAAACAAACATAGGAATAATTACTCCACTTTCAACCACTTTACTCCACTTTTTGACATTTTAAGTGAAAAAAGTACTTAAAACACCTCATTCACAGGTTTTTTAGCCTAAATCAAAGGGTCTCTTTCAGAAAATTGTGGCTTAAGCAGCATTAAGAGTCTTTAATTAGGGTGGGAGAAAGTGGAGGAATACGACTTATGGGACATGGATTTTCGGTAGAAATTCCATTTTTTACCACATGAAAAAGAGACTCTTATATATACTGGTTCCCTTTGTTCTTGTTTTGTTCGTTTTACTGCCGTTCTACCAACCCGATATTCCGGTAGAGGTATTGAAAGCCAAGTACGGCCAAACTCCCTCACAATATCTTTCGCTTCAAGGCATGGAGGTTCACTTCCGTGATGAGGGAAGTCGGGAAGATTCTATTCCGATGATATTATTGCATGGTACTTCCTCCAGTTTACATACCTGGGAAGCGTGTGTTCAAGAATGGAAAAAAGAACATCGAATAATTCGTATGGATCTTCCGGCCTTTGCCCTTACCGGCCCACATCCTCTGCATGACTATAGTATAGAGATGTATGTTTCCTTTCTCCATGAATTTTTATTGAAGCAAAATATTCAGCGTTGCTATCTGATTGGCAATTCTTTGGGCGGTTTGATTGCCTGGCAATACGCAGTGCGTTATCCAACTTCGGTAGAGAAGTTAGTGCTGATTGATGCGGCTGGCTATCCTCGTATTAATTTCAAAGGCAACTTGGCCTTTCAACTGGCTCGAGTTCCTGTATTGAAAGAAGTACTCAAAGTAATCACGCCACTTTCGCTCGTGCGCAAAAGTGTGGAAGATGTGTACGGAGATAATAGTAAAGTAAGCGACACGCTCGTAGAACAATACCGCGACTTCGCTTGTCGCGAAGGAAACCGCGAGGCACTGGTAGCGCGTCTTAATTATGTTGAAAGTTTGGACACCACACTTATTTCGACCATTCAAGCTCCCACACTTGTTCTATGGGGAGAAAAAGATAAACTGATTTTGCCGGGAGATGCGCTGAAGTTTAAACGAGATCTTCCCAACAATAAAACCCTATTGCTACCAGGGCTTGGCCATGTGCCGATGGAAGAAAGCCCCGAAGTTATTGTTCCTTTAGTTGTTGATTTTATTAAGGAGAAAGAGTGATTAAACTAAGTATCTATAAAAAAAACAACGCTTCCCTACCGGGATAATGATTTGGCAATACGGTAATGCTTCCGTAATGCTGGGGTAAAAATGCATGCTTAACCTTGCATGATTTTTTTAAGTCATTCAACCCCCAAGTCATGCAAAGCCGTACCCTTTATTATGCTGTTTCTTTAGTCCTTACCACTCTTCTTTGCTCTCAAACAAATTCTTGCTTAGGTCAATCTCAGGAAAAAGCGTACGCCATCTTTATGCTGAACTTTGCCCGCAACATTCAATGGCCGGTAACCTCTTACGAAACTTTTACCATTGGTGTTGTCGGTTATCCACCACTTGTGGCTGAGCTCAAACAGGTGTTCACATCAACAAAACTCGGTAGCCGAAAGGTTGAAATTCGCGAGTACACCAATGCGGAAGAAATTGATAAATGTCAAATGTTGTTTGTTCCGGCTTTTAAAGCCCGCGCTTTTGAGAGCATCCTCACAAAAGTCGAAAATCACTCAACCCTTATTTTGACCAATAAGCCAGACATGGCCAGGAAAGGCGCAGGAGTCAACTTTGTTTTTGTTGAAGGGAAACTAAAGTATGAGATTAACTGCACAACCATCGAAAAGCGTGGTATGAAAATCCCTTCCAACATTAAAGGTCAGGGTATTTTAGTTGACTAGAAGAAGATAGCGTTTTCATTAATGGTATAAAGTGTTTGGGTATCACTGATATTTTTAAGTGCTGCCACCTCTTGCGCTAACGTAATTCTCATTCCATCAACCTTCCTCAGGATACACATTACTTGAATATTGGCCATAGAGTCACGCACCTCAAATCTCTTGTGGCAAATAGAGAAGTGGAGGACAGTAGAGGAATAACTAGTTGATGGACCCCTACCCTGTAAGCGGATGAAGAAAGACTCACCACCGCAGATTCGTAACAGTTAGTGGTTAGACCTCCACTGCCGCCCACTGACCAAAGACATTCACCTATGGATTGAGGGCTGTAGTTCATTGATTCAAAACTCCTACCCGCCAATGATCAACTGCTTTCAACTGATGCGCACCTGTCGGCTGCAGAAGTGAACCTGTTCACCGTGGTTGGTAAACTGTTAACCTCTGAACCATGCCTTCCCTCCACGGGCACCAGACTGTCAACGATTGAATGACAAATGTCATCCAGTTTTAGGTAACTCTATGATTAAAGTGCTAAATCTAAATCGCTGAGGTTCTCATCTTTAGATGCATTAATGAACCCAATATGAAATTCCCGTTCGTAAAAAGCTTTTTGCCTCTACTGCTATTCACCTTGTTGCTGAGTGCCTGTCATCCTACTCATTTTGTAGTGGGAAAGGGGGCACAAGAAAAGCAAGTAACCACACAACGAAATAAATTCTTGTTTCTTGGATTGGTGCATGTCGGCACAGCTCCCGATCCGAAGCAAATGAGTAAACAGGCCTCTGATTATACCATTACCGTAAAGCTTACTTTTACAGATGTAGTGTTGAACATCATAACACTTGGCGTCTACAGTCCCTTAACGGTACAGGTAACACATTAAGGATTGTCCATTAAAGTTCTAAATCGTAGGAAACTGCTTCCGAATTGCAAATTCGGAAGAGCTATGAGCTAATCTCTCGGAGAGTTCCTTGCAGGAGACTCTGCGAAGACGTGAGACATGAGAGACTGTCTCAAAAGTCTAGGCGTCATTTCGACCAAAGGGAGAAATCCCCCAAACTATGATTCTTCAAGCGGGGGATCGCCACGCTTCGCTCGCGATGACGCTCTTAGTTGACTTTTGAGACAGCCTCTTTTTATACCTGCACTTTCACTTCCCTTTTTCTAATTCTTCTTCGCTGGTCTTTTATACTTGTTCGGTGCTGCTGGCTCTGGTTTAATCTCTACGGCTTGTGTCTTCATCAATTTCAAGGCCTCTTCTACCGCGCGCTCTAATTGTGGATCGCGCCCTTTGATCACATCCGCAGGATTTTGTTGTACTTCTATATCAGGAGAAATACCCACACCTTCTACTGCCCACTCACCGTTTATATCATAAAACCCACCCCGCGGTGCTACCATGCGTCCACCATCTACAAAAGGTGGTGTGTCCCACGTACCTACTAATCCTCCCCAGGTTTTTGTTCCCACCAAAGGTCCAATCTTCATCTTGTTAAATAGGTAAGGAAGAAGATCTCCACCAGAGCCTGCGCGCTCATTGATCAACATTACTTTCGGACCGAAGATGCCCGCATTGGGTGTTAGGAAAGGACGATGATCACTAGCATTGCTGTTAAAATAACCATGCAGCTCTCTCGCCATAATGTCTACCATGTAATCAGCCGCAGAGCCTCCTCCATTGTTGCGTTCATCAATGATGGCACCCTTCTTATCTTGTTGTGCAAAGTAATAGCGATTAAAATAGGTGTACCCCGGATTGCCCGTGTTCGGTATGTACACATACGCAAGTTGCCCCTTCGATAACTCATCCACCTTTCTGCGATTACCTTCCACCCAATCCATCATGCGCAATTGATTTTCATTTTCCACCGGTACTACCGTTACCAGGCGAGAGCCCTCCAACGTAGGCTTGCTGTTAACCCGAACTTTTAGTTGACGATTCGCAGTTGCCTCAAAATATTTATAGAGATTGTTAGCAGCTGTAACAGCCTGTCCGTTTACCTCCAATAAATAATCACCAGCACCAATGTTAACGCCCGGCTCGCGAAGGGGTGCTTTTAAATCTGGGTTCCAGTTTTCACCCAGATAAGTTTTCTTAAAGCGATAGAAATTATTATCTACTTCGTAATCGGCTCCCAATAAACCTACTGCAACATTTTCTATCACAGGAAAATCGCCCCCACTCGTGTAGGAGTGACCGACTGCTATTTCTCCTCCCAAAATATCCACCACATAGTTTAAATCTGTACGATGGCGGACGTGATCGATCCAGGGACTGTACCACGCATACACATCCTTCCACGGGGCGCCATGCGTATTGTTCACATACAAGAAATCGCGTTGATAGCGCCAGCCTTCGCGGAAGATTTGTTTCCACTCTTGCATGGGGTTTACTTTCACTTTCATGGAGGCGATGGATTCCAGCTTACCATCTCCTACTTTCTTATTCGCATCTGCTGTACCAAGAATTCCCCAGGTAGTATTGCTACGGTACAAAATGGATTTGCGGTCGTGTGAAACGGCCATGTCGTTAAGGCCTGTAAGAAAGGCTTCAGATTTTTTGTCTTTGAAGTTATAGCGATGCAAGGTAACACCTTGTTGGTTGGCAACTGCCTCGGAATAAAACACATAGCCTTCGGGTGCTGGAAGTACAGCGGTGTAGTTGCGCACGGGTATATCCACCGCTAAAATACGATTGCTTAAACCCGCCATGTCAATCTTCACGATGGGTGTTGCCTTTTCGTCCTTCTTCTCTTCTTTTGCTTTCTCTTCATCGCTGCGTGGCGCTAAGGGTGATGCATCGTCTTTACTTAACACCACTAAATATAAACCTCGGGTAGCAGGTCTTTCATACGAACTCATCTCCAGCCAACCAGTGTTTAGTCCGTAGTTGGTGCTGGCTAAAAAATACAAGTACTTACCGGTAGGATCCCACACCGGAGAAATGGCATCTGCCAAGCCATCCGTTAGTTGCAAACTTTGTCCGGTTTCTACATTATAAACCTTAATGGCCTTAAAATGATTGTCCAATAAACGTGCATAGGCAATCCACTTGCTATCGGGTGACCATACTGGATTGAGGGTGCGGTTCGGATGTGCAAAACGTTCGGTGTCCACCTTCTTAATGGCACCGGTGTTTACGTCCACATTCCACAATACATAATCAGTATCAGTAAAGGCGAGGTACTTTCCATCGGGTGACCAGGCCGGACGGAAGAAAAAGGTGGGGTCTGCAATGCCTATGGCTTTCGGTTTTTCCAACCCCTCCTGATCACTAATCATCAATTGATATTCACCACTGGCATCGCTGAACCAGGCAATCTTTTTACCATCGGGTGACCAGATCGGGAAGCGATCGGCTGCAGCCGAATTATTAGAAATATTTCTCCAGTCTCCTTTCTCTTTCGGTGCCGTAAATATTTCTCCGCGATATTCAAACAAAGCTCTCTGCCCTGTGGGTGAAAGGGATGCGTTGGTAAGATTAGCAGGTTTTACTTCTTCCCAACGTTCGCGTGCCCAATGAAAATCACCGCGTACGTTAATGACTAACTTCTTGCTTTGTCCATTGGCAGGATTGAGTATATGCAAATACCCCCCTTGCTCGTACACCACCTGGCCGCCTCCGGCATCCAAACTCTTCACATCAAAATCAGAATGAAAGGTTTGTTGCTTCAATTCGCTGTTTGCAGGATTGTACGACCACACATTGTTGGCATAATCACGCTCACTTAAGAAGTACACTATATTATTGAGCCACACCGGGTCGGTGTGTCTTTCATTATCGGTTTGAGGTGTTTGCTTCAGGGTTAAGGTTTTCATGTCGACAATCCAGATAGGCTTTGCCTGACCACCGCGATAGTTACGCCACTCCGGATCCCAGAAACCTATTTGCTGATAGGCCATGTACTTTCCATCTTCTGAAATTTCTCCGATAACGGCACGAGGAATTTCAAGCGCCTCTTCCATCCCACCCTTCTTACTGATCTTGTAAATTTTAGATTCGCGTGTTGGTACTGATTCACGACCTGAGGCAAATAAAATAGACTCTCCGTCAGGAGTCCATCCCGTAACATTATCTACCCCCGGATGCCAGGTGAGGCGTTGTGGCTGTCCGCCTTCAACTGGAATCAGGTATACATCTGTATTGCCATCGTATTGTGCCGTAAACGCAATCCACTTTCCATCGGGTGAAAAATGGGGCTGACTCTCCTGCCCTTCGTTGCTGGTAAGTCTTCGGGCATCACCACCGTCTTTTCCAACAATCCACAAATCATTGGCATAAACAAAAACAATGTGTTCGGCACTTAGTGTAGGCTGGCGCAATAGCATAGTGCCTTGCGCAATACCAGCCGTGCTAAAAGCCAGTACCAGGAAGAAAGAAATTTGTACACACTTTCTCATAAATCGGGTTGTTAATTCAATCAAGATACACCATTCCCACCTGGATAAACCTACCGAAAACATAAGATTGGACTGGCTTCAGGACACAATTCTACCAATACTGTAAGCTAAACACACAAGTTTCAAATTCTTGAAAAACCCTCCTCCCAAAATACCGTTCAATAAGAATCCCTTTACTGGTCGTGAGGTTACGTTGTATACTTTTGGTATTCCTGTTTTCACCTTTTATAGGTGAAGCTCGTGCTATTCCCTCGCCCAATGAAACACGTGCGCTTGACCTGCATCTATATGGCAATTATATAAAGGCCGATTTTGAAACCTTGATTATCCCGATCAAGCGAATTAACAGACTGCTGGTGGTGGAAGCCCGGGTGGATACCCTTGTCGGGAATTTTATCATCGACACGGGTGCTCCAGGATTAGTATTGAACAACACATACTTCAGAAAGTATTGGATAAGCTCCGACTTTATTGCCTCCAATGCGGCCAGCACATCCTCAGGACCTGTACGCAATACATGGGTAAATGAGTTAGAGGTGAAAGAGCTACGCCTGGAGCAACTTAAAGCAAGACTTACGGAACTAGGTCACATCGAGAATCAAACCAATACCCGTATTCTGGGTCTGTTGGGAGTTAGCATTCTGAAATCTTTTACTGTTACCATCGACCTTCAGCAAAATGTTCTCATTCTTCAACGCACGGACAGGGCTGGTCAGTCCAAACATGAGCTGGAAAACTTGAAAGGAAAAACACCCCACAACAAGAGTGTTTTCAAACTGGTGAACAACAGCATTTTACTCCCCGCCCATATCGCTGGCAAGAAGTTACTTTTTTGTTTAGATACAGGAGCAGAAACAAATGTAATTTCAAGTACCGCGCCTCAGAAAGCACTAGCTACCTTCCGTGTTGCCAGACGCTCGGTCCTGTTGGGTACCGGAGGTGCCAGCGTGGAAGTATTGGCGGGCAAGCTTGAGAAAATAACCATTGGTAGTGTTGCCTATTATAATATGAATACAATCGTGAGTAATTTGGAGGGCCTTGGTCAAGCGTATGGAGAAAGCATTCATGGGATGATCGGCTTTGACCTGCTAACCAAAGGAATTATTAGCATCAATTTTGTGAAGAAGGAATTGTCCATCTATCCGTATACTAATTCAACCGATGAGTAAGCGCTGGTTACTTTTGTGGGGAATGTTTTTCGTGCTTGGCTGGACACAAGCACAGCCTTCAGGCATTCACATTGAGGGCACCAACATTGTGCTTACGATTAGTAAAACTTTACCAAGGTCAGAACAGCAAGAAATACTGGAACAGTTTGGCATGGGCCAACTCTCCTTGGATTCCCTTTGGAGGTTTTCTTATCTCGGCAAATGGGAGAAAGAGGGATGGAAAATACAGCAATCTGAAAAAGGTGTATTAAGTATTTATAAACCAATTGAATCCCTCTCGGGTAAAATTATCAGTGGTTATCGGTACATACCCAACGAAATGCGCAACCTGATTGCTCAACAGACAGAAGCAACCTTTGGTGTTAACACATTTAGAAAGCCCAGTGTACTTAGCCTTACCAACGGCAAGACTCGCTTTTTCTACGAAGGGCTTCAGGATGCAGGAAGCGTTTTTCTATCCGGTACCTTTAATGAATGGAGTACGATTGCCACTCCGATGGTGCGTACCGACTCTGGCTGGGTAGCCGATATGGCTTTAGCACCGGGTAAACATTGTTACAAATTTATTATTGATGGACACTGGGTGCACGACCTCAACAACAAGCAGCGAGAAGAAGACGGGCATGCTGGAAGCAACTCCATTTACTTCGTGTACAACCACACCTTTGCACTGAAAGGATATACAAACGCCAGAGAGGTAATCGTAACCGGAAGTTTCAATGGTTGGGATGAGCGCGCACTTAAAATGCAGAAGACCCGTGAGGGTTGGGTTTTACCTGTTTTTATAAAGGAAGGCTCGTTTACCTATAAATTTATTGTAGATAAAAAATGGATAACAGATCCCGCCAATCCACAGCTTCGCGATGATGGATTTGGCAACATCAACTCGTTGCTCACCAAAGGGCAGGCTCATTTGTTTACGCTTAAGGGTTATAGCAGTGCAAAAAAAGTGGTAGTGGCCGGAGAATTCAACAACTGGAATCCGGGAGAGTTAAAAATGCAAAAAACAGAGAGTGGTTGGGAGTTGCCCTATGTATTGGCAGCCGGCAATTATCAATACAAGTTTATTGTAGATGGCACCTGGATGCTTGATCCGGCTAATCCGCTCAGTGCCGACATGGGGGGTGAACAAAATTCTTTAGTAGCCATCAACCCTACCCATACCTTTATGCTGAAGAGCGTTTATACAAACGCACGGGAAACAAAAGTTGCGGGAAACTTTAACGGTTGGACAGGTTATTCCATGGCAAAGGTTGGAACCGGATGGAGCATTAGTCTGTACGTGCCCCCAGGAAAATGTCTCTACAAATTTATTGTCGATGATCAATGGATCATTGATCCGAATAATGCACAATGGGAAGAAAATGAATTTGGAGAAGGAAACTCCGTACTCTGGGTTCGTAACCAGCAGTAAGTTGGGTATTAGTCAATCGCTTGGTCTACAATTTCTTGTATCTCCCGAATTACCAGCTCCAATTCCAGCATGCATTGATCCAGTAAGCGATCAATCTCTTCTCTTTCTTCAACTTCTACAATTTTTCGCAAGGAAATCAATCCCAGAATACGGCAGTACGGTCCGCGAAGTTTGTGTGCATTGTAAAAGGCATACGATTCCAACTTTTTATTTCGCTCCTCTATTTCCTTTGTTCGCTCCTGCACTTTCATCTCTAAGGCGTCATTCAGATTAGCCATTTTTTGATTTACAGCCTGAAGGGATTGATTCGTCTCCGAAAGTTCTTCGTTAATAGTCGCCATTTCCTCTTTCTGTTCGGCAATCAGGATATTCGCTTTTGAAAGTTTGTCTATCAGCTTATCCACAGAATTTACCAGCAGGTAAGAAAGCAGTGAAAACAATAACCAATAGAGAACAATATCCAATAAGTAATATTTATCAGCGGTGAGATCATTGATGATTCCACCCTCTTCATCAAAATAGCGAAGCACCGTTGTGGCAGTCAGTAACATGATGAAATTAATCAACATCAGGAGTACATACAGTAGGCGCTCATTCCGTATGGAGAACAGCATTTGAATCAGTACCGAATGAAAAATGATGCCTAGCGGATAGGCCACGTAATAATCAGAGGGAGTTTGTAAGTGCCAAATGGGAATGAGGTGAAAGAGAAGTGGCCAGGTAAGTGTAAAAATTAATCGCCCAATAACTGAATGGCCTACCTTATTAAGGTAAAGTCCCGCACCGCACACCGCTATTTCCACCAGGAAAATAAACTGGTCCCACTTTAAGGAAGTAACAGGCACCAGGTAATCCTTAAAATCAATAGCAATAAAAATAAGATAAACGATGGGTAGCGAAACATAAATAATGTTGGTATAAACAATTCGCTGGTTGTTCGGATCGAAATGATCCTTGCTGGTCCCCTGGGAAATAATATTGAAAAGTAACCTCTGCATGAACGTACATCAAAGAATAGACAGGCCAAAAATGGGGACCTCCAAAAATACTAATAAGATGGAAGATTTCCTTCTTCGGGAAATGCTACGAAATACGCAGAGCCCTCAGTACTTCTTGCGTGTGCTCTCCTATATGAGGGGGTGGTGTAAGAGTAGCCATGAGTGGTTGAAAATCAGAGGTTAAAAAGTTAGCCACAAAGGTCTTTACTCCTTTACGATCCGAATGCTCCATCATAATCTCTTTAGCGGGAGTCATTTCGAATGCTTGTTGTATCGTTTGAATAATACCGGCTGGAATTTTACGCTTGTGCAATTCAGGCATCAAGGCTTCTGATTGCCATTGACCAATGGTTTGTTGTAACAACCCTTGTAACAGAGCGCGATTCACCACGCGCGCTTCGTTAGAAGCAAATTGTGGCATAGCCCCGATTTGTCCGCTGCCTAACAATTCACACAAGGCTTTAAACTGTGCATCGTTTCCTACAGCCAGCAACACCTCCTTTTTATCCTGTGTCACAAATACATCGCCATAGGGTGCAATGTTCGGATGGGCCGAGCCTTGCTTCTGCGGAATCTTACCGGCTACTAAATAATTACTGGATTGATTCGCTAGGGATGCCAACGCTGTTTGTAGTAAAGACACTTCCACTAAACAACCTTTCCCAACTCGCTCCTTATTTAATAGGGCTAACAACAATCCCTCCTTCAGTTGATGGCCCGCCAGTACATCGATAAGTGCCACTGGCATTTTTAAGGAATTACCACCCGGCTCTCCATTCATAAACATAAAACCAGCTTCGGCCTGCACTACGGCATCGTAGCCTACCCGAGCATCGTTCGAACCATAGCCTGTGATTTGTCCATAGATAAGGTTTTGGTTAATCGTTATGAGTTGTTCGTATGCTACGCCTAATTTCTCTGCATCTCCAGGTTTGTAGCTGGCAATCACTATATCCGATTGAGCTGCCAATTGTTGAACAATGTGTTTTCCTTCTATTGAAGTCAAATCGAGTGCAATGGACTTCTTTCCCCAGTTCACTGAGCAGAAATAAGCAGAGCGATCATCGGTTTGTTCACCGGCACTTTTCCAGGTGCGGGTTACATCGCCTCCGGTTTTACTATTCTCTACTTTGATAACTTCAGCACCCAATTCAGCAAAAAATTGGCCTACGCTTGGGCCAGCCAGCACAGAGGCCAGTTCGAGTACCTTTAATTCTTTGAACATGTTACCTGTCAGCAGTTATTAGTTAACGGTTGATTGTTACCTGTACACAAAGTAACTTACAATCTTTCGTTTAACCTTCACTGTTCGTAACTATTAACTTATAACAGATCACTGATGACGTTACCAGAAGCACGCGAAATTCTCCATTCCATGACTACCAACCCCAGTCTATTGCGCCACATGCGCACCATCGAACTGGTGATGGAGGCCTATTCAGAAAAGTATAAGGAAGATAAAGAAGAATGGGCGATTACCGGTTTGCTGCACGATGCCGATTATGAAGCATGGCCCGAGCAACACCCTCACATTATTGTTAACAAATTACGCGAAGCAGGTCAGGAGAAAATAGCACATGCTATCTCAGCCCATTACACAAAATGGAATGTGCCCTACACCACTTTACTGGATAAAGCTTTGCTTGCCTGTGATGAACTCACCGGTTTTATAGTAGCCTGCGCACAGGTACGACCAGAGGGCATCAGTACGCTAGAAGCAAAATCCGTCATTAAAAAGTTAAAAGACAAAAGCTTTGCTGCCAAAGTAGAACGTGATGAAGTGTATAAAGGCGTTGAGTTGCTGGGCGTTGAACTTACGGAACACATCAACTTTATTTTAGAAGTGCTTAAAAGGAATAAAGAAGAGTTAGGCGTTTAAAGATTTAATCTCGCTGGGAGATTATCACGAGCCTTCATGGTGTAAGACATTTTTTCACCAGAGATGAATATATTATCCTAAGCACCTAAATTTCCCTATCTTCCTTAAAGAAAATAGAATAGCCCTCTCCGGCATGAAACAAATACTACTGTGTTTGCTCCTCAGCGTTTCTCTTTCGAGTAAAGCTCAAATGTCATTCTTTAACATGCCCAATCCAGATATGCTTCCGGATGTGGGCTATGCTTACGCAGAGTATGATCGCTATCAATCGTTAAAGGGTATCGAATCCGTGAATGCCTCTGTTTTTCGTTTCTCCACGCAAGTAACGTCTTACTTAGAGGTAGGGGCCAATGCTTGGTTCAATAGTGATAATCCGGAAGACCCCAATCGAATTGTACTCGCCACTAAATGGAAGGCCAACCTTTTTAAGAAAGGAAATTTCACCTTCACCATGTCTCCTGGCAACTGGACGAGTGTGTACTATGATGGCACAGCGATGAAAAACATTGTTTACGATTTCATCGGAATCAATCACGTGGAAGGACCACAAGCTTATACCCGTATAATGATAGGTGGCTATGGAAAGCATTGGAATGCAGCCCCCGAATTTGGACAAGAGGAACTCACCTTTGGCATGATCGCTGGCTTAGAGCATCGGTTTAACAATTATATCGAGTTTGTAGCCGACTACTTTCAAGGTTCGGGGGAAGGATTTGGCTTGGCCATGGGATTTGTTGCTTACCCTTTAGAAAAAGGTCACAACCTCCCTATTTATCTGGCCTATCAGTTTGATAATGATAGCCGCGACAATGACCTTCTGCTCTTTCAAGTAGGGTATTTCTTTAGAGCTTTTACATCCAAAAAATAATAGATAAAATATACCAGGAATACAATTCCACACTTTGTGATTAACAGGCATCATTTAGTCGTTTAGGTTCTTGCTTTTCTCTATTTTTATAAAATCATTTTCCCAGAAATGCATATGAGAACACTCCTCTTAACCCTCGTGCTAGGTTCCTTTACCTCTGCAGGCTTCAGTCAAGCCACCGATAGTGTTGCCCCGAAAAAAGGAAGCTACCTCTATTATGGTCAACCCGCTATTGAAGACAACTCCATGTTTATTGAAGAGGCCTTCAATCAGGAAACTGGCGTTATTCAACACATCTCCAATTTAGTTTTTGACGATGGGAATTGGATTTACGCTTATACACAAGAAATACCGTTGGATGATTATCGCCACCAATTAAGTTTCACATTACCTTACTCCTGGCTGGATGAACCAACCGAGATCCAGTTAATAGGAAACGACCAGTTTCTAAACTCTGGATTAAATGATATCCTCATCAACTACCGCCCATTGTTGTGGGGCAAAAATGATTGGGCCCTTGTCATTCCACGCTTTACCCTTATCATTCCCACTGGAAACTCTCAGTATGGATTAGGAGGGGGGGCATGGGGTGGTCAATTTAACCTGGCTGTCACGAAAAGACTGTCCCGATCCATCACCACGCATTACAACGCAGGGTATACTCGTTTTCAAAAAGCCGACTATTATGTTTTTGATCCAGGGACGGGCTTGCCTGTGCAAAAATTTGAACGTGATTTAAGTATGAAGAATTTAGGCGCCAGTTTAATCTGGCAAATGGTTCCGAAATTCAATTTCATGCTAGAGTACAGCACCTTTTTTGAAAAAGAGATACAGGAAGATGGCACGTTGACGGATCGTCAATTATCAATTCTGAATCCTGGTTTTCGATTTGCCCTGCAAGTAGGAAAAGTGCAGATCGTTCCTGGCATGGGTGTACCCTTAAACTTTGAAGACAATAAACTGACGAGTCCGGGAGGATTTATTTATTTATCGATCGAGCCTGACTATACCAAGTAGAGTCAACTCAGTATAGATGTCCTACACCTTCAAAGTGTAGGACACCTCACCATCACAACAAATAACTAAGATCTACTTCTGATTGCAATTCTTGTAGTGGTGCTTGTGCCTCATACAATTTTGCTACACCTGTTCCTTTAAGTGTCAGCTTTATATCATTGCGATGTAGCAACATTCCTTCTGGAAGGCCTATCACCCTTTTTTCGGGATTCAGTACCAAAAACTCTTCCAACCGTTCGCGCCTGGTTTCACCTCCCTGTCCTTCAAATTTTAGTTCGTGGTAATGTGGATTGATTTGAAATGGCACCAGGTGGAGTGCCTTTAAAGAAGGAGGCTGCACCACAGGCATGTCGTTGGTGGTCATAATGGTTGGGCAAGCAAGGTTGGCACCCGCACTCCAACCCAAATAAGGCACCCCGGCCTCCACCCGCTCACGCACCTTTTCTAGCAGCTTATTCTCGTACATCCGCGAAAGCAGGGCAAAGGAGTTACCCCCACCCACGGCAATAAAAGCAGCCTCCTCTACCGCCTTTTGCTTGTCGGCCAGCATGTGGATACTACTCATTTTTAACCCGATCTCAGCAAAGGCTTTCGTTACGATCTCGGCATAGTCATCAAAGGAAAACGTAACCGCGGCATAGGGAATAAAGAGCCCATTTCCTTCAATTTCAGACAAAAAGCGGGTAACATACCGTTTAGGCCAGGTAAAAAAAGGAGTGCCTGGCATGGTGGAGTTGCTGAGTAACAAGAGCTTAGACATGAGAAAAGGCGCGCTGAAATTTTAAGCAAGAAATCGTATTCCTGTTTCGCAACAAAAGTCTAAATTTGTTGCACTAAACAAAAGGCCATGTTTGCACAATACACAGGTGACGGAGTAAACATTTTCATTGCGATTGTAGCGGTGTTGGTAGGATTTGCTACTGCTATCGGATACATCGACTTTTTGAAGACCAAAAAACAGGAGAAAAAGGACTAATCCCTTTTTCCTCCTTCTCTAGTCAGCGAGTTTTCGCTTTTTAATCATCCCTCCTTTAATATCGCCTACGCTGTGTTCTACCACAAAGGCGTCATCATCGATCTTCGCAATTTCTGTTTTCAATTTTTGTAATTCTAAGCGCGTTATAAACGTGTAGGTAACATCGTACTCTTGCTGGTGTCCACGTTTTCCATAACCACCTTTTCCCTTTACCACCGTAACTCCTCTACCCATGTTATTAATAATAGCTTGTTGAATTTCAGTACTCTTGCTGGAAACAATCATGACGCTGATGTATTCTTCAATGCCATGCACCACAAAGTCAACTGTCTTAGAAGCAACTAAATAAGTAAGGATAGCATACAAAGCTGTTTCGATGTTGATAATGTACGCGGCAGCAGAGAAAATAAGAATGTTAAGCACGAGGATTATATCCCCTACTGAAAAGGTTGTTTTCTTACTGGAGTAAATGGCCAATACTTCCGTACCATCAATCACACTGCCACCTCTAATGGACAAGCCGATGCCAGCACCTAAAAAGAAGCCTCCAAAAATGGCGATCAATAATTTATCAGAGGTAATAATCGGATAGTCAATCACAGCAATGGCCACCGCCAAACCAGCAATGGCTATAAGTGTTTTGAAAGCAAATTTTTTCGATACCTGCGTATAGGCAATAATGATGAAGGGCAAGTTAATGAGCACCACTAGCAGAGAAAGATTGACACCCGTCAGTTGGCGTACCAACAGCGAAATACCCATTACCCCACCATCGAGGAAATTGTTAGGTAAGAGAAAACCTTTTAACCCCAGACCTGCAGAGAGTACACCCGTCACGATGAAGAGTGTATCCTTCACCATGCGTTGGGTCTCAATGTTCCGGACGCGCGTTTCTTTAAGCTCTTTTAATCGTTCTGAAGAGGACATCGATTAAAGATAAAGAAAATACACGCACAAAAACGAAGTCTTACTTACTGGCGAGTATGGCTTGCTCCACATCCGCAACAATGTCTTGAATATTTTCCAATCCGGTAGAAATACGAATAAGTCCTGGGGTAATGCCCACCGCCAACCGCTCCTCGTTGGTAAGTTTAGAGTGGGTAGTAGAAGCCGGATGCGTGGCAATGCTTCGGGTATCACCCAGGTTGGCAGAGTGCGAAATCATTTCAAGTGCATTCAAAAACTTTCTTCCGCTTTCAATGCCGCCTTTCAATTCAAACGTTACAATACCGCCTCCGTGACGCATTTGTTTTTTTGCCAAGGCATGCTGCGGATGTGATGGAAGAAAAGGATACTTAACTTTCAATACTTCAGCATTGGATTCCAAGCGACTTGCCAGCGCCAATGCATTTTTACAATGCTGCTCCATGCGCACGGCCAGGGTTTCTAAACTTTTAGAAAGTATCCAGGCGTTGAAGGGGGACATAGAGGGACCAGTATGTCGAGCGAAGTAGCGTATCTCTTTAATGAGTTCTTTTGTTCCCAGAATAGCACCACCAATTACGCGACCCTGTCCATCCATAAACTTAGTAGCAGAATGCGTAACAATGTGCGCTCCCCACTTCGCAGGGTTTTGTAAATACGGAGTGGCAAAACAATTATCTACATTTAAAATGAGCTTATGCTTCTTGGCCAAATTCCCAAGCCACTCCAGATCTAATAAGTCCAGTGCTGGATTGGAGGGCGTCTCCACAAAAATCATTTTTGTGTTGGGTTGGATTTTACTTTCCCATGAAGCTGTGTCATCAATGTCAGCATAGGTATGCGAGATATTAAAGCGAGGGAAAAGGTTGTTTAAAATCTGATGCGTGGACCCAAACACCGAACGCGAAGCCAACACATGATCGCCTGCCCGCAACAAGCCCGCCATGCTGCAATACATCGCAGCCATACCGGAGGCAGTGGCAATGCCATCCTCTGTTCCTTCCAGCAAACATAGCTTTTCAATAAACTCATTGCTGTTTGGATTGGAATAGCGTGTGTAAATATTTCCCTGCACTTCATCAGCAAATAAGGCGCGAGCATGTTCTGCATCGTCAAACACAAAACTGGAAGTCATGAACAGTGGCACGGAGTGTTCACCATACTGTGTTCGTTCGCTTTGCGCGCGAATCGCATCGGTTTCAAAGTTTCTGTTTTCCATGCTAGGGGTTGATGATTTCAAAACTATGGGTAATGTTGGCCGTCTTCTCTAACGTCTTGGCTACTGAACAATACTTCTCTACCGACAAGGCCACAGCTTTCTGTGCTTTATCAGGATTGATTTTTCCGTACAACTTAAAATGTGCATGCACCGTTTGGTACAAAGAAGGTACAGCGCCAGGTTCCCGTTCGCCTTCAATCGTAATCTTAATATCCTCCAGCGGCTCGCGTTGCTTTCGTAAAATGCTGATCACATCAATGGCACTGCAACCACCCATACCGGCCAGTAACACTTGCATAGGGCCAAAGCCCTTACCTTGTCCACCATCAGCCGGTGAAGCATCTAAAGTCACAACATTGCCGCGATCATTTTTCGCTTGCATGAGAAAGTCTTTATCCAGACGTTCGAGTTCAATCTTTACCATAGTGAATTGAAGAAGGGCAAAGGTGGTGAAGGAATGGGAATAATAAAACAAGATGGAAGTGCATACTTTAAAACCTTGCTTTCCGTAAATTCGAAAGCAGGCAACTCGATTCGTTCACCCTACAAAAATAAAGTATGCAAGAAGAGAAAATTCTCACCCTTCATCCACAGGGCAAGCAAGGCGTTAACATTCTTGCGAGAAGATACGAACCCATTAAGAATTTTATTCTGAAAACGATCCGTCAACGAAAGGAAATAACGTTTGAAGAACTCTGCGACCTGGCCGAGGCAGAGCTGACCGACTCTTTTGATGGAAAGGTGCTCTGGTATTTGGTAACCGTTAAACTTGATCTGGAGGCAAGGGGTACGATTGAACGTATTCCCAAAACCAGTCCACACAAACTAAGGTTAAAGGAATAAATTGCTTAGGCTTCTATCAACACACCCTGATAATGTTTCGGATCTCTCAATGCTTTCGAAATTCCTCTGCTCACAGAGGTCAGTGAGTGTGCATCAACATGTACTGGCAAAGAAGTAGTCCTCTCTAATCGCTCCTTCACACCATGCAACAAGGCACTGCCGCCTGTCACATATACTCCTGACTTATAAATATCCGCTGCCAGTTCTGGCGGGCAATGCTGCAGTGTGTGAATGATACCCGCTTCTATTTCAGAAAAAGGTTTATCCAACACAGGCACGAGTTCTTCATACCTTACTTCTACGCTCATGGGTATGCCTTCTGCCAAAGACTTGCCTTTCACCAGCATCGGTAAGGGTGCCTCTTTCAAATTACTAAAAACACCTCCCACTGTTTTCTTCACTTGCTCTGCCGTACGTGCGCCAATCAGTAAATTATACTGCTTTCGGAAATAGTCGCGAATGGCTTCATCAAAGGAATCGCCCGCTACTTTCAATGACTGGAAAGAAGCCACACCCGAAAGAGAAATAACGACCACCTCGGTAATGCCTCCGCCAATGTCCACCAACAACTTTCCTTCCGGCTCGCGAATATCTAAGTCCATACCAATGGCAGCGGCCAGGGGTTCAAACAATAAATTGGTTTTACGTGAATTGAATTGATCTAAAGCATCACTAAAAGCTCGTCTTTCCACGGGAGTGGTGTGATAAGGAACTCCGGTAATAATGGTATCAAAACCTTTGCTCAAAAAACCGGTGCTGTATACTTTATCCACCAGCATGCGTATCATTTTTCCAGCCGATTGGTAATCTGCTATCACGCCACCGCGTAGCGGCTTCACTGGATGCAGGGCATCATGACTTTTTTCAAAAATTGAATACGCCTCTTCCCCTACTGCCTTTACCGAATGATTGTCATTGAAGACGATATAAGAAGGTTCCGACAACAAGATCCTCTCTTTGTCAGTGAGCAAGGTATTATTATTACCTAAATCAATCGCGAAACTTCTGGAGCCTGTAAATGATACCATACTGCAAAGATGAGGATTGTGTGCCGTAAATAAAAAACGCCCGGCCTTCAAAAGAAAGTCGGGCGCTATAAAGTAATTTGCTTGTTACTTCTGAGTCTTGCTCACGCCCGGATCGCGCTTTAAGAACTCATCGTAGAATTGTGTATGGCGACTTACCATCGGTATCTGCCAACCATCAATGAACACCTGCTTAATATTCGTCTTTGTTTCCATCGGATCGCCATCGCTTACAAAAAGAGTGGCGCTTTTTCCTACTTCAATTGATCCCAACTTATCGGCCACACCGAAAATCTCTGCTGGCACAATGGTGATAGCACGCAAGGCTTCTTCTTTGCCCAAACCATAGGCAGCAGCATAGGCAGCGTGGTAGGGTAAGTTGCGCACATTTTCAGCATTGGCGGTACGAATGGCCACCGTTACACCCGCCTTCTTCATCAAGCCGGCATTGGCGTAGGCCCTGTCATAGCGATCGTATTCACGTGACGGAACAGCTTGAACAGGACCTGTGATCACCGGTATTCCTGCTTTCGCAATTTCGTCTGCTACGCGCCAGCCATCCTGCACCCCCATCAGCACGACTCTTTTCACTTTCTTTTCTTTTACCCACTTCAAAGCAGATTGAATATCCTTAGAAGCATCCACTTCAATCATCAACAACTGCTCACCTCGTACCACTGGCATTAAGGCCTGCATTTCAGGATAGTAACTTACGCCTTTTCCTTTCGTGGCAGAATCCAGCTTGTGATATTGGATAGCTTTTTCCCAGGCATCGTTAATTTTTTCCATGGCTTTGTCAGCCGCCTTTTTAATTTCCTCGTCTGTTCTGCGATCGAAGAAGCCTCTGCGACCTGTGCTGGGAAAATTCATCACAATACCTTCAAAACCTGCATACATCTGATCGGGTGTGTAGCCATGCAAATTGATTAAAGCAGCAGTACCAGGGAGTAATCCTCCATCGGGTGCTGAAAGCACAGTTGTTACGCCACTGACACGGGTAACCGGAATTAAAGCGGAATTTGGATTCACCGCTGTCAGCGCTTTCATCTGTGGTATAATGTCTCCGACTTCATTGTTATCAACAGTTCGTGCTACAGAGCTCACCTCCACCGTACCAAGACGTGTGCCGCCATCGATCATACCCGGATAAATCCATTGACCTTTGCAATCAATCTGTTCTGCTCCCTGTGGAACGGCCACGTTGGTTCCCACCGCGGTTATCTTGCCATTGCTGATGATGACCGTACCATTTTGAATAATACCCTTGGTAACGGTTTGAATGGTTGCATTCGTTAAGGCAAACGTGCCATACTTACCTTTTGGATTTTGTGCTTGCGCTACTAACACCAGCAGTGATAAAGCAAAGCTTAAAATTATTCTTACGTTCTTTCTCATGACTGTCTTAGTTTAAACCAAACAACTTTGTCATTGTCATTTCTGCACCTTCCAAACAATTGTCGTGGTTGTGCTTGTATTCGTGGAAGGTGGCATTGTCTGCCACTTGCTTTGGATCCACATAAATGCGCTGATCATCTGCATCCTTCTCACGATCGAAACGAACCAATCCATCAACCACTGTAATCATAGGAATGGTAAAAGTCGACAAGGGATGACCTTTAAAGATCGCGATGTCTGCTTCTTTCCCAACTTCCAAAGATCCTACACGGGAGTCTATGCCTAATTGCTTGGCTGGGTTGATTGTGATTAAGGCAAGTGCTTCTTCATCAGAAAGTCCGCCATATTTCTGTGTCTTCGCTGCCTCATGGTAGAGGTGACGAATCAATTCTTCCGAGTCTGAATTAATAGAAGTGACTACACCATTCTTGGTAAGGATAGCAGCATTGTAAGCCGTAGAATAGTACACTTCAAACTTATATGCCCACCAGTCGGCAAACACAGACGCCATCGCTCCGTATTCAGCTAATTCGGGTGCTACTTTAAAACCTTCGTTTACGTGTTGGAAAACCAACTTCTTAATGCCGAAATCCTTACACACGCGCAACAGCATGTAGATTTCATCGGCACGATACGAATGGCAATGAATAATGATGTTACCTTTTAAAATATCAGCAATGGTTTCTTTGCGTCCATCGTAAACAGGCGGTGCACCTCTAAAACCTTTCTGACCTTTTGCTGCATTGTAAGCATCCCAGACTTGCATGTATTCCTTCGCCTCGTTAAAGGCCTCACGAATCACAAACTCCACACCCATACGCGTGCGCGGCACAATGCTATTGCCTTCACCGTGTACACGTGTCGGGTTTTCACCCAACGCAAATTTAATCGTGCGTGGCGCGCCTTCCATTTTCATTACCTCTGCATCCACAGTGCCGTAGCGATGCTTGATTGTTTCACACTGACCACCGATGGCATTGGCCGATCCGTGCATGGCGTGTGAAATGGTAACACCGCCCGCTAAGGCGCGATAAATAGAAACATCCATAGGATCTACCGCATCACCTGTCCACACTTGTGCAGTGTTGGGTTGGGTAGCCTCGTTGATGGTAGAGAGTCCTATATGCGAGTGCGCATCAATAATACCTGGCATCACGTGCATGCCCGTAGCATCAATTACCTGATAACCGGCAGGAGCTGCTATGCCCTTTCCGATCTGACTTATTTTTCCGTCTTTCACCAACACATCGGTGTTTTCCAAATTACCCTTTGTAATGGTAATCACCGTTCCATTTTTGATGAGTAGGTTGCCGCGTTGTACTTGCGCCCACGCGGGACTCAGCAAGGCGAGCAAGAATAAACTGCTGAATATCTTTTTCATAATCTCTTCTGTTAAAAATTAAAGTCCAGGATCTTTTGTCCCCTTCATAGGGAAACTACCAAAGGTGCCTACGGCCATGGATCCTTCGAAAGAATCTCCATCCAGTGTAAGCGACACATCAATCTTCACGGTGTTCGTTCCCATTTTATACTCGAAACTGAAGCTTAGCTTATTGCCATCCAGTGATATATCCTTCATCTCTGTTTCTGCATCAGACATATTGCTGGTGATAATACCGGAGTAGGTGCCACCATCATTCTTCAACTTAATCTTACCGGTATTGGTACCTTGTGGTGTTTCAGTCGAATAAGACCAAGAGCCCTTTGCTTCTATTTTTTTACCATCCTTATCACCTTTCTTCTCTTCCTTTACTTCTTGTTTATAGAGCACTCCATCTACAAACACATAGCGCACTTTTGCTTTTTCGTTAAAGTAGGGCTTATCGCTAATTACTAAATTGGCCATCTTACCATTGTCAATAGTACCCAAGCGATCACTCAACCCTAGCAATTGAGCAGGGTTGGTAGTCAGTGCAGCCAAGGCTTGATCTTCGGTAAGTCCCGCTGCGATCATCCTTCTCAAGTTGGAAGGAATGTCCTTTGACTTAGCACTCAACGTAGAAAAACCAAACGTGATACCTGCCTTTTGAAAAGTGCTGGGTTGTGCCGTGTACTTAGCCGTGAAATCAGCTTTGCGTTTTTCCAAGGCTTCTTTCTCCAAGTCTGTTATGCTTTTGGGTTTCTCTTCCTTCTTTGCCTTGTCATCCTTCTTTTCTTCTTTCTTTTCTTCAGGTAAATCCAAGCTTAAGAAGGTCTTGGCATTGGCCGCTTTAATTTTAGGAATCACATCCCAACCTTCCTTCACATCTGCCAGCATGAGGGTAAAGCCAAGATCATTTTGTAAGGTGAGTACGCGCTGTATATCCAATACTTTCTCTGACTTAAATAATACAGGAGAACGTTTATCGATCACTGGATAAAAAGCTTCCAGCACACGATCGGTAGCAGGTCTTTCCAAACCATTGCGATTGGAGGCGTACAGGGTTTCGTAATTTTTACTTAAACTAGCCTGACGATACAATTCGCGGAATTTTGCCATCACGCCAATTACTGTGGCAGGATACACACGCTGGGCAGGACTTAGTTCTGAGTAGAAGGATACTTTCGGTGAAAGCACCATATGATCTGCTGATTGTCCACCCAATAAAACAATGGAGCCTGCACCTGGCAACATACCACCATAGGGCACAACATGGGCTGTAGTGAACCCGATGGAGCGCATCTCCTCAATGGACTTTTCATTAATGTCTAAAGAATTACGTACATCATTTTGCGGTGTTATCCCTGCACGCTCAGGTGTTGGATTACCCGGATCTTTGGGACGCTCCCGATTATTTTCTTCTTTCGGCTTCACCACACCTGCGCGTGACAAGCCATCGATAAAGCCTGCATACACATACATGCTGTCCGCTTTAATAACAATAGCATCAGCAGGGATGGAGATATTTTTGCCAACTGATTTAATGATACCATCTTTGATCAAAACCGTACCCATGTCTACTTTCCGGCCCGGAGCCTGAATAATATTGACATTGGTGATGGCATACGTTCGTGTAACGGGAGCGAGTGGCTTATCGTCTTGCGCAAAGACCAGTACCGGAAGTACCAATATGAGCAAGACAACGAAGTTCCGCATCCACGAAAAAGTAAATCGTTTCATGAGACTTAGGGTTGGGTAAAACATCTGTTAAAGAGGAAATATGCTAGAAAGATCCATGCCATGCAAACCCTATACAGGAGCGGTGATTTTAGGATTAAGAGAGGTGAAAATGCTTGGATGAGATAGAAATGACAGCTCTTTCAAAGAATTGTTTCTGGAACCAGACTAATTGAAACATTAGCTGATGCAAGCCTCAATCCGGCAACAGTTTTTTTATAATTTGCACACATGAAAAAAATCCGTTTTGTAGAACATGTGCTTCCACATGCCCTCGCCATCCTGACCTTCTTTTTAGTAACGCTGTTCTTTTTTAATCCCATTTTCTTTGATGGCAAAGTTTTACAGCAACATGACATACAACAATTCCAAGGTAGCTCCAAAGAAATCATAGACTATCGCCAGCAAACAGGCGAAGAAGCCTTGTGGACCAATCGCATGTTTGGTGGCATGCCGGCTTATCTCATATCCGTTCAATGGAGCACTCAGGCCATTGCTTTTTTAAAGCAGGCACTTACCCTGGCCTTACCCCATCCGATAAGCAATATCTTTGCAGCCTTTATCAGTTATTACATTTTACTCTTAGCATTTGGCGTTAGACCATTTTTAGCCATCGGAGGAGCCCTTGCTTTTGGCCTCTCTTCATACATGCTCATTGGTTTAGGCGCTGGCCACAATGGACGCATAGGGGCTATTGCCTTTATGCCCTTAGTAATGGCCGGCATTCACCTCGTCTTTTCTAATAAGCGCATCCTTGGTTTAGGTGTCACTACGGCAGGGTTGGCTCTTCACTTTCGGGAGAACCACGTACAAATTACTTACTACTTATTGATCATTGTGTTGGGCTACGGAATCATGCAACTGGTGATCGCCATTCGCGAAAAGAAAATACCAGCACTTATTACAAATGTTGTTTTGCTCATACCTGCCGCCCTCCTTGCAGTAGGCACCTTCTTCGGCACACTGTGGGCTGTCCAAGAATATTCCCCCTATACCATTCGTGGTAAATCAGAGCTGGTTAGCAAAACTACGCCTTTCAGTAATTCACAAGGCCTTGACAAAGCCTATGCTTTTCAATACAGTAACGACATCTGGGAACCGATGACCTTACTGATTCCGAATTTTTATGGAGGCGCCACTGCCTCTTATTTAGTGCAAGATCCAGAAAGCAAGACCTATCAGGCGTTGATGCGTTCAGGTGATGAACAAACGGCCAATCAACTGGCTCCCTACACACGATCTTATTGGGGACCACAAATGAATACTGCCCCCTATTATGCTGGTGCCTTGGTTTGCTTACTCTTTGCTATCGGTATCGCTTTCGCTGAAAAAAAATATATTGCCTGGTTAGTACCCGTAAGTGTTTTGGGGGTCATGATGAGCTGGGGAAGCAGCTTCGAAAGTTTTAATTATTTCCTGTTTGATTATTTACCTGCCTATAACAAATTCAGATCGGTAACTTTTGCATTATTACTCACCCTCTTTGCCATGCCCTTGTTGGGATTGTTGGGATTAGAGAAACTGCTTACACAGTCCTGGACAGACGTGAAGAAAAAATTAATCTGGCCTGTTTCTCTTGTTGGGGGTCTTTGCCTGTTGCTTGCCATTACCGGTGGATTGGGTTCCTTCCTTGCTGAAGGAGAAAGTCAATTACCTGTTTGGTTGACAAAAGCCCTACAGGAAGATCGCACCTCGCTGCTAAGAAGTGATGCGTGGCGTTCTTTCTGGTTCATTCTTATTTTCAGTGTGGTAGTGTGGGCAAGTTTGCAACGATACGTGAAAGAGTATGTGGTGGCCATTGCTTTTAGTCTCTTAATGGTGATTGATCTGGCCGGTGTAGATTCTCGCTACTTTACAAAAGAGAATTATGTCCGCAAACGAGGTAATACTTTCTTTACGGCTACTGAAGCTGATACAGAAATCCTAAAAGACAAAACACACTACAGAGTATACAATTTACAAGGCACTTTCTCTGAGGCACGCACTTCTTACTTCCATCAATCCATTGGTGGCTATCATGGAGCTAAAATGAGACGTTATCAGGATTTATACGATTCCGTCTTATTCAAAGAAACCAATAGGTTCATCAGTGATCTACAAGCAGGCACCCCACGCTTTGATTCTTACCACGTCATGAATATGCTGAATGTGAAGTATGTTACCTACGGCAATGAACGCAACAACGTCATTCCACTGCCCTCTACCAATGGCGCTGCCTGGTTTGTGAAGGATGTGTTGAAAGTCAACTCTCCCACCGAAGAGCTGAACGCCCTTCAAACAACCAATACAAAGACTACGGCTGTCATCGATGCTTCTGCCTTTGAGGTGGGTGTACTTCAAGCTGATTCGACTGCCAGCATCAAACTCGTCAACTACAAACCTAACCAACTTACCTACGAAAGTTCAAGCACAGCAGAAGGATTGGCAGTGTTCTCGGAAATCTATTACCCAAAAGGTTGGGTGGCTACCATCGATGGTAAAGAAGCAAGCATCTTGCGCGCTAACTATGTATTGCGCGCGCTTACTATTCCGGCAGGAAAGCACACCATCGTGTTTGAGTTTAAACCTGCACCCTATTACATCGGTAACAAGGTAAGCATGGCTTCCTCATGGCTTGTTTTAATACTTGTTCTTGGAACAGTAGGTTGGAGCTTGAGAAAAAATGACTAATGCACTAACGGATCAATTCAAAACACGCTTTGCTGCCATACCCTTGGTGGTTCATGCTCCCGGTCGCATCAACATGATTGGCGAGCATACAGATTATAATAACGGTTTTGTGATGCCTGCCGCTATCAACAAAGCGGTTTCGCTCTACATCTCTAAATCGGGGAATGCTACTTGCTCTGTTCTTGCCTGTGACTTAGATGAAGAAAGACATTTTACTCTTGCAGACCTGAAACCGAATAATGATTGGTCTACCTACATGCAAGGTGTGTTTGCAGGTTTTCAACAACGTGGCTTTTCACCGCAAGGGATCAATGCTCTTTTCTCAAGCACTATTCCCGTTGGTGCAGGCCTCTCTTCTTCTGCCGCGTTATGCAGCGCTTTTGCTTTTGCGATCAATGAATTGTACAACTATAAACTAGACAGACTTGCTTTAGCAAAAATTGCACAATATTCCGAACACACTTTTGCTGGAGTAAAGTGTGGCATCATGGATCAATATGCCAGCCTATTTGGCAAGAAGAATGCCGTTATCCTGCTGGATTGCAAAAGTCTTCAGCACGAATATTTTCCGCTAGCACTTACAGATCACACATTACTACTCATTGACACCAAAGTAAAACACTCCCTGGCATCTTCTGCTTATAATAAAAGAAGAGAATCGTGTGAGGAAGGCGTGGCCCTCCTTCAACAGAAACAGGAGTCTGTAAAAAGTCTGCGCGATGTAAGCAACAAACTTTTAGAATCCTACAAGGATCAATTATCCGAAGAAACGTACAGTCGTTGTTCTTTCATTGTAGGAGAAATTGAACGCACGCAACAAGCAGCCATCTTTTTGAAAGAAAATAAACTCGGGGCTTTCGGTGCCCTGATGTACGAAACACATGAAGGATTAAGTAAGAGGTACGAAGTAAGTTGCAAAGAATCTGATTTTCTGGTAGACCTTGCGAAGCATCACTCCATTACTGGTGCCCGCATGATGGGTGGCGGTTTTGGCGGGTGCACCATCAACCTGGTGCAGAAAGAAAGATTAGAGATTTTCAAAAAAGAAGTACAAAAAGCTTACAGCACAAAATTTGGTGGCGCTCCCGAGTTCTATGAAGTCAGTATAGAAGATGGAGTTCATATAACGTAACATGATTCAAAGAGAAGAGAACACTACTTACCTAACATAGTACTATGGAAATTTCCATCAACACACCCGCCCTGCTGTATCCTGCGATTACGCTGTTAATGCTTGCCTACACCAATCGTTTTCTCGGGCTTGCCAAACTAATTCGGGACTTGCACGCCAAGTATAAACTCACCAACGAAGACCACGATATCATTCGGGATCAAATTAAGAATTTAAAAAACCGTTTGAATCTGATTCGTCAAATGCAGTTCACTGGTATTCTCAGTTTTTTCTTGTGCGTAGTGTGCATGATCTTCATTTACTTTCAACAATCAGAATGGGCGTTGATCAGTTTTGGAGCCAGTTTATTTGTGCTTCTCTATTCTCTCGTACTTTCACTTAGCGAAATAACCATCAGCACCAAAGCCCTGGAGATTGAATTGAAAAATATGGAGGAGCTAAAAGATTAAAGAACTAATGTAAGAGTATTACCAGGTGATAAAGGAGTAACTGCCACTCCATCAATAAAAAGTGATTTGAGTGTAAAGCTGTTGCAACAGTCTCCATCATCCACCTCCTCAACCCTTGCTTGAATCTCAAAACTTGTTGATTCGACTGTCAATACATACTCTAACTCAGTATGTCGAAATTCGGCAATAACTTTGTTCTCATAGATAGACAATGGAAGGGCTTCTTGAGTACTCTTGAGCATGAGATTAATGTCATCCAATGTTAATTGTCCTGAAGCAATTAGATTTTCACCCTGACTGTTTTTAAATTCAAAACGCACGCCAGCCACAGGAGGTGGAGCACACTCCAAGTTAGCACATCGCAACCAGCATGATGTGCAGATACACGACATCATTCCAATGGCCAGAAGGTACATGAGTGACTTCATACTAAAAATCCGGACACGGAATTACTAATTTATCCGCAGGTGGTTTGCGTGGATTACGCAATGGGAAGGTATACGCCAAACTAAATTCATGAGCACCACCGCTGCCAATACCTAAGCGGGAAATGGTGTAGTCAAAGCTATAACCTATGTTGATGGCATCCTTTGCTCCGATTTGTGTAAAGCCCAACAAGAGCACTATCGATTCATTGTTAATAAATCCATTTACTGACTTGAACGGAATACCTCTGTACCACAACCCTACCACCATAGGCTCCAACGTGGCATAAACCCCTAGATCCATTTGGTCGAATTGACCTTGGTGGCGATATTGAAAAGCAGGAGAAATACTGCGTTCCGTATTGCGCATGTACACCCCGCTTCCGGTTACCCCTGATCGCATCTTAAACTTGAAGCCCCCATGCACAGAGTATTTAATGGGAAGCGTGCTCTCTTCACCGATGATCGATTGATTGGGCCTGTTTAAATGATGCGCTGCAATGCCTAACCAAGCCTTTCGTGTAAACAACACACCACCGGCAGAGAGATCAACAAAGAATGTTTTTTCACCGGTATTCAAATTTTCACCAGTAGGTTGGCCATTGAGTGTTCCTGTAAGAGGATCAAACTGATCACCAAACGTTAGCTTACTGAAATTTATGTCGCGCATAAATCCTGCCACCTGAAACCCAGGGCGAAATCCAAGCTCTTTGGTTATTTCCAATTCATAGGAATATTGTGCGGCCAATTGTGTAGAGCGTAAGCCAGCTAGCCCTTCTGAATCTTGCACGAGCAGAAAGCCGACACCACTTTTCTTGTCTTCAATAAAATAATCACCATACACCGACATCGTGGTGAAATTCGCTTCCAGTGCTGGCCACTGATTGCGGTAGTTTAAACCCACACGCGCCTGTCCGGTAGCACCGGCCATGGCAGGATTGATATACAAAGGAGCGGCATAAAATTGCGAGAACTGAGGGTCCTGAGCAGTTACCAGATGGGCAGCCCCCAGCATACAGAAAAGTGCCAGAAGTGCTAAAGAAGTATTTCGTTTGACGGAGACAAGCAAAGTCATTGAAGCAAATTAAAAGGATTAAGACGGTTAAAAAAACAGCGTCTGTGTTAAAACAACTCTTTTGATAAACACTTAACGCTATTTTAGGTCAAATTGTATACTTTCGTTGGTTTCGGGCGTTTTAGTGTTGATGAATTTTAGCCAGTCCCCTATGTTGGGTCAGATTTGAACGTATGCATAGTCCTAAATACATTTTTCTTTTTGTTTTTCTTCTTTTTGCAGGCCTTGTTCGTGCGCAGGACTTGTCGCAACACAATTGGTATTTTGGAAACAGCACACATGCCATTCGTTTTGACAGAACAACCAATGCAGCTGAACGCATTAGCAAAAATCTACCGCAACCTTTCGGAATTGGAGGCTCAGGTGTAGCCACCGATCACACGAATAGAAACTTACTTTTTTATACCGATGGCGCCAACCTGTACGATGCCAACGGCACGGTGATGCCGAATGGCGCAGGCTTGGGCGGTGCATCTGTCACCAACCAACCGGTGGCCCTTTGTCCGGTTCCTGCGCAGCCTAACCAATTTTATGTTTTTACCCGCGATGCCGGTGGCACTGTAACCGTCAGCACAGTGGACATGACACAATTTGGAAACTCTTTATTTCCAGCACCTGCCATGGGTGATGTGACAAGTCGCAATCAAGCCGTAGGTACTGGGCTAACCAATCGTTCAGAAGCCATGTTACTTGTTGCGCATCCGCGCGATACTGCTTATTGGCTAATTACGCACGAACAAAATACCAGTAACTACACTGTCACTTCCATTTCTTCCACCGGTTTCGCACACACCATTGTTAGTGGTTTAGGTTTTGATTTGACTGCCGTTAATTTTTCCTACCACGAAGCCACTGGACGATTAGCCGTATCTCCTGCCGATTCTGATATGAACGTGGCCATTCTGAATTTTAATGCCACCAATGGAGCACTCCTCTTCAATCAGTTTATTTTTAATACTTCCACCACAGCTACCAGCGAAGCGGCTGTGTTTGACACTGAGTGGAGCATGAATGGGCGCTTCCTGTACTTATCCCGCACGGGTGACACAGGCATAGAGGCAAATGTCTTGCAATATGATTTTACCAACCCCACCAATACACTCGATACCATTGCCACTTTACCTGCTGGCCTCTTTAGAAGTTGGGGATTGCAAATGGCGCCCGATAGTTCTATTTATCACCTTTACCAAGCCAGTGCAGGAGGTCCGTTTTTTGTTGGTCGTTTATCCGATGCTGACTCGGTGGCTGCAGCCACCACGTATACTCCTCAGGTATTTGGTAACATGGATTTTAGCGGAAAGCAGTTTCCTGCCTTTGCCCCCAAAGCAAGAATAACACTAGACATCTCTTTTGTAGAACAAGGACTTTGCTCCAACACCAATACCACTTTCTTCCCAACCGTTACACCCGGTGCTGATAGCCTTGTCTGGGATTTTGGTGATGGCAACAACGCCTCTGCCTGGAGCCCGGTGCATCAATATACTACCGGTGGCAGTTTTAATGTACGCGTTCAAGCCTTCTTAAAAGGAGACACTGCTTCCTTTACAAAAACCATTACTGTCACCCAGTTTGATCTCACGTTAACCCTGGTGCAAGATACAACCGCTTGTAAATGTGAATTGCCTATTAACAAT
>Ga0075163_10001363_pt1 | contig 32739 bp, 33 predicted proteins | sample JI1023141ADNA_FD_71478 | JGI IMG/M metagenome (GOLD analysis project Ga0075163, IMG submission 71478) | Wastewater effluent complex algal communities from Wisconsin, to seasonally profile nutrient transformation and Carbon sequestration -... | ecosystem: Engineered > WWTP > Effluent > Algae...
ATGGCGATCTCTTTGGCGCCCGCCAGGTGGTAACGCTCGACGAACACCGCACCCCATGCGGCGCCGGTGCCGTGCCCGCCCGACAGCGAGATCGACCCGGCCAGCAGGCCGACCAGAGGTGACTGGCCCAGCAGCACGGCAAGTCCCACGCCGGTCAGGTTCTGGAGCACGAGAAAGCCCAGCACCACCGCCAGAAACACCACCAGCGGGCGACCTCCGCGCAGCAGGCTGGGCAGGTCGGCGTTCAGGCCGATGCAGGCGAAAAAAGCCAGCATCAGCGGCGGGCCGAGCGTCTTGTCGAAATTCACCTGGACACCGGCTGTGCTGTGCAGCAGCCACATCAGCAGGGCGACAACCAGACCGCCGACCACCGGCTCGGGGATGCTGTAGGTGTTGAGCACACCCCAGCTGGCCACCAGCTTGCGACCGGCCAGCAGCACCAAGGAAGCCGCGGTCAGTGTGCCAAAGACATCGAGTTCAATCAGCATGGATACAGGCCCTCACCGGTGTTGACAGAAATATACGCCGCATCCTGTGCGCGGCGCACACCTGCCCGTGAAACGATTCAGGAACTCTCTGAAGGCGTTCACAGCCTTCCATTCAAGAACGCATCAGCATCATCCCAGCACCGAATGGTCATTTGTAGCTATATTTATTGGAGCGAGCCCCGTCGAGCGAGTGCGTTCACCACGGCCCCCACCAGCGGCTTGTGTGATCTGAATCAAACAGTGGGACTCGGTCGGCACTGCGCAGGTGGAAGGGCGTGCAGGCCCGGGTGCACTGCTACAGTGCGTCGATGCCCGACGCCTCGCTGAACCAGCTGCTGAAGATCCGCCCTTTCATGCGCTTCTGGCTGGCCCGGCTGGGTGGGATCGCGGCGAACCAGATGCTGCTGGTGGCCGTGTCCTGGCACCTCTACGACATCACCGGCAGCGCCTGGGACCTGGGGCTGGTCGGCCTGTTCCAGTTTCTGCCCGCCCTGTTGATGACATTGCCGGCTGGGCACCTGGCGGACCGATTGCACCGCGGCCGCATCTTTGCTGCCTGCATGGCGGTTCAGGCGGCGCTGGCGCTGCTGCTGGTGGCGGCCACACAGGAGGGATTCGCCACGCGCGGGCTGATTTTTGGCATTTCGATCGTGCTGGGCTTGGCCCGTGCCTTCCAGATGCCCGCGCAGCAGGCGCTCACGCCCCTGCTGGTGCCCCAGGCCCTGCTGGCGCGTGCCGTGGCGGTCAGCTCCAGCGGTGTCCAGGTCGCGGTCATCGGCGGCCCTGCGTTGGGCGGGCTGCTCTACACCCAGGGCGCCTCCACCGTGTACCTGACCTGTGCCGGGTTGCTGGCGCTGTCTTGCGCGCTGGCGCTGGCCGTGCACTATCGCCACCAGCCGGCCACCGATTCAGCCACCTGGCGCACCGTGCTGGCGGGCGTGGAGTTTGTCTGGCGCCACAAGCTGCTGCTGGGCGCCACCTCGCTGGACTTGTTTGCGGTGCTGCTCGGCGGCGCCACGGCGCTGCTGCCGATCTATGCCCGCGACATCCTGCACACCGGGCCGCAGGGCCTGGGCCTCTTGCGCGCCGCGCCCGCCGTGGGCGCGCTCGCCATGTCGCTGGTGCTGGCGCGCTGGCCACTGCAGCGCCATGTCGGACACAAGCTGCTGGCCGCTGTTGCGGTGTTTGGCCTGGCCACCGTGGTGTTCGGCCTGTCGGAGCACTTCTTGCTGTCCCTGATGGCGCTGGCGGTCACGGGCGCGGCGGACAACATCAGCGTGGTGACGCGCCAGACGCTGGTGCAGCTGGAGACGCCGGACGCCATGCGCGGGCGCGTGGCCGCGGTCAATTCGATCTTCATCGGCGCGTCCAACCAGCTCGGCGAGTTCGAGTCCGGTGCCACGGCCGCGCTGTTCGGCCCGGTGGGCTCGGTGGTGATGGGTGGCGTGGGGACGGTGCTGGTCGCCGCGCTGTGGCTGCGGCTGTTTCCGGCGCTGGCCCGGCGCGACCGCATGGTGTGAACCGCGTCTGTCCCGCCGAGGTGGGTTGACGCGCCGATCTGTTCGATGCGCCAACGTGTCCTTGCCCTGGGTCCAGCCCGGTCGCCCTCGTTCGCCAAGGTCGGCTTGCGCATCGGCTTGAGTGGGGTGGTCAGTTCGATCGGCGACGCGCACAATGGGGGCGCATCTATTTGACGGATGCGATGTCTGCCCGGAAGGAACCTGACCATGAAGTCCTGCCTGATTCGAATCCTGACCGTGGGGGTCGGCGCACTCCTCGTCGGTGCGACCGCTCTCGCCCAGACGGTCACACCGGTGACGGATTTCAGTGCTGCCCCGGGCAACGGGGTCTACAGCTATGCGTCGAGCACGCCGGCAACCGTCATGGATCTGCTGCAGCGCAACCGGCCGCGGCCTGCCGCGACCGCGCAGGGCGAACTCGTCCTGCCGGCCAACCTTCCGGCCGACGTGAAGTTGCCGGCGGTGGTTCTGGTGCATGGATCTGGCGGCATTTACCCGGAGCAGATCAGCTTCTGGGCCCGGCTGCTGAATGAACAGGGCATCGCAGCGTTCGTGATCGATGCCTTCGGCCCGCGCGGCGTCAAGTCGACGGCTGACGACCAGAGTCTCGTGCCGTTTGCGGCAGACACCGCGGATGCCTTCGCGGCCCTGGGCCTGCTGGCCAGCCATCCGCGCATCGACCCCAAACGCATCGCGGTGATGGGCTTCTCTCGCGGCGGCATCACGGCTGTTCGCAGCGGGGTGGTGCGCATCATCAACGGTGCCGCGCCAGCCGGATTGCGGTTTGCGGCGCACGTGGCGCTTTACAGCGGCGGCTGCACCGGCGCGGTGGCGGTGACGCCCAAGGCAGGCGTCTTCAGCCCGGAACCCATGCTGTTTGTTCACGGTGACGCCGATGACTATGCGTACATGAGCGACTGCCAAAGCTATGCGCGACGGATTGCAGAGGCCGGCACACCGACCGAATTTGTGGTGCTGGCCGGCGCGCGGCACAAATTCGACGTGGACAACGGCCGGCGAATCAGCCTTCCGTCGAGCACGAAAAACAAGGAGGGGTGCCCGCTGGAATTCGACATCGTCGAACTGAAGATGCGTGACCGACGCAACGGCGAGGCGCTGGCAGCAGAGAAGCTGCAGGCCATCAACCGGGAGTTGTGCGCTGACAAGGGTGCGACCATGGAGGGCGACCGCAAGGCCCGCGAGGCGGCCGCCAAGGCGGTGCTTGATTTCCTGAAGAAGTCTTTCAAGGCGTGAGCAGGGCGTGAACGGGTGCCGGATTGACCCGCACTTCCTGATCGATGGATCATGGAATTTTCCAGACGGTCTCTGAACCGGCCCGACCACCAGTCCACCGAGGCGGAGGCGCTGGCGCAAAGGGCTTTGGCGATCTATCTGGTCGAGGTGCCCACGGCGGCACAAGGCATTTGCGCGAGATTCGATCGCGTGGTGACTGTTGGGGCTTTGGACAGGGGCGACCCGGTCCCTGGTTTTCATTTTGGCAACTAGCCTTCCGCGCTGGCCGGTTCTGACCTAGCTGGCATGCATGTCGTGATCAGCACCGCGGCCGGCGTGCGTGGCCTTCACCTGTTTCCTCGCGTGCGGCGACTGTATGCCGCCAGCCAGGTGTGCGCCGCGGCGACCGCTGAGGCGATTTGCCATGCAGGATCCGATGAGACGTCGACGAAGTTGCTGCCCTTGGAAGAGGCCTGCTTCTCCGCGATGCTGTTGTCCATGCTGCTCGGCGACAGGTCCAGCCTGGATTTACTAAAGGAACGTTCGCTCACGCGAAGCCAGAATGCGCCGCGCGACTTTTGTCAACTCAAGGCCAAAGACTGATTCAGCCTTAAATGGCCTGACTGCTCTTGGCGGCGCCCGGATCGGACAGAAACAGGTGCTTGGGAACCTTCGCGGGGGACGGACGGATATTCCGGCGTATTGGTCGGGCCACCCGCAAGCATTTGGCTTTGAATGACGGCAGATGGCGGACTCCAGGCACACTTTGGTTTGGCCCAAGTGTTGGCTGCCGCCGCACAAATGATGGACAAACAAACATAAAGACCGCAACCTACCCTTGACGGTTGGATCTGGCCGTCGCCGAAAAAGTGGGTGGATACGGAGCGAAGACGCTATGCCAACGGTCGCGCGGGCCTTGTTTCGGCAGTTCGACGCTTTCTTGGCAGGTTCCCATTGCGGAATGCCAGTTAGCTGCTATGAATTCAGGAATGATTTGTCCCCGCTACACTCTGCTCATGAAGACCCGTAGCACCCCGAAGCTGGCTGCTCTTTGCGCATTCGCTGCACTGGCCGGACTGATGCCCCTCGGCCCGGCGCATGCCGGAAAAGGCACGATTTCAGCGGTCAACCGCAAGTGCGTCTCGATCTCCACACCAGCAGGTTTTGTCCTGGTCAGGGGTTGGATCAACGCCCCGGTCGGAACCACCGTGGAAGGTCCTTTCGACGTGTTCGGCAGGGCGCCGATCTTCGATCAGGACGGCAAGGACCTGACGGGTGGCGTCGACCGGGTCTATGACGAAAACGGCAACGAGGTTGATGAATCGGCCTACATCGAGGACTTCGGACTCAGCGCAGACGGGCTTCGTACGAAATGGTCTTACATGTGTGAAAGCTAGGCGCCCCTGCGGCGCCGCGATGCGAGGAGCCACCTGCGAGCGCTCAAAGGCAGGGCCCGTGCCGGCCGGTCAGCACACGAATTCAACATCGGAAAAAAAGAAACATAAAGCAGTTTTATTCTGCTTTTTATAGAGCAAAATGGCTTCACACTATCTGCTGCTGCGGCTCAACGATAAGGAAACGATCATGCTCTACGCACTCATCTGGTTTGGGGTATTCGGCCTGTTGGCACTTTGGTCTCTGGTGGCCTGGGCGGTGCATGCGGTCGCCGTGTGGGCGCTCTCGAATGCCGGGGTGTTGGCCGGCTCCGAATGGGGCGTCGAAGGACTTCGCCTGCCGCAGTGGCTGTCCCCATGGGTTCCGCCGGAGATCGTGCAGGCGATGACTTCGCTGCTGTCGAGCCTCGCGCCGGTGGTCGAGGGTCTGCTTCGGGCTGTGCCGGCGTTGGCCGGTGGCCTGACCGCGGTGACCTGGGTGATCTGGGGCCTCGGCGGCGCGCTGCTGGTCCTTCTGGGAGTCGGACTGAACCTGCTGGCTGCAATGTGGCGCCGCCGCGGTGGCGGTTCCAGGGTCAAGCCGCGTCCGCTGTTGGCCGCATAGATGGAAGGCGCTTGTCGCGCTGACGCGATGCGACGGCTGCACGCGAACCGGATCTTTCGACCTGGTCGGAGCGCACCGGCGCGGCGAAGAGGCTGACCCCTGAACGGCCCAATGGGCGGGCCGGTCTGCGCAGGGTAGATATTCGCAGCTATAGTGCCCGATCATGAACATGCTCATGTTTCTTGGTGGCCTGATCCTGTTGGTCCTGGGCGCCAACGTGCTCGTGCGCGGCGCGTCCAAGCTGGCTTTGTCCTTCGGCATCAGCCCGCTCGTCGTGGGACTGACCATCGTCGCCTTCGGCACCAGCGCACCCGAGGTCGCGGTGAGCGTCGGTGCCGTACTCGACGGCAAGACCGACATCGCCATCGGCAACGTGGTGGGCAGCAACATCTTCAATGTGCTGTTCATCCTGGGCATCAGTGCCTTGATCGCCCCGCTGGTGGTCAACATTCAATTGATTCGGCAGGAGGTGCCGATCATGTTGGGTGCGAGCCTGATGCTGCTGGCCTTCACGTTGGACGGCAAGCTTTCGTTCCTGGAGGGCGGCTCGCTGTTTGCGCTGCTCGCGGCCTACACCGTTTTCCTGGTTGTGCAGTCTCGCCGCGAGACCCAGGCCGCCAAGGACGAGTTCGCCGAGGCCGTCCAGCCTGCGCAGGCCGGCGCCTGGGACAGTCACTGGGTGGTACAGGTCGGTCTGATCGCCGTCGGCCTGGCAGCGCTGGTGTTCGGCTCGGACTACCTGGTCCGGGCCTCGGTCAGTTTCGCCAAGGCCTTGGGCGTGAGCGACCTCGTCATCGGCCTGACCATCGTGGCCGCCGGCACCAGTATGCCCGAGGTGGCCACCAGTATCACCGCAGCCATCAAGGGCGAACGCGACATCGCGGTGGGCAACGTGGTCGGCAGCAACACGTTCAACATCCTGGGCTGCCTGGGTCTGTCAGGGCTGGTATCGGGTGACCTGGGCCTGGCCGTCGCGCCATCGTTGCTGGCCTTCGACGTCTGGGTCATGCTGGCGGTAGCGCTGGCCTGCCTGCCGGTTTTCTTGACCGGGCGCGAGATTGCTCGGTGGGAAGGCGGAGTCTTTCTCGGCTACTACGGGGCCTACGTGGCTTACCTGATCCTGGCCGCACAGCAACACGACGCGCTGCAGGCCTTCTCAGGCCTGATGCTGGGCTTCGTCGTGCCCCTGACGTTGGTGACGCTGGTGGCGATGGTGATCCGCCGTCCGGCTCCTGCCCGGCAGCGCTGAGCGCATTCGTTCTTCCGACAGCGTGGTCGGCTGGTCTGTCCGACTCAGCTGTTTTCTGGCCTGGAGGGCGCCTTGCGCGGACGGCGCGGACGGGCAACCGGTTTGCCGAGGGGCTCGGCCGCTGTTGCGCTCTCTGCTGTCGCGGCTTGCGGCTCGGCTGCAAACGTTTGCGACGGCGCCAAGGGGTCCGCGTTCACGGACGCGTCGTCTGGCGTTGCCGCCCGCCCAGCCGATTTTCGGCCGCCGCGGCTGCGGCGGCGCGGTTCGCTTTGGGTCGTTGGGGCTTCCGGCTGCGCGCCAGCGTCCGGCTCGTGCGCAACCGGCGAACCGGTGGCGTCGGCAGCCGCATCGGCGTCGTCATTCATGGCCGCAGCCGCAATGTCGGCGGGCGTCGCGTCGCGCCGGCGGCCTCGGCGGCCGCGCTCGCCGCGATCTCCTCGCTCAGCCCGATCTCCCCGGTCGCTGCGCTCGGCGATTTCTGCTGCAGGCTCGTTAGCGCTAGCGGGGGCTGGCGTGGCTGCGGCGGGTTCCTGCTGGAAGTAGCGCGAGGGCGTGCATTCCGCCTGCCCCTCGGCGCGCGGGGGCGCGGCTGGGGGCTGGCTCGGGCTTGTGCCAGCCGTTGGGCTGTTCGGACCGCTGTGGCGGAATACATAGGCGCCAGACTTTTCGTCGCGCCCGAAAGCCAGCAGGCGCAGGGCCTGGGCTTCCTCCAGCAGGTTGCCGAAGCTGCGGAACCCGTACGCACCTTCGCTGAAGCCGGGGTTGCGGCGCTTGATGGCTTCCTTCAGCACCGAGGCCCAGATCTTGCCGCTGTCGCCGCGCTCGGCCACCAGGGCTTCAAAGGTCTCCACGGCGATTTCCACACCGGCCAGGCGGCGGCGCTCCTGGTCTTCGCGGCGGGCGCGCTCTTCCTCGGGCGCGCGGCGAGGCGCGGGCTGCTCGTCGGCAGGCTGGCGTCGGGCGGTGGCGCGCTGCTTCTCGCGCACGAGGTCGTCGTAGAAGATGAACTCGTCGCAGTTGGCGATCAGCAGGTCGCTGGTGGAATTCTTCACGCCCACACCGATCACCTGCTTGGCGTTCTCACGCAGCTTGGAGACCAGCGGCGAGAAGTCCGAGTCGCCGCTGATGATGACGAAGGTGTTGACGTGGCTCTTGGTGTAGCACAGGTCCAGCGCATCCACCACCAGGCGGATGTCGGCCGAGTTCTTTCCGGACTGGCGCACATGTGGAATTTCAATCAGTTCGAAGTTGGCCTCGTGCATGGTGGCCTTGAAGGCCTTGTAGCGGTCCCAGTCGCAGTAGGCCTTCTTGACGACGATGCTGCCCTTGAGCAGCAGGCGCTCCAGCACGGGCTTGATGTCGAACTTTTCGTACTTGGCGTCGCGCACGCCGAGCGCCACGTTCTCGAAGTCGCAGAACAGCGCCATGCTGAGGGTGTCGGGAGATGAGGCCATGTCGGTTTCCGTTGGGGCGTAAAGCTGGATCATCCCACGTGCGCGGGGGCTGCAGCGCCGCCGGGAGGCACTCCGGGCCGGGCGTTGCCGGGCAATCTGCACAAATCTTGACGCAGCCGGGGTTCGCCGGCGGTGCGGCGGCGCACACTGGCTGGGCACGGTCCTGCGCCGCGGGCGCGGCTTCGGGACCGGAACCGAGGAGACTCATCATGAAAACCCTGAGCGGCGTAGACGGTGCCTTTCTGCACCTGGAGACCCCCGAGACGCCGATGCACGTCGGCTCCCTGAGCCTGTTCGAGCTTCCGCCCGGCTACAAGGGCAACTTCTTCGCGGATGTGAAGCGGGAGATCCGCAAGCGCCTGAGCCTGGTGCCGGTGTTCACCCGCAAGCTGGCGCCCATGCCGCTGCAGTTTGCCAACCCGGCCTGGATCACGCAGGCGCGGGTCGATCTCGGCTACCACCTGCAGCACCTGAAGCTGCCCGCTCCCGGCACCCAGGCGCAGCTGGAGGACTGCGTCGGCGCGCTGCACTCCGAGCTTCTGGACCGCAGCCAGCCGCTGTGGCGGCTCTACATCATCGACGGGCTGCAGTCGGGGCTGGTGGGCTACTACGTCAAGGTCCACCATGCGGTGCTGGACGGCCAGGCCGGCGTGATGCTGGCGCAGGCCCTATTCGACGTCACGCCCCAGCCCCGATTGATCGAAAAGGGTGCGCCGCTGCATGCCGAGCATCCCGGCATGGGCGAACTGGCGGCAGCTGCTTTGCGGCACGATGTGGGCCAGTACATCAAGCTGGTGCGCCACCTGCCCGACGTGGTGAAGGCGCTGACCGGGATGTTCGGCTCCCGGGCACCGGCGCAAGCCAAGGGCCAGCTGGGCCAGAACTTCTCGTTCGGCCCGAAGACACCGCTGAACGGGCCGATCACCGGGGAACGGGGCTTTGCTGCCGTCTCCATTCCGATGGCCACCCTCAAGCAGCTGGCGGCCGCCCACGAGGCCAAGCTCAACGACGTGGTCATGGCGCTGTGCAGCGGCGCGCTGCGGCGCTACCTGGCGGCGCATGGCGGCATTCCGAAGAAGCCGCTGATCGCCTCGATGCCGATTTCGCTGCGCGCGGCGGGCAACACCGAATTCACCACGCAGGCCACGCTGAGCCTGGTCAACCTGAACACCCACATCGCTGATCCGGTCAAGCGCCTGCTGGCGATCCGCGACGCAGCCGGTGCCGTGAAGGCGATGGCCCAACGGGCCAAGGGCGTCATCCCGACCGACTTTCCGTCCATCGGCGTGCCCTGGGTGCTGCACGGGCTGGCCTCGCTCTACGGCCGCTCGGGGCTGGCCGGGGCGATGCCGCCGGTGGCCAACGTGGTCATCTCCAACGTGCCGGGGCCGCAAGTGCCGCTGTACGCGAGCGGCGCGCGCATGGCCACCTACTGGCCGCTGTCCATCCCGGAGCACGGCGTGGGGCTGAACCTCACGGTGATGAGTTATGCGGGCGCGATGGGTTTCGGCTTCACGACCGCCCGAAGCGCGGTGCCGGATGCGCGGGAGCTGACAACGGCCCTGCTGGCGGCGCTGGACGAACTGGTGGGCCGCACCCCGGCGGCGGCGCCGCGCAAGCCAGCACCACCTTCGAAGGTGGCCAGGGTCAAAAAAGCCGTCAAAGCCTCAAAACGCCCGAAGGCGGGGACCGCAGCAGAGCGGGCCGCGAGCAGCCGCACCCGTCGCGTCGGCGCTCAGAAGCCGTAGGTCAGCGCGACAACACCTGAGAATACGTTGGGCTGCACGGACAGCGGGCTGTCTTTGGCGCTGCCTTGCAGCATGTCGTAGCTCACGGCCGCGGTGATCACCATGCGCGGGCTCATCAGGTAGGTGGCCGAGAGGCTGGCACGAAGGTCGCGCAGGCCCGCCGAGGGGGTGTACGCAGCGTAGCCGCTGGTGGTTGATTGGGCATCGGTCACACCGAAGTAGGACTGCATGTAGGCCTGGTTCGCCCAGGTGCCCGAGACACCCGCACCCATGCGCCAGTTGGGGGCAACGGCGGTCGAGTAGGTCGCGCCCAGGTTCAGCAAGGCCCCGTTGCTGGAGTTGCCGGCGCCATAGCGAAGCGATGACGTGGCCACGAGTTCGCGGCTGAACGAATAGTTGAAGAACGCGCCCAACTCGCCGCGCATGTCGATGTCGCCCATGCCCGCCAGTGCGGGCGAGCGGCTCTCGCTGCGACCGAAATCCAGCGTGGCCCGCAGGCCGTAGTCGATGGCCGGGTCTTTCGAGAAGTTGTAGCCGATGCCGTTGGAGGTTCCGGCAAACCAGCCGTTGGCCCACTGGTATTCCAGCTGCGGCAACAGCAGGTTGCGGGCTTCCTCCGAACCCTGGTAGGCCCGTCCGGCAACGAAAGCGATACCGACCCAGCGTCCGTCCGTGCCCGGCGCAGCGCCGAAGTTGCGGACCACGTCGAAGGCTTGCCCGAAGGCGGCGGGTGTCGCAGCAGCCAGACAGGCGAGCAGGGCGGCGGACGGGATCAGACGGCGGGGGGCAAACGCTGGTTTCATCTTGGTGGCTCGGTGATGGAAAGGGGAACGCACCCCGCGGCGGAGGCGTCGGACGCGATGTGGATCATAAACGGCGCCATCTGGCGCTGCGTCGGTTCCGGTGATGGCGTTTTGGCGCTCCGGGCGGGCCTGGACCGAATTCATGGACCAATTTGGGCATTTCCCAGCGTCGGTTGGTCTCAGATAGCTACAAGAAAAGGAGCAAATTGGGGGATTTTCCCCTCGGGCGGAGGCGGTCTTGCGCCAGACCGTGTGGACCGCGGGCCCGTGTGGTGAGCTTCATAATCCGCCTCTGGCACTGGCCTGCGCCTTGCCCCGGCCGGCAAACTTCATCGAACGCACTCCATGACCGAACCCACCCCGCCTTCGCTCAAGCAACTCAGCATCCAGCGCACCGCGCCCGGCGGGCCCACGCGGCGGCGCTGGGGTCTGTGGGTGGGTGCCGCGCTGGCCGTGGTGGCGGTGGGCGCCTTCGTGTTGCGCCCCGGCAAGACCGAGGTGCAGGTGAGCTCGGTGGTCACCACGTATCCCTCGCAGCAGTACGCCCAGCTCACGGCTTCCGGCTACGTGGTGGCGCAGCGCCGCGCCGCCGTGGCCAGCAAGGCGACCGGGCGGCTGGAGGTGCTGAACGTGCGCGAGGGCAGCCAGGTGAAGCAGGGCGATGTGCTGGCGCGGCTGGATGCCAGCGACGTGCGCGCGGCGCTGGCCCAGGCGCAGGCGGCGGTGCGCCAGGCCGAGGCGGCGGTGGCGCAGGCGGGGGTGGAGCGCACGCAGGCCGAGGCCGACCTCAGGCGCCAGCAGGCCCTGCAGGCGAAAGGCTTTGTGTCGCCGCAGACCGTGGAGACCGCTGCTACGCGGCTGAACGCGGCCAAGGCCGCGGTGACCACGGCCGAGGCGGCGGTGGGCGTGGCCCGCGCCCAGATCAAGGTGCAGCAGGTGAACCTGGACTACACCGAGATCCGCGCACCCTTCGATGGCGTGGTGCTGGTGAAGAACGCCAACGTGGGCGACATCATCACGCCGTTTTCCAGCGCGGCCGGCGCGCAGGGCGCGGTGGTCACCATGGCCGACATGGGCACGCTGGAGGTGGAGGCCGACGTGTCGGAGAGCAACCTGGCCAAGGCCAAGATCGGCCAGCCGGTGGAGATCACGCTCGACGCGCTGCCCGATGCGCGTTTTCGCGGCAGTGTGGTGGGCATCGTGCCCACCGTGGACCGCGCCAAGGCCACCGTAATGACCAAGATCCGCTTCGAGAAGCTGGACCCGCGCATCCTGCCCGAGATGAGCGCCAAGGTCACCATTCTGTCGCAGGCCGCCACCGACGCCGACCAGAAGCCGCTGCTGGCGGTCAACCCCAAGGCGGTGGTCGAACGCGACGGCCGCAAGCAGGTGCTGCGCGTGAAGGACGACACGGTGGAGGCGGTGGAGGTCACGCCGGGGCGGCGCATCGGTGACAACCTGGAGATCACCGGCGCGCTGAAGTCCGGCGACCGGGTGGTGCTGTCGCCGCCGGACAAGCTGGCGGGCGGCATGAAGATCGCGGTTGCTGCCAAATGACGGCCGCGCCACCGGTCATCCGCATCCGCGGGCTGAGCAAGTCCTACCAGCGCGGCGGGCAGTTCATTCCCGTGCTGGAGGGTGTGGACCTCGACGTCAACGAGGCCGAATTCATCGCCCTGATGGGGCCCAGCGGCTCGGGCAAGAGCACCTTGCTGAACCTGATCGCCGGCATCGACCAGCCCACCGGCGGCACCATCGAGATCGGCGGGGTGAACATCGCGCAGCTGCGCGAGGGCGAACTGGCCGACTGGCGCGCAGCGCACGTGGGCTTCATCTTCCAGTTCTACAACCTGATGCCGGTGCTAACCGCGTTCGAGAACGTCGAGCTGCCGCTGCTGCTGACCTCGCTGGGCCGCGCCGAGCGCCGCCGCCACGTGGAGGCGGCACTGGCCATGGTCCGCCTGACGGACCGCATGGACCACTACCCCAACGAGCTCTCCGGCGGCCAGCAGCAGCGCGTGGCCATTGCCCGCGCACTGGTGACCGACCCGACGCTGATCGTCGCCGACGAACCCACCGGCGACCTCGACCGCGTGACCGCCGCCGAGGTGCTGGACCTGCTGGACGAGCTGCACCGCGAACTCGGCAAGACCATCGTGATGGTCACGCACGACCCCAAGGCCGCCGCGCGCGCCGGGCGCCTGATCCACCTTGAGAAAGGCGTGCTGGTGCCGAACGCCGAAGTGGCGGCCGACCCGCACTGAGCTTTCAGCCCGGCACCATGTTCCTGCTGCGCCTGCTGTTCAAGAACGCGTTTCGCCACCGGCTGCGCACGGTGCTGACGATGGTTGGCCTGGTGGTGGCGATCTGCGCCTTCGGCCTGCTGCGCACCATCGTCGACGCCTGGTACGCCGGCGTGGAAGGCACGTCCAGCACGCGGCTGATCACGCGCAACTCCATTTCGCTGACCTTCCCGCTGCCGCTGAGCTACGCCGACCGACTGCGCAGCGTCGAAGGCGTCACCGGCGTCAGCTGGTCGAACTGGTTCGGCGGGGTGTACATCACCGAGCGCAACTTCTTTCCCCAGTTTGCGGTGGACGCCCCCAGCTACCTGGCGCTGTACCCCGAATACGTGCTGAAGGACGACGAGAAGAAGGCCTTCCTGCTGGACCGCCAGGGTGTGATCGTCGGGCGCAAGCTGGCCGACACCTACGGCTGGAAGGTGGGCGACCAGATCGCGCTGCGCGGCACCATCTATCCCGGTACCTGGGTCTTCAACCTGCGCGGCATCTGGGACGGCGTGGACGCCAGGACCGACGAGTCGCAGCTGCTGATGCACTGGCAGTACCTGTCGGAGACCGCGCGCAAGCGCCTGGGCCGCAGCATGGCCGATTACGTGGGGGTGTACGTTGTGCGCATCGACCAGCCCGACAACGCCCCGGTCGTCTCCGAGCGCATCGACACCCTGTTCCGCAACTCGCTCGCCGAGACGCTGACCGAGACGGAAAAGGCCTTCCAGCTCAGCTTTGTCTCGATGAGCGAGACCATCCTGGTGGCGATCAGCGCGGTCAGCCTGGTGATCGTGGTCATCATCATGGCTGTCATGGCCAACACCATGAGCATGACCGCGCGCGAGCGCCTGTCGGAATACGCCACGCTGAAGGCGCTGGGCTTTCCTCCGGGTTTCATCGTGAAGCTGCTGTTCGGCGAGAGCCTGGTCATCGCGCTGCTGGGCGGCGGGCTGGGCATGGCGCTGACGCTGCCGATCGCGGCAGCCTTTGCGAAGTCGGTGGGCACGCTGTTCCCGGTGTTCCTGGTGTCGGACCTCACGATGGCGCTGCAGCTGGCGGCCAGTGTGGTGGTGGGCCTGGTAGCCGCCGCGTGGCCGGCGTGGAAGATGAGCCGCATCAGCATCGTCAACGGGCTGCGCCACGTCGCATGAAAGCGATTCCGTTTTCCTACATCGCCCGCAACCTCTGGGTGCGCCGTGTCACCACGCTGCTGACCGCTGGCGGCATGGCGCTGGTGGTGTTCGTGTTCGCCACCGTGCTAATGATGGGCGAGGGCATCCGCGCCACGCTGGTGGCCACCGGCCAACCCGACAACGTGCTGCTGCTGCGCAAGGGGGCGGGCGCCGAGATCAACAGCGGCATCGAACGGGCCAAGGCCGCGATGGTGGAGAGCCTGGACGGCATCGCCACCGACGGCGAGGGCCGGCGCCTGGTGAGCAAGGAGCCGGTGGTGCTGATCAACCTGCCCAAGCGCAGCAATGGCAAGCCCAGCAACGTCACGGTGCGCGGCACCTCGGCGCTGGGGCTGGAGCTGCGTCCGCAGGTGCGCGTGATCGAGGGCCGCATGTTCCGACCCGGCACCTCGGAGATCATCGCCGGGCGCTCGGTGGCCAGCGGCTTTCGTGGCGCGGCCCTGGGCGAGACACTGCGCTTCGCCCAGCGCGACTGGGTGGTGGTGGGCGTATTCGATTCGGACAAGACCGCCTTCGACAGCGAGATCTGGGGCGACGCCGAGCAGATGATGGCGGCCTTCCGCCGCCCGGTCTATTCCACGCTGGTGCTGCGCCTGAACCAGCGCGAGGCGCTGGCCGGGCTCAAGGCCGCCATCGAGGCCGACCCGCGCCTTCAGCTCGACGTCAAGCCCGAGACGCAGTTCTACGCCGAGCAGAGCGAGGCGCTGGCCACCTTCATCCGCATCCTGGGGCTTAGCCTGTCGGTGATCTTTTCGATCGGGGCCATCGTCGGGGCCATGATCACCATGTTTGCCGCGGTGGCCCAGCGCGTGGGCGAGATCGGCACCCTGCGCGCGCTGGGATTTCGGCGCGGGGCGGTGCTGGTGGCGTTTCTGGCCGAGTCGTTGCTGCTGTCGCTGGTGGGTGGCGTGGTGGGCCTGGCGGCTGCCTCCGGCATGCAGGCGGTGGACATCTCGACCACCAACTTCCAGACCTTCAGCGAAATCGCGTTCCAGTTCCGCCTGACCCCGGCGATCGCGGGGCAGACGCTGCTGTTTGCAATGGCCATGGGCTTCATCGGCGGCTTCATCCCGGCCTGGCGGGCGGCGCGGCTGAAGATCGTGGACTGCCTGCGCGCGGCCTGAAGGCTGGCATGCCCCCGTTGCCAGCCGGGTCGTTACCTGGGTGACAAGGGCCGGTGCAGGGGCGGGCCCACAATGCGCGGCTTGATCCGGCTCCGCCCCTGGCGGGCCACAACCCTTTCAAGGAAATCTCGATGACCAAACCGTATGACCTCGTCGTCCATGGCGCCACTGGCTTCACCGGCCGGCTGGTGGTGGAGTACCTGCTGCAGCGCTACCCCGCAGGCTCGGGCCTGCGCTGGGCCATGGGTGGGCGCAGCGCCGCCAAGCTGGCGGCCGTGCGCGACGAAGTGGGCGCGCCGGCCGACACCCCGCTGGTCGTCACCGACAGCGCCGACGCGGCCAGCCTGCAGGCGCTGATGGCGCAGACCCGCCTGGTGCTGACCACCGTGGGCCCCTACCAGCTCTATGGCAACGAACTCGTGGCCGCCTGTGCCGCCAGCGGTGTCGACTACGTGGACCTCTGTGGCGAACCGGCCTGGATGCGCCAGATGATCGACGCCCACGAGGCACAGGCCAAGGCCAGCGGTGCGCGCATCGTGTTCTCGTGCGGCTTCGATTCGATCCCGTTCGACCTCGGCGTGTTCATGCTCCAGAACGAGATGAAGGCCCGCTTCGGCCATCCGGCCAGCCGCGTGCGGGGGCGGGTGCGCAAGATGAAAGGCACCTTCTCGGGGGGCACCGCCGCCAGCCTGAAGGCGACGATGGCCGCCGCTGCCACCAACCCCCACGTACTGGACCTGCTGCGCAACCCGTTCTCGCTGACGCCCGGCTTCGAAGGCCCGCGCCAGCCTTCGGGCGCCAAGCCCATGCTGGACGATGCGCTCGGCCTGTGGGTCGCGCCCTTCGTGATGGCGGCGATCAACACCCGCAACGTGCACCGCTCCAACTACCTGCTCGGCCAGGCCTATGGGGCGGACTTCGTCTATGACGAGATGCTCATCACTGGTGCCGGCGAGAAGGGCGAGGCGTTCGCCAAGGCCGTGGCGGCCGACAAGTCCCTCGGTGCTGACGATGGCCCGAAACCCGGCGAAGGCCCCTCGCGCGAGGAGCGCGAGGCCGGCTTCTACGACGTACTGTTTCTCGGCGAAAACGCCGCCGGCGACCGGCTGCGCGTGGGCGTCAAGGGCGACCGCGATCCGGGCTACGGCTCGACCTCCAAGATGATCACCGAGGCGGCGGTGTGCCTGCTGCAGGAATGCACCGACACCGCTGGCGGCATCTGGACGCCGGCCTCCGCCATGGGCCATCGCCTGACGCGGCGGCTGCAGGCCCACGCCGGCCTGAGCTTCGAGGTCGAGTCCGCCTGAGCCCCTGGCCGGTCAGCTTGCCAGCGGTGAGCTGATCGCGTCGAGGCGCGCCATGAGCTCGGGCGTGAGCTTGGGCAGCACGTCCACGGCGCCCAGGTTGTCGCGCAGCTGAGCGACTTTGGAGGCGCCGGTGATGACGGTGCTGACCCGCGGGTTTCGCGCCGCCCAGGCGATGGCCAGCTGGGCCAGGCTGCAGTTGAGCTCGGCCGCGATGACCGCGAGCTGCGGCAGCGCCGCGTTGCGGCCGGCATCGGTGAGGCCCTTGACGAGGAAGCCCATGCCTTGCATCGCGCCGCGGCTGCCGTCGGGCACGCCGTCGCGGTACTTGCCGGTCAGCAGGCCGCTGGCCAGCGGGCTCCAGGTCGTCAGGCCCAGGCCGATGTCGTCATAGAGCCGGGCGTATTCCTGCTCGACCCGCTTGCGGTGGAACAGGTGGTACTGCGGCTGCTCCATCACCGGCTTGTGCAGGTGGTGGCGATCGGCGATGTCCCATGCCGCGCGGATGTCGGCGGCGCACCATTCGCTGGTCCCCCAGTACAGCGCCTTTCCGCGCGTGATCATGTCGCTCATGGCCCAGACGGTCTCCTCGATCGGCGTGGCCGGGTCGGGGCGGTGGCAGTACACCAGGTCGATGAAGTCCAGGCCCATGCGCTGCAGGGATCCGTCGATGGCCTGCATCAGGTACTTGCGGTTCAGCGTGTCCTTGCGGTTCGCGGCGTTGCCTTCGCGGTCCAGGCCCCAGAAGAATTTGGTCGACACGATGTAGTTCAGGCGCGGCCATTTCAGCGCCTTGATGGCCTCGCCCATCACGACTTCGCTCTTGCCGCCGGCGTAGGCCTCGGCGTTGTCGAAGAAGTTCACGCCGGCGCCCATGGCTTCGGCGAGCATCTCGCGCGCGGCGGCCGTGTCGACCTGGTTGTGGTAGGTCACCCAGGAGCCGAGTGAGAGTTCGCTGACCTGCAGGCCGCTGCGGCCGAGACGTCGGTATTGCATGGGAAATTCCTTGTCGAAGGTGAAAGATTGACGAACGCGACTGGCGTAGGCCGGGTTATGCGGGCGTCAGGAACGACGCACCAAGATGCCCGACCTTGACGTAGATGAGCGCGCCCTCGGCGCCGGTGAACGGTGTGTGGCGGCTCCAGCGCGGGCTTCTGAGCCAGGTGCCGGCCGGGTAGTCGCCGGCCTCGTCCTGGAACAGGCCGTCGAGCACGAGGATTTCCTCGCCGCCGGGGTGGGTGTGCGTGTTGAAGCGCGTCTGCGGCGCCCATTTCACCAGGGCGGTGTCGATGCCGTCGTGGCTGTGCAGCGGCATCACGGAGAGGCCCGGCACCAGTCCGGCCCGCCACGGCTCGCTCAGCGTGTCGATGCGCACGGCCTGAAGGTCGCCCGGGGCGAACTGCCAGAGCTTCACGAACAGCACGCAGCCCTCGCGGGAGTACGGGGCGTGCGCGCTGCCGGGCGGGTTGCGCAGGTAGCTGCCGGCCGGGTGGTCGCCGGCCTCGTCCGAGAACACGCCTTCGAGCACCAGGATTTCCTCGCCGCCGCCGTGCACATGCCGCTCGAAGCGCGAGTTCTGCGCATAACGCACGACGCTGGTGGCGCGTGCCACCTCGCCGCCCACGCGGTCCAGCATGCGCCGCGTCACGCCGGGCTGGGGCGAGGGCGTCCATGCGTAGTCGTCGATGGGGGCAACCACCCGCCGGGAAAAATCGTCATTCAGGTTCAGGGGCGCTACCATTTGCATCAAGGCATCCTACAGCCCCCGCCTGGCACCCGGCGGATGCCGTCGAAAGCCCCTGATTCGTCCCCTGAAACTCCCACAGAGAGAGAACCCCAACCCATGTCCATTCCCCGGATCACCGATGAACTTGAACTGCTGGACGGCCTGGTCGACCTGGCGCAGCACCCGCGCGTCATCGAACTCGGCTGCGGCGCGGCGCAGCTGTCGCGCAAGCTGCTGGAGCGCTTCGCGGCCAGCGAAGTCACTGCGCTGGAGGTGGACGAGCGCCAGCATGCCAAGAACCTCGCCAGCCCGCAGGCGCGGCTGACCTTCGTCGCGGCAGGCGCGCAGGCGATCCCGTTTGAGGCCGGCCGCTTCGACCTGGCGCTGATGCTGAAGTCGCTGCACCACGTGCCGCTGGATCTGCTGGACGTGGCGCTGTCCGAGGTGCACCGCGTGTTGCGCCCCGGCGGGCTGCTGTACGTGTCGGAGCCGGTGTTTTCCGGTGCGCTGAACGAGGTGATGCGGTTGTTCCACGACGAGGAGGTGGTGCGTGCGGCAGCGCTGGCCGCGCTGCAGCGGGCGGTCGCCTCGGGCGCGTGGGAGCAGGTGAGCGAAACCTTCTTCGACGTGCCGGTGCACTACCGCGACTTAGCCGAATTTGAGCAGCGCATGATCGGCGTGACCTATCTCGATCACCGGCTTGACGCGGCCACGCTGGCGGCGGTGCGGGCGCGCTTCAAACCGCACATGACGGCGGATGGCGCCCATTTCGTGCGCCCAATGCGGGTCAACCTGCTGCGGAAGCGGCACTTCGGCTCTTTTTCCTCGTAGGATAGTCATTCTTTGCTATCGAAAAAAATGACCGATCCTGTGCCTGCAACCAGCGACGGGCGTTGCGGTCTGGTCTGCTGCAGCACCGCGCCCACCTGGGCCTTCTTGACATCTTCCGGGCGGAACGACGGCCGCCGAATTCGCTTGTTACTGTTGCCCTTGAAAGGTTCAGCCAAAGCGAGAGCCTATCGGGGCGGACGTTGGACTACTTTTTATCGTGCCTACCGACAAGATCGCCTGGTGTGGGGTTAGGGTGATATCGACCATGTAGGCCACGCCCGGATCACTCAGCCTAGACCAAACGCATGGTCGATTTTGCACGACAAACAGACGTTACCCAGAAACGCGAACGGGCACAGCCATGCAAACAGGAGCCGGATCAGTACCAGAGTCAGGCCGAGGCGTGACTTCACAGAGGGCGCAAAGCATAACTACAGAATGAACGCGCCGGCCGAATATAAGACGGCAACGAGGACCCAGAGCATCAGATCGCGGGACAGGGTGGTATGGTCTGCTGTTGACCGTGAAAAAGGTGCATGGCTTGACGCCTGTTGTTATGGACTGCCAGGCCGACGCGGCGCTCAGCAGGAACAGCAGGCCGACAATGCCGAAGGCCAACCGCCCCCCGACCAGTTCGCCATCAGACAGGCCCAGGGGCATGCCCGGCACCGACAAACTGACCATCCCAAGAAGGCAGAATGATCGCCATTGCGCTCCAGTTTCTATCACCAGGTTGCCGGCCATCAGCGGCCACAACACAGCCGGCAGGCGGGTGCGCGCCATCTCAGCGTCGGACCTGCAGCGCGCCAGGATTGACGATGTTGGTGGGAGTGCCTTTGATGAAGTTCACGACGTTGTCGAAGGCTGCGCCAAAGTACAACTCGTAGCTGTCCTGCTCCACGTAGCCGATGTGGGGGGTGCAGATGCAGCTTTCCAGCCGCAGCAGCGCATGGCCTTGGAGGATCGGTTCCGTCTCGAAGACGTCAACGGCGGCCAGTCCCGGTCGTCCCCGGTTCAGGGCGCTGATGAGCACGTCGGGCTGCAGCAGTTCCGCGCGCGATGTATTGACGAACAAGGAGGTGGGCTTCATGCGGGAGAGGTCGTCGAGTGTGACGATCCCCTGGGTGGCCTCGTGCAGGCGAAGGTGCAGCGACAGCACGTCGGATTCCTCAAAGAAAGCCTCACGTGTGGCGGCCGGGACAAACCCGTCGCCAGCCGCCTTCAGGCGCGAGGCCTCGCTGCCCCAGATCATGACGTGCATGCCGAAAGCCTTGCCGTAGCCGGCAACGAGCTGCCCAATTTTTCCATAGCCCCAGATGCCAAGCACCTTGCCTCGGAGAACCTGGCCAAGCGAAAAATTCGGCGGCATCGCAGCCGACTTCAGTCCGGACTGCTGCCAGGCGCCGTGCTTGAGATTGCCGATGTACTGGGGCAGGCGGCGCATGGCCGCCATGATCAGGGCCCAGGTCAATTCCGCTGGCGCAACCGGTGAGCCCGTTCCCTCGGCGACGGCGATGCCCCTTTCCGTGCATGCAGCAACGTCGATGTGAGCGCCGACGCGGCCGGTCTGGACGATGAGTTTGAGGCGGGGTAGCTTGTCGACCAGTTGGCGAGTGATGGCGGTGCGCTCGCGAATCAACACGATCACATCCGCATCCTTCAGGCGAACGGACAGCTGCCCGATCCCCTTGACGGTGTTGGTATAGACCTTGGCCGGAAAGGCGTCCAGCCGCGACGCGCACTTGAGCTTGCGCACGGCATCCTGATAGTCGTCGAGAATCACAATGTTCATGCCGCCATTGTGCCCGTGGACAGACGCTCAATCTGGAGCGCAACCCCAGTATTCGATGGTCCACAGCCGATGCGGGACGGGACGCGCCGCCATTCGAGCCGGCACTGGGGGGCGCGTTCGTGTCGAAAGGGCTAGCGTAATGTGGTCAGGCGAGAGGACTCGATGGCCGCCAGCCGGTCGAGCTCGGCACAGACATCCGCCATCCTGCCTGAGATCACCATGCGCCCGGTGCTGCCGACGGGAATGCCTGATTCGATGTTGCGCACCACGCGCAAGACAGGTGCGCAGCGTGCCGGGCCGCCCGGTTCGGCGCCTCGCCTGGGCGAGCGCATCGGGTCGCTGGCGACTGGCAGGGCGTGCAATGCCCGGCTTGCAGGTTGGCGTGCAGTGATCCCCATATGCGCGGGGTGCCGCGCGACGGTCTGTGCCGGCCGACGACGGGCCGGCGCCAAGCGGGTAGAAAACGCCTGAAAAGGGGCAAACAGGGCAGAAATGGTGAAGAGGGCGATTCCCATGTGAAACCTTTCAAGGGTTGGAGGTCGAACACAGGCAGGATTTGCAGAGAACGCGCCGTTGAAGGGTTATGGCACCGCAAGGTGTGCCAAACGCCCGCCACCTTCCTCGGCGTGTGGGTTGTAGGGTCCGGTGCCCGGGCCCTACATCAACATCGTGTTGCGGATCAGCCCGACCGCGAGGCCCTCGATCTCGAAAGGTTCGCCAGGCTCCACCACGATGGTGGCGAAATCCGGGTTCTCCGCATGCAGCTCGATCAGGTGCTTGTTGCGCCGGAAGCGCTTGACCGTGACCTCGTCGCCGATGCGGGCGACGACGATCTGCCCATTCTTGGCTTCCTTGGTGGCCTGCACCGCCAGCAGGTCACCGTCCATGATGCCTGCGTCGCGCATGGACATGCCGCGCACCTTGAGCAGGTAATCGGGCTGGCGCTGGAACAGGCTGCTTTCCACGTAATAGGTCTGGTCCACATGCTCCTGCGCGAGAATCGGCGAACCGGCGGCAACCCGTCCGACGAGCGGCAGGGCCAGTTGGGCCAGGCTGGGCAGGGGCAGGGAGAACTGTTTCATGCGCGATTCATTGATCGACCGCAGGGCGTCGCTCCTGAGCCGGATGCCGCGCGAGGTGCCACTGACCAGCTCAATCACGCCTTTGCGGGCCAGGGCCTGCAGGTGTTCTTCGGCGGCATTGGCGGACTTGAAACCGAGTTCCGTGGCGATCTCGGCACGGGTGGGGGGCGCGCCGGTGCGTGCGATGGCGCTCTGGATCAGGTCCAGAATCTGCTGCTGGCGGGCGGTAAGCTTGGCGGGAAACGGTGACATGTCGATCATGGCAACTCCTGGAGTCCGGGGCCGATGCTGTCTGGATAGACAGTAACTGTATTTTTAACCAGTTTTTGAAAGTTTGCAAGTCATGGTGCAGCCGGACAATTCGAAGATCGTGATTCTGGGAACGGGCGGCACCATTGCCGGAACCGCGGCGCAAGCCGGTGACAACATCGGTTACCGCGCCGCGCAAGTGGGCGTGGACCAGTTGATCCGCTCGGTCGCAAGCTTGTCATTGGTGCTGGGCGAAGGCAATCTGGTGACCGAGCAGGTGGCGCAAGTCGACAGCAAGGACATGGGTTTTGCCGTCTGGCGCGAACTCGCTCTGCGGTGCGCCCATTGGCTGGCGGACACCACCGTCAAAGGCATCGTCATCACCCACGGGACCGATACGCTGGAGGAGACGGCCTGGTTCCTGCAGTCGGTCCTGCAGCCGCGCAAGCCGGTGGTCCTCACCTGCGCCATGCGCCCCGCGACCGCGCTGGCGCCCGATGGACCGCAGAACATTCTGGATGCGGTCACGGTCGCGCTCGATCCGCTGGCAACGGGCGTCGTCGCCGTGTGCGCCGGTGTCGTCCACAGTGCGCGCGATGTCCAGAAGGACAATCCCTACCGCCTGGACGCGTTTTCCTCCGGAGACGCCGGGCCGCTGGGCTTCGTGGAGGAAAATGCGGTCCGGTGGGTGAAATTCGATGAAAAAACGACCTATCCCAGCGTCGATAGGTCCTTCTTTGCTATTGAATCGATAGTCGACTCCATGCCTTGGCCGCGCGTCGAGATCGTCATGAATTACGCGGGGGCCAGTGGCGCGATGGTCGACATGCTGGTCCGCGATGGGGTGCAGGGGCTGGTGGCCGCGGGCACGGGCAATGGCAGCCTGCACCAGGATCTTGAAGCGGCTTTGATCCGCGCCCAGGTGGCATGCGTGAAGGTCGTGCGGGCAACCCGTTGTGCACAAGGCCGGGTCTTGTCCCATTCTGGCGACCGGATCGCGGATTCACACGGTCTGAGTCCCGTCAAGGCGCGGGTGACATTGATCCTGGAACTGCTGGGCGCTCAGGCCACAGGTCTGGTCTGAGACCGTGTTCGCCGGCATCACGCTTCCGTGGCCCTGGGCCTATCCGGCTCTGGAGGTGCTGCACATCATCGGCATCGGACTGCTGCTCGGTAACCTGGTTTTGCTGGAGTTGCGCGTGTTCGGCCGTGGCGCCGCGCTGCCGGTACCGGAACTGGCGCGCCTGAGTCTGACGGTGGTGGCGATCGGCTTCTCGCTGGCCGCGGCATCGGGCGTCGTCATGTTTGTCACCCAGCCGGGGGATCTGTTGGCCAATCGCACATTTACCCTCAAGATGCTGTTGCTATTCGTGGCGGGTTCCAATGCGGCCTTGTTCCATGCGCGTCAGTCGCTTGACAAGTTGGATGGGTTCGCGCGGCTGCAGATGATCGTGTCCACCGTGATCTGGGTCGCCATCATTGTGCTGGGTCGCTGGATCGCCTATTGATGAATCGGAGTCAATCATGAAACGACGTGAACTCTTGCTCGCCGCGCTGGCCGCACCCGCAGTGGGCTTGCCCCTGTTGGCGCGTGCGCATCACGGCTGGAGCAGCTTTGACCAGGAGCGGCCGATCTACCTTGAAGGCAGGGTCACCAGGTCCCGATGGCAGAACCCGCACGCCGAACTGGAGCTTGAAGTGCCCGCCGGGCTGAAGGTGCCTGCCGGTCTTGTTCAACGTGCCATTCCCGCGCAGACCGCGCCCGTCGATGGCAAGGCGTTGCTGGCCAAGGCCGTGGTGCCCAACCGCAAGGACCGGAAATGGGAAATCGAACTGGCGCCGCTCACGCGCATGAACGCATGGAACGTGGCCGAAATCAAGGTGGGGGACAGCCTTTCCGTCGTGGGTTTCATCTTCAAGGAGGAGAAGGGAGAACCCATCCTGCGCGCCGAGTATCTGTTCATCGGCGATCGGGCGTATGGGCTGCGCTCCAGCCCCGCATGAAGCAGAAAAGGCCCTCACGGGCCTTTTTCAATGGCAAGGTCAAAGGCCTCAGCTGGCCAGTGCAGCGAACGCCCGGGCCGTGATGTCTTCCACGCTGCCGGTGCCGCTGATGGCGCGGTATCTCGGGGCTGCGGCCGGCTCGGCATTGGCCCAGTTGCCGTAGTAGTCGACCAGCGGGCGGGTCTGGGCACTGTACACATCCAGGCGCTTCTTCACCGTTTCTTCCTGGTCATCGGGGCGCTGGACCAGGGGCTCGCCGGTCACGTCGTCCACGCCGGCGACCTTCGGCGGGTTGAACTTGACATGGTAGGTCCGACCGCTGGCAGGGTGTGAGCGACGGCCGCTCATGCGTTCGATGATGGCCTCGAACGGGACGTCGATCTCCAGCACATAGTCGAGCTTCACGCCAGCGGCTTTCATCGCGTCGGCCTGGGGAATGGTGCGGGGAAACCCGTCGAACAGGAAGCCGTTGGCACAGTCGGGCTGGGCGATGCGTTCTTTGACCAGATTGATGATCAGGTCATCGCTGACCAGTCCGCCCGACTCCATCACCGCTTTGGCCTGCAGGCCCAAAGGAGTGCCGGCCTTGACCGCGGCGCGCAGCATGTCTCCCGTTGAGATCTGGGGAATGCCGTATTTCTGGCAGATGAAAGTGGCTTGGGTGCCTTTGCCCGCGCCCGGCGCGCCCAGCAGAATCAGTCTCATGGAAATCCTCGAATAGATTGGAAATCGTTGGCACGGCCACAGACCCATTGACCATGCTTTTTCATGCGGAGAATAGCACGCACGGGATTCGTTCAGGCTTACGCGGCGGTGCCATGGCCGCAGGCTGCGCTCAGCTGGCGAAAAAGCGGCGCACCCGCTCCAGATCGGCCGGCGTGTCCACGCCCGCCCCTGGGGCCACCTCGGTCACGTGCACGGCAATGCGGTGGCCATGCCACAAGACCCGTAATTGTTCGAGTGCTTCTCCTGTTTCGATGGGCGCCTGCGGCAATGCCGGGAACTGCCGCAGAAAACCGGCCCGGTAGGCATAGATGCCGATGTGACGCAGGGGCGCGGGTTGGGGCAGGGTGGCAATGCCCTGGGCAAAGCCGTCGCGCCACCAGGGAATGGGGGCACGGCTGAAGTACAGCGCCAGCTGGCGGGCATCGAGAACCACCTTCACGACATTCGGGTTGGTGAAGTCGGCCACACTGGCGATCGGGTGGGCCGCGGTGCCCATGCTGGCATCCGGGCGCTCCACCAGCAGTCGGGCCACCGCGTCGATCAGCGCGGGTTCAATCAGAGGTTCGTCGCCCTGCACGTTGACGACGATGGCGTCGTCGCCCAGGCGCAGCAGTTCGCAGGCCTCGGCCAGGCGGTCGCTGCCGGACGGGTGGTCGGCGCGGGTCTGTACCGCCTCAATCCCGTGCTGGTGGCAGGCCTCGATGATGGCGATGCTGTCTGCGGCCACCACACAGCGCCGTGCCGCGCTGAGTTGCGCGCGTTGGGCCACACGCACGACCATCGGCGCCCCGCCGAGGTCGGCCAGCGGCTTGTCAGGCAGCCGGGTTGAGGCCAGGCGCGCCGGGATCAGGACGGTGAAGCCCTGTTCTGCCTCGGTGTCCGAACCGTCGCGATTCGTCTCCAGCCGACTCATGGCTGAATCAGCTCACCAGCGGCGTACGCGCTGGAAGGGCGGCCAGTTCCTCGTCGCCGAGAACGCGGGCTTCGTTTTCCAGCATCACCGGGATGCCGTCACGCACCGGGTAGGCCAGGCGGGCGCTGCGGGAAATCAGTTCCTGCTTTTCGCGGTCGAAATCCAGAGGGCCTTTGGTGACGGGGCAGACCAGCAGTTCAAGAAGTTTGGTGTCCATGGCGCGATGATAGCTTTGCCTCCAGTTGCGCATCGAGCGCCTGGAAGAACGCCGGCTCGGGCGTCAGTACCAGCGGCGCCGCCCAGATCTGCGGATGGGCTGCCCAGAGCTTGACCGCGTCTTTTTCGGTGCAAATCACCTCAATCCCAGCGCCGGAAGGTCGAATCCAGCTATTGAAATCATAGTGATCGGGCAGAGCCTCAGTCGTCTCGAGTTCCAGCCCGCTGGCCCGCAACATCGCAAAGAAGGCTTGTGGCCGGGCGATGCCGGCCACGGCCACCAGCCGGCGCCCGCGCAGCTCCTGCAGCGGCAGGCGCTCGCCATCGGCCCGCACCGCGTCAGCGGACAGCGATCGGCTGGCCATGAATCCGCCGATGGGCGGGGCAGTGCCCTGCGGCGTGAAGGTGTTGAGTACCAGGTCCACCGGGCGCGGCCAGGGCTCGCGCAAAGGGCCTGCAGGTAAAAGGAAGCCGTTGCCGGCGCCACGCTCGTCGAACACGCAGATTTCGATATCGCGGCGCAGCGCCAGGTGCTGCAGGCCGTCGTCGCAGACGATCACGTCCGTTTCGGGGTAAGTCTGGCGCAGCGCCTGGGCGGCCTCCATGCGCTGTGGTGCGACGAAGACCGGTGCGGCCGTGGAACGACGCACCAGAAGGGGCTCATCGCCGGACTGTTCCGGCGTGCTGTCCGGGGTCACCTCGCGGCAGTCATCGCCGAGCCGGCCGTAGCCTCGCGAGATGACGCCGGGACGCAGGCCGCATTCCTGCAGGTGGCGCACGACGGCAATCACCGTGGGTGTCTTGCCGGCCCCGCCGGCCACGACATTGCCCACCACGATCACCGGCACGCCGGGATGCTCCGAACGCAGCAGGCCCCAGGCAAAGGCTTGCCGGCGCAAGGCGACGATCAGGCGCATCAGCAGGGAAATCGGCCACAGCAGCCAGGCCAGCCAGCCGCGGTGCAACCAGGCCTGCTGCAGGCGGGAACCCTTCGGGGGCCGGTGACTGGACATCGAAAGGGCCGCCAGACGCGGGGCCGGGCGGGCTAGCGGACGCCCGCCTGCGCCGAGGACTGGGTCGCAAAGGTGATCTGGGACAGGCCCGAGCGCCGGGCCGCTTCCATGACGGTGATCACGCTCTGGTGCGGGGTGGCGGCATCCGCACTGATGATGACCACGCTGTCGCGCCCGGCGCGCGCCGCATCGTTCAGCGCGCCGGCCACTGCATCCACGCTGCGGCCCTCGACGGCGACCTTGTTGACCATGTAGCGGCCATCGCTGCTGACCGCCACGATGACCTCCTTCGGATAGTCGCGCTGCGCCTGGGCGTCGGCCACCGGCAGGCGCAGCTGCATTTCGGTGAACTTGCTGTAGGTGGTGGTGAGCATCAGGAAAATCAGCACCACCAGCAACACATCGATGAACGGGATCAGGTTGATCTCCGGCTCTTCTCTCATCCGTGGGCGGAAGTTCATGGCGGACCTAGCGGTTGCGCAGCGTTTCGAGGTGGCGCACGAAGCGCTCCGAGGCCAGCTCCATGGTCAGCAGGTAGCCGTCCACGCGGGCCCGGAAATAACGCCAGAAGATCAGGGAGGGGATCGCCACGATCAGGCCGAACGCGGTGTTGTACAGCGCCACCGAAATGCCGTGGGCGAGCTGCACCGGGTTGGCGCCGCCCATCGTGGCGCCGGCCGACGGCGCTTGGGCGCCGAAGATTTCGATCATGCCGATCACGGTGCCCAGCAGGCCCAGCAGGGGCGCTGCCGAGGCAATGGTGGCCAGCGCGGCCAAGTAGCGCTCCAGCCGGTGCGCCACGGTGCGCCCCGACGCCTCCATGATCGCGCGCAGATCGGCCTCGCTGCAGCGCGGGTTGGCATTCAGCGCCCGAAAACCGCTGGCCAGCACCTCGCCAAGGGCCGAATTCTGCTCGAGTTGGTTGACCACGTCGGCAGGCGGCACGCTGGAGCGCGAGACGGCGAGTGCTTCATCGAGCAGCTTGGGCGGTGCGATGCGCGCGGTCTTCAGGCTCACGAAGCGTTCGATGATGAGCGCCAGCGCCAGAATGGAGCAGGCGACGAGGGGCCAGATGGGCCAGCCTGCAGCTTGTATGATCGAAAGCAAGAGTCTCTCTCCGCGGGTGTGAGGCTGTTCGCCAGAAGCCCGGATTATGGCCCACCATAGGCCGGCGTCAGACGACACAGAATGGTCCACGCATCCCTTGCTTTCTTCCACAATTTCTGTGGATAACTTTGTGAAGAACGAGGCCGAGATGGCTTGTGAGGCCGCTGAAATCGGTCCTTGTCACGGATTGGTCACAAATTGGGCAGTGAATAATCGTTTGAAATCAATGACTTGCTACGGAAAATCTGCGTTTGCGGGGCTTCGCCGATTCGCTGATGCCTTGCCGGGCTTCTGTGGAGTAGTTCGGTCACGTCGCTGGCCTGCAGGGCGCATGGAGTCTGATGTCCGGGCCTGAAACTCCTGCATTGGAGCCGCGAATCTGGCAGGTCGGCGCGCTGTGCCGCGCCGTTGCCGACGCACTGGACGCCCGGTTCAATCCGGTGGCGGTTCGCGGCGAAATCTCGGGCTTCTCACGTGCCGCCAGCGGGCACTGCTATTTTTCGATCAAGGATGACACCGGCCAGATCCGTTGCGCGATGTTCCGCCGGGCCGCCAGCCTGCTCGACTTTGTACCGCGCGATGGCGAACTGGTCGAGGTGCGCGGGCGCCTGGGCGTCTACGAGGCGCGGGGTGACCTGCAACTGATCGTCGAAAGCCTGCAGCGCGCCGGGCAGGGCGCGCTGTTCGAGCAATTCCTGCGCCTGAAGGCACGGCTCGAAGCGGAAGGCCTGTTCGAGGCGGGCCGCAAGCGGCCGTTGCCGGTGATGCCGCGCGCGATCGGCCTGGTCACCTCCCTCGGTGCGGCGGCGTTGCACGATGTGGTCACCGCCCTGCAGAGGCGGGTGCCACACATCCCCGTGGTGCTGTCGCCGGCGGCCGTGCAAGGCGCCGGGGCGCCAGCGGACCTGGTGCGCGCGCTGACGGCTTTGTACCGGCTCGGTGGAGCGAGCGGGTCGGACGGTGTTGCGGCGCCAACGCCTGCGGTCGATGTGATCCTGATGGTGCGCGGCGGCGGCTCGATCGACGACCTCTGGGCCTTCAACGACGAACAACTCGCGCGCACGCTCGTTCAAAGCCCGGTGCCCGTGGTCTGTGGTGTGGGACACGAGACCGACTTCACCATTGCGGACTTTGTGGCGGACCTGCGGGCGCCCACACCCACTGCGGCCGCAGAACTGGTGGCGCAACCCCGAGAGACCTGGCTGGGTGCCCTGACGCTCATCGGTGAGCGCATGGCCAGCGCCAGCCAGCGCGTGCTCGACAAGCAAAGCCAGCGTCTGGACTTCGCCGTGACCCGGCTGGGCCGGCCGTCCACTCGGGTGGCGCGCCAGCGGCTGGAACTCAGCCGCCACGCACAGCAATTGCGTCATGCGGTGCTCACCCGACTGGAACAGTCCAACGCCAGCTGGCGTTGGGTCTCGGCGGAATTCCCGCAGAAGGTGCAACGGCGTCTGCAGAGCGAGCGTGAGCGGCTGGACCGCGCCGGGCTGCGCTTGCAGGCGGTGGATCCGCATCGGGTGCTGCGCCGCGGCTATGCCTGGCTCAGCGACACCGAAGGGCATGCCATCACCAGCGCGCAGGGCTTGCTCGTCGGGCAGCCGGTCCGGGCCACCCTTTCCGACGGCGCGGTTGATCTGACCGTCACGCAGCAGCGGCTGCTGTAAGTTCCTACAATCGCGCCCTGAGCTGATTTCTGCCACCATCCAAACCCCGAGGACATCATGGAACACACCCTGCCCGCACTGCCTTATGCGATCGACGCCCTGGCGCCGCACTATTCGCGCGAGACCCTGGAGTTTCACCACGGCAAGCACCACAACGCCTACGTGGTCAACCTGAACAACCTGCAAAAGGGCACCGAGTTCGAGAGCAAGACCCTGGAAGAGATCATCAAGACGTCCAGCGGCGGCATCTACAACAACTCGGCCCAGATCTGGAACCACACCTTCTTCTGGAACTGCATGAAGCCCGCCGGCGGCGGCGAGCCCACCGGCGCCCTGGCGGCGGCCATCAACGCCAAATGGGGCAGCTACGCCGCGTTCAAGGAAGCTTTTGTGAAGTCGGCCGTCGGCAACTTCGGCTCGGGCTGGACCTGGCTGGTCAAGAAAGCCGATGGCAGCGTGGACATCGTCAACACCGGCGCGGCCGGCACGCCGCTGACGACCGCCGACAAGGCCCTGCTGACCGTCGACGTCTGGGAGCACGCCTACTACATCGACTACCGCAACCTGCGCCAGAAGTTCGTCGAAACCTTCCTCGACAAGCTGGTCAACTGGGGATTTGCTGAAGCCAATTTCGCCTGAGGCATAGGCCGCAGCATGAAAAAGCCGGCGTGAGCCGGCTTTTTTCATGAAATCAGGAGAAAAATGGCGCTATCCCAGCGCCGGACGGTCATTTTAAGCTATGAAACCTGTAGCGAAACAGGAGTGCTGCGGACTATCGCGTCTCGAAAGGGGGGCCGGCCAGCTTGGCGCCGGCCTTGAGGTTCTTTTTCGCAAACCAGCCCTGGTTCATTTCCAGCACGTAGCGCACCGGCTTGGTCGAACAGTGTGAATCCTCGGTCTGCGGCTTCATGTCGGCCAGGTTGACGATGGTGCCGTCGTCCGCGACGAAGGCCGCCGTCAGCGGCAGCAAGGTGTTCTTCATCCAGAAACACTGGGTTGCGGGTTGCTCGAACACGAACAACATGCCTTCGTGCTGCGGCATCTCGCGGCGGAACATCAGGCCGGTCTGGCGCTGGGCCGGCGTCTGTGCCACCTGGGCATCAATCTGGTGCATACCGGCTGCGAGTTTCACCCGGGTTAAATTGAGCTGCGGCGTATCCTGGGCCAGCGCGGGGGGGCCAAGCGCCAGACCCAGCGCGAGGGCGCCAAACAATGGGGTGAGGGTGCGCGGACGGGACAGCGAGGCGTTGGACATGGCAGAGGCTCCGGATCAAAAGGACATTCGTGGCGAGGCCCGAAAACGAAAAATGCCCGCCAAGGCGGGCATTTTGAAGCAATCCGGAAAGATTACTTGGCGGCGGAGGCGGAAGCCTTCGGAGCCTTGGCTTTCTTTTCCTTCTTGGCTTTCTTTTCTTTCTTCGGAGCGTCAGCCTTGGCAGCCGGCTTGGCGTCAGCCTTGGCATCGGCGGCGGGAGCAGCCTTGGCAGCCGGAGCGGCCGGGGCAGCTGCAGGGGCAGCGGCTTGGGCGAAGGCGCCAGCGGCGAACAGACCAGCGATCAGGGCGGCGAGAACTTTGTTCATGTCAATTCCTTGGGAAGTTTGGATTAAGGTTTTTTTCCTCCCATTTCCAGGAAGGACTCCTCCGTAACGGAGGCATCGGGCAGGCGGTTGACAGCCATTCGAAAAAAAAGCTCTGCCGCTAAAATTGTCAAGGTTTCATCAAGCCCGCTCGCAGGCGGGCGTTCCAGTCCAGTCCGGAGACCGTTTCCATGTATCAACACATCAAAGTGCCCGCGGCGGGCCAGAAGATCACCGTCAACGCCGACTTCTCGCTCAACGTTCCCGACGAGCCCATCATTCCCTATATCGAGGGCGACGGCACGGGGCTGGACATCACGCCGGTGATGCTCAAGGTGGTCGATGCCGCGGTCGCCAAGGCCTATGGCGGCAAGCGCCGGATCCACTGGATGGAGGTGTATGCCGGGGAGAAGTCCACCCAGGTGTACGGCCCAGACGTCTGGCTGCCCGAGGAAACCCTGGCGGCCCTGCGTGAATACGTGGTGTCCATCAAGGGTCCGCTGACCACGCCGGTCGGCGGCGGCATCCGTTCCCTGAATGTGGCGCTGCGCCAGGAACTCGATCTTTACGTCTGCCTGCGCCCGGTGCAGTACTTCGAAGGCGTGCCGTCCCCGGTCAAGGAACCGCACAAGACCAACATGGTCATCTTCAGGGAGAACTCGGAGGATATCTACGCCGGCATCGAGTACGAGGCGGAGTCCGACAAGGCGAAAAAGCTCATCAAGTTCCTGATGGAAGAGATGGGCGTGACCAAGATCCGTTTTCCGGCCACCTCGGGCATTGGTATCAAGCCGGTCTCGCGGGAGGGAACCGAGCGCCTGGTGCGCAAGGCCATCCAGTACGCCATCGACAACGACAAACCGAACGTGACGATCGTGCACAAGGGCAACATCATGAAATACACCGAAGGCGCCTTCCGGGACTGGGCCTACGCGCTGGCGCAGAAGGAGTTCGGTGCCGAGCCCATCGATGGCGGCCCGTGGTGCCGGTTCCGCAATCCCAAGACGAGCAGGGAGATCACGATCAAGGACTCGATCGCCGATGCGTTCTTGCAGCAGATCCTGCTGCGGCCCGCCGAATACAGCGTGATCGCCACGCTGAACCTGAACGGCGACTACATCTCCGACGCGCTGGCGGCCCAGGTGGGCGGCATCGGCATCGCGCCGGGTGCCAACCTGTCCGATTCGGTAGCCTGTTTCGAGGCCACCCACGGCACGGCGCCGAAGTATGCCGGCAAGGACTATGTGAACCCCGGTTCCGAGATCCTGTCGGCAGAAATGATGCTGCGTCACATGGGCTGGAAGGAGGCAGCGGACCTCATCATCAGCTCGATGGAAAAGTCCATTGCCAGCAAGAAAGTCACCTACGACTTTGCCCGCCTGATGGACGGCGCCACGCAGGTCAGCTGCTCGGGATTCGGGCAGGTCATGATC
>Ga0075163_10001364_pt1 | contig 32733 bp, 23 predicted proteins | sample JI1023141ADNA_FD_71478 | JGI IMG/M metagenome (GOLD analysis project Ga0075163, IMG submission 71478) | Wastewater effluent complex algal communities from Wisconsin, to seasonally profile nutrient transformation and Carbon sequestration -... | ecosystem: Engineered > WWTP > Effluent > Algae...
TTAGAGGTAAGTGATTTGGAAGACGAAATAATCGGTCTCGAAACGCGTGTTAAAAACATTACTGACGAAGTAAATACTTTTGAGGATGGCATCGTACAAAAGAAAAATGCAATCAAAGAAGCACAAGCTTTAATAAAAAAATACGAAGCTCAACAAGGAAAAGTTCGCAATAACCGTGAATACGATTCTATTACTAAAGAAATTGAATATCAAAATTTAGATATCCAATTGTCGCAAAAAAGAATCAAGGAATTTCAACAAGAAATGACCAGTAAAAATCTGGTATTGGATCAAGCAAAAGAAATTTTAAACGAACGTAAGAAAGATCTTAAAGCTAAGAAGAAAGAGTTGGATGAAATTGTTGCAGAAACCGAAAAGGAAGAGCAATCATTACTTAAGAAATCGAAAAGTTCAGAAGATCATATTGACGACCGTTTACTAAACGCCTATAAAAAGGTACGAAGCAATTCACGAAACGGATTGGCTGTAGTTACTGTTGATCGTGATTCATGTGGAGGTTGCTTCAACAAAATACCACCTCAAACACAAATGGATATTAGAACCCACAAAAAAATTATCGTTTGCGAACATTGTGGACGTATTTTAGTAGATGCAGCTATACTGTAATAACTAAATAATTTAATCTAATTTAGGGGACGAAAGTCCCCTTTTTTGTTGCTATGAAGAATGCACGGTTACTGATTGTTTTGTTGCTGAATTGTTTAGCAGTTAAGGCACAACAGGAATTTGAATTCACCGCCAATTGCAGGTCTGCTCAAGAAGCAATTTTGCACTTCAAATTTTCAAGCGCTAAAACATTATTGTTAAAGGAGCGAAAAGCAAACCCCAATAACTTAATTCCCTTTTATCTCGATAATTATATTGATTTTTTATCCATCATAATTTCAGAGGAAAAATCGCGCTTTGAATTGGTCAAGGCCAACAAAGACATTCGATTAGAATTAATTGAAAAGGGCAACAAAAAATCACCTTATTATTTGCTTACGCTGGCAGAAATTAACTTGCAATGGGCGTTTGCTCGAATCAAGTTTAACGAATACCTTACAGCAGCGCTTGAAGTAAACAGAGCTTATAAAATGCTGGAATTAAATCAACAAAAATTTCCAGATTTTGTGCTCACTAAAAAGTGTTTAGGTTTGTTGCATGCTGCTGTTGGTACCATACCCGATGAATATAAATGGGCAGTAAAATTGTTCGGATTTTCAGGAAGTATAAAACAAGGTGAAGAAGAAGTGAAAGAAGTATTGGAGGCAACTTTGCACCAACCTGAATTTGCGGGTTTTAATTCAGAAACCCAACTTTTATTAAGTGTAATTGATTTAAACCTCGCCGACAACAGTAAGTATGTTGAGAATAGTCTTATTCCAACCTTATCAAAACAAAAGGAATTAAATGTTGTAGAATTATTTTGTTATGCAAACAGCTGCTTTAAACTTGGTAAAACCGACGATGGGATTGTTGCTCTTGAAAAGTATAAAATTTCAAAAGACAGTTTCCCTTTTTACTATTTGTATTATTTACTAGGACAAGCTAAACTCAACCGATTAGACGCAGATGCAAATGTTTCGTTAGAAAAATACTTGAAGGGTTTTAAAGGAATAAACTTTATTAAAGCAGCCAACCTTCGCTTAAGCTGGCATTACTTACTAGTGGGTGATTTGCAGAAATACCGGCTTTACCAACGCAAAATAAAGGAGCAGGGGAGTGCACTTGTTGATGAAGATAAACAAGCCAAACGGGAAAGTGAGCTAAATCAAACACCTACCATTGCTTTATTAAAGGCACGTTTGCTATTTGATGGTGGTTACTATTCAAGAGCGCAAAATGAACTTAAAAAGACAGATAGTCGAAAAATCAAAGCAGTAAAAGATAAACTTGAAATAGTTTATCGATTAGCGCGTATTTACCACAAACAAAATAGTTTAGACTTGGCTATTGCCAATTATGAATTGACCTTACAGAATGGAAGTTCGTATCCTTATTATTTTGCAGCCAATTCAGCGCTGCAATTGGGATTGATTTATGAGTCGCAACACAATATTGGTAAAGCAAAGGAATATTACACCCGATGCTTGAGTTTAAAAGAACATGAATATCAAAACAGCATTTCACAGAAAGCGAAAGCAGGATTAAATCGGCTAGGTAATTAAGATTTAGTCAAGGAATTCAAGAAAGTTATCTGGGAGCTTTCAAGCAAATCATTTTAGGTGCAGACCATTCAAACCTTTCGAATACAATCTAATTAACTTAACAACTCGACATCCTGTTCGATTTGAACAAAAAGTCTACATTTTATTACATTTATTTTTGCTATTCCCTAATAAAACTGTAACCTGAGAGCTCGTTTACTTTTAAAATCGGCTATTTAATAAAAATTCCGGCAGATATTTAAAAAAAGAAAGCAAAATTTGAACGTCTAACTTTAAAATTTATATCAAAAGATTAATAGGACTATGATTGATAAAATCTAAAATAAAAGATTTTTATCCAGCGATTTTTATTGTTTTTAAATAATTTTTTTTGTTAGTTTAAGCATTGTTTGAATTAATTTAAAAATCTCCTATGTATAACTTAACACTAAGAATGAAATTAATTGAATTCCTTCAACGATTACTTTTTAGTTTTTTAATTGGATATTTTTTATCTTTAAATACCGCCCAAGCTCAACAAGCCTTCCTGACGACAATACAAATGGAAGAATTAAAAAATGAAATATTAATTGGAATGGGCGATAAGTCAATTCCCTTCGAAGCTACAAAAACCAAAATTGATTTATATTTTACTCAAAAGAAAATTCAACAAGCTGGACAACCTTTTTATGAGGATGATGAAGATGCGAAAATTCAAAGATGGTCATATTATTGGCAATCAAGATGGATACTCGATGTAAATCATCATGGAAGTATTGCAGCTGCACTTGATAAACAAAAATTTTTGTCGACTAACTTTTCTGTATGCAATTCTTCTACAAATGGTTTAAGCTGGAACAAAGAGGGACCGGTACAATCATGTAAACAAGATATCGGAGCTATTGTTAGTGTTGCTGTAGACCTTTTGGATACAAATATTATTTACGCCGGTACCAATAGTGGCGGTCTTTGGAAAAGTATCGATGGTGGAATTGGTTGGATAAACATTACAGATAATAATATTTCTATTCCAAGTTCAGGAACATCAAATGTTAGTATACCAAGTTTGGGTATAACTGCAGTAGCAATATCACCCTTAAGTAGTCCGGGAAATACAATACTTTATGCAGGAACTAGATTGACTGCGTTTACCTATCCTGGATATGAAGGAGGAATTGGCATTTTGAAATCTACAAATGGTGGAATAAGTTGGACATTACTTGAAAATTTAGTTCCTAATCCAACAATCGCAAAAAATGTTGAAGTGATAAAAATTAGCTTTGATGCCGGAATTGAAACAATAATTGCTGCAGGGGGTAAAAATATTTATCGTTCTATAGATGGTGGACTAACTTGGTCAATTTTTCAAAATCCTGCTACTTTTTTATCTGAGTTTATTGACCTTGAGTTTAACCTCAGCAATCCACAATATGTATATGCTTCTACAAAGTTTGCTAGAAATAGTATTATAAATACAGGGGAAGGTGCACAATTTTTTGAATCGAATGATAACGGATTTACATGGACGCTTAAGGATGTTCCCGATGCAAATTATAATTCACCTAGCAATTCTATTCCGGGTCATTTTTCTGAAGCTATTGCAATTGATGTAACACCTGCTGATCCAACATTTGTTTATATACACTTTAATAGTGGAGGGTCTCCAAGCCCTGAAAATTATATTAGAAAAACTATTGGTTTTGCAAATCCTTGGACAATAGTTAAAAACTTTAATTATACACCATGTGTATTCGGACCTGGGATTGGTATGACTGGAAATATTTGTGGCTTCGACAGATGGTGTCATGAATTTGAGGTTTCGGATGTAGCTTCAAATATATTTTATGTTGGAGGTACTGTTTTATTCAAAGGTGTGCTAAATACAACAACAAATTCAATCGTTTGGACTCAAATAACCTTTTATCATCCAAATAGTGCAACAACTTGCGAAAATGGTACCCATGCTGATATCAGAGAAATTATACAGATTCCAACTACAAGTAGTAGCCCTTATTTGAACAGGGAACGACTTTTTATTGGCAATGATGGAGGAATAGCCAAAACTTGGAATGGAGGAAACTATTTTCGAAATATTAATGGGTATGGCTTAGGTATTACGCAATTCTATTCCATCGGAGGTTTTGAATCTAGTGACGATCTTATTGGTGGTGCCCTAGATAATGGAATTCTTGCTAATCAATCCGGTTATTGGTCCCAGAAATTGTCAACTGACGGTGGTTGGACTCAAATGGATTATGAGGATCCAACAATTGCCTATATTGCCTCATATGATCAGATAATAAAGTGCACTAGCTTTAGCATTGGCAATGCTATAAACAATTCATATACTAATAATGTCTTAGGACGTAAATTTAATATTGACCCGGTTAATCACCAACGATTGTGGTTTGGAAATACAGATCTTTATATGTACGATCCTTCCAACCAAACTTCTGATCACTGGGTAAAAGAAACTGATTTTTTTTCTACCCCTTCAGCAGCACCATATCAATCTACAGTTGGATCAATTGGTGTAGCAGCAAGCAATAACAATAGAATATTTTTAACCTATAATTTTCCGATACTTTGGGGCAATACTCCATATTTAAATCAATATAAATTTTATAGAAGTGATGATGGTGGAGCTACTTGGACTGATAAAACGCTTGGTATAGCCCAATTTTATAATTATTTCAGTGCATCAGATATTGTTGTCGATCCTAATAATGAAAATAGGATTTGGATCTCTTTCAATAGTTATTGTGGACTTCCTGTATATAATCGAGTGATTTATTCTAATGATGGCGGAGATTCATTCAGTGATGTTTCAGTAGGATTGCCTCCTTATCCTGTAAATTGTCTGGCATATAGAAATGGAAGTAATGATGAAATTTATGCTGGAACAGATGCAGGGGTTTACGTATGGAATACATCAATTAACCAATGGGAATGTTTTAATCAAAATCTACCAATAACAATTGTCACTAAAATTGATATTGGCTATTGTAAGAATAAAATTACAATTTCCACCTTTGGCCGTGGAATTTGGCAAGCTCAATTAAATCCTGTCAATTTAAATAATGAATTACACATAACAACAAATCAAACTTGGTCAACAAAATGTTTGGGCACAAACGTAGTGATCGAACCAAATGCTACATTAACAATTGATAAATTTTTATCAATGGCTCCTGGCACAAAAATTACAGTTAAACCTGAGGCCAACTTAGTTATTAATGGAGCTAAACTTACAAATACATGCGAAAACATGTGGAAAGGAATTATTGTTGAAGGTGGAGGTTTGATAGATGTTGATGCAAATGGAACACAAAATGCTATCATTGAGAATGCCCAATATGGAATTGATTTATTAACTGGCAGCAAATACGCTATCGCAAATTGTACATTTAACCGAAATTTTATAGGTGTCCGAAAAACAGGTTATAATTTATGCCTTAACCCAACTACTAAAAACTTCTCAAATGTTATTTTTGATTGCACACAACCATTAAAATTGGGGTACAGCAATCAGTTTCCAATTCCTTCAACATCAGGGTTTGCCGGTATTTACCTTGATCATTCTACCATGACATTAGCCGGCTCTTTTCAGGGCAACAATTATCCTACATTTCAGAATTTAAGTAATGGAATTATATCAATTGAAAGTAGTGCTTACCTGAAAGGGGTATTTAAAGAAATTCACGAAGATGTAGGGTATAATTCCTTAATTGCTAATGCCAATTTACTCGCAAACGGCGTAGGCATAAATGTACAGGGTTCATCATTAAACAGGGCAGTGTGTGTTTTTGGTGGTGTTATAGGTGTACAACATAATTTTTATAACTGTGATTATTCTTTATGCAGTAATGGGACTTCAATTTTAATGCAAGCGAATACCATATTACATTCCAATAATAATAGTATTAGGGCTGTTGGAAATAATATTTCAGTTTATTTCAATTTTTTGAATAATGTAATAGAAGGGAATAGTGGCGGTATTGAGATTTTAAACCCAAATGCCAGTATAAATATTTCAGGAAATACAATTAGTAGTTACTTCTCAATTAACCCATTAATTGAGATTGGTATTGCAAATGGAACTCAAACAAAAGCGATAGAAATAAAAAACAATACATTTTTCTCATTTGGCGAAGGTCAGGGATTAAGATTAACTAAAATAAAAAATGCCAATGTTCATGATAATAATATCAACTTAATTGGTAATGCAAGTCCAGTGTTTTCTTTAAGAGGGATTGAAATAAATAATTGCAGTGGAACTAAACTTAAAGATAATAGCATAATTGGAACCTCAACCCTACTTAGTGATAAACAAGTTGGGATTGCTATTAATAACAGCGTAAATTCAGTTGTTAGATGCAACTATCTTGATCAAACCTCTGAAGCAATTCAAATTAATGGAAGTTGCTATCCAACAGACTTAGTAGCAAATCAATTCAGAAACCACGGAATTGGATTACATTATGACAACTTTGGTAAGTCTGGACCTCAAGATTGGAATGGAAATTATTGGGATCCCGCATCAACCTGTGTGGATTGGCAAGCTAAGCATGATAATATTTCGAATCCGAATTTCGTGCTGAGTTCAAATTTCAAGGTTAATGATTCCAATTGCCCAAATTGTTTCCCAACTAACACCAGCAGTATTGTGCCAACTTGGTTTTTCCCAAATGTGCTTCAAACAGATAAAATTTGTTCAAACATTCCTGATCCTCCTCCTTCTCCTGATCCCATATATGATATCGAACGCCAACGTATTCAGCATTATATTGATTCAATTGTAGCAACCGGTAATTTGGATTTTCAGGAGTATAATGATGAGGTAAACCTCATGGCCGACCGCGAATTATTTGAAAGAATCCAGAATAATCCGGACTTGCAAAACGAGGCATTGTTCAATATTTTTTATACCCAAAGGCTGAACAGTACAATTTATAAATTGGAGCGTATTGAAGAATTAGCTCAAGATGCAATTCTATATTCTTCACCATTGGAGCCTCAATTGGATTCAATTAATCAGCAACTGGAATCAACAATTCAGTTGTTAACAATTGCTGAAGAACAACTTGCCAATAACACCAATCCTGCTGCAATACCTCTTTTACAGAGTAATTTTGAAAGCGCCAGATTACAAGCTTTAATTCTTGAACAACAAGTAGCACAATTAAATGCAGCGATTGTTAATGGTCTAAGTGTAATTATTAACAATGCAAGTTCTGAAAATAAAATTGTTGGAAGTCCTGATCATATTGAACAAAACGAGGCTTTAGTTAATGAAATATATTTTCTAACTGTGGCGCGAGGTATTTACAATATAGATGCTAACCAAGCTAATCAACTTCAAGCAATCGCTCTAGAATGTCCCTATGGTGGAGGCCTATCTGTGTATTTAGCCAGAGCGTTGTATTACTTGATTGATAAAAGCCAAAATTATGATGATGCGGTTTTGTGCCATGAACAAGGATATTCCCGCAAAAAGAAACCAGAAAAAGAAATTATAGCCCCAAAGGTTACACAATCTAAATTAACTGTATTACCCAATCCTGCTGACAATATTATAGAAATTAAATCCCTGGCGGATACACTTATTAAAATGAATTTTGAATTGTATAATTCATTAATGGAAAGTGTCAAAATCATTGAAATTATTGATTTTGCCGGAAGTACTACCATTCCTATATATGACCTACCGCCGGGTATCTATTTTTATAGGGCATCTATCAATAGTAAATTGCATTTCACAAATAAGTTAATCATCATTCACGAATAATTAATTAGAATGAAAACCGGATTTGGGTTGCTATTTTTCACCCTTCTTTTCATAAACTCCTTTTCTCAGGGAATATCGAACCAATGGATATTTGGTTATCAGGGCGGAGGGGGGCATATTTTACTCGATTTTGATTCCTCTATTGTTCAGGTGGATACTTTTCCTGCAAATATAAGTTTTAAGGAAGCCAATTCGAGTATTTGTGATAAAAATGGGAACTTGCTTTTTTTTACGAATGGCATTTGCATTGGAAACAAATTACTTGATACGATGCAAAACGGAGGAGGCCTTGGCCCCGGTAAATTTGCAAATACCTGGAAACTTTGGGGCTCCCCATTAAGCCAAGCGGCATTGATAATTCCCTTTCCGGCTGATTCAAATAAATATTATCTTTTTCATGTAACAGCAACTGAGAAAAACAATGGCGATTTGCTTCCTCCCCATCAATTGTTGGAGACTATTGTTGACATGAGTCTGGATAGTGGAAGAGGCGCAGTAACCTTAAAAAACTATACCGTTTTATCAGACACTATCATGTATGGCAAAATTACAGCCTGCAAACATGCAAATGGACGCGACTGGTGGGTTATTTGTCACCGTACCCGTAGTACTCAATTTTATAAATTACTGATTACACCGCAGGGGATTCTGGGTCCATTTGCGCAAAATATTGGTAGTCCTTTTTATGAGGGCATATTTGGCCAAACTGTGTTTTCACCGGATGGTACGCATTATGCGTATTACAATCTGCAAGATGGAATCCACATACTTGATTTTGACCGATGCACAGGTGATTTTTATAATCCCCGGCACTTCACTACACTCGATAGTGGCTTTATATCCAGCGTAGCCATTTCGCCCAATTCAAGGTATCTTTATGCTTCTAACTTTCTCCGAGTGTATCAATTTGATTTGCAGGCAGCCAATATTCAGGGGTCAATGGATACGGTTGCTGTTTACGATGGATTTTCATCCCCTCAACCACCATTTTATACGCAATTTTATTTGGCACAATTAGCTGCAGATGGAAAGATTTACCTAAGCTCTCCAGGAGGAGTAAAGCATCTCCATGTGATAAATTATCCGGATAGTGCTAACAATGCATGCGGTTTTGTTCAACACAGTCTTTTCCTTAAGGCATATAATGCAGGGTCCATTCCCAATCTTCCAAATTATTTTTTAGGCCCCTTGTCAGGAAGTATTTGTGATACATTGAATATGGGTAATCAGGAAACAGTAGTTAAACAACTGAATTTGCGAATTGCTCCAAATCCTGTTCAAGATATTCTCTACATAAAGTATACTCCACAGAGCACATCCTTATCGCTCAAGATTTATGATATGAATGGTAAAAAAGTCCAGCACTCAAAATTACCACCCTGGAGCCAAATTCAAAGTTTTGATGTAAGCAATTTTAAGGATGGAATATATCAGGTGAAAATATCTTCGAATAAAGAATTAGGTTCAATTAAATTTTTAAAAATTAAGGAATGAGCAATTGCTCTGATAATTTAATTTAGACCTCATCATTCACATTTTAGCTATGTCCGGTCTTGCGTAAGATTTAAGATAAGATATGTTTGTTTTATTTAACATCCCATCTTTTAACTTTTTATTCCATTCTAATAATTTTTGTTAGTTTGCAATAAAAAATTAGCTTCATCAAATAGCTTCACAAATGTATGAAAACACTAGCAATTTGAAAGAAACTATACAAAATATCAATTAACTACTAACAAGTCAGAAAGTATTAGTATGCCAGCTAATTACTGCGCACTCTCGTATTCAAATTGTAGTTTGCTCAAATTACGGTATAAACCATTTTGTTTTTCTATTAAATTTGAATGTGTTCCCGATTCAACAACTTCTCCTTTGTCGATTACAATAATAGAATCAGCATTTCTGATGGTTGATAGTCGGTGCGCAATTACAAAGGAAGTTCGCCCTATCATTAATTTATCCAAAGCTTCTTGCACCAAACGCTCCGATTCTGAATCCAAAGAACTGGTTGCTTCATCTAAAATTAATATGGCCGGATTTTTTAATACAGCACGTGCAATGGCTACACGCTGACGCTGGCCACCACTTAGTTTAATTCCACGCTCTCCAACAATGGTATCATAACTTTCAGGAAAACCGCTAATAAATTCATGTGCATTTGCTTTTTTTGCCGCTTCTATTATTTCTTCCATACTTGCATCCGGTTTTCCATAAGCAATGTTTTCGCGAATAGTTCCTCCAAATAGCAAAACGTCTTGTGGAACAATTGCCATGTTGTTTCGCAAATCTGTTAATGTGTATTCCGAGCTCATTTTTTCATCAAAATAAATACTTCCGGAATTCGGTTCATAGAATCGTAAAATCAATGCAGTGATGGTTGATTTACCTGAACCACTCGGTCCAACAAATGCAATGGTTTGACCTTTTTTAGCTTCAAAAGAGATTTTTTTCAATACTTCAACTTCTTTACGAGAAGGATAAGTGAACTGAACATTATCAAACCGTACATTTCCTTCTAATCGCTTAAATGGTAGCACACTAAAATTTTTGGTTTCCGGAAGCGATATGCGCTCACTGGGTTCATCCAAAATTTCCATCACTCTTTCGGTTGCCCCAATTGCTTTTTGAATTTGCGCATATTGTTCGGCAATACCACCTATGGATGCACCAACAAAAACGGTGTACAACATAAATTGAATCATATCGCCATGCGTTAACAAGCCTTCACTTTCGAGTTTAACGGCAAACCATATCAGCAAAATGATTGCACCAAATAGGCAAAAAATAATGAATGAAAAAAAGGCTCCACGTGCTTTACCGCCAGTAATCGCTAAGGATTTAATTTCTTCACTTTTTTTGGTATAGCGCAATAATTCAAAAAATTCGTTCGCGAATGACTTAACATTGGCAATGCCTTGCATTGTTTCTTCCACAATTACATTGCTCTCAGCAATTTTATCTTGTACTTTTTTAGAAAATCCGCGAATATAGCGCCCAAAGAATACGGCAATAATTGCAACTACCGGAACTATAGCCAACATTAAAAAGGCAAGCTTAAGTGAAGTAAAAAAAAGCGCAATTATTCCTCCTACAATAATTATAAACTGACGCAAGAATTCAGCAATGCTCGTAGTAAATGTATCACCAATTTGAGCCAAGTCGGCCGACATGCGGCTGTTTATTTCACCTACTCTTCTTTGCGCGAAAAACGACATAGGCATTTGTATTAAATGTGCATAGGTTGCTTTGCGGATGGCCAACAACATATTTTCGGTAACCTGTACAAACAATACCACTCTGAAAAAAGAAAAAATGGCTTGCAAGCCAAACAATACAAGTAGTTTGAGGCCCATCTCATTTATTTTGTCGAGCGATATTTGGCTTGAATCAACCAGTAAGCCCATGAAGCGTGGAAAAACAATGGCTGTTATTCCGGTTAGTACCAAAAATACCAATCCTAAAAGGAAGCGCCATTTATACGGACCTATGTAATAAAATAAGCGGACAGCTTTTTTTAATGACGATTTCGAAATTTTTACCTTGGGAAGACCTTTGTCTTCAGCCGAACTAAATCCACCTTTGCGAGCCATACAACAATTAAAATTTCTGCGAAGGTAATAAGACTAGTCGAAATTTTATAGATAAAATGCTTGTAAATAAAGGAGTTCCTTTATTTTATTCGGATACATATATTTTTCGGCTCAGTAAAAAAATCCAGTGCTTCAAATCCTCCTTCGCGTCCTACACCTGAATTCTTAACTCCACCAAATGGGGTTCTTAAATCGCGCAACAACCAACAATTTACCCATACAATTCCCGCATGTAAAGCTTGTGCAAATTTATGGGTGCGTGTTAAATTCTCTGTCCAAACTACAGCTGCAAGACCATAATTGGTACTGTTAGCATACAGCAACACTTCTTCTTCTGTATCAAAAGGTGTGATACTTACCACCGGTCCAAAAATTTCTTCTTGATTGGTGCGGCAGTTATAAGGCAATCCTTCAATAATAGTAGGTGCCATAAACCATCCATCAGCACAATCGCCATCAAGCTTTATCGCATTACCGCCAAAAAGTACTTGTCCTCCTTCTTGTTTTGCTAATTCAACGTAACTAATTATTTTTTCTAAATGTTGTTTACTTACCACAGCGCCCATTTTGCTGCTTTCTAAGGCTGGATTTTCGACTTGTAATTTTTTAGTTTTTGCAACAAAGTCAGTTTTAAACTTTTCATAAATGCTACGTTCTACAAAAATTCGAGAGCCACACAAGCATATCTGACCTTGATTTGCAAAGGAACTTCTTACCGTTGTTTTAAGCATTTCGTCATAATTGCAATCTGCAAAAATGACAACCGGATTTTTACCACCTAATTCAAGCGATAACTTTTTAAACATAGGAGCTGCAACGCGAGCTATATCTGCTCCAGTTTTGGTACCACCGGTAAACGAAATTACCGGTATTTTTGGATGTGCTGTTATAGCTGCACCTACTTTATGTCCGAATCCATGCACAATGTTTAACACTCCTTTGGGAAGTCCAGCTTCAATGCATAATTCAGAAAGTAGAAAAGCAGTAGTAGGAGTTATTTCGGATGGTTTTGCTACCACACAATTTCCAGCTGCCAAAGCAGGAGCAATTTTCCAGGTAAAAAGATAGAGAGGAAGATTCCAGGGAGAAATACATCCGGCAACACCAATGGGATTTCGCAAAGTATAGTTAATGGCGGTATCTTCCATTGCGTGCGCATTCGATGCATAATGTAAAATTGCAGTTCCATAAAAGCGAAAATTTGCTGCTGCCCTGGGTATGTCCATACTACGCGCCAATGAAATAGGCTTCCCATTGTCTACTGATTCAGCTTTGCAAAGCTTTTCCAAATTTTTTTCTATTAACTCTGCAATTTGAACCAAAATTTTTGAACGCTTTTCAACCGGTGTTGTGCACCATAGTGGAAATGCCTCTATCGCAGCAGATGTTGCCAATTCTACATCCTGCTCATCAGAATCAGGAATTAATGCATAAACTTTACCGGTAGATGGATTATAATTGTCAATATAATTAGATGATATTGGAGCAACTAATTCGCCATTGATATAATTTTTTAAGACAAGTAAATCAGTTTTTTGAATACTTGTTTTTAGTGTAAAAGTGGCTTCTTTTTGCATGCGGATAGATTTTCCGGCTAAGGTACACATTTCTGTTAAAATTCGTTAAGCCAAAAGCTCCCAATAAGCTTATCGTTACATTTGTTTTGCACAAAGCCACCCGATAATTCAAGAAGGTAGGTTTAGCTGCAATAAAGGTTCATAAAACGCGTTGAAGTACCTATAAAAATAGCATGAATAAAAAGTACCTATTGTGGTTAAGCATGTTTGTGTGCATTGCACTGATTGGATTAATTTCTATTCAGGTTTATTGGATAAAAAGTGCGCTTGAAATAAAGGAACATCATTTTGATTTTGCTGTAAATGAAGCATTAAAGGGTGTTGTGGCCCGTATGGAAAAAAAATCGACTGCAGATAAAATTACCCGAAAATTTGCATTACGAAAACAAGGTGTTAGTTGGCTTGCACCCTATACCAAAGACGCAAAATCAAAGGGAGCTGATTTTAAAAAATACGATACACATATCTACGAAGAATTGCAATTGGATTCCGGAGAGGCTACCTTAAAGAAAACCAAGCAAAATTCTTTTACATCCGATTCACTGCTATCGGATGAATTAACTTCTGAGTTGACTAGGAAAATTAAATCTGGATTAACCCTTGGAAATAAGGATAGCACAGAATTGATACATGATTGGATGAACCATAAATCGGAAGTTGTAAACAATGTATTCGATGAATTTGTGAGTGTAAACATTTACAACAACTACGATGAAAAGGTGGATACAGTAATCCTTGATTCAATTTTGGCTACTGAACTAAAGGAAAAAAACATCCATGCAAGTTACCTGTATGGTGTGTTAAAAAATAAAGGCAATTACTTTTCAAAAGGTGTTTTGGAAAAAGATAAGAACAATATTCTGCAATCTAAGTTTCAAGTGAATCTTGCGCCTGACAATATGTTTATTCCTGCTAAGTATTTATCGATTTATTTTCCAAATCAAAAAAATTATATCATCAGCAATTTGTGGTTTTTGTTTGTTGGTTCCGGTTTGTTAGTACTTACCTTGATTCTTGCATTTTACTACACAATTTCAACCATTTTTAAACAGAAAAAATTATCGGTTATTAAGAATGATTTCATCAGTAATATGACACATGAGTTTAAAACTCCAATATCTACTATTTCATTAGCATGTGAAGTTCTCAACGATACGGGTTTTGAAAAAACCAAAGATCAAACTCAAAACTATATTCGTGTTATCAGTGAAGAGAACAAAAGGCTTAGTTTGCTTGTTGAAAATGTATTGCAAATCTCAATACTTGAAAAAGGGGAGTTTAAACTTAAAATTCAGACGGTTGATTTGCATCAATTGATTGAACAAGCAATAGCAAATACCAAATTGCAGTTGGAGAAGCGAGGTGGAGAAATTTTTACCGATTTGCAAGCACAAACTCCTGAGATGGAAGGAGACAGAGTTCATTTAAGCAATATTTTATTCAACCTAATTGATAATGCATTAAAGTACACAACAGAAAAGCCTAAAATTATTATTCGTACGGCAAATGAGAAGGACGGTGTACATTTATCAATACAGGATAATGGAATAGGTATAAGCAAAGAAAATCAATTGAAAATTTTTGAACCGCTTTTTAGAGTGAGTACCGGAAATGTGCACAACGTAAAGGGATTTGGCTTAGGGTTAAATTATGTTAAAGCCGTAATTGAAAAGCACGGTGGCACAATTCATGTTGAAAGTTCAATCGGAAAAGGAAGTAAATTCAATATTATCATACCCAAATATAAAAACCCTAAATAATCATGGCTAAAACAATCGCAAACATCCTACTCGTTGAAGACGACACAAATTTGGGAACTTTGTTAACGGAGTACTTAAATGCTAAAGGATATCAAACTCACTTAGCAGTAAATGGTCAAGAAGGATACACTAAATTTTTATCCTCGAAATACGACATCTGTTTATTGGACATCATGATGCCATTAAAGGATGGAATAACACTCGCAAAAGAGATAAGAGCAATAAACTCTACAGTGCCCATTATTTTTTTAACAGCTAAATCCATGAAGGAAGATACCATTGAAGGATTTATGGCAGGCGCTGATGACTACCTTACCAAACCTTTTAGCATGGAAGAACTGTTGGTGCGCATCAATGCTATCCTGCGCCGCACAGCAAATTCAGTAAATAAAACCGAAATTCCAGCTGAATTCAAAGTTGGCGAGTATACGTTCCATACCCAAAATTTTATGTTGGAACGAAAAGGGAAGTCGCAAAAGCTTACTTCTAAAGAAGCAAATTTATTGCAATTACTCTGTATGCATAAAAACGATATTCTTGACCGATCATTTGCTTTAAAAACAATTTGGCTTGATGATTCTTATTTTAATTCGCGTAGTATGGATGTATACATAGCCAAATTACGTAAGTACTTAAAAGACGATAGCACTATTGAAATAATAAATATTCATGGTAAAGGGTTTAAATTGCTTGCCGCTTAAAGCAGATTATTAAACTCGTACAAGTTGAAAATTCTGAAGTGTATAAATGCTTCAGAATTTTTTTTTGAATATTAATTACAGGAATTTCCTGCACTTTTTGCCTTAGCTAATTTTGAATGCTTTTTTACATAATCTGAATGCGCAAGGAATTCTAATTTTATTTTCACGCTTAGTTATTGTGAAATTACGTTTAATCAATAGTGATAGTGTATTCAGCCATTGTTTAAGCGTTGCAGCAAAGAAATAGTAAACTAGTAACTTCTTATTTACATATCCATTAAATCCTATTTATCAAAATGCGAAGGAGTTAGTTTGTTTCACAATTAAAAGCACGCTTTTTAATTCAAAAATTATAACTTCACCCAACTAATTTTGAAGAACTAATTTATGGCATTACTTCATTCTATAATGAGTTGGGTAATGAAACAACGCATTCACCAGATTGAGTTGTTTGTGAAGTATCCGCACGAGGTACAACTCGAATGGTTTCGAAAACTGATACATACAGCCAGGTATACCGAGTTTGGTCGTATGTACGATTTTAATTCTATATTAAGTATACAACAATTTAAAGAACGAGTTCCAATTCGTAATTACGATAGTTTTAAGCCTTTTATTGACCGTGTTAGAAGCGGAGAACAAAATGTAATTTGGATTACACCTATACGTTGGTTTGCTAAATCAAGTGGTACTACCTCCGGTAAAAGTAAGTTCATACCCGTTAGTGATGAATCTCTTGCCGAATGCCATTTTAAAGCAGGAAAAGACATGCTTTCAATTTATTGTAACAACAATCCCAATAGTCAGTTGTTTAGTGGAAAGTCGCTTACTGTGGGTGGAAGTCATCAAATTAATCAATTGAACTCCGACTCTTTTCAGGGCGATTTATCTGCCATTCTCATGCAAAACTTACCATTTTGGGCGCAGTTTGTAACCACTCCCAATTTGAGTATTGCATTAATGGATGATTGGGAAAGTAAAATTGAACGAATGGCGCGTGCTACCATGACCGAAAATGTTACAAGTCTTGCAGGGGTTCCATCCTGGACACTTTTACTTGTAAAGCACGTTCTTAAACTCAGCAATAAGCAATATCTTACTGAAGTTTGGCCGAATCTCGAATTGTTCTTTCATGGAGGTGTTAGCTTTATTCCCTATCGCGACCAGTTTAAAGAGCTGATTCCATCCACCTACATGAATTACTTTGAAACCTACAATGCGAGTGAAGGTTTTTTTGGATTGCAAGATCAATCAAACAGTGATGAATTATTATTGATGTTGGATTACGGAGTTTTTTATGAGTTTTTACCCATGGAAAATAATCATCACGACAATCCGCCCACTTTGCAATTGGAGGATGTAAAAATTGGTGTGAATTACGCGTTAATTATTAGTACAAATGGCGGTCTATGGCGTTATAAAATTGGTGATACAATTAAATTTACATCCTTATCACCTTACAGAATTAAAATAAGTGGTAGAACCCGTCATTTTATAAATGCTTTTGGCGAAGAGTTAATTATTGAAAATGCCGAACAAGCTTTGGCTACAGCCTGCGAAAAAACAAATTCAATTATTAAGGAATATACAGCAGCTCCGGTGTTTTTATCAGGCAATCAAAGTGGAGCTCATGAGTGGATTATTGAATTTGAAAAGCAACCCGAGGACCTCTTGTTGTTTAGCGATATTTTTGACAATGCTTTAAAATCTATTAATAGTGATTACGAAGCGAAGCGTTATCATAATTTGATACTTCGTGCACCGATTATAAAGTCGGTTCCAACTTTTACTTTTTATCATTGGCTCAAATCCAAAAACAAACTTGGAGGACAAAATAAGGTACCTCGTTTGAGTAACGACCGCCAATACATCGACGAATTATATGCTCTAAATCCATCACTAAAGCTTAACTAAAATGAAAAAAATTAAGCAACGGATTACCTTTTGTTTACTGCTACTATTTGTAAGTAGTATACTACTTTCGCTTACCTCAGACAAACTAATTTTGCACAAACGTGTGTATACACAAGGCAATTATTTTACCACCGATAATTTGGGAAATTGTTACCTGGTTGATAAAAACGAAATTACAAAGTACGATGTGAATGGCACCGTATTCAATAAGTTTAGCATAAAGGCATTTGGTACTATTCAAAGTATGGATGCCAGCAATCCTATGAAATTGATGGTTTTTTATAAGGATTTTTCAAAAATTGTGTACCTCGATAATACCTTGAGTTTAAATGGAAATCCTATTGATTTGGAGGAATTAAATTTAACACAAGCAAAGTTAATTTGCGCTTCCCATAGTGATGGAGTTTGGCTTTTTAATCAGCAAAAATTTGAATTAATTCGCTTAGATAAAAACTTAGAAGTCTCTCAAACAACTAGTAATATCAATCAATTACTAGGTGTAGAAGTTTCTCCAACTTACTTATGTGAATACAATAATTTAGTGTACTTGAATAATCCGGAAACGGGAATAATCGTGTTCGATATTTATGGAACTTATGTTAAAACAATTCCTATTTTGCAGTTAAGTAAATTTCAGCTTATAAACGATGTAATTTATTATTTGAAAGATGACAAGGCTATTTCCTACAACTTAAAAACCTTGGTTCAAAATGAAATTAAGCTTCCCGACCTGAAGTATACAGAAGTACGCACAGAAAAAGGGATGTTATACGCTAAAAGTGCCGAATTAATTGATTTGCTTAAAGCTGAATAAGGCTGAAATTCAATTATCATTAAAATATAAAAAGCACTTGATTTCTAAAAAAAAAAAATACTTTTGTCTAACCACTATTTAATCTCAACCTAAATTATGCACATAGCAATTGCCGGCAATATTGGCTCAGGAAAAACCACCCTCACCACGCTCTTATCAAAACATTATAATTGGAAAGCACACTTCGAAGATGCAGACGACAATCCATATTTAAATGATTTCTATGAGGACATGCAACGTTGGTCCTTTAATCTTCAAATTTACTTTTTAAATAGCCGGTTTAATCAAATTATGGAGATCCGTAAAAGCGGAAAAACGGTAATTCAAGACAGAACTATTTTTGAAGATGCCTATATTTTTGCACCGAATTTACACGCAATGGGTTTGATGACTACACGCGATTTCGAGAATTACATTTCATTGTTTAATTTGATGAACACATTTATCAAAGCACCCGATTTAATGATTTACTTGCGTGCATCGGTTCCTACTTTGGTAAATCAAATTCAAAAAAGAGGACGAGATTATGAAAATGCCATTCGCATCGATTACTTAAAGCGTCTTAACGAACGCTACGAAGCATGGATCAGTACTTACGACCAAGGAAAACTGCTGGTTATTGAAGTTGACAATATTAATTTTGCCGAAAACCCTGAAGATTTAGGGATTATTTTCAATAAAATTGATGCTGAAATTAACGGGTTGTTTTAAACGTATTTTAAGAAACCTGTTTTAATTTTTCAACTGCTGTTTTAAATAAATTTACACTATCAGGGCTATTCCAAAGAGCATCTGATAGTACCATTCCTGCAAATCCCATTTCCTTAATACTATCAAAACGATTAGGGTGAATTCCACCTAAGGCCATTATTTTATGCTTGGTTTTCATTAAAGCTACGGCTAAGTTATGTTGACTAAATGAGGATTGGTATCCAGATTTGGTAACACTATCAAATACAGGACTTAAAAACACATAATCGTAATGATTTTCATCGTTGTACAAACTCGAAAGATTATTGAACGAAGATGAAACTTGTAGACTAGGTTTTTTGAAGCGATAGTAAAATAGCTTCAACCAGTACATAAACTTTTGTTTTTTGAATCTTCGGTTAAGATGAATCCCTTTTAAATCGTACTTAATTGCAATACTATAATGCGAATGCAATACTATTTTTGACCAATATTTGCGAGGAATAACATTGAGGTATTCTTCTATTTGTCGAGTTGAAGCATTTTTTTTACGCAAGTGAAATGTCTCGAGTCCATTGTCGAACAGCTCTTTTACGATTTCGGCTTCTCCCTGCACAATTTTGGGACTTGATTGTACTAAAAGTAACATGGTGAATCAGTTAATTTTGAAAAACTTTTGCTAATTTGTCTACTAAGGTAATATCTTTTTCTAATGCGGTTCCAATAACAACCAAATCAGCCCCGGCATTACATGCTTTTTGTACACCTTCTGCCGTGTTAATTCCACCTCCGATAATTAATGGTACTTTAATACTTGAACGAACTTTTTTAATCATGGTTTCACTTATTGCATTTTTTGCACCACTACCTGCATCCATGTAGATCATTTTTAATCCTAACATTTCACCGGCCATTGCCGTGCACATAGCAATATCGTCTTTATCTGCAGGAATTGGCAATGTATTGCTCATGTATGAAACGGTTGTTTGATTACCGCTTTCAATTAACATATATCCTGTAGGAAGCACTTCCAAATTACTTGCTTTTAATAAGGGTGCAGCAATTACATGCTTACCAATTAACATATCCGCATTTCTACCGGATATCAATGATAAAAGCAATAAAGCATCTGCACTGGCATCAATTTGTAAAATATTACCCGGAAACAATATTACAGGAATAGTAGTATGCTTTTTTACAAAGTCGATACAATAATTCAAATTACCGTTCGTTAACAAACTTCCACCGATAAAAAAATAATCAACCCCTGCAGCTACCGCTAATTCTAAAAATTCAGCCTTGGGCATTTTATCGGGATCAATAAGCACAGCAAACTGTTTTTGCCCCCTGCTTTTTGCTGAAAGTATTGATGCGTAGATTTCGGTTTTCATTCTTTTTTGCCGCCTCTCGGTATATATTGTACAAAAATAGAATTAATGTCGAATTCTCTAAATCGAATTATCGATTCAATCGCTTGTTCGTGATTTTTGTAACTTGTTTAAGCAAAATTAGGGTTAAAATTCTTTTAGATTTGTTCAAAAAAATTTTTCATATTTGCTCAACTCTAAATATCAAGATATGAAAAAGTTTTTCCTGAATACACTCCTACTTTCTTTCTCTTTTTGTTTGCTAACAATGGCTGCAACTGCACAAGATGCGCTATATCCAATTCAACAGGGGGGTAAATATGGCTACATTAATAAGGCAGGGAAAATTATTGTTACTCCTCAATATTCATTTGCTGATCAGTTTATGGATGGTTTAGCAGCCGTTAAACAAGGAGGAAAAAAAGGATTTATAAATAGCAGTGGAAAAATGGTGATTGAACCCCAATTTGAAGATGGTTACGGATTTAAAGAAGGTTTGGCAGCTATGAAAAAAGATGGAAAGTGGCTATACATCGATAAAACAGGAAAAGTAATTTTTGAAGCAAAATGCGATTATGCCTATCCTTTTTCTGAAGGTCTAGCACGTTTTCAATTGGGATACAAATTAGGTTATTTTGATAAAACAGGTAAAATTGTAATACCCGCAAATTACGATGCAGCCTATGATTTTAGTGAAGGTTTAGCCCGTGTTAAGTCTGGTGATTTAACTAAATCTAAATGGGGATATATTAACAAAGAAGGTGAATTGGCCATTGAATATTCTTTTGACGATTGCTTTGAATTTAATGAAGGCTTAGCCAATGTGCGTATTGGAAATGAGCAAACCGGAAAATACGGATATATTGATAAAAAAGGAAAAGTAGTGTTGGAAGCGAAGTATGATAAAGCTTATCGTTTTGCTGATGGATTAGCCATTGTAAGAGTTGGTGATTTTAAAAAGGGTAAATTCGGATACATTGATAAAACCGGTAAAATGATATTAGCCGCAGATAATGACGCAGCTTTTAATTTTAATGACGGCCTTGCATGTGTGCGACAAGGTGATGCAAAATCTGGTAAATGGGGTTATATTGATAAAACCGGTAAAGTTGTAATAACCCACCAATACGATTTCCCTTCCGATTTTAAGAACGGTTTAGCCTATGTTCGTTTAGGAAACTTTAAAAACAAAACGGCTTATATCGACCGCAAGGGAAATGTAATTTGGCAACAACAGTAATTTAGTTTCCGGATTCCAATTTTCGCATTCTTATTATAAGAGTTTTTTAGCTGAACCTATAAAATTCAAAGCGTTCGGTATTGCAACTATTCCTGGTGTTTTCCCTTTTTCAAGAGAACCAAACTTTTCATCTATTCGCATAAAACGAGCCCCATTTAATGTTGCCCAATTTAGTAAAGTGTGCAAGCTTGTTTCTGGAAAATAGTGGTGAAGGGTTTTAATTTCTTCCCAAATACAAAGCTGATGGTTGCTTGCCAAACTATCGGTACCTATGGTCAATTGAGCATTTTCACGCATTAATACAGTCAAATCAGGCAATCTGTCTTCAATGAAAAGATTGGCATTTGGACAGCAGCAAAAGAAGACATTTTTCGCATTAATAGGTTGTATATCGCTTGCTGTAGTATAGATATTGTGCACCAATAAAGTTGGATTATCAGACTGAATATAACCAAAGTACCCGGGAAGCGAGCGCGTTGACGCGATATTCCATTGGTTTAAGTCATTTCCAAAATTGGTTAGTAATTCAGCAAGTTTCCCTTGTTTGCTAAGATAAAGCTTGTTTTCTTCATCACTTTCTTGATTGTGTATACTTACAGCTTGCTTGTTTATCTTACAATGCTCGAGTATTAGCTGCATTAAATTGAAGGAAGTTGAGTAAGGAGCATGTGGTGTTATTGAGCTTGAAAGACCTGCTTGTTTAAATTGTGTGTACAGTTCAAGTCCTTTTTCAAATAATGATGGTGCCTTAAGTGCATCAAATCCAAATAATTCAATAAAAGAATGAATGTATAAAGTGCTTCTTGTTTTTGCTCTCAATGTGCTATTCCCATTGCAAATATCTGCCACCGCAACTATTCCGTTTTGATGCATTTCCTGTAAGGCTTTTTCAATTTCAAATTCAATAAGTTCGGCAGGAAAGCTTGTTCGGGTTTTTTGCAATTCGCTGATAAATCCGTTTAAACCGGTATGCAGTTGTAGTTTATTGCGTAGGTATGATAGTTCAATGTGACAATGTGTGTTAATAAAGCCAGGACAAATAACTCCTTCTACCAATTCGGCATTTTCAAGAGCAGCGGCGTATTCCGAATGTGCATCGTGCAGCACATCCAAAATATTACCTTGTTCATTTGTAACTATTATCCCATTTTTTATTGGATTACTCGATACAGGATATATCCAATCGGCTTTGTATATGCGCATCTGCAATGTTGAATTGTACAAAGCTATTTATTTTATGAAGTATCAAAACGATTTTTATTGATTTAGCAAACATTTATTGAAGCAACAGGAACCAATTATTTTTCTACTTTTGAAGCCCACCAGCAAGTAAATGTACAGCATAGAGCAGATAAAGCAACCCGTTGAAACTGAAATGAATTTGTTTGAGCAAAAGTTCAAAACATTCATGGCTAGTTCGGTTCCGCTTTTAGATAAAATCACCCATTATATAGTTAAAAGAAAAGGAAAGCAATTGCGGCCTTTGTTTGTGTTTTTATGTGCTAAAGTGAATGGCGAAATTAACGATACAACCTACCGTGCTGCATCTTTGATTGAATTGCTGCATACAGCAACCTTGGTTCACGATGATGTGGTGGACGATAGTAATGAAAGACGAGGTTTTTTCTCTATCAATGCGTTATGGAAAAATAAAATAGCGGTTTTGGTGGGAGATTATTTACTTTCAAAAGGTTTGTTGCTTTCGCTTGATAACAACGATTTTGAATTACTTAAAATAGTTTCTACAGCTGTGCGTGAAATGAGTGAAGGCGAGTTGTTGCAAATTGAAAAAGCACGTAAACTGGACATAGAAGAACCTATTTATTTTGAGATTATACGTAAAAAGACTGCTTCACTTATTGCATCTTGTTGTGCCGGTGGAAGCCACTCTGTTGGTGCATCTGCAGATAGGATTGAAGCTATGCGTCGGTTTGGTGAACTGGTTGGAATAGCATTTCAAATTAAAGACGACTTATTTGATTATGGAACTGCCGACATTGGAAAGCCCACCGGTAGCGATATCAAAGAAAAGAAAATGACCTTGCCGCTTATTTACTCACTTCAGCAAGCTTCATGGCTCGAAAAACGGCGAATAATTAATGCGGTAAAAAACAACAACAACGATCCTAAAAGGGTGAAAGAGGTTATTGATTTTGTGCATAAAAGTGGAGGAATTAAGTATGCCGAAACTAAAATGCATGAACTAAAAGATCAAGCAATTCAACTTTTAAGAACCTTCCCAGAATCGGCTGCTCGAGAAGCGCTTGAAAATTTAGTATTGTATACTGTAAATCGCAAGAAGTAAATTATTTTGAATTTAATTTTGCTTCAATTCTTTGTAACATTTCAGTTTGTAGTTTTTGAATTTTAAACAAACTTTCAAGCTCATCTTTCATCAATAGGTTTATTTTTTGGTGCAAAGTCCTGATTTCAATTTCTGCTTTTAAATTAATTAAATAGTCGTTCTCAGAACGTTTACGGTCCTTGCTTTCTTTTCTGTTTTGACTCATCATTATAATTGGAGCCTGCAAAGCTGCAATGCACGATAAAATTAAATTCATTAAAATAAACGGATATGGATCAAATGCTTTATCCATTAGAAATACTGAGTTTAAGATGATCCAAACTAAAAGTAACAGCATAAATAATATAATAAATCTCCAGGATCCACCAAAAGTGGCAACTTTATCAGCCAGTCTTTCTGAAGTGTTGAGTGGCTCGTCAATACCTGTTGATAGATTTTGAACAAGTAATTCTTCTTCTTTAATTGAATCACTTACAATTTTATTTAACTTTTTTAATTGAGCATTCTGGGTAGTTAATAATTCGTCCAGAAAGTTGTCGGTTGATGTTTTCATTCTCGATTGGTTTTTAATTTTTGCACGACTTCACCTATTATTCTTTTTCAGTAATACGAATCGTTGTGTAAACAATTTTACAGTTTAACAAAGTTAGCCAGATTAAAACGATTAATTTGATTCTTTTCATTTACTATGGTATCAGTTCAAGTATATTTTATGATTAAATTCATTGCCATTTATTATTTGAATTATTTAGTATGTTTGATTGGTTCTAATTTGAGTTAGTATGAATAAAGGGCTTTATCGGCTTCTGATAGTTACGATTTATTTTCTGCAAATTTCGCGTGTTTCGCTTGCAGAAAGTAGTTCCTTTTTGTTACCTCAAAAAGAGTCCAAAATTTCTGCTTGCTCAGCTTTATATATTCTTGAAGATGTTGCCGACACGCTTAAGTTTTCCGATGTTAACAACGAGTTGTTTTCAAGCAATTTCCGATTTCATAATTCTTCTGAGGAGCCCAATTTTGGCTTTACTACTTCCTCTTTTTGGTTTCGCTTAACACTTAAAAACACAGCTGAAGCAGGCAAATACTGGCTCGAAATTCCTTATCCTTTTCTAAATCTTATCGAACTTTATGTTCCTACTAGTAAAGGCAACTATCAAATGTACCTTGTAGGTGATCATTTTCCATTTAACAAGCGAAAAATTCTACATAAGAATTTTTTAGTGGATATGGATTTTTCGGCAGGGGAACAAAAAGTAGTTTATGCGCATATTAGCTGCAATGGTGAAGCCACAAGTTTTCCGGTGAATGTATTAAATACACTCGATTGGGTAAAACGGGATTATGTTGAACAAGTAGTATTGGGGGTTTACTACGGGATTCTCATTTTCGCATTTTTTTTATCTTTTTTTCTTGGTATTTCGCTAAAAGAAAAGGTGAATTTTTATTACCTCCTTTACATAATTGGAATCGGAATTTTTCAATTTTCATTAGATGGATTAGCATTTCAGTATTTATGGCCCAATAATACATGGCTGGCGAATCACATTATTCCCATGTCAGGTTCTTTTGCTGTGTTTTTTTTACTGTTATTCTCACAACAATTATTGCAAACAAAAAAGTTAGCACCAGCTGTTCATCAGATAATTTCTTTTTTAGCTATTGCCGATGCTGTGCTGCATTTTATGAGTTTGTTCAATAATCCGTTTTATTCATTGAGCCTTAAATCGCTTAATTTTATTGCACTTATTGCGAATTCACTAGTGTTGATAACGGCAATAATTGTTTTCAGAAAAAAGCAAAAATCAGCACGGTATTTTTTAATTGCTTTTACCTTATTAATTGTGGGAGTGTTGCTGGCAATGCTCAAAAATTTTGGATACTTGCCACGGATATTTATCACAGAGTATGGAATTCAAATAGGTTCGGCTATAGAAATTATATTTCTTTCGTTTGCACTGGCCGAAAATATGAAAACACTCAAAGAAGAAAAGCAACTAGTACAAGATTTGTTGCTCGAGCAATTAATAGAAAATAATAAATCGCAACTCGAACGAAATATTGAACTCGAGAATAAAGTACTCGAACGAACGCTTGAAATTAAAGAGCAAACTAAAATAATAGCCGAAAAAAATAAGGACATCACTGATAGTATTAATTATGCTAAAAGAATTCAACAAGCTATACTTCCGCCCGAAGAAACCGGTGAAGCAAAGTTTCCAATGTTTATATATTTTAAACCTCGCGACATTGTTAGTGGTGATTTTTACTGGTATGAATTCCGCGATAATAAATTTATAATTGCTGCTGTTGATTGCACCGGACACGGTGTTCCTGGTGCGTTTATGAGTATGGTAGGAACAACCTTGTTAAATAAAGTTGTGAATGATTTGGGACAAACTTTACCTTCCCAAATTATGAAACAAATGGATAACAATATTCTTGAATCATTAAAACAACGTGGCGATATCAGTTCAAACCGCGATGGAATGGACATGGCTATTTGTTGCATCGACACCGAGAAGAGGGAACTTATTTTTTCGGGAGCTTCTCGCCCTTTATATCTTGTTAGAAACAATGAATTAATAGAATACAAAAGTTCTATTTTTTCGGTAGGTGGATATTTAGCTGGTAACGAAAAGGTTTTTGAAGATGCCCATATTAACTACCAAAGCAATGATATGATCTATATTTTTTCAGACGGGTATGCCGATCAATTTGGTGGTGAAAAAGGAAAGAAGTTTATGTCAAAAAATATGCGACTATTATTTAGCCGAATAGCTTCATTACCTCTGGATGAACAAAAAAGTGAAATTCACTCGAATTTAATTTCGTGGATGGGTGCGCTTAAACAAGTCGACGATATATTAGTTATTGGAATACGTTTATAAACAGAATAACAAATGACAAAACTTAGTGTAAATATTAATAAGATCGCTACCCTTCGAAATGCTAGAGGGGGCAATATTCCCGATGTAGTAAAATTTGCCCTCGATTGTGAACGATTCGGAGCACAAGGAATTACCGTACATCCTCGTCCCGACCAACGACATATTCGTTTTCAGGATGTACTTGATTTACGCTCTGTGTTAACCACCGAGTTTAATATAGAAGGTTATCCAACCGACGATTTTATTTCGTTGGTTTTAAAGGTGAAACCGGCCCAAGTTACTTTAGTCCCTGATCCTCCGGATGTGCTAACTTCGAATGCTGGTTGGCAGATAAAAAAGCACTTCGCATTTTTGAAAGAGGTGATTGCAGTTTTTAACTCAGCCAATATTCGCACTTCTCTTTTTGTTGATGTCGATATAGAAAATATTTCTGATGCTACACAAACCGGTACAAATAGAATTGAATTATATACAGAGTCGTATGCAAAAAATTATCTTAGCAATCGTGAAGTAGCTGTTGAAGGATTCAAAAAGGCTGCAATACGTGCAAACGAAGTAGGTTTGGGAGTAAACGCTGGACATGATTTGAGTCTTGAAAATCTACATTATTTTTCAAAAAACGTTCCGGGTTTGCTTGAAGTGTCTATTGGTCACGCATTAATTTCAGATGCATTATACCTTGGAATCGAAAACACCATTCAATTGTACCTTCGAGAATTAAAGTAAATTATTTTTTTTGAAGCAACGATTTAAAAACCTGCTCTACATTTTCGCTTGGTTTTTTGGCAGGAGACTCAATAAAATAACCTTCTCTATCAAGCAAGAAATAAGCAGGAATAGCTTTAATATTGTAATCGTCCATGAGTGTTTCAGCTGTTCCTCCAATTAAGAAAATAGAAGTAAGTTGTTTGTTTTTTAGTAAGTAGTAATTCATAATTTCCGCATTTTTATCTAACGAGATACTCACAAAAACAATATCCTCACCATACTTTTCATAAAGAACTTGCTTTAATTTTAATTCTTGTAAGCAAGGCATACACCAGGTAGCCCAAAAATCTAAATACACATATTTTCCTTTAAAATCTGATAAGCGAATCAATTTACCTTTTGCATCCGGTAATGTAAATCCGGGTGCTTGGGTACCTTCTGAAAGCAAGGTTAACAAAGCAAGAGTATTGTGTGCAATTTTTTTGTTTTCTGCGCCTTTCCCGTTTTTTTCAATATAACTCAGCAATGATTCAATGCTTCGCTTACTGCTTTTAGGTTGATAGTAGTATTCATTTAAACCTTTCAACAAGAGCAATTCACAAAGTGTATCATTCGAAAATAAGGTGTCTGCTTTTTGAATTCCTTTCAATGCAGCTGCATAATTTTTCTTCGATGAAATTGCAGGTTCAATAGCACTACCTTTGGTTGTACCGGCAAGTTGTTTTAAATAACGTGTATAGGTTTGACTAAAAAACTGCATGTATTCGAGGCTATTGTATTGAATTGTGGAAGAAAAATAAGTTTTAAATAGATGTATTCTACTTGAACCACCGGCTGCCTCCAACGTAGCAAGCTTATATTTGATATAGGAATTAAAATACTTGTTTGAAACATGGCTAAACCTCTTTTCAAGCGAAGATTTAAAAAGAGTGGCTTCTTTTTTAATTGCTTTGCGCGCTATCAAAGCAAGATTTTTTTTGTAAAAGTTGTCTAAATAATTTTCAAATTTCGAAATCAATGTATTCAGTTCCAAAGAATCAGCGCTGCTTATTTTAATCGGAGCATATCCTTGAACTCCTAGGGAAGGAATTTCTTCGGGAGCTAATTTGGGAATTGAAACAAAATAATTTTTTGAGGGTTCAACATAAAAACTGCTTCTTGAAATTTCTGTTTTAAAAAAAACAAATTGAGTGTAGCTAATTGGAACTGTAACTTTAAAATTTCCGGCAGCATCAATTTTTGTTTTAGCGATTAATTTTTCTCTCAAGGTTAAAAAATCTGAATAAACATAAACCTTAAGGGTTTGACCGGCATAGTTGGGAGCTTTACCTGCAATCAAAGATTGCGTAGCTTTTGTTTTAACAGTAACTAACAAAAGCAGAAAAATTAAAAGTACACGCAAAGAAAAACCCATAATTTATACCCTTACATTTTGAGGTAAAAACTGAGCTGCGTTTCCATTGTAGCGTAATACATCACGCACAACGGTTGAACTAATAGCCGACAATTCAGGAGAAGTTAAAATAAAAACTGTTTCAATAGTTGGGCTCAATGCTGAATTCATTTGTGCAATGTTTGTTTCATATTCAAAATCGGCATTGCTTCTTAAACCTCTCAAAATAAAATTAGCTTTCATCTTTTTACAAAAATCAATGGTTAAACCTTCATAAGTTTCTATGCGCACATTTTTATGCGATTTAAATGTTTGGGCCACCATCTGTTTCCTTTTTTCAAGATCAAAAAAATTCTGCTTGTTGCTGTTAATTCCAACGGCAACTATGATTTCGTCGAATAATTTTAATCCTCTCTTTACAATTGCTTCATGACCTTTTGTGATTGGGTCAAATGATCCAGGAAACAGTGCAATTCTTTTCATTGGGCTAAAGGAGTTAAGTAGGTTAAGTATTGATTTAAATTACGTTTAAAAACAAGAAATGTAGGCAATTGTTTTTATTACTTTCAACATGCATGAGTTTTTTCAACCGTTATGGGACTATCAAAAATACAAAAATATTATTGTTTGTTCTTAGCGATAAAATGAAGCCTTGTGTTTATTTGAAAGACTGATTTTTGATATCACAACTAATTCAAAAAAATGGGAATTAAAGCATGTAGTCCGTCTTTACTAGCAAAATAGGATGGAAGAAGCAAATTTAAAAACACTAAACAACTTGAAACTGTTACGAATTTTTGACTTCCCCAAAAGGTATTACACCCTGCAGCCGAATAAACTATTAATGGAAACATCAAACACAACATTCTACTTACATCGTATGCAATTAGCAATTGAAGCATCGAAAAAACAAACATGCTCGCTAACAAAATAAGTTTTGTAAAATTTCTGGTTTTAAGTAAGTGAGCAGAATACAAAATCGGAAATATCCAAAACAATTTGAAGGTAAAAAATAATCCTACAGGTGCCCATTTAAGCGCTTCTAAACAGGTTTTAATATTTTCATCAGTAAAGTAAAATGAGGTAGTGTATTCAACTTCGGCATTTGAAGAAACCCAAACGCGAAAGGCTATATAAGGTAGAAAACCAATGATGAATAAGTTGGAATAATGCAACAATTCTCTATAATTAACTGATTTTGTTCCACCTGAAGTTTGATGAAATAAGAGTAATGCAGGGAATAGGAAAATGCTACTTTCATGATTGAACAAAGCCAAGATAAAACAGAAAACGCTTTTTATTCGATCTGATAGAAGTGTAAAATCTTCAAAATAAAAGAAGGCGATAAACAAAAAAAAGTAGGATACCGAATCGGTATAACCAGGCGATATCAATGGAATAAAAAGGGTGCACGATAAGGCAAGCAAACTTGCCATAATCATTGATGCAAGGGGTGTAAATTGTTTTTTTCGAAAAACGAGGTAGACAGATGACAACCAAAACCACAAAAAAAGTAAGGGTAAATACAAAAATGAAGTTCCACGCAAGTGCATCAAAAAACCAAGTAAAGGCGCAAGTATGCGGTATTGAAGCGAATAGTTGGCATCCCAATCAAAGGGGTTGTTAGATAGCTCTGAATACACTTTGCCATGATACATGGGCTCAAAAGAAGGAGTGCAAAACAACATTGAAAGTCCCAGAAAAAACAAACCCACAATGCAGGCAACAAACCCTAAATTTGTTTTTCGTTCCAGCTTTAAAAGAAAAGTGGAAATTTTATTTTGCGGGTTGTTCATCTATTTTAAAAATGCTGAAATGCACATTCCCATAATTTCGAGCTTCAATAAAATGCGCCAACTGATTCAATTTAGTTTTACTACCATGTTCAATAATCAATAAACCACCAGGCTTTAACAAGTCACGTTCAATCACCAACGAATGGATTTTAGAAATATTGGGCATTTCATAAGGAGGGTCGGCAAATATTAGATCAAACTTAATTTTACAGATTTTTAAAAAGAGAAACACATCATTACGAATAATCCTACATTGCTTCAAATCAAATTTTGCTAAGCTCTTTTGAATAAATTCATAACACTTAAAATCAATCTCAACAGAAGTTACAGAGCGCATACCTCTTGAAGCAAATTCGTAGGTTATATTTCCGGTACCGCAAAAAAGATCCAGAGCATCCATTTCGGAATAATCAGCATCAAGTCGTGATTGAAGCATGTTAAACAAGCCTTCTTTCGCAAAATCGGTTGTAGGCCGAGTTGGTAAATTGGAAGGAGCCACAACTGTTCTTCCCTTTAATGAACCGCTTATAATACGCACAATACTTGACTAAAAAGATTAAAATAAAAGTGGGAGGGAACCGAATCAAATACATAACTGTATTCAAACATTTCGGGACGTTTGCCGAATTTAATATTGCGTACGTATTTACTCAGGAGTAAAATAATGGCAGAGTTTTTCTCTACTTCACCGTTTATCCTAAACTCCATACTTTCCGGGTTTAATTTTAATTGTTCACAAACAAATAAGGTGTAGTACAAAAAATCTTCTGCGGTTTGAAAAGCAAAAATATTAGCGAACAGCAATTTCTTATCTTCCATTACCAGCAACTCAAAATGATTTTGCTGTAAATGAATAACCAAGGTTTTACTCGCAGAGTTTTTGTATGCAATACCAGTAACCTCAAGCAAAGAACTTAACGTGTGTACTATTTTTACACGCGGGAATAGTTGGGTTATAGCAGCTACCAACTTCGAATCAATAGCGTATACGCAATGTGTTTCCAAAATTTTAACCGAATCGGTAAAAATTAATTCTGAATCAAGTAAGGGAATATTAAATTTTAAATAGGCATTGCTTAAGAGCGAATCGTATAAAGCATCGGGTACAAAGGTGAACTTTAAGGTGTTAAAACTTAAGCTAACTGATTTGTACGACAATGTTAATAGTTCAGTATTTTCAACAAGTTTAACAAGTTCGTTTGCTAATAATTCAGGTGTGTTGATTTTTTGAAAGGAATAGTTTTCAAAAAGTAAGTATTTGTTTTTTTCACTATCGAGTATACAATAGCTTAAACCGGAATATGATAACTCAAGCGATAAATGATACCGCGACGCTGCCTGAGGAGAAAAGATTTCGTCCTTAAAGCTTTGTAAAGGTTGAATAGTTGAGTTAGTGCTTTGTGCCATGACTAAGCTGCAAAACTACTATTTTATTGTTGCAAAATATAGCAGTTTTAATCAGACTAACATTCGCTTCCATTTTAGTAGTTTTGTGCAAATGCAAAGTTTTTTACTCGAGAATATTCGAATTTCATTATCCTCTATTCGAAGCCAGCTTTTGCGTACGGTTTTAACAGTGCTTATCATAGCTATAGGTATTATGGCATTGGTTGGTATTCTTACCGCTATTGATGCAATTAAGCAAAGTATAAACAACGATTTTACCGTGATGGGTGCAACCACTTTTTCAATCCGAAACAGAGAGGCATCGATACGAATTGGTCGCGGCGGAAAGCGACCTAAAAAGTTTAGGGTGATAAGTTTTACAGAAGCACGCCAATTTCAAGATTTATTTCTTTTCCCAGCAGTAACTTCTATTTCTTGCATGGCAACTCAAACTGCCACCTTAAAATTCCAATCGATTAAAACGAATCCGAATATTTCGGTTTTTGGTGTGGATGAAAACTACCTCGAAGTTTCAGGTTTTGAAATTGCAGAAGGAAGGAATTTTTCGCCAGACGAAATTAAATCGAGTGCACATGTGGTAATATTGGGAAGCGAAAATGCGCACAATCTTTTTAAATCAGGAACCAATCCCATCCATCAACTAAT
>Ga0075163_10001365_pt1 | contig 32726 bp, 32 predicted proteins | sample JI1023141ADNA_FD_71478 | JGI IMG/M metagenome (GOLD analysis project Ga0075163, IMG submission 71478) | Wastewater effluent complex algal communities from Wisconsin, to seasonally profile nutrient transformation and Carbon sequestration -... | ecosystem: Engineered > WWTP > Effluent > Algae...
CCGGAGGCACGCCGACGACGTTCGTTTCGCCTCTTGAACCAGGGAGGGTCGCATACGCCCTTCCCGAGTCCCGCCAGCTTCCTTGAAGGGACATCCACCCCGGAGCCCAACACGTCGACGACCACGCGACCGACGCACCGACATCCAGGGTTTCGGACGTCTCCTGGACCTCCCTCATGTCAGTGCGGGGGCAGTATATGTCCGTTCCGGGCCTGGTGGATTCTGGAGGGCGCTATCCCCCATCTTTGTCGGCTAGGGCGTTGAGTTCAGGCGCGAAGAAATTCGGCCGTCCTACAAATTCGATATCGCTCCATCCCCCATTCTCGCATCAGCCGGTGCGCGTGAGCCCCCTCCGTCTCGCGTGCTATGCACGCGAGACGGAGGGGGATGGGGAGGTGTGGCTAAGGTGGTGAGCACGCCCTCGTCCTTCGACGGGCGCGCAGCTTTGCTGCGCTGCTCAGGATGAGGGCTGGCTTCGATTGTCATCCCGACCGAAGCGAAGCGCGTGTGGCCGGAATGACAATTGAGTGGGCGGCAAGCGATCCGGTGGCGGGATCACTTCCCCGCCGCGCCGAGGATCACGTCCCTCAATGCCGCTTCCATTTCGTCTTGCAGCGGCTCCAATCCTCTCGCCTCGAACGCTCCGCCCTTCTGGCGGCGATGCGGGATGCTGCGAAGGCTTGCGCCCGTCTGAACATCGATCGCATCGAGCGTGAATTTTACATCGCTCCAGGTGCTCCAAAGCGCCGGAAAAGACAGGACTGCTATGGGACCGAGCTCTTCTATGCGGATCAACAGCGCCGTCTTCGCCCCATCCGCACGCGCCTTCCCCAGCATGTCGGCCGACATTGAGTCCACCGCGATGGAAAGCACGTTCACCGAAGACGCGCAGGAGATTTCCGATGCAAGGTTCGCAACGGCCTTCTGCGCGATCGCCTCGCGTACCTCCGGCTCTTTCTGGTCGGGCCGCCAACGCGTCAGCGGCACAATCGCGACTTTGCCCAGCGCGACTCCTGGCGCGCAAAGCGGCGCCTGCGCAGGGAAGCTCTCCGCATCGGGCGGCGCAGAAGCACACCCGGCCACGGTCAGCAGAAACAGCACGGCGGCAGGCTGGCGAAAACGCATTGAACCCTCCGTTCCAGCGGAAGGATGATGCGGGCGCAGCGACGCGCCGTCAAACCAGCGAAACGCTAGCCTGCGAGCGCGGCTTTTACTGCGGCGATCGCGTCATCAGCTTTCGACCCATCCGGTCCGCCGCCTTGCGCCATGTCCGGTCGGCCACCGCCCTTGGCGCCGCCGACGGCCTGCACGGCCTTAGTCACGAGATCGCCAGCCTTGAAGCGCGCCGTGAGATCGTCGGTAACGCCGACGACCACTGTCGCCTTGCCTTCCGCAGTCGCCACGAACACGACGACGCCGGAACCGAGCGACTTCTTGGCATCGTCCGCAAGGCCCTTGAGGTCCTTCGCCGGCACATCGACGACCTTGCCGATGAACTTGATGCCGTTGACCTCTTCCGGCCCGGACGCCGCGCCGCCACCGCCCATGGCCAGCTTCTTGCGGGCGTCGGCAAGTTCAGCTTCGAGCCTTTTGCGCTGCTCGACCACTTGCGCGACACGCGTCGGGGCTTCAGCGATCGTTGACTTGAACTGGTCCGCAATCTCCCGGGCGATGGCGCCACGCGATTTCAGGAAGTCGAGCGCAGCTGCGCCCGTGACGCCCTCGATCCGGCGCACGCCCTGCGCCACGCCGCCTTCTGACGTGATCACGAACACGGCGATATCTCCCGTGCGCGCGACGTGCGTGCCGCCGCAGAGTTCGACCGAGTACGGCGCGTTGGCTTCGGACACGGAGTTGCCGAGGCGCAGCACGCGCACTTCGTCGCCATATTTTTCGCCGAAGAGAGCCATGGCGCCTGCCTCGATCGCCTTGTCCGGCGCCATGACGCGGATTTCCGCGGGCGCGTTCTGGCGCACGACAGCGTTCACTTCGGCCTCGACTGCTTCGAGATCATCGCGCGTCATCGGCGCCGTGTGCGAGAAGTCGAAGCGGAAATAGTCGGCTTCGACGAGTGAGCCCTTCTGGGTGACGTGCTTGCCGAGGCGATTGCGCAGGGCTGCGTGCAGCAGGTGAGTGGCCGAATGGTTGGCGCGGATTTTCGCGCGACGCACGCGATCAATCTTCAGCTCTGCGACGTCGCCGGCTTTCGCCGTGCCCGACACCATCTCGCCGACATGCGCGAACACATCGCTCGCGCGCTTCTGCACGTCATCGACGCGGAAGCGGCCGCCGCCTGCGAAGAAGATCTCGCCCTTGTCGCCAGCCTGCCCGCCGCTCTCGGCATAGAATGGCGACTGGTCGAACACGAGTTCGGCCTTGTCGCCGGTCTTGATCGCTTTCGACTGCACGCCATTGACCAGCGCGGCCACCAGACGACCAGACGTTTCCTCAAGATCATAGCCCTGGAAGCTGGTGGCGCCCGACGCATCACGCACAGCGAACCAGACTTCGCCGGCGCCGTCGCCGGCCGCGAACTTGGAGTTCTCCTGACTACGCGCGCGCTGTTCTTCCATAGCGGCGTTGTAAGCGGGCTCGTCGACCGTCATGTCGCGACCGCGCAGAACGTCCTGCGTCAGGTCGAGCGGGAAGCCGAACGTGTCGTAGAGCTTGAACGCCACATCGCCGGCCAGAACGCCGCCCTTGCCGAGGGTCGCGGACGCTTCATCGAGCAACGCAAGGCCGCGGCCAAGCGTGCGCTGGAAGCTTTGCTCTTCCTGCTGGAAGGCGCTTTCGATCGCAGGCTGGGCGCGGACGAGATCGGGATAGGCATCGCCCATCTCTTTCGACAACGCGCCGACGAGATTGAACATGTTCGGTTCGCGCGTGCCGAGGATGTGCGCATGACGCATGGCGCGGCGCATGATGCGGCGGAGCACATAGCCCCTGCCCTCGTTGGACGGCGAGACGCCATCGGCGATCAGGAAGCACGCCGAACGCAGGTGGTCGGCGATGACGCGGAAGGAAGCGGTCTGCTCGCCCGCGGCCTTCACCCTGTAGAGTTCTTCGCCGGCCGAGATGAGGTTCACGAACAGGTCGGTCTCGAATACCGAGTCGACGCCCTGCATGATCGCCGAGATACGCTCGAGGCCCATGCCGGTGTCGATCGACGGCTTGGGGAGCGACACCCGCGGGCGGCCATCGTTGAACTGCTCGTACTGCATGAAGACGAGGTTCCAGAACTCCAGGAACCGGTCGCCATCCTGCTCGGGCGAACCCGGAGGGCCGCCCCAGATGTGGTCGCCGCGATCGATGAAGATTTCCGAGCACGGGCCGCACGGGCCGGTGTCGCCCATCATCCAGAAATTGTCGTTGGTGGGGATGCGGATGATCCGCGAGTCTGGCAGGCCCGCGATCTTCTTCCAGAGACCATGCGCTTCGTCGTCGTCATGGTACACGGTGACGAGGAGCTTGTCCTTCGGCAGCTGGAAGTCGCGCGTGACCAGCGTCCACGCGTGCTCGATCGCCAGCTCCTTGAAATAGTCGCCGAACGAGAAGTTGCCGAGCATCTCGAAAAAGGTGAGGTGGCGCGCGGTGTAGCCGACATTGTCGAGGTCGTTGTGCTTGCCGCCGGCGCGCACGCACTTCTGCGAGGTCGACGCGCGCGGGGCGAACGGCTTTTCGACGCCGGTGAAGATGTTCTTGAACTGCACCATGCCCGCATTGGTGAACAGCAAGGTGTTATCGCCCTGCGGCACCAGCGAGGACGACGGCTTGATGGCGTGGCCTGCCTTCTCGAAATAATCGAGGAAGCCGGCGCGGATGGCGTTCACGCTCGACAGCGATCCGGACTTGGAAGGCGAGCTATTGGACGTCATCAGCAGGCTCCTGAGGTCATGAATACCGCTCCGCCCCAGACAAGGCGGTCGCAGCTCCACGACCGATTACTTAAGGTCCCGCCGCCAGCCATCCCAGCCCGGCTCGGGAACCAACGGGCGGTATAAGGCCCGCCCCCGCCACAGGCAACGCCGCGAGACGCCCCGGACCGGCAAACGCCATGCAGTAGGCCGGAAAACCGGCCGCCAAATGCAGAAGACGCCGGTCAACCAGACCGGCGCCTCCCTGCACTGCCATGTGCTTACCCTGAGCCGGCTGCGAACCCGGTTTCAGAACGTCGTCCCGGCTTGAGCTCAACCGCCCTTCTTGGCCTTGGGGGCCGGAGCTTCGCCGCCGTCATCTTCGCCATCGCTGTTGTCGTCGCCGGGCTCAAGCGCTAGCAGGTTTTCACCGATAATGCCGGCGTTCTTGCGAATCGCGTCTTCGATCTCGGCGGCGGTCTGCGGATTATCCTTGAGGAACTTCCGCGCGTTTTCCCGGCCCTGGCCAATGCGCTGCGAGCCATAGGAGAACCAGGAGCCCGATTTCTCGATGATGTTCGCCTTCACGCCCAGGTCGATCAACTCGCCCGTCTTGGAGATGCCTTCCCCGTAGATGATGTCGAACTCGACCTGCCGGAACGGCGGGGCGACCTTGTTCTTGACCACTTTCACGCGGGTCTGGTTGCCGATGACTTCGTCGCGTTCCTTGATCTGCCCGATACGGCGGATGTCGAGGCGAACAGACGCGTAGAACTTCAGGGCGTTGCCGCCCGTGGTGGTTTCCGGCGAGCCGTACATCACGCCGATCTTCATGCGGATCTGGTTGATGAAGATCACCATCGTCTTCGATTTCGAGACCGAAGCGGTGATCTTGCGCAGCGCCTGGCTCATCAGGCGAGCCTGAAGGCCCGGCAGACTGTCGCCCATCTCGCCTTCGAGTTCGGCGCGCGGCGTCAGGGCCGCAACCGAGTCGATAACCAGCACATCAATCGCGCCCGAACGCACCAGCGTATCGGCGATTTCCAGCGCCTGTTCGCCCGTATCCGGCTGCGACACCAGCAGGTCATCGAGATCGACGCCCAGCTTGCCCGCATAGATCGGGTCGAGGGCGTGTTCGGCGTCGATGAACGCGCCGACGCCGCCATTCTTCTGGGCTTCCGCGAGCACGTGCAGCGCCAGCGTGGTCTTGCCCGAGCTTTCCGGACCATAGACCTCGATAATGCGGCCACGCGGGAGGCCGCCGATGCCGAGCGCCACATCAAGGCTGAGGGAGCCGGTCGACAGCGCCTCGATGTCCATCGCCTGGTTCTTGCCCAGACGCATGATCGAGCCCTTGCCGAAGTTGCGCTCGATCTGACCGAGCGCCGTTTCCAGCGCCTTCTGCTTGTCCATACCCTTGTCTTCCACCAGCTTCAGAGCGGCGCCCGCCATGTTCATCTCCACATCTGCCATGCTGGCTGAAGGGCGGCAAATGCCGCCGATTCCCAGCCCGTCTGGGAGATTATGTACTACAAATGTTCTCGTGAACAAAGCATGAAAACATAGGCGCGCTGAACTATTTCAGCGGCCCAACCTGTGGGGGTTTGCAGGCGTTTCCGACTACCAGCCCTAGGATACGGCGCTCCGGACAAATGACCGGGCTATTTCCGGATGTTCTCTTTCACCCGCCCGCCGGCCAGCATTCCCGCCATCGAATAATTTCCTTCATGGCAGGCGTATTCGAGAATCACGTTGGGCGTCGCCGACAGAACCATCTCGGCCCGCCAGGTCCGGCTGAACACCTCCGGATCCTCGACCGTGTAGGCGTAGAGAATCTCATTGGCCGATATGCGCGTGAAACGCTCGATCACTCTGGCATTCTCGGAGACAAGCAGCGGGGACGCAGGCTTGAATGCATCACCCGGCATGAAGTTGGCGGTTTCCACCACCAGCGTGTCGCCCTCCCACCGACCCACGGAATCGCCCATCCAGCGCCGCATCTCCAGCGGCAGGCGCGGCGCGCCGTTCAGGCGAACGATGCGCACCTCCCGGTTCTGCTCCATCGAAATCAGAAGATGGTCGGGCGTCTGCACGATCTGGTAGTTCGCATTATAGCGCGGCACGAACAGCGGCGCCCCTGTCGCGCCCGAGCCGCCCGTCAGGCAACGCTCGGTCGACGGCCTGCCCTCGGGCCCATCGAAATCCGTCATCACCGCCGCCTGCAGCTTCTTCAATCGCGCGCGGCCAGCCTCGCTGTACGGCATCTTTCCATCCGTCGGATCGACGATCAGCGACGTGCGGATCTGCCCGTTGATGCGCGTCATGTGAGCGCTGAATTCCCACCATTCCGAGCCACGTGCGCCGACACCGTCGCTGGTATCCGACGAGAACGCCTGCGCGCTCGACACGGAGAACGCAGCAGCACGCTCATCCGTTGTGGTCGGACCATCGAAGACGGCCGGCCGCTCCAGCGGCGTCGCCGTCAGACTGCTCCACACGCCCTGAAGATCGGGGGCGCCGGAGGACGTTCGCGGCGCTCGGAAGCTCTCCTGCGCCCAGGCAGGCGCACAGACCAGACAGCAGGCGGCGAGCAATGATCCAGCGATCCGCATGCCCTAACGGCTAGCACGGCCCGTCCACCCGGCAAGAGCGCGCGTCGATTTCAGGATTGATTGTCCGCAACGACTGCGCTCTTGATCAATCATGACCCTGCCTCCTGACCGAATTCCCGTCATCGCCGGCATTGGCGAGATCACCGACCGCTCGAAGGATTTCACGGCGGCGATGGAGCCGCTGCGCCTGATGACGGAAGCCGCACAGCGGGCAAACGCCGAGGCGCGTGGCCTTCTGAGCGATGTGGATTCGCTGGACATAGTGGGTCTTGTCAGCTGGCGCTATGAGAACCCGACAGGCCAGCTCTGCGCCATGCTGGGTATCGCGCCACGGCGGGCCGTCTATGGCGACGTCGGCGGTGAAAGCCCGGTGCGCTTTCTTCACGAAAGCGCCCAGCGCATTGCCCGCGGCGAAAGCTCGACCGCGATCGTTCTCGGCGCTGAAGCGCAATACGCGGTCAACAACGCCAAGCGCGCCAATGCCGAGCTTCCGTGGACGCCTTATGCGGTCAATGCGCCCCGGTTCAAACGCGCAGCTGATTACGTCCACCCGCTCGCGATACGGCAAGGCGTCGCCTGGCCGGTGAATGTCTATCCGTTCTACGAGGTCGCGGCCGCGCACGCCTGGAGGCAGACGCCGGCACAGGCGCAGGAAGAGACCGGCCGCATCTGGTCTGTCTATTCGCAGGTCGCGGCAGGCAACGCCTACGCGTGGCAACAGAAAGCGCTGACGCCGGAAGAGATCACCACGCCGACGGCGGACAATCGCTATATCTCCTGGCCCTATACCAAGCGCATGGTCGCCAATCCGAATGTGAACCAAGGCGCCGCCGTCATCATCACCTCGCTTGCCAAGGCGCGGGCGGCCGGCATCCCGGACGAACAGCTGGTTTTCTTCGGCCTCGGTGCATTCGCCAACGAACGGCGCGACTGGCTTGCGCGCGACCATTATCGTCACAGCATGGCGCAGCACGTCCTGCTGGAGACGATGCAGGCACAGTTGCGCGGCGACAACTTCGACGCTCTCGAACTCTATTCCTGCTTTCCCATCGTGCCCAAGCTGGCGCAGCGCACGCTGAACCTGCCGCCAACCACGAAACCGACCGTCACCGGCGGTTTGAGCTTCTTCGGCGCGCCGCTCAACAATCACATGACCCACGCCGCCTGCGCCATGGTGCGCCGGATGCGGGAAGGCGCGTCCAACGGGCTCCTTTATGGCCAGGGCGAATTCGTCACCAAGCATTATGGCCTCGCCCTCAGCCGCGAGCCGGCAATCTCGGGCGACGTGCATGACATCACGCTGGACGCTGGCGTTCAGCAGCGCGCCGATCTTCTGATGGGAGACGTTCGTCCAGTGGACGAGACCCCGGAGGGCGAGGCTGAACTGGAGACCTTCACGGTCGTCCACGACCATGCCGGCGCGCCAACCCACGCCGTCATCCTCGCCCGCATGCCCGGCGGCGCCCGCACCGTGGCGCGCACCGCCAGCATGGACGAGATCGCCCACCTGACAAGCTCAAGCCATTACCCCGTGGGCGCCATAGGCAGTATCCACACCGGCGCCGACAACCTGCCGGAGTGGCGCAGTCACGCATGATCTATCGCGCGTGATCGGACTCCCCTCGCCTCACGCCTGCCTTGTGTTATGTGTGGCGTGAACTCAGGGAGAACTCCATGCGCATCGCACGCTTCATCGCGGCCTCGACACTCGTGCTGGCCCTTGCCGCCTGCAGTGAACCTGCCCCCGCCGCGCCTGCGGTTGATCCGGCTGCGTCCGCGGCCACGACCGAAGCCGCGGTTGCCGAAGCGCTTGCCAAGCGCGACGCCGATGCTGTCGCCCTGCACGCTGATGCCGGCCCGGCCGTCTATTTCGTCAACCTGCGCGACGGCATGACAGTGCCGCAATCCTTCCGCGTCGTCTTCGGCGCCTATGGCATCGGCATTGCGCCTGCCCTGGTGGACAAGCCGAACACCGGCCACCACCACCTTCTCATCGACACGGAACTGAGCGCGGAAGAAATGCAGTTCGCCATTCCAAACGACGCCCAGCACATGCATTTCGGAGGCGGCCAGACGGAAGTCGTGCTGCAGCTTGGGCCCGGCCAGCACACACTCCAGCTCGCCTTCGGCGACATGAATCACGAGCTGCATAAGCCCGCGCACATCATGTCGAAAAAGATCACCGTGACGGTGCAGTAGCCTACTTCGCTCCCTGCCCACGCAGCAGGTTGGTGATCGCGTCCGCGAGCGTTGCGCCCGCATACGGCTTGCGGACGACGGGCACTGACCGCATCGATTCAGGCACCATCACCGTGTCGCCATATCCCGTGGCGAACATGAACGGCACGCCGAGATTGCGCAGCAATTCCGCAACCGGCGCCGATGTGTGGTCGCCCAGGTTCACGTCCAGCACGGCAAGGTCAGGCCTGACTTGGCCGATGTACTTCACCGCATGTTCGGAGGTGGGCGCGATCATGACCTGCGCGGCGCCGAGCTCCTTGAGGCAGCTCTCGGCATCCAGCGCGATCAGCACCTGATCTTCCACCAGCAGCACACGCAGGCCCGACAGGCTGGCGCGGTGCACTTCACTCTCCGGCGCCGCGCTCGCCGCAACGCCTTCGAGCAGATCCCCTGCCATCACATACCGGGCGGGGATGAGGAATCGCGCTGTTGCGCCTTCCGGCGGAAAGCTGATCTGCGCCTCGCCACCCAGATCGAACGGCACTACGCGATTGATCAGCGTCGAGCCAAATCCGCTGCGTGTCGGTGCGACAACCTCCGGCCCGCCCCGTTCTTCCCAGACCAGTTCGCAATCGCCATTGGGCGCCACCGCCCACGTTACGCGCACGGAGCCGCTGTTGGTGGACAGCGAGCCGTATTTCGCCGCGTTGGTCGCGAGTTCGTGCGCCACAAGGGCCATCGATGAATACGCGCGCGCATTGAGCCGCAGGGGCGGGCCCTGCAGGCTTGTCCGTTCGCCGCCCGTGGCGCCGCCATACGCCGCCATTTCCGATTCCAGCAGCCTGCGCAGGTCGCCGCCGCCGCCTTCGCGCGTGATCTGGTCATGCGCGAACGCCAGCGCCTGGATCCTGCCCGCCACGGCTTCGGCATAGCCCTTCACATCGCGCGCGCCGGCTTTCGACTGTTCGACAATCGATTTCGTCAGCGCGAGGATATTCTTGACGCGGTGGTTCAGCTCTTCATTCACCAGCTTCCGGCGAACCTCGGTCCGCTTCTTCTCTTCAGCTGTCGCTTCCGTGTGCCTCAGCACAACGTCGCGCAGATAGTTCTGCACCGCGTCTGCAATCGCGCTGTCGCTCTCGGTCCATGGCGTCGACTGGCCGCGCACTTCCTCACGCCACAGATCGAAGCTCTTGCGCGGTGTCAGGCGATCGCCAAGCGGACCAACCTGCTTCACCGGCTCCCCACCCCAGTCGACGAACCGGCTTTCTTCCGATCGGAAGAACAACAGGTAATCGCGTGGGGAGTGCGAAATCGGAATCGCCAGCATGCCCGCGACCGCTTCAACGTGGTCAGTAGCTTCAGGGATGAACTTGCTGAGCTGGTTGGTCGCCCAGACTTCGCCTTGCGCCGCCGTATCCAGCAACTGCGCCAGCGGCTTGATCATCGTTTCCGGCGGCACGGCGCCGGTCGTGATCCACGCCCGGTTGATCCACAATGCGGCGCCATCGCAGGGGATCAGATGCGCAATGTCAGCAATGCGCGGGCTTAGCGATTCATGCAGCTCTTCTTCCGGCGGCAGTTCGGCCACGATGCGATCCAGCCGCGCCCGCGCCTTGCTGGCGATATCGAACCGCTCGCGCCGTTCCAGCGTCTCCACCTGCAGCGAGAAATACTGACCGAACAGCTCGGCGCCAACGCGCTGGGGCAACGGCACGGCTTTCGGCGAATAGTGGTGACAGGCAATCAGCCCCCACAACTCGCCTTCCACCATGATGGAAATCGACATGGACGCATCGACGCCCATGTTCTGCAGGTACTCACAATGCACCGGCGAGACGGAGCGAAGCTGCGAGTAGCTCATGTCCAGCGCCGCTTCGGTCTTGCTCAGCGCCGGCAACACCGGCTGCGGCGTATATCGCACGTCCGAGATCATGCGGATCCAGTTGCGCTTGTAGAGTTCGCGCGCCTGCACCGGAATATCGGACGCCGGAAAATGCTGGTTCAGGAAGCTCCCGAGGTCGGCGCGCTTCTGCTCCGCGATCACACGCCCTGCTCCGTTATGCAGCAGCTTGTAGATCATCACGCGGTCATAGCCGATCATCAGCTGGATCATCCGCGCGGCAGACGCAGCCAGCTTCGGTACGCTCTTCTCGTCAGCCAGCCGGCGCACCAGCGCACGCGTCAGCTCCAGCGGTCCATACCCGTCGGCGTCGTCAGCCGCTGGCTGGAATTCCAGGTAGGTCCGACCGAGATAGGCATGCACCGCCACGTCGAACCGCTTCGTGCTTCCTTCAACGGCCAGCGCGAACACCAGTCCGGGCGCTGTCGGCCCAACCGACTTCGCCGCTGCGTTCCTCACCGAATGCGCGGCGTCAGCGCCAATGATCGTTTCCAGCGCCCGCCCAACCACCTCGCCGCGATCATAGCCGAGCATCTCCGCCGCGTTGGCGGAAGCGTGCGTCACCGTCTGCTGGGCGGCGTCATAAACCAGCATCGCGCCATGCGGCTGGATCGAGCCAGGAATGTGGATCGGTTCGCGGTCGCAGTTCGTCAGGTCGGCTTCACCGAACTGCGGGACTGCCGTGACAAGCTTTTCGATCATCCGCGATCCGCCATCCGGCTGTAAGCGTCGGCAAACGCATTGAACGTCGCGTTGGCTGCATCATGAGACGGCGCGTCCAGCGCCGCCGCCATCATCGCCACGAAACTGCGCCAGGCATCGCGATCGCCCGCCTGCCGGAACAGATGCCGCGCGCCGAATTCCGCCGACAGGCCCATTTCAGCCGCCGCCTTCACCAGCACCCTCGCGCCCAGCGACGACCCCTCCAGCACGTAAAGCACGCCCACCATCTCCGCCGCCGACAGCGGCTTTGAAATATCTTCCACGGGCGGCGGCGCTCCACCGAGATCGGCAATATCCATAGCTACCAGGCCTGCAATCTTCCGCCCCGGCCAGTCAGCCCAGACCCCCGCCGCACCCGAACGATCCAGCAGGCGCTCATACGCCGCGCGCATCGTGAAAGTGGCGTCGAGATAGCGGCGATAGCCCTCGCGCGCGGCGAACATGCCGGCGCCCTGCACAATACCCTCAACCCGAGCATGGGATTTGTCGGTGGCGCGCTTCAGTGCAAAGCGTCGATCCTCGACGGCTGTGCCCCCAGCAACTTCCGGCAGATACATGGAAAGCACGCCCTGTCCGTTACAAATTCCGCGTCCGCCAATCGGACTTGGTCCCGGACCCGCCTTGAATCTATCCCCAAAAAGGGAGTTTGGATCAGACAGGCCGCCCCCGCGCCGTCATAAGATAATTCGCTAACCGATACTGTCGAATCTGTGAGGCAGACGGCCATTCCCGGCCGGGCCGGGCCTCTTGAGCAGCAGCCCGGAAGGGCCACATTCCACATCATGAATCACATCAAGACTTTCATGCTACTGTCTGCCATGACAGCCCTGTTCGTGGGCGTCGGCTACCTGATCGGCGGCCCCACCGGCATGGCAATCGCCCTCGCCTTCGCCCTGGTCGGCAACCTCATCAGCTACTCGAACGCCGACAAGATCGTCCTGTCGATGTACAGGGCGCAGGAAGTCACGGCCAACCATCCCGACGCCCGCGTGCGCACCTACGCCAGCGACGTCCGCGAGATGGCCCAGCGCGCCGGCCTGCCCATGCCGAAAATCACCATCATCGAAAGCGACCAGCCGAACGCTTTCGCCACCGGTCGGGACCCGGACCACGCCGCCGTCGCCGCCACCACCGGCCTGCTTACCATGCTCGACCGCCGCGAGATCCGCGCCGTCATGGGCCATGAACTCGCGCACGTGAAAAACCGCGACACGCTGACGATGACCGTCACCGCCACTATCGCCGGCGCCATCTCCGCGCTCGCCAACTTCGCCTTCTTCTTCGGCGCAGGTAACGACCGCGAGCGCCCCGGCGGCTTCATCGGCGTCATCGCCATCATGATCCTCGCCCCCATGGCCGCCGCTCTCGTGCAGATGGCGATCAGCCGTGGCCGCGAATACGAAGCCGACGCCGGCGGCGCCGAAATCTCCGGCGACCCACAGGCGCTCGCTTCAGCGCTGCAGAAGATCGACGCCTACGCCCGCGGCGGCCGCGTCAACATCAACGCCGAGCGCAATCCAGCCACCGCGCACATGTTCATCATCAACCCGCTGAACGGCCACGGCGCCGACAACCTGTTCTCGACTCACCCGTCGACCAGCAACCGCGTCGCCGCCCTGCTCGGTCGCTTCGGCGGCAAGGCCGCCCCGGCGCCTCAGCCCGAGATGATCGTCTCGACGCGCAAGCGCTCGGCCGGTCCGTGGGAACAACCCTCGGCGCAACCACGCAAGCCTGGGCCGTGGGGCTGAAGGCTCGCGCTTTTCTGCACCTCGTTGACTGAAACCAGTGGACTTGGGTTGCAACTCGGCCCCCATGGTCGCCGAACATAGATCGGGGCCCTCGATGAAACGTGCTTTCACCGCACTCTGCCTGCTCGCCTGCGCCTGCACGTCTGATCAAGGCGGCACACCTGAAGCCACGGTCACCGCGCTTTATCAGCCGCTTGTCATCAGCAAGGGCGAGGACTCGACGCCCATCACATCCATCCCGATGACGCCCGAACTCGACGCCCTCATCAAGCAAGCGACAACCGCGGCCGGCGACGACTTCCCGGTCATCGACTTCGACCCCGCCGGGCTCTGCCAGGATTGCACGGACTTCAAGGAGCTGAAGGTCGCACCCGCGCCTGCAGACGCCGGCCTTGGCGAACCGGCCGCTGGTCACAAGTTTGTCCAGGCGACGTTCAAGATCCAGCCCGGCGAAACGCGCACCGTCTATTGGGACATGGTCCAATCGACGGAAGGCTGGATCGTCGACAACATTCTGGCGGAGGGCTTCAACCTTCGCACCGTTGTGCAGGAAGGCATTGCCGAAGCCGCGCGCCTGTCCACGACGCCCGTGCCGCAATAGCGCTGGCTCGCGCTCAGCTGTTCTCCAGCTGCGCCAGGCGTTCGGCCTGATCCTCGGCGATCAGCGCATCCAGCATCTCGTCGATATCGCCCTCGACGAACTTGTCGAGGCTGTAGAGCGTCAGGTTGATGCGATGGTCCGTAATCCGGCCCTGCGGAAAATTGTAGGTGCGGATACGCTCGGACCGATCGCCTGATCCCACCTGCAGCTTGCGTGCAGCTGACCGCGCCGTGTCCTTCATTTCGCGCTCGCGTTCGTAGAGGCGGATCTTCAGCTGCTCCATCGCCTTGCGGCGGTTCTCGTGCTGCGACTTCTCCGACGACGTCACGACGATGTTGGTCGGCAAGTGCGTGATGCGCACGGCCGAGTCCGTCTTATTGACGTGCTGTCCGCCCGCGCCCGACGACCGGTAAGTGTCGATGCGGATATCCTGGTCGCGAACCTCGATGTTCACTTCTTCCGGCACCGGCAGTATCGCCACCGTCGCCGCCGACGTGTGCACGCGCCCCTGCGATTCGGTCGCCGGCACGCGCTGCACGCGATGCACGCCGCTCTCGAATTTCATCCGGCCGAACACGCCCGCGCCATTCAGCTGCGCCACGACTTCCTTGTAGCCGCCCATCTCGCCTTCGGTCGCCGACACAAGCTCAACCTGCCAGCCGCGACCCGACGCGTAGCGCTGGTACTGCCGCCACAGGTCGCCCGCGAACAGCGCCGCTTCATCGCCACCCGTACCGGCGCGAACCTCGATGATCGCCGAACCGTCATCGTCACGATCCTTCGGCAGCAGCATCAGCTGCATCTCGCGTTCGATCTCGGGCAGCTTCGCCTTCAGATCACCGCGCTCCTCGATCGCCATGTTGACGAAGTCGCGGTCAGCGCCCGGATCCTCGATCAGCGCCTCGGCCTCGGCGAGCTGGTTGCGCAGCATGAGGACTTCGCGCGCCTTCTCGGCAATGCGCTTGAGTTCAGCGTGATCGCGCGAAAGCTGCACGATCTCCTTGGCGTCCGTCGCCACGCCCATGCGCGCCTCGACCTGCTCGAAGCGGTCGATCATCTGTCGCAAACGGCTTTCAGGCAGGGCGGCCATGGAGGTCCTTCAGGGAAGGCGCCCCATATGGGCCAAGCCCGCCGACACGTCCAGAGCCCCGGCAAGGCCTCGCTTATGCCTAGGTTTTCGAGCCTTATTGTTGAAGCGGCGGGCAGTCCGCATCGCGATCCTGATAGCCGGTGCATCCGAATTTGCGCAGGCTCTCCTCGTCGAGCCAGCCCGTCCGCCCGTCCGGGAGCTTCACCTCGACCCAGAAACCCAGGGTCGGATCGGCGCTCTCCGTCTCCGCATCCCATACGATGTCGTCGTCTGACGGATCGCCATCATCGCACCAGCTGCCAAGGCTTCCCCTGGTCCAGACAGTCGAGCATCCCTCGCCCTCATAGCCCAGCCGATAGACCACATCGCCCGACGCACGCGACGTCCCGCGCGCAGGAATGAGGCGCAGCTCCGTGCCGGCAATGTCAACCCAGTCGCCCGCGGCAATCTGTGTGACCTCTGCCGCACCCATCCGCGACTCCGCGCGCAGGCCAACCGGCTCGTACGCCTTGATCCGACCCGTGAGGTAACATCCTTCGCCCGGACACGCGCCCTTCTGGATGAACACGCCATCGACTGTCGGCGGAGCATCGCCGGATGATTGCGCCACAACCGTCGGAAGCGATGCGGCTGCGGGCGCCGGTTGCTGATCCGTTGGCGCTGCGGGCGAACAAGCGGCCAACAGCACCGTGAAAGACAGCATCGTCGCCTGAAGTTTCACGGATCCCTCCCAGCCATGACGGCCGGACTATGAACGGTCTCCACGCCGTTTCAAGGAGCCGGGCGTCGAAGCACCCTTCGCTTCACGCCGCTGTTTCTTGCCGCGCGCCACCTCGGTCGCCAGCGCATCCAGCTTGCCCGTCCAGAAGCCCCGGAACTGGTCGAGCCAGGCATCCACTTCCTGCATGGGCCCGGCGTCGACTGCATAGACCCGGCGCGTCCCATCCACCCGCACAGAAGCGAAACCGCTATCGCGCAAGACTTTCAGATGCTGCGAGACGCCGGCCTGGCTGATCCCGAACTCCCGCGCGATCACCTCCACCACCTCGCCCGATGCATGCTCGCCCTCCGCCAGCACCTCGAGGATGCGGCGCCTGACAGGATCTGCGAGAACATCGAAAGCGTGCATGCGTCAGATATGATCGAAGGATTCGCCACAATAGAAATGGATTGTGCGCTGGCCGCGCTTCGTCGCCTCGGACGCATCCTCGCCGCCAGCGACATCTGCCGCGATCCAGCCCGCGCCGGTGGCGCGCACAAACCCCTTGCCCTCGTCCGAAACGCCGAAGGCATGCTCATCGAACGTGTCACGCGCCACCCGTGACCGCATGTGCATCCCGAGGCCCAGCAAACCCAGCTCCCACCCCACGCCCGCCGCTCCGGGACCAAACTTTGTCCAGTGGTCGTTGGGCGGACAGAGGTGCTCCAGCGTCAGATGCGTCCCGCCGTCTTTCGTCGGCTTGAGCATCACATTGATCCAGCTCACCGCCGGCCCGAACTCCCATGTCGCGGAAAACGATCTTGGCGCATCGCAGGCGGTAATCGAGCCGTGGGCATTGTTCTTCACCTTGAACCACCCGCCGGGTTTCAGCTCGCCCTCCACCGGCGCAAACCAGCGCGGAAGCCGCTCCGTATTGGTGAGCGCATCCCACAGGTCTTCGATGTCGGTGTCGTACGCGCGTGACGCGATCACCACGCGGATCGCCTGCCCGTCATGCACGCGATCCTCCACCACGCGCGAGACGGCGCCGAGGTGCGATGCAATGTCGATATCAATAGCCATCATCTCTGCCCTGCTGCTTGCAGGACAAATATTGGCCATCACTTATATAAGTCAATACTTAAATAGTCGGACTATTGCGCGCCGACCGTATACACCCCGAACAACCCCAGCACGTTCACGACGGCCAGGATCATCAGCACCAGCGATCCGATGTTGAAAACCACGAAGCGCAACGGCACGAAGTTCGTCGTCACCTGGATGAAGCTGTGGAGGATGCGGATGGCCACATAGGCCCACGCCAGCCCGACACTGAACCCGTCCACGACGCCGGCCAGATGCGAATACACGCACAGCGCATAGAAGATCGTCGGCTGCTCGTGCAGGTGGTTGTAGTTGTCCGCCACCCACACCGCCTTGGGGTTCATCGGCGGCAGGCTGGCATAGGATTCCGACCCCTTGATCATCTTGGGATCAATTCCCGCCTTGCGCATCGCGGGAATACGCCGCGCGTACAGCCACACCAGGATCACCAGCGTCCACACCACCAGCGCCAGCACCGGCGTCATCATGTTCGAAAATGCCTGCGGCATGCCAGCTTCCCTGCTCCGTTAGCCCTTGGCGACAGGCTAAACGCCCCGGCCATAAACGCCAGCGGGATTCTTGCTGGCTCCGCGTGACGAAGATGCTAGCTTTCCCGTCCCGGGGGGTCGCGGGGTCGCGCAGCACAGGTGTCCGCATGAAACGTCTTCTGGCTACAGCCGCCCTCGCCTCCGCCCTCGCGGCCTGCACCACCACGGGCGCTGGCGCGCCCACGCCTGCCGCCACAGCCACAGCGCCGAAGTCGCCTTACGAATCCGAAATCCTCGCGACGGTCGACCGCTTTCTCCTCGCCATCGGCAACCATGATGACGAAGCGCTCGAGGAAGTCCTCATCACCGAAGGCGTCTCATGGATACAGACCCTCACGCCCGGCAACGAACGTCCCGTCCAGCCCTACACCAACGCCAGCATGATGGAGCCCGATCCCGACGCGGACCCGTTCATCGAACGCTACTGGGATCCAACCGTCACCGTGCGCGGCGGCCTCGCGCAGGTCTGGGCGCCCTATGAACTGCGCGACAATGGCGAGCAGGTGCATTGCGGCATCGACGCGTTCGATCTCGTCTTCCTCGACGGAGCCTGGCGCATCGCATCCGTGCTCTCGACGATGGAGCCCGAAGCCTGCGCGACGATGAAGCCGTCCTCTCCCGCCGCCATGCGTCCACGCGACGGCTGGAAGGAAACCCGCAACGAATGACCCGCCCTGCGGCTGGATATCGCAGGGAGGGTTATCAAAACAGCCCAAAAAATTAACCACTAAGATCAATTCTTGCTAGCGGTACATCTGCTCGTTGGGGAGCTCAATGTCTGCGCTGGCTTTGACTGGTTGTCTCGAACACTACCGCGAAAGACTATCCGCCTTCCATGAAGTCGAAGACTTCATGGGCGAGATTGCTGAACTGCTGACCCATGTCGCCGACGCGTTCAGCGGCAATCCGGATGAGATCGACGTATCTCCCGGCGCCCCGTCCAGCATTCAGACCCTGAACATCGATGAGCGCGACTGGCCATCCTTCTCGCGCCTGCAATCCCTGCTTCAGATGTGGCGAGAGCGCCGGCAGAACCTTCTGACCGCATGGGACGCACTCAGCGCTCGCGAGCGCGAAGCCGAAACGCTTCCGCCCTTCGGCTCAACCGACCCGACGCGTCCGCTGGTCTGATCGCTACTTGTCGAGCTGCGAAAGATCGCGCACCGCGCCCGTATCCGCAGACGTCACCAGCGCCGCATACGCTTTCAGCGCCGCCGACACGACACGCTTGCGCGCCTTCGGCGTGTAAGCCGCAGAGCCCCGCGCCTCTTCCGCCTTGCGGCGTTGCGCCAGCACATCGTCAGCCACAGCCAGACGGATCGAACGGTTCGGAATATCGATCTCGATCGGATCGCCCTCTTCCACCAGCGCGATCAACCCGCGCGACGCTGCTTCCGGCGACGCATGCCCGATCGACAGACCCGACGTGCCGCCAGAGAACCGGCCATCCGTCAGCAGCGCGCACACTTTCCCGAGCCCGCGCGATTTCAGATAGGTCGTCGGATACAGCATCTCCTGCATCCCAGGCCCGCCTTTCGGCCCCTCATAGCGAATGACCACGACATCGCCCGCGACGATCTTGTTGTTCAGGATAGCTGCCGACGCTTCGTCCTGGCTCTCGAACACGCGCGCCACGCCGTTGAATTTCCAGATCTCTTCCTCGACGCCGGCTGTCTTCACGATGCAGCCCTTCTCCGCGATGTTCCCGTAGAGAACCGCGAGACCGCCATCCTTCGTGAAAGCATTCTCCTTCGCACGGATCACGCCCTTCACCCGGTCGCGATCCAGCTCCGGCCAGCGCTTCTCCTGGCTGAACGCCTGCGTCGTCCGCACGCCGCCCGGCGCCGCCTTGAAGAAGGTCTCGACCTCTTCATCGTTCGACTGGCGGATATCCCAGTAGGCAATCGCATGGCCCAGCGAGGGGGAATGTACTGTCTTCGCATCCGTATGCAGCAGCCCGCCACGCGCCAGTTCGCCAAGAATGCTCATGATGCCGCCCGCGCGGTGCACATCCTCGATGTGAACCGTCGACAAGGCCGGCGCCACCTTGCAGATGCACGGCGTCGAACGCGAAATCCGGTCGATATCGTCCATTGTGAAATCGACACCGCCCTCCTGCGCCGCAGCAAGAATGTGCAGAACCGTGTTCGTCGATCCGCCCATCGCAACGTCAAGCGCCATGGCGTTCTCGAACGCTTCCTTCGTCGCGATCGCACGCGGCGCGAGCGCCAGCTCGTCCTTCTCGTAATACCGCTTGGTGATATCGACGATCAGCCTGCCCGCGCGCTTGAACAGCTGCTCGCGATCCTTGTGCGTCGCCAGCACCGTGCCATTGCCCGGCAGCGACAGCCCCAGCGCTTCGGTCAGGCAGTTCATCGAATTCGCGGTGAACATGCCCGAGCACGAACCGCATGTCGGGCAAGCCTCGGCTTCGACAGCCTCAACCTGTGCATCCGAAATCCGGTCGTCACCCGCCTGCATCATGGCGTCGATCAGGTCGAGCTTGTGCTCTTTCGTGATGCCGGTTTTCTCGTCCTTCCAGACGACCTTCCCGGCTTCCATCGGGCCGCCGGAAACGAACACCACCGGAATGTTCAGCCGCATCGCGGCGTTCAGCATCCCCGGCGTGATCTTGTCGCAATTGGAGATGCACACCATCGCGTCCGCGCAGTGCGCGTTGACCATGTACTCGATCGAGTCCGCAATCAGGTCGCGGCTCGGCAACGAGTACAGCATGCCGCCATGGCCCATCGCGATGCCGTCATCAACCGCGATCGTGTTGAACTCTTTCGCCACGCCACCCGCAGCCTCGATCTCGCGCGCCACCAGCTGGCCGAGATCCTTGAGATGGACATGGCCGGGAACAAACTGAGTGAACGAGTTTACGACCGCGATGATCGGCTTGGAAAAGTCGCCATCCTTCATGCCGGTCGCACGCCAGAGAGCGCGTGCGCCAGCCATGTTGCGGCCAAAGGTAGTCGTGCGTGAACGGTAAGCGGGCATGCCCTAGCTAAAAAGGCAAAACCGGCCCTTCCGCAAGGAAAAAGAGCCGCGGCGGGGCCATTCCATGCCTTTCCGCCCAATTCCTACCACCTCATAACACCACCCCACCGACGAAGGATGGATCCCGAGGGGCAACGCGGCTCACCCAGCCTGAGACCCTACCGCTCCCCGATCCGCATCCATCTCCGACAACGCCTTCCTCAGCGTGTCGGCTGATGCCAGCAGCCCCGTGCGCTCCTCAGCGGTCAGATCCGGCGTCAGAACGCGCTCGACGCCCGCCGCTCCCAGCACGCACGGCAGGCTCAGGCATACATCGGCAATCCCATACTGCCCTGTCATCAGCGTCGAGACCGGCAGCACCACCTTCTCATCGCGCAGGATCGCTTCACAGATACGAACCGTCGCAGTCGCAACCCCAAACGAGGTGTAGCCCTTGCCCGAGACGATCCGATAACCCGCCTGCCGCACATCTTCGGCAATCTCGCCGCGATCAAATGCCTGCCCGCCAAACTGCTCCAGACCCAGCCCGCCAATCCGCACCGTCGAAAACGCCGCGACCTCGCTGTCGCCATGCTCGCCCAGCACATCGCCGTCCACCGATGCAGGCGCCACGCCCAATCGCTCCGCCAGCAACTGCCGTAACCTGCTCGAATCCAGCAGCGTGCCGGTTCCGATAACGCGCCCCACCGGCAGCCCGGCGTGCCGCAACGCCACCAGCGCCATCAGGTCCACGGGATTGGCCGCAACGACGATCACCCCGTCAAACCCGGCATCCGCCAGCTGTTTCACGCACGACACCACGATGGCAGCACTCTTCGACGCCACTGAAAGCCGTGTCTCCGTCCCATGCGTTGCGGCCCCAGCCGTGATCACGGCAATCCGCGCCGAAGCCGCATCGGCGTAATTTCCCGCCCAGATCCGCGCCGGCCGCGCCAGCGCATTCGCATGCGAAAGATCCGCCGCCTCAGCCTCGGCCAACGCCGCATCGCTGTCGATCAGCACGATCTCGCGAAACAGCGCCCGCAACATCAACGCATACGCCGTCGTGGCGCCGACATTGCCCGCGCCAATGATCGCAACGCGCTCGCGTGGTGGCATGATGATTTTCCAGTGCCGGATGGATTATCAGGCTAACACGCTCGCGTGCGTTTGGTTCGCTGCATTGCGCATGAAAGGGTCTAGGATCGCCGCCATGGATCCGAAACAACCGCTTCCCCAGGCCGTCCGCGATCTCGCACACCGGCTGTGCGCCAGCGCACATGGCGGCCCACACAGCGGCCCACACACCGGCGATGTACGCCTCACCCAGAAAGGCCGGATGCGGCAGGATGCAACCTCCGGCTGGATGCACTTCACCGCCCGCCAGACCATCTCGACCACCAGCTGCGCGTTCGACTGGCGCGCCCGCACCGGCCCCGCCGGCACGATCTCGATCCGGGACGCCCTCGTCGGCGGCGAAGGCGTGCTCGACGTTCGCGCTCTCGGCTTCATCCCGGTTGCGCACATGGGCGGATCGCCCGACGCCACGCGCGGCGAACTCATGCGCTACCTGGCCGAACTGCCCCTCGCCCCCGCAGCCATCCTCGGCAATCCGTCCCTGCGCTGGCGCAGCGACACGGCAGTCCGCCTGATCGTCAGCGCAGGCTCAGGCGACACCGCCGCCGAAGTCACCTTCACTCTCGGCACGGATGGCCGCGTCGCCAGCGTGTTCGCTCCCGATCGCCCGCGCGCCGTGAAAAACACCTTCGTTCCCGCGCCATGGCAGGGCCGCTTCTCCGACTACCGCCAGCATCGCGGCTTCTGGCTCCCCTTCGCCGCCGAAGTCAGCTGGCCCGTCAACGGCGCCGACAGCATCTACTGGCAGGGACAGATGCAAAGCTGGACCGACGACCAGCCCCGCGCCTGAGAGGCCCTAAAGCTCCCACCCCTTCCGGTATTCGCGATCGAGATACACGTTCGCGTCCGGCAGGTTCGTGATCAGCCCCTTGGCGCCGTCGTACTCGATCGGCTTGTCCGCGCGCATCGCCACCATGCCCAGCAGCATCGTCTCGGTCAGCGGGCCCGACTGTTCGAACGGCGCGGAAATCTTCTCCTCGCCCCGGATGGCGCGGATCCAGTTCATCTCGTGCCCCTTGATGCCGTCCTTGATCCTCGGCAGCGACACCGGAATCTTCTTGCCGCGCGCAATCGCCTCCGCGCCGATCAGCGTCGGCTTCAGGCCATAGGTGTCGTGCAGCAGCTGCCCCTTGTCGCCGATATACAGAACGCCGCCCTCTTCCTCGACGATCCGGTCCGCCGGAAGCCTGCGCGGCGCCGGCGGCGCAAGTCCGCCATCATACCAGGTCAGCTTGATCGGCCCGCCCTTCGCCTTGCCGAACTCGTAATAGATGATCGACGCCAGCGGATAGCTCGTCAGGTTGTCAGGCCGCTTGTAGTCCCACGGATCGGTATCGCCGCCCCACAGCGAATGGTGCGTCTCGATACGCGTCGGCAGGCCCGGCTCCAGCGCCCACACCGGGAAGTCCATCAGGTGCGCGCCCATGTCGCCCACCGCGCCCGTGCCGAACGGCGTCCAGCCGCGCCAGTTGAAGTGCGCGTAGTCGGGGTGATAGCCCCAATCCACATTCGCCGGCCCGCGCCACAGATCCCAGTCCAGCGTCGCCGGAACAGGCTTCGCCTCCGGCTTGCTCACGCCCTGCGGCCACACCGGACGGTTGGTCCAGATGTGGACCTCCTTCACCTTCCCGATAGCCCCGCCGCGCAGCAGCTCCACCGCGCGCCGCCCGTCGTCGCTCGAATGTCCCTGGTTGCCCATCTGCGTGACCAGACCCGGCGTCTTCTTCGCGAGATCGGTAAGCAGCCTGCTCTCGCGCACCGTGTAGGTCAGCGGCTTCTGCACGAAAACGTGGTAGCCGCGCTCCATCGCCATCCGCGCCGCCACCGCATGGTGGTGATCCGGCGTCGCGATCAGCACTGCCTCGATATCCTTCCGGCTATCGAACATCTTGCGATAATCGGCGAACTGCTCGGCCTTGTCGTAAGCTCCCTTCAGCTCGACCATTTCCGGCTTGACGCCATCCTTGTTCGACAGCGAGCGCGAGACCCGCCCCATATCCACATCGCACATCGCGACAATGTTCTGACCGGTCAGCTGCGCCATGTTGTCGGCGCCCTTGCCGCCCGCGCCAATCACCGCAACGTTCACGCGCTGTCCCGCGCCCGGCTTTGCGATCTTCTGCGCGAACGACTTGCCGGGCATCATCGCCCACGCCGCCACGCCGCCCGCGCCAGCCAGCACCGCGCGCCGCGACGCGCTGTTCGCCTGACCTCTGGTCTGACCTGTGGCCTGAACCGTCTTCTTCGACTCTTCCATGATCGACTCCCCGTCACTCATGCCAAGCCTGCCCCATCATCATGACAGATGGAATGGGCGCCCCTGCGGCGCCTGCGCGGACAATGCATTTCTGCTGCAACGCAACGCGGACCAGCAAACTCGGGAAATGCGCTCGCAATCCGCCATCGCCGCCGAAAATTTCAGCCCCATGTCGGATTGAGTAAACCCCGCGCGTCTTCTCAATAGACCCCGCAATCAAACCGAGCGCTCGCATGACCCCCACGATCACAGCCTTCGCGGCCTCCCCTGATCGCGGCCGCGGCCTCGCGCGCGACATGCGTGTCCGCTGGGCGCTGGAAGAAGTCGGCCAGCCCTACAATGTCCGCCTCGTCACCTTCGCGCAGATGAAGGAACCCGCGCACATCGCGATCCAGCCCTTCGGCCAGATCCCCACCTACGAAGACGGCGACCTCGCCCTGTTCGAAACCGGCTCCATCATCCTCCGCATCGCCGAACCGCATCCCGGCCTGCTGCCGAAGAACGCCAACGCCCGCGCCCGCGCCATCACCTGGATGTTTGCAGCGGTCAGCACGGTCGAGCCGCCCATCGTGGAATGGTCCGGCGCCATGATCCTCGAACGCGACAAGCCCTGGTTCGACCAGCGCCTGCCCATGCTCCTCAACAACATCCGCAAACGTCTCGGCGAACTCTCGCGCCACCTCGGCGACAGCGAATGGCTCGATGGCGATTTCAGCGTGGGCGACATCATGATGACCCACGTCATCGAGCGCGCCAGAAGCTCGGGCCTGATCGAGGAATTCCCCAACCTCACCGCCTACCTCGCCCGCGCCGAAGCCCGCCCCGCCTTCCAGCGCGCCTTCGCCGCCCAGCGACAAGTCTTCACTGACCAGCAGCCAGCAGGCTAACGCACGCCCGCAAACCAGATCACATGGCGCGGCCCCTTGCCGTTGCTGCGCGCCCGCACCGTCACCTGCTCGGCATCAAAGCCCGCGCTCTTCAGCCTGCGCGTGAACCCGTCATCCGGCGCCGCCGACCACACCGCCAGTATCCCGCCCGGTCGCAACGCAGCCTTCGCCGCCGCAAGGCCCTTCATCGAATACAGCCCGTCATTGTCGGCCCGCACCAGACCGGACGGACCATTGTCGACATCCAGCAGGATCGCATCATAGCGCTTCGACGCTTGTCTGATTGCCGCGCCCACATCTCCCGAAACCAGCTGCACACGCGGATCATCCAGACACCCCGCCGTCAGCCTCTCCATCGGCCCGCGCGCCCACGCAATGATCTCCGGCACGATCTCCGCCACCGTCACCCGCGCATCGGTCCCAAGCACGCCCAGCGCCGCGCGTAGCGTGAACCCCATCCCATACCCGCCGATCAGCAAGTGAGGCACAACGCCCGGCCGCAACCGTCCGCACGTCATCACCGCCAGCGCCTCTTCCGACCCACCCAGCCGGCTGCTCATCAGTTCGTTTGCGCCCACCATGATCACATGGTCCGCATCATGCCGCACCAGCCGCAGCTCCTCCCCGCCGGGCGTCTTCGCGGTAGCGATCAGTTCACGCGGCTTCATGCGGTCCCGTTCCGGCTCTAGATCTGGCCACCCATAACGCGAACATTCCCCCGGCCAAGGGCCCGGAGAGTCGCGCCGAAGCATGCATGGATAGCCGGACTTCCGCCCTGCGTCTCGGTCCGACATCCCAATACGGCGCCCCTTCAAACGCACCCCGGTACAACGACCGGAATGTGAGTTGTTGGCTCAAAGCCCCCGTTCGAGTTGCCTGCCCGAGGATAAATGGGCTCGCTGCCTATGCTGTGCTAGGTAGCACAGGTGGTTTGGTGAAGTGGGGGCAGACCGATGCCGGAGGTCTTGTTTCAGGAATTGGCTGACGACGCGCCGATAATGATCTGGCGCGCAGGACCGGACAAGCTCTGCAATTGGTTCAACCACCTCTGGCTGGAGTTTTCGGGGCGAAGTCTCGAAGAGGAGAGGGGCGTTGGATGGACCAACGGCATCCATCCCGAGGATCGAGCGGACGCCATGGCGCGATACTCGAGCGCATTCGATGCACGGCAGAAGTTCAGCATGACTTACCGCCTCCGCCGATACGATGGCTCCTATCATTGGCTATTGGAGAACGGGGCCCCGTACTACAAGAACGCCCAGTTCGCGGGCTACTTCGGAACTTGTGTGGACATCACAGAACAGCGCGAAGCCCATGACCTTGCAGTCAAGGCGCTCGCTGAGCGGGATGTGCTCCTTCGCGAAGTTTATCACCGCGTGAAGAACAATCTCCAGCAGATCATTGGTTTGATCACGATTGAAAGCTCTACAATCGCCGACCCGGAAGCTCGCCGCGTGCTGGAAGCCTTGGCTGGTAGGGTTCTCGCCATGGGGGCGGTGCATCAGAGGCTGATTGCCTCAGCAAGTTTCGCCGACTTGGCAGTCGGCGACTTTGTCACCGCACTTTGCATAGATATCGCGAGAAGCGCCGGAGCTGATCGGCGCGGCATCGTCCTTGATGTTGATGTCGATGGTAGCAGGATCGACATCGAGCGCGCCGTTATTGTCGGCCTCCTCGTGAATGAACTCGTCACGAATGCATTGAAGCATGCGTTTCCTCAGGAGCGGATGGGAACGATCAGCGTGATCTACCGAGCGACTGGCGCTGCGATCGTCATTGAAGTGGCTGACAATGGGGTTGGCTTTCCGGAGGTGACGGACGACGGAACAACGCAGCGTGGGACTGGAATGCGCCTGATCGAAGGTTTCGCTGAGCAGTTGAATGGCCGTCTCGAGATTGATCGGTCTGCTGGCACTCGGATCCGTGTCTCAATCGACGAATGAACGCTTGGCGCCGCACAAGCCATATGCTTGCTAGTGGCTGCCAGCCGCTGCGGCGCGATGGTTGGCCCAAGTCCTTGTCGTAGCCAGCGGAGCAGCCGAGAATGCAAACGTCCAGGGGCAAGGTGCTAATAGTCGAGGATCAGTTCCTCGCTTCCGAATTCTTGCGCATCTGGGTCGATGCCTATGGCTTCGAAACCTGCGGAGTTGCGAAGACGGCGAAGCGTGCCGTTGAGTTGGCTCTCCTCCACCGACCGGAGACCATCTTGATGGATGTGCGACTCGAAGGAAATGACGACGGCGTTTCGGCGGCGCTCGAAATCGGGCGTCATTACATGCCGCGGATTATCTACTGTACCGGTTCCAGCGAGCCATCCACGACAAAGCGCATTGCGGAAGACCATCCGTTTGAAATTCTGATAAAGCCGATCAACCACGTCGATCTCGGTGAGGCTTTGAAGCGACAATAGAGCTGTGATGCTCGGCGAAAGTCCGATTTCGGCGAGTAACAGACATTCGCGCACGACTGCGATTAGCCCGTCGCACACGTTCGCTACGACGCTTGCGACGGGCATTTGTCGACAATGCTGGACTCGGTCACCAGCGGACGCAGTTACCCCGCCCTACGTCTCCAGTTCGACGTCCCAGTAGAGGTAGTCGAGCCAGGTATCGTGCAGGTGGTTCGGCGGAAATTTCCGTCCCTGCTCCTGCAGCTGGAACGTGGTTGGCCGGTGCGGGCGATGGCTTGGGTGCATGCCGATGTCATGCGCTAGCCGCCCGCCCTTGCGCAGGTTGCACGGCGAACACGCCGCCACGATGTTGTCCCAGCTCGTCCGCCCGCCTTTCGAGCGCGGGATGAGATGGTCGAACGTCAGGTCTTCGTGCGATCCGCAATACGCGCACTTGAACCCATCGCGCAGGAACACGTTGAAGCGCGTGAACGCCGGCTGGCGATCCTGCTTCACGAATTCCCGCAGCGCGATGACGCTCGGAAGCTTCATCGTCAGCGATGGCGAATGCACGAACTGGTCGTATTCCGCCACCACATCGACCCGCTCGAGGAAGACGGATTTCACCACCTCCTGCCAGGGCCATAGCGACAGCGGATAATAGGACAGCGGCCGGAAATCTGCGTTGAGAACAAGCGCCGGAAACGCATTCGGCGACGTCGAAACCAATTGGGTCATGTGTACCCGTCGTCTTTGGACGGTCAGGCGAGCGCCAGTCGCCGGACTCATCCGGTTCCCCGTACCGCGCCACATGGCTCCAGCGGTCGGGGTGAACTTGATTCTATCACATAACATCGTGACAGGGTGGCTACATGTCCAGCCGTTCCGTGCGTCCCATTCCTGAACGGACCGCAATCTGAAGCCGAAAAGTCACGCCCCGCCGCGTTGTGCGTCACGCGCGGCGTTAATGTAGGCCCACAGCATGTGCGCCGCCACCCCCCGATAGGGCCGCCAGCGCTCGCCCGTGCGCAGGAACTTGCTCGGCGGATGCCGCTTCCGCTCGCCGGAGATCATCCGGTAGGCCTCGCTCAGCCCGATATCGGCGTGCGGAAACACATCCCACCGCCCCAGGCAGAACATCAGATACACATCCGCCGTCCAAGGCCCGATGCCCTTCACCGCCGTCAGCTCTTGCCGAGCCTCATCATCGCTCTTGCGCGCCACCCGCCGCAGATTGAGCGTGCCCGTCTCCACCGCCTCGGCGATCGACCGTATGTGCGCAATCTTCGGCCGCGACATCCCGCACGCACGCAGCGCATCAATGTCCGCCGCCAGCACAGCCTTCGGCGTCACCTTGCCCAGCAACACTTCGACCCGCCCCCAGATCGTCCCCGCCGCTTTCGTGGACAGCTGCTGATACGCAATGATCCGCGCCAGCCCCGCATAATCCCCCGCCCGCGTCCGCCACTCCGGCACGCCGACATAATCATGCGCCGCCTTGATGATGTGACACTCCTTCGCCAGCGCCTTCACCGCCCGCGAAAGCTGCTTCGCATCGGTGACATCAAGTTCGATAACAACGGGAGCCTTGGCCATCCGCCTAGCTTCCACTCAAAGCAGAAACCCGCAAGCCACGCTCAATCGCCTGCTGACACTCCCCCGGCATCAGCCCGCCACGCACCACAAACACCAGTGCTCCGGCGGCCGGAAGAACGTCACCAGCCGCCCCGCCACGATCACGCCCAGCCAGCACGACAGCGACACCAGCCCGATCACCCGCGCCCGCACAGGCGGCAGGTCATCCGCCCCCGCCGCATTCACGCCCGCCGCAGCCGTCGCATAGAACATCGCCATGTTCACACCCGCGACCGCCATCAGAACGATCTTCATCTGCATCGCCGGATTGTAGAGATACTGCCCCGGCGCCGTGACCACGAACAGCAAGCCCGTCACCACGCACATCGCGTATCCCGCGATCCCGAACGGCACGAGCCGATGCAGCTCCTTCATCGTCACGCCGCGCGCCACGCCCATCATGCGCAGGTCGAACATCCCCACCGTGCCGATCAGCAGGCACAGCCCGAAGAAGTGGATGATCTCCGCAATGGGCCATCCCCATTTCGAGTTCATCATCCCGAATATGCCGACATCCCGCGCCCATTGTTCGATGGCGATCGGATCGAGAAAAGGATCCATCACGACACCAGCAGGATTGTGTACGTGTGCAGCAGCAGCTTACCCGCCGCCACGCCACACAACCACAGCACCAGCGCCGCAATCGCCAGCCGCCGCCCCCACGCCGGCGCCGCCTCGCCCGGCCCCATCGCCGGAAACAGCCGCAGCGCCATCTCGCGCACCAGCATTGCCGCGCCGATCAGGCACGCGAACTTCACCGCGAACAGGGGATTGGTCAGCGCCTTCGCCGGATACCCGATCAGCAGCGCGAGCCCGGATACAATGGCCATCACCGCGCCAAACCACATCACGGGGAAAAACCCGCGAAACTTCTCGAACGCCGTATTCCGCGCCACGCCCATACCGCGCAACGACACCACGATCCCGCCGCCGATCAGCAGCGCCATCCCGATCGAATGAAAGATCAGCGCGATGAAATAGGCGTACAGGTCTTCCCGCATCCAAACGGAAAATGGCGTCTGCTCGATACTGGCAAAGATCGCGTCCATTCAGGGAAAGTGGCACACGCGCGCCGCCGAGTCATCGGCGGCGCGTGGCCAGTCCTAAAGGCTGGAAGCCCTACTCGTCCGCTTCAGCAACACCCGCGAAGATCTGCTTGCGCACGCCATTCGTGCGGCCCTCGCGCTCGAACGCGCGCGCGCCGCCAAGCAGGTTCACCATGCTGTAATTGCCTTCATGGCACGCATACTCATACGGCCCCTGCGAAGCATTCAGCGGCATCTCGCCCTTCCACGGCTGCGAGTAACGCGAAGGGTCGTCCACCGTGTACTGATAGACGATCTGCCCATCGCTCGCGCGCGTGAACCGCTCCGTCACCTTGCCCGTCTTCGAGATGTAGCTGTTCTGCCGTGGCTCGACGTTCACCGTCTCCACCACCAGCGTGTCGCCTTCATAGCGGCCAACCGAATCCCCGCCCCATTTCGGCAGCGTGCTGGATTTGTGCGTCGCCCCGATCGGAATGATCCGCACGTCGTGGTTCATCTCCGCAACGATCATCACGTACTCGGGCGTCTGAACCAGCTGGTAATTGTTGTTGTACATTGAATTGTACAGCACAGGCCCCGGCCCGCCGGTGAAGCCCCAGATGCAACGCTCTGGCATGCCGCGATCTTCCGGGTTGTCGCTCTTCAGGTCCGAGAATTCTTCTTCCGATGTCGCCGCCCGCGTCGCTCTCGCGGCCGCCTTGTACGGAATCTGCCCGTCAGCGGGTTCAACCACCCACGACGAGCGATACTTGCCATCGATCTTCCCGAGGTCCGCGCCGGGGTCCATCCAGAAACGGTTGTAGGCGCGATCCGGGTTCGCATCCGTCAGCAGCTCGGCCTTGGAGAGAGCGGACTCCTCCTTCGCCACCCGCGTATAGATGTTCCGGTTGAACAGCTTGGCCGCTTCCTCGTCCGTGACGACGAGACCGGTCGCGCCCTGCGGACGCTGAATGGTCGTCAGCGACGCGCTGCTCCAGAAACCCTGCAGGTCCGGCACGCCCCATGCCGTCTTCGGCGGATCATACTTCGCTTCCGCCTGCGCCAGAGCCGCCGGCGCCACGGCGAGCGCGCATGCCAGCGAGACCAGGATCGATGAGAACTTCACGGCGTTCCTCCATGTTGCTTCAGACGCGGCCCCCGCCTCGATCCGGACGCCGAGTGTGTTCAAGGTTCACCTGCGCCGGAAGAGCCACGCGCCACCCCCGCGAACACAATTTGGAGAAACCCGCATGAGCGCTACGGCCGCACGCTTATCGACGCGTGGACAACCCACCGCTACGTCAAGGGAACCCCCACACCTCCCCATCCCCCTCCGTCTCGCTTGCTGCGCAAGCGATCCACCTCCCCCTGCTCCGCATGGGGGGTATAGTGATGTCCGCCGGAAAATATGATCCGGGTTCCGGCAACCTCTGCATGTGTTGGGTTATGCCGTGTGGGATCGATCGGGCGTCGGCCCGCCGTGATTTGTCGATGCCGCATTGCGGACGGTACTAGACTTGTCAGGCGGAGACAGCCTGCACGACAATGCGGACGGTAACTACGCAGGGCGTTTCCAGTACACCGGACAAACTTGGATGTCAGAGGTGGGGCTCTATTACTACAAGGCCCGCGTTTACAGCGCAAAGCTGGGGCGGTTCATGCAGACTGATCCGATTGGGTACAGCGATCAGATGAACCTCTATGCGTATGTCGGAAATGATCCCGTGAATGGAAGAGATCCCGCTGGATTGGACAATTGTGAAATTTCAAATGCCGATGGAACCAGAACACGCATTGCAGACTGCATCGGAGATCGCGACGCATCACCAGAATCTTCAGACGAAGTAGAGGATCGGTCGGAGCGTGACCGCGTAGTAATCACCGCCACGAGGGACATATCGCCTTCACCTTTCCCATTATATACAGGGGACAAGGAAATCCTATTCAAGGTACGTGCAGAAGAGTTTGAATGGGTTGGCGAAAAGTGCCCAAAGGAAGTCTGTACGCAGAGGGATACGGTTGATGCGTGCGGCAGAAAGATAATCGAAAAGCAGGTTGGATCTTTGGCTGGAGTAAACTTCATCATTCACACCCACCCAAACAAAACTGAATCTGTATTTGGGCCTGGGGACAACTCGTCGGCCGCTATAGGAGTACCCAACTACGTATTTTCGAGAGATGGACTTCAGGTAGTCGAAAAAGTCGGCGGAAGGTACCGTGCTCGGGCGCTTTCGGGCGGCTGGGGCGACTATGCAGAACAGGCTAAATCGCGTGTTGAAGGATGGAATACACCCGGAGCTGGCGGATGCTGAACAGAAACGTCGTCGTCGTTCTCACGATGCTTATGCAGGGCTGCGTGCCCATCTCCACTAATTCAAACATACAATTCCACAACATGGATTCCGGTCCCTCTGGTTTGCGGGCAAATGCAATTTACCGGGTACGTGGAAAGGTCTCCCTCTACGCAACTGACTGGGGGGTATATCCGACTAGCCGAAACGGTCTTCCGTGTTTGGCAATTGGCTTGCGCACCCAGGTATTGGAGGAGATCCAGGGACAATTCGTCGGAGAAATCGTCGGAAAGCTACTTACAAAACCACGTGTTTCGACTGCTGCGCCGTCAGCGTCCGAGCTTTCATATGTCGCGGCCGCTGAAAGCGATGGTTACTGGTTCAGCCCCGGTGTTTGCCCCAAGACAGACTACTTTTTAGCAGTCGATAGATTGCCATCTCGATGATGATCCGCCGCGTTATCTGATACTAGTATCTCGATAGTGACACGCCGCGCAGATTGAGATGGGTTCAGCGGGTCAAAATGCATGATCACGCCGCGAGCTCAGACGGGGTGCAGTAGGGATGGCATCTTGTCTTGCCGACTTAGCCTTCGAACTCGTCCGCGGAGCGTGCAGGCTGTGTCCCGTGTATAGATCAGACAGCCCTCACAAGCGGACTATCGACAACTGACCGCGAACGGACAGCCAAGCGACCCGCTTCGACCGCGACAGATCCACATATTACCCGACCGCTGATGATATTTTCCGGCGGACATCACTATACCCCCCCTGCTCCGCATGGGGAGGCAACCCACCGCCGCCTTGCCTCCACCAGTGCGAAGCACTGGGGGAGGTGGATCGCGGCGCAGCCGCGAGACGGAGGGGGCTCACGCCCACCGACTGATGCGAGAATGAGGGATAGAGCGATATCGAGTTCGTAGGACGGCGAAAATTCTTTGCCCATGAATCCAGACGCCTAGCCGCAAAAATTGGGGGACAGCGCCCCCCAGATTCAACCAGCCCCGGAACGAGGGTCATACTCCAGCCCATGACCGAGCTGTTCCTCGTTCTCTTGCGC
>Ga0075163_10001366_pt1 | contig 32719 bp, 25 predicted proteins | sample JI1023141ADNA_FD_71478 | JGI IMG/M metagenome (GOLD analysis project Ga0075163, IMG submission 71478) | Wastewater effluent complex algal communities from Wisconsin, to seasonally profile nutrient transformation and Carbon sequestration -... | ecosystem: Engineered > WWTP > Effluent > Algae...
GGTCTCCCTTGGGTATCGTGAGTAATCCAGACACCTCCTCGGCAGAAATGAGTACTTGTATGGCTGGTCAGCAGCCCAGTTCCTTCCGTCGATCGCTGAAGCGCATGGCCCACCAAGCTGCGGACAGCCGGGTACTGGGAAGGCCCACACGAATTGCCGTCGGCGTTTATCACCTGCCCGAGATCAGCGATGCCGAGAGCGTGGTCCAGGCCAACCAAAAGTTGATCATTGAGCAACAGCGGGTGCTCGCGGAACAACTTAACCAATTGATCGCGGCCCTCTCCGAGGTCAAAGCGACGCAACTTGAGATGCAACGGGACTCGGAAAACGTCGTGAACGCCGTGCCCGAGGGGCTTCGACAGATCGCTCGGCGAGTTGCAGCAATCGAAAGCCAGACCAAATCGTTGTGAACCCGCTGACTGTCTGCGTCGTGATCGATGCGCGCGACTGTGTCGAGTTGCCGAGTGCTGCCCTGCTTGCACTCAAGCAACAGACATTCGGTGAACCGTTCGATGTGCTCGTACTTGCGGCTCCAGGTAAGTCGAACGACTGGCTCGACCGTCTCCCACCAGGCGTGCGGGCCATTCTCAGCCCCAGAAATGACGTGCTTGCGCGACTGGCTGCCCTCAAGGAATGTCGTGCGGACCTCATCTTGTTCATGAGCGCCGACAAGGTCGGCGGGGCAACCTGGATCGAACGGCTCAGCCATGAACTGCGGGACGCCGAGGTTGCGGCCGTAGGTGGGACGACCCCCACTGGGTGTGTCCTGGACCGCGAGGGAGTTATCCGGCCAACCCTGCAACCCGACCTAGACCATCTCTGTTTTCCCGGCTCCAATCTCGTCCCAATCGTTGATGACTGGAACTGCGGATTCCGCGTCACCGCTCTATGGGAGGTCGGAGCAGACCTCTCGCCAGATTTCGGCGATCTCATGTGGAGATTGTCAAACGCAGGCTTCCTGATTCGCCCGAGCGCACGAGTGCAAGCGTTCCCGATACGCACCTCAGGACTACCGATCCCGCAGTTGGACACCGGACTCGCAGATAGGAACGGACTAACCCCACGTCCGCTGAACATCGCGCTCATCTCGAGGGCTTACCCGCCAAACGTCAACGACGGGTTGGCCACACTTACGACGAACCTCGCCCACTCGCTGGTCTCGCGAGGTCACTGGGTTCACGTGGTAACGCAAGCCCCGCGCGAAGACGAAGCCGAAATCGTGTCCGACCCAGAACCCACGACAGCGCAAGTCTCATACGAGTCTGGCGTTTGGGTTCACCAGTTGCCGACTTCTGATGTCGCACGGACCGCATTTGCTCGCGAAGTCGGCATGCCACAAGATCGCTGGAATTGGTCCGCGACCGCGTTGGCAGAAGTGAATCGGATTGATCAGGATCAGTCCGTCGATGTTGTTGAGGCGCCGATCTCGCGAGGCCAGGGAATTGCGGTGCTGCAAGATGGCCGCTTCCCCCTCGTGACTAGCCTCCAGACCAGCCTCCAGCTCTGGATAAATACGTCGGGTCGCGAGTTGAGCAAGAAATGGTGGCGCAACGTCGGCACCCCAATGCTCGCGGTAGAAACGCAATTGCTCCTCAAGTCCAACGCACTCCGGGCGATCAGCCGCGCCATCAAAGTGGAGATCGCGACCGAATACAGCGTCACGCTTGACGATGACCGAACCGTCGTCGCGCCGCTCGGGATGGCTGACATCGAGAAGCCTGCCGCAGCGCCAGTCAGTGCGACGGAGCCCCAAGCTGAGCCTGAGGTTGTCATCCTCTTCGTAGGACGGTTCGAGAACCGCAAAGGCATCGACGTTCTGCTTGATTCAATCCCCGGAATTCTTCAGCGGGCTCCCATGGCCCGGTTCGTGCTCATCGGGACGGACAAGCCAGACGCCAAAAAGGGCAACCAGACCTATCGCGAGGTGTACCAAGCCAAGCCGGAATTTGCGGCCTGCCTCGATCGAGTTGAGTTCCGTGGCGAGGTCAGCGATGACGAGCGCAATGAAGCAATCGCTTCCGCCGACCTTTTCGTCGGGCCCAGCAGATTCGAATCCTTCGGTCTGGTGTTCGTCGAAGCGATGCGTTTCGGTGTTCCAGTCATTGGATGCGACGCGGGCGGAATGCCCGAAGTCATCAACGCAGGCGTCACCGGTCTCGTCGTTCCGCCGGGCGATCGCGAGGCGCTTGCGGACGCAGTTGTGGAACTCGTCACCAACCCCGAACGGCGACGCTTAATGAGTGATGCGGCTCGTCGCGACTTCCTGCTGCGCTTCTCCTTGGACGCCATGGCGATTCAAAGCGAAGAGATATACCAACTGGCCATCCACAACTACGGTTCGTGACCGCGCGACTGGGATCACAACTCGCTGGCCCAGAAACTAACGCCCGTTCACCCCTGCCGTATTCTCCGACGAGGGAAATGCCCGCCTAATAAGGAGTTCCGGTGGACGAGCACCAAATGATGTTGCTCCGAGCAGTGCTCGGTTCAATCATTGCGATTGCCTGTTTGGCCTTTGCTGCCCGACGCGTACTGGTGCTGTACGGCATCATCAAGAAATCGGGGCAACCAACGCCGAACCGTCCGCAGTCTCCCGAGGCCGCGACCATCTTCGAAACGCAGTCCGTCGAGGTGCTGGGCCAGAAGAAGCTGCTCGCCTGGACCATTCCCGGCATCGCCCACGTCTTCGCTTTCTGGGGCTTCATCGTCCTCGGTATCACCGTGGTTGAGGCCTTCGGCGAGCTCTACATCGAGAATTTCTTCTTCCCGATCATCGGCCAGTGGTGGATCGTGCTCTTCGCCGAAGACCTGTTCGCCTGCCTGGTGCTCGTCGGAATCGTGATCTTCGCGCTGATCCGCCTTCGCAACAACCCCGCCAAGGAAGGCCGCTACTCCCGGTTCTTCGGATCGCACACCGGTGCCGCGTGGCTCGTGCTGTTCATGATCTTCATGGTCGTCTTCACGCTGCTGATGTACCGCGGTGCGAAGGTCAACAACTTCGGCGACATGAACGGCGCCTTCGCCTCGCATTGGGTTGCGAACATCCTCAACCCACTCGGCGCGACTGCGAACGAATGGATCGAAACCATCTTCGTGCTGGCGCACGTCAGCGTCATCCTGGTCTTCCTGTTGATCGTGCTGCACAGCAAGCACCTGCACATCTTCGTGGCACCGATCAACGTCATGTACTCCCGTCGTCCGAACGCACTCGGCCCGCTGCTGCCGATCTACGTCGACGGCAAGCCAATCGACTTTGAGGATCCGCCCGACGACGCCGCGTTTGGTGTCGGTCGCATCGACGACTTCAAGTGGAAAGACCTGCTCGACATGGCGACGTGTACCGAGTGCGGGCGTTGCCAGTCGCAGTGCCCCGCATGGAACACCGGCAAGCCCCTGAGCCCGAAGCTCATGATCATGGACCTGCGCGACCACCTCTTCTCGGCCGCTCCCTACTTGCTGGCCACCGCCACCAAGGGCAACCGCGACGAGATGGGCGAGCGCAACGAACTGGTGCTCACCTCAGTCGGGGCAACCGTTGCTGCTGAAATCGAGCGGCCACTGGTGGGTTCACGCGAGGGCGACGAACACCGTGCGACCGATGGCTACGACGCATCGGGTCACCGCTCACATGAGGGTCCGGTCATCGACGAGGATGCGCTGTGGTCATGCACGACCTGTGGCGCCTGCGTTCAGCAATGCCCGGTCGACATCGAACACATCGACCACTTCGTCGACATGCGTCGCAACATGGTCATGATCGAATCGGACTTCCCAGCAGAACTCAACGGTCTCTTCAAGAACGTTGAGCAGAAGGGCAACCCGTGGGGCATGAACGCGTCGATGCGTAATGCCTGGATCGAAGAGGTTGACTTCGATGTTCGCGTATTCGGTATGGACGGCGAAGACGTCATCCCGGACGATGTCGAGTACTTGTTCTGGGTCGGCTGTGCTGGGGCCTATGAAGACCGCGCGAAGCGGACCACCAAGGCCGTCGCCGAGTTGATGAACGTCGCGGGCGTGGAGTTCATGGTCCTCGGTGAGGGCGAAACCTGCACCGGTGACCCTGCTCGTCGCGCAGGTAACGAGTTCCTCTTCCAGATGCAGGCAATGCAAAACGTTGAGGTGCTCAACGAGATCAAGGCGAAGAAGATCGTCGTCACCTGCCCGCACTGCCTCAACACCATCGGCCGCGAATACCCGCAGCTCGATGGCCACTACGAGGTCGTCCACCACACGCAACTACTTGCGCAACTCCTGCGCGACAAGAAGCTGACGCCGGTCAAGCCCGTGGACGAGAAGGTTACGTACCACGATCCCTGCTACCTCGGACGTCACAACAAGATCTACGTGCCGCCGCGTGAGCTCGTCGCGTCCATCCCGGGCGTCAACCTCGTCGAGATGGAACGCAGCGTCGAGAAGTCGTTCTGCTGTGGCGCCGGTGGCGCACGCATGTGGATGGAAGAGACGATCGGCGAGCGCGTCAACGTGAACCGTTCAGACGAAGCGATCGGCACTGGCGCCACCAAGATCGCAGTCGGTTGCCCGTTCTGTAACGTCATGCTCAACGACGGCACCACACAACGTAAGCAGGAAGGTGCTGCCAGCGAAGACATCGAGGTCCTCGACGTCGCCGCGCTGCTGCTCGACTCCGTCAAGGAGTAGGGCTGCAGCCGTGGGCAGCGACAGCGCGGGTTCTTGGCATGACCGTTTCCAGCAGACGTTCAGCAACCCGGATAGTGCGCGCCAACGCAAACGGGTGACCAGAGACTCTTGGCAACAGCTCAAATTCGAACGTAGAAAGCGCGCCGAAATCGAGTCCTCCACCTGGTGGAGGGCTAGGAAGAAGGCGCGCCGCATCGCTGTCAAGGTGAAGCCGCGCAATGCGAATGACGGCGGCGCTGCTGGCGCCCCAAACGGCGATAGCCAGAAGATCGCGATGCGCGAAGAAGCGATCATTCGTCGCACCAAATCGGTCCTCACAAGGTTTGGTTACGAATCTTCAACCCTGGTCGACCTTGATACGGTGCTCTCGCAATTGCGGACGGCACTCGAGCAGACTTCGGATCGCCGCGAGCTCTATTGGTTCACATTCGTGGCCATCGTTGGTCGCAATCCGTTGGAGAACGACCTGCGTCTTCTCGATTCAGACTTCGAGGTCTACGGCGCCGAGCACGCAATCGCGAGTTTGTTGGACGCAAACGCGCGGACACCCGATTCATGGAGCCTCGGCGCCGATATCCGATTTGTCGACGATGTGACCGTCGATGTATCCACCACGGCACAGACCGAAGTCCACTCCGGAATTCAACGGGTCGTGCGGGAAACGGTCTCCCGATGGATGTCGGACCACGAAGTCGTCCTCGTGGTTTGGGATACGAAGGCGAGAACCTTCCGCGCAGCTAAGCTCAACGAGCAAGAGCGGATCACCAACTATGCGCCAGGTACTGATTCAGGGAAACTCACTGCACCTGACACGGCGACTGCGGAAATCGTAGTTCCAATTCACACGGTAATGATCGTGCCCGAGCTCTGTGCGAACCTCAATCGTTCATTGTGCCTTGATGCGCTCGCAGGGTGGACAGAAACAAGACTGTCAGCAGTCTTCTACGACTTCATCGGACAGACAATGCCGGAAGCCGTCGACGAGCGCCGCAGAGTCATGCTTTCGAACTATGTCCCGGTACTTCGAGCGGCCGACAGGATTTCGGCCATCTCCGAAACTGCTCGCAATGAGGTTGAAGGTTTCGGTCAGGGCACCGCGAGCTTGGGCCTCCCCGTCCCATCGGTGAGAGCACACCTCCTGCCCGCCGTTCCTCCAGCTAGCACTGACAACGCTGTGCCGAAATTGGTCGCAGACCTCGTGGCTCTCGGATCTGGGCCCCTCATCGTTTCAGTGTCGCGAATAGAACCCCGAAAGAACCAGATCACGATTCTGCGAGCGGCAGCCGCATTGTGGGCTGAAGGTCTTGAGTTCAAGCTCTTGTTCATCGGGTGGAACGAAGTGAACGCGAAGGAATTCAATACCGAGCTCGAGCGACTGCAGCAGGAAGGTCGTCCTGTCAGTGTGGTCTCCCGCGCAGACGAAGACACCGTGTGGGGCGCGTATCGGACGGCTCTGTTCTCCGTCTTCATTTCTCTCGCCGAGGGATACGGTCTGCCCGCAGCCGAGTCACTCTCGGTGGGTACACCGGTTGTGCTGTCCAACTTCGGGTCCATGGCGGAGATTGGTGCCCAGGGCGGGGCAGCAATGGTGGATCCGCGGAACGTGCGCGAGGTCATCGGTGCAATGCGGCAACTTTTAACCGACGACGCCTACGTCGCAGAACTCAAAACCCGGGCAGCGGCACGGGAATTCGGAAGTTGGGACGAGTACGCGGCCGTGACCTGGGCGTGGCTAGTGAATGCAGCTGAGTAGCGTCTCGGCACAGGCCTACGTCGTAGCAATATCCAGCGGCATGGAGCTTGAGCCCTGTGCTCATACAAACCCCTGCGTCGGACGATCGCGTGCGACACGCATGCTCCCGACGTGCGCGCTAGGCCGGTGTAACATTTCATTCTCTGTTGGCTAGGCGATTTGGAGTGGCCGTGTCTACGACTGTGGAGCGACGAAAGAAGAGTGTTCTGCGTCGCGGGCTCGACAAAGTTGTCCGGCCGTATCTCAAGGAGATTCGTCGCGACATCCGCAAAATGTCAGCCAGCCAGCCAGCGTCTGAACCTTCCGTGGCTCCGGAGACCGTTTCCTCACCGTTCGCAGATGAACCGCGACCGGATTGGGCAGCGCATGAAGGCATCTCAATCGAGGATCTTCGAAAGCTCTTTGTTAACGGGCCTGTGTCCATGGACCGAGCTGGCGAGGCTGCCCTCGCTTTGGATGGACTTGTCGACACCGAGCTTGACCCAACGAGCGATGCCTACCGTGACTATGTGATCGCGAGCTGGCAGCGCATCACAGGACGCGGGAACTACGACGCCAAGTCCGACGAGGCATTTGATCTTGATCGTGAGCTAGCCCTGGCAGAGTCCTGGCCCTATTCAACAGAGGATCCGGTCGAAGTCTCCCACTACTTGGGCGCGGTCGCGAAGACGCTTGAGCACCTCGGACACAAGCCCCCAGCTCGAGTGATCGAATTTGGGAGCGGCTGGGGTCATATGGCACTCACCATCGCCGCCACTGGCTACCAAACAACCGCAGTTGATCTCAACTCCGATTCAGTGGCACTACTTCGTCGACGCGCTGCAGCGCTAGCTGTAGATCTCGAAGTGGTTGAAGCATCTTTCCTTGACTACACACCGGTCGAACCTGTGGATGCGATTGTTTTCTATGAAGCCTTCCATCACTGTGATCATCCATTCAAGCTGCTCGATCGGTGCATCGACTCGTTAAGTCCGACTGGCCGACTTGTGTTCGTGGCCGACGCCTTCTACGAGAACTACTACGCACCGTGGGGAGTTCGGCCTGACGGGCACGCTGTGATTGCCATGGCAAATTACGGGTGGCTTGAACTCGGATTCGACTTGGATTTCTTCAGGGAGCAGTTAACTGCAAGAGGCCTGACGACTGAACTATATGTTGACCCTGCTCTGGGAGCTCATGGTTCAATTCTCGTCGCTTCGCGCGGGCCTATCTTGTAGCTCGGCGCGTATGACGAAGACGTCACCCAGATTGACTTCGATGGCGATCCGAGGATCAGTCGTTCCGCGTGTAATCGAGCAATTTGTAGAAGATCACTTCGTCTGAAGCGGATCTATCGGCCTTGGTTCCTGCCTTACGAATCTTGATCGGCCCAATTGCGCCATCAACCGCCGGGAGCTCGACTCGAACAAAGCCAGCGCCCCTCAGGAAGAGGTCTCGAACCCACACAGACTCGCCCCGAACGATCTCCACGTGCCCACTCCAATCGTGCCCCCAGAACATCAGAACCGGCACGTTGCCATCGCAGGGAACTTCCACCGTGGTGAGGTCTTCGATTGAGAGACCGCTCACTCCCGGGAACAAGGACACCACCTGACTTGCGCCGGCGATCTTGACCTCTTCTGACTGCCAAGTGAGTTCTTTTAATGCCCAGTCGATCTTGTTCGCGCGATAGAGCCCTTTGTCGATTCGGGAATGCGAAATTACTCCAGTGGCAAGTTCTGGGTAGTTCGTCGCCCGAAGTTGAATGGCGTCGATCAACGCCGCGTCCAGCGGCACCTCGTCCGCACCAGGTGCCATCGAGGTGTCGTAACCGGTTAAAGCAATCTCCGTTGAGAACCTACTCAGTACATCCCGAAATTCCGGAACACTCATTAGTGCGGTGTGCTCAGGGCCGGTGGCGTATGGCTCGCCTGCGAGTAAGTACGGCAACGCATCACGGTTGGGAGTAGTCAGAACGACATGTGCACCGTCCTTGCAGACCCGTGCGACCTCTTGCATGAAGACGAGCGGATTTCTCACATGTTCGATTACTTCGCCACCAAAGAAGACGTCGACGCTGTCATCCGCCAAAGGGATCACCTCGCCGTCAGACGTCGCATAGACAGTCCGATCGAGTGCCTCTGTGGATGTCTCGGTCACCGCTGTCCGGCAGGCGACTCCAGACACATCGAAGCCGATACATAGTTCGGCCGAGGCGAGCCTTGGGTAGATCGCGGCAAAACCCCACGGGCCAGTTCCGAAATCAACAACAACGGATCCCGAGACGTCGCCTATCGGAATCTCGTCGAGCAACGCCATTCTGCGGTAATGCCCCGCTTGGGTGATAGCTGGCATATCGAAAAGGGACCCGTAAATGTTCCCACCGGATTCTGATGCATCCTCAAAAGCCGCATCGTGGGCCGCCCTCAGTTCTGGCGATAGGTCATCACCTTGGCCGGACTGACGAACCGGTGCACCGAGCTCTGCCACATTGCCCGTCAATGAGTATTCGACGTCATCAACAACCAGAGCATCTCCACTCCAATTGACCTTGAGCGGTGTCTTGGTTCGAGGATCGACGAAGATGCCATCGAGCTTCTTTTCAATACTCACGATTACCCTTCTGGCACAGTCACACTGCTGGTTGCTCTACGGACGAACTGAGTCCTATCGGTTCAGCTATTCAATGACTCCACGGATGGTGCGTTCAAATTCCCTGATGACGTTTCCTGGAGTGAACTGCGAAGCGTAGGCACGGGCACGCGAGATGTGATCCTGCAGCCCACCGCCCTTTGCCCACTGGGCGGACGACACGACCTTGAGGTCAGCATTGATCGCGGCAGCCAACGCGGTGACATCTCCGGTCGGAACAAGTGTCCCCAGGTCAGAAATAACATTCGGCAAGTTGGAATTGTCGTTCCCAATGACTCGACATCCAAATCCGTAGGCTTCCACGACGGGAACGCCAAATCCTTCATGGTAGGAGGGGATCACAAATATGTCAGCAGCCTCTAAGAGCTCGTCTCGGCGCTGATCCGATGGACTCCCCTCAATACGACCGCGGAATCGATCACCGTACGCATGGTTCAAAGTCTCCAACACGAGTTCAATCGCGCGGACAACCGCTGGGTCGGACATAGCCAAGTTCCCTGCGAGTACCAGATCGAACTCGATTCGTGCATCGTCCCCAAGTACATAGGCGGCTGCCTCAACAAGGTCCAATACACCCTTGGACTCGACGAGCCGACCAACATAAAGAAGAAGTGGTCGCTCGCCGCGGCTACTAGGTTTGTCTGCAACCTGCTGAGGGAGCGGCACTTCAATCGGAACGACACTCGCAGGTGTATTCACACCAGCTTCGCGAAGAACTTCAAGGTTGGTGGGGCTATCGCAAATCACGTAGTCCGCCCACTGCATGTTGCATAGTTGTTCGAAGGACTTGTCCGAGAGGGACGAAGACGCACCCATCAGATGTCCAGGAGTTATGTTGTGAAAGATGCAGACAATCTTCGCGTTACTCGGCACCAAAGGTAGAACATCGAATAGTTCGTAATAGATACCGAAGTGTGCCACTACTAGTTCGCTCTGAAGAAACCACGGATCATTTGCGAGGCGGTGCGGATGATGCACGACCTTGCTGTCTACTTCTGGGAAATCACACGCTGCGGTGAATAGGCGTGATTCAGCACCGAGGGCGGAGTCGAGTTTCCGGATGCTACTGCGAACCGCCTGCGAGATTGCATCGTTCTTGACACAAATCCCACTCAACACAGAGACCTTCATTCGGCGATGTTCCTCCGCGCCCGCGCAATCGTCATCGAGTACAGATCCGCACTCCGCTGCGCCATGGCCTCTGCTGAGAACCTCTGTTCAAAGTCTGCTCGCCCAGCCTCACCGAACCTCGCCCGCATTTCCGGAGATGCAGCGAGCTTTGAAATGGCGGCAGCGAGCGAAGTGGGGTCAGAAGGTGGCACAAGCAGCCCCGTCTCGTCGTTCTTAACGATTTCGACAACGCCACCCGCCTCACACCCAACCGTCGGCAAACCAGCGCGCATCGCTTCAACGAATACCAGGCCGAACGACTCAAATCGACTTGGCGCAACGAAGATGTCCGCTGAGGCGTACGCCTCTTCGAGCTCTGCGTCGCCTAGCTTCCCGCGGAATCTGACTCGATCTAGTTGCGGCCATCCCTCGTTGACCGCCACGAATTGGTCGCGATATGGGACACCTCCTGGGCCCGGGAGAGTGTCGTCCCCAACGATGTCGAACACCACATCCTGGTTATCTTCAAGAACGACCTTTGCCGCGTCGAGGAGAGTGTCAATTCCCTTACGTTCCTCAAGGCGCCCGACGAAGAGCACCCTCGTGCTTCCATCTGGGTCGGACTTCTGCAACTTCTCGCGGTACTCCAGCCCTAGCGGAGCGACCTGAACTCTTTCGTCTTCGAACTCGAACCCATAGGCGTGTTCGATATTTTGACGAATCGAGTTGCTGATCGAACGAATGCCATCTGACTGCCTCATGAGCATGGATTCGATCTTGAGCATAGGATCACCAAAAGTGGTCATCCAAGCGCTATCAGCCCGTTGATCCGGGTGGCTTTCCAGCCAGAAGTGAAGCGTTGTGACCAGGCTCGTCACGAGCGGGAACGAACCTTCCAATAGGAAAGCGATACCTTCGCAATCCCAGATCGGGGCCTCCACCACATCCACCTCGGTCTTCGCCGAGATCTTCTGGGCTTCTTCTAGAGCCGTCGCTGACCAGTCCCAGATGTGTTGAGGGATCTCCGCCTCAGCAGCTGCGGCGCTGCGCTCAAATGACTTCACCCGCCGCCGATGCAGCCATACGCCACCTTCAAAGTCGACGCGATCGATGTCGTTCGACTCCGTGATCACGTGTACTTGATCGCCCCGCAATGCGAGCGCCTCTGCCAAGTCCTTGTTGTAGGTGGCAACGCCACCGGAGTGCGCCGGAGGGTAGTCCTTAGAAATCAGGACGATCGTGCGCGAATCGGAGCCGGGCAAGGTTGAGAACTTCTTGACGGGCTCATCTTGATCTCGGATCACGCTGCGTTCATATCGACCCTCAATGAAATCGGCACCGCGAACAGTGCCCCGCAGCCAAGCCTCACGAACATCTATCTCGAATTGCTTAAGGATGCTCTCTTCGATGCTTCCAGCACGCAGATGATTCTCAAGATTTTCGCGATGCGACTCGGTGAACTTGATGTTGTCCGCGGAAATCTCCATCAATGACGCGTACCGATGCCCGTGCTTTATCGAAAAGTAGATCTTGTTCTTGATGACCGGGTAGAGCCTCGTGACGATTCGCGTGTGATTGCGGATGCTACTCGGAGCAAACTTGTGATGGACGTACGCGTTGCGGAGCTGCCGAATCACATAGCCCTCATCGATCAGTCGGGCACAGACGTCAGTCTCGTCAAGATAGAACTCGATCTCCTCGTCGAACCCGCCGATCTCCTGCAGAGCAGTGCGTCGGAACGATGCATTCGTTCCTTGCAAGTAAGGGAACTGGAAGGAGCCAGGGAAGCCTAGGAATTCACTCGGCGACTTGTCGCCCCACGACGCGTTTGCCAATCGATTTGCGGTGCTAAACCTGTACTGAAAGTCAAAGCCGGTGTGGTCGTAGACAACGCCACCCACTCCTGCAATGTCGTCTGACGTGTAACCCGTTGCGAGTTGCTCCAACCACTCGGGTTCAGGAACTCCGTCGTCATCAAGGAAACAGACGACGTCGCCGCGGGCCTCAGTAATCCCAATGTTTCTCGACATCGAGAGGTTCGGCTTATCGCAAGTTGCGGCCCGGATGTGTTCCCGCCACTTGTCGACGACCAAGGCGGAGTGATCCGTTGAAGGTCCGTTGACCACGACAACTTCAAAGTCGCCGTCGTACTTCAACCAACGAAGACTTTCCAGCGTCTTGTCGAGCGAATCCGCTCGATTGAGCGTGTTTATGACAATCGAGAACGTCAGTTGGTTCGACATGTGCTCGCTGCCTACGCGGCAGGCTCTCCTGACTTGGTGGCCTTCAATTCAAACTCGAGACATGCACCGTTCGGACGACCCCGAGCAATCACCTCGGCATTGCCGAGTCCTACGTCTTCGAGGAGTTCCTGAAGTGACTCAGGAGTGAACATGTTGAAGTGGAAGTCACCGGCATATTCCTGGCCACCGTAGGTAACAGCGCGCAAGTCTTCGTACTCGACGGTGCCATTGAGGTAGCCCTCATTCATTGCAACGAGGTCGGGAACGATCGCGCGAAATGTGCCCCCCGGCTTCAACAACCGTGCCCAGTACGGCAAAAGCTTCCTACGCAATTCCTCTTGCGGGAAGTGCTCAAGCACATGCGCTGAGAACACCTCATCAACCTGACCATCGTCAAACGGCAGCCGATCGACTTCGGCCACGATGTCGACCCCATCGAGTGCGCGCAGATCAACGTTTACGTATCCATCTACCGGAATGTGGCCACAACCAAGGTTGAGACGGAGGTCAGTTTCGAGAGCCTGGTTGACCTTGTCAACGTTGATGATCTTTGTTTCGACATCCAGAGCAGCACCCTGGTTGCCCACGCCAGGTTCCCCATATTTGAGTTCGTACATCAATTCGCGGCGAACGAATTCAATTCTGCCGATTGCGTAGGCGGACGATGCCTCTTGTCGATCGAGGCGAGTCGTGAGGTTCTTGATGTTGTGCGCAACTGCGCGAAGAGATACGGGAACCGACCGCAAGAGGTTCTCCTGATCGCGGAGGATCTCGAGCTGCTGTGCGTTCAACGTGGAAACGTTCTTGAGCAACCGGCTCATGTTGGCGCGGTTCTTCTTGAACCCCCCTTGCGCTACGGCTCGGTGGATCTCGGGAAGCCGATAGGCCCCTCGCAGTATCCCCATTGGTCGACGGAGCAACCGGACCGTTGAAGCCTTCTTCACCCCGCGGCGCACGTTGGCTCTCGCAACGGACTTCGCGCTTCCATTCGTTCTTGCTACGGTTCCAGCCACGTCGTGCCCCAATCAAGGCCTCAGCGAATACTCAAGGATTCCGCCAAAGATACACCGACCGCCGGATCGCCCTTGTCCGAATCGCAGGCGGTTCGTTGTAGAGGTTGCTGCATCGGTCTCGACGAGCATCAGAATCCAGGTACTGAGTCGTAACTGCCTCCCGCGGAGCCCTGGTAGCCTTACAAAGGTTTGACTCCCACGAGAACCAAAAAACGAACGGGGCTAGGCGGGCTCAATTGGACCCAGTTATTCAGCCAACCCAGTCAGAACCAGGGGACCGGGCGGCTCTCCCCGCCAGCGCAGGCAGCCCCGAGACCGACAGTCCTTCACCACAATCGTCGGGCTGGCTCGATGGTCGAGCTAGCGCCATCTTCTCAATTCTCTCTGGATTTCTTGTCTTCGCCGTTGTGATCTCTCGCAATACGTGGATCTTCTCAACTCGAGTGAGCGAGAGCGGTGATTTTGCCGCGAATTCCATTCTTGTCGACAAGGCCAGTCAGTTTGACCTTCTTGTCGGCCACGAATCGCGACTTGGCTTCCACCACCCAGGACCATTCTTCCTGTATGTGCAGTCCTGGGGCGAAACACTCTTTCACGACATCACTGGGCTGGTACCGGGGGAATTCAACGCCCAGGTTCTATCGATTGTCGTCTTGAACTCAGTGCTGGCGGGCCTCTGCGCATTTATTGTTGGGCGGAGGGTCCGGCCAGTTTGGCTTTGCCTGATTGTCCCGGTGGCGGTGCTTGCCATACCCATGTTGCTTCCTGGAGCGCTCACCAGTACTTGGCCACCGCACGCGTTTGTTATGCCTTTCCTACTTCTGCTCATCGCCTCGGGATCCGTGCTTGGAGGGCAGACCAAAGACCTGCCTTTCGCCATCCTGGCGATGTGCATGTTGGGTCACGGCTACGTATCTTTCGCGGTTTTCGTCATCGCGTTCGCCGCCGTGATCACACTTGGACTCATCGTTCGTTGGCGCAGAGGAAACCTCCGACTCTCCCGCGGCACGATCATTGCTTCAGCCGTGATCCTGGCGGTCTTTGTTCTTCCAATCGTCTTGAACCTCATCCTTAACTGGCCTGGTGAGATAGCGAAGTACGTCGAGGTTGCCCAAGACGTGCATAGCCACACCATTGGCCAGGCGGCGCGGTTCTTCTCCGCCTTGTTTGAAGGGCAAACTTCTTCTGCGCTTTCATATGGCGTGGCCGCACTTGCCCTCATCCTGGCCCCGCTACTTGCTGTGCTCGCGAAGCGCACACAACCAGACGCAAGCCGACTTCTCGTTGGGATGTTGGCAGCTGCAGTGCTGGCCGCGTTCCTCACGGTCTACTACGTGATGTTCGGGATGGACGACCTGCGCCCGACGTTCACGTATGCCGCCTGGTTCTTCTACGCGGTTCCGGCGACGATCGGCATAGTGCTCGGGCTTGGCCTCGGTGTGCAGGCATCCAAGAAGCGAGTTTGGCAAGCGCTATTCGCCGCGGTCATAGCCCTTCTTGCAGTCGTGACAGTCATCGCTCCGGGCCAGGCAGCTGCCTACCTAGGTGACCGCGATATCGCTCCTGCGACCAAATTCATAGCGGACCAAACGCCACCTGGTGGTCAAGTGATCCTCAGCTTCAAGGGGCTGGCACTCGTACCAACACTTGGGATAGCGGAAGAGGCAAATCGCACGGGGCTAAACGTCTGCATCGACAATGCGGTCCCGAGTGATGTCGGAGCACACCTATTCACCCCGGAACGGATGTGCACCGACGCACAAATGGCTGCAGGCCGTGTGGTTCAGGTCAGCACACTCAAAGTCGGTGAACCGATACCTCCGAAACTCAAGGATTCTTACGTGGGGACGATGCCACTGTGGGATCCACAAATCGACCGGTTCGTCGTGTCCTTCAGCAACTAGCAATTCGCTGGCGAAGAGCGCTCTGTCCCACACCAACACCTGTTGCTGACCTGGGACGGACTATGACGCTGCGTCCTCAAGATCGCTGTCAACCATCATCTGAACCAACTGTTCAAAAGTGACCTCGGGTTCCCATCCGAGTACGGCCTTCGCCTTGCTTGCGTCCCCAACAAAATCAGCGGGATCGTTCGGTCGCAGAAGGCCCTCGTCGACCGCAACGTGTTCGCGCCAGTCAGAAATCCCAGCGGCGGCAAAGGCGGCGACGACGAAGTCCTCGATGCTGTGGGACTGACCAGTCGCAATCACGAATTCATCTGCGATGTCATGGCGCTGAGCCGCGACCATCGCCTTCACATAGTCGCCAGCGAATCCCCAGTCGCGGCGGGCGCTCATGTTCCCAAGGTGCAAGGGTTCCGCGGAGCCCTTCGCAATCCGGGCAACGGACTTTGTGATCTTTCGTGTCACGAAGTTGGCTGGCCGACGAGGAGACTCGTGGTTGTAAAGGATCACCGTGGAGACGTGTTGACCGTGACTCCTGGATAGTTGCGCCATGCGATGTGCGAATGCCTTGACCGCGCCGTAGGGAGACACTGGCTCAATCGGGGTGTGCTCATCCTGTGGGCTCTTCTTGGGCTGCCCGAACATCTCGGCTGTCGAACAGATCAACACTCGGGGAGACGTGCCGACTGAATCGCCGTACCTCCTTGCCGCATCGAGGACGCGGACCGTGCCGGTCCCGTTGAGATCACTCGTAATGACCGGGTTGTCCCAGGATGCTGCGACTGACGATGCAGCGGCAAGGTGATAGATCTCGTCAGGTTCACTTGCCGCCACCACTTCTTGAACGGACTCGAAGCTGCCGAGGTCGCCCTCGTGGATCACGACATCAGGTACCAGCGCCTTGAGCGCATCCAGCGCTGGATCACCAGGGAGCACTAGCCCATGGACCTCTGTGCCACCCGCAACGAGAAGTTCGCTGAGGTAGCTGCCGTCTTGGCCCGTAATCCCGGTGATTAGTGCTCGTGGCAATGGGTGCTCCTCGTGCGAGTGATTCGTCGGACTCGCATGATGCTACCTGCCACGAGTCATGGGAGTTGCTCGATCTGGTGCGCACATCCGAGCAAGATGACGGATTGTCCGATGGCAGTGAGTTGGCTAATTTGTGCGTTGTCGATCCGGCACGTTTCCTCATCGTGAGACACTCACCATGTGCTCTCAACCACCACAGACGCACCTGCGAAGGCGGATTCGGCAGCCGTGACCGGTCTCATCAGACTCGCACGACCCAAGCAGTGGCTCAAGAATGCCTTGGTCGTCGCGGCCCCTCTAGCAGCGGGCGTACTTCTGCAGCCCTCGGTTCTCGCGTGGGTTGCTGTCGCCTTCGTCTGCTTCTGTTTGGCAGCATCCAGCGTCTACATGATCAACGATGTCCTCGACGTCAACGAGGACCGCAGCCATCCGAAGAAGCGCAACCGCCCAGTGGCATCAGGGCAGGTCTCCCCCACGGCAGCGACTTTGACCGCTCTCATCTGTGGCGTGGCGGCACTAGCAATCCCAATCGGTCTTGGCAATATCAACCTCGCGGTCGTCATCACTTCCTACCTTGTGCTTCAAGCGCTCTACGTGTGGAAACTCAAGCACGAAGCCGTTTTCGACATCGCCTGCATCGCGGCCGGATTCCTGCTCCGCGCAATTGCCGGAGGTGTGGCCGCCTCTGTGCTCATTTCAAACACCTTCCTCGTGGTCGTCGGGTTTGGCGCCCTCTTCATGGCTGTCGGCAAGCGCTACTCCGAAATCCTTTCCCACAAGCAAGAGGACAAGGCGACGCGCAAGGCCCTTGATCAGTACACCCCTGGTTACCTGCGGATCCTGCTGTCGGTTTCGGCAACCATCTCGCTAGTCGGCTACATCCTGTGGGCGTTCGAGATGGATGCACTCAACACCAACGACATCCCCTTTGCGGCGCTGTCGGTGATCCCGTTCACGCTTGCCCTGATGCGATATGCGAAAGATGCAGACTCGGCCGAAACTGAGGCACCTGAGGATGCGTTATTTGCAGACAAGGGATTACTGATCTTGGGATTGCTTTGGCTTGCACTCTTCACCGGCCAGGTGCTTCAGCGGTGACGCAAGCCCAACGTCGGGTTATCTCCGGTTGGGGTCGAACATCGCCGATTACCGCCGAAGTCGCGCGACCGGACCTCGACAATGCGGTGAGTGCAATCGTTCAGAATGCCGACAAGATCGTCGCTCGCGGGCTTGGGCGCTCATACGGTGACGCGGCGCAGGTGGGTGGTGGTTTGACACTCGACATGACAGGGCTTGATCGCATCCTGAGCTTCGACGCTTCAACAGGGGTCGTCGAAGTTGAAGCCGGAGTGAGTCTTGACCACTTGATCCGCACTCTGACCCCACAAGGTTGGTTCGTCCCCGTGACACCGGGCACGCGGTACGTGACCGTGGGCGGTGCGATTGCCTCAGACGTCCACGGCAAGAACCATCACGCGGTCGGGAGCTTCGGGCAACACGTCGTTGAACTCACGCTCGTCGCGGCAGACGGCAGCCTGATCACTGCCAGCGCCGATCACAACAGCGATGTCTTTTGGGCAACGGTTGGCGGTATGGGCCTGACGGGAGTGATCTTGCGGGCGAAAGTTCAGATGCGGTCGGTTGAGACGGCGCGGATGCTGGCAACAACCCAGCGCGCGGCGAACCTCGACGACCTGATGGCGGATATGGCGAGCATCGACACCGACGTGCCTTACAGCGTGGCCTGGGTGGACACGAGCGCGCGGGGAAAGCGTTTCGGCCGCGGACTGATCTCCCATGGTGACCATGCCAAGCGCTCCGATCTGCCTACCGGCGCGAACCCATTCGCCCTGGGACTTCCTGAATCTGTCGAGGTCCCCGCTGATCTGCCGGCCATCACCCTGAATCGCTACACGGTGGCAGCATTCAACGAACTCTGGTTTCGAAAGGCGCCGCGGAACGCGACTCCGATCCTGACATCACTTGCTGACTTCTTTCATCCACTTGACATGGTCAACAAGTGGAACCGAATCTATGGGCGCCCAGGGTTCGTTCAGTACCAATTTGTCGTTCCGGACTCCGGGGCTGAACTGATTGGGAAATCGATCCGAGCCATCGCGGCGACGGGCGGCACATCGTTCCTCACGGTCCTGAAGCGGTTCGGTGTCGGTAATCAATCTCCGCTTTCGTTTCCGATTCAGGGCTGGACCTTGGCTCTGGATATCCCTGCACGAATCGATGGCCTTGAGCAGGTCCTCGACAAGTTGGATGAAAGGGTCGCCGAAGCCGGCGGTCGGGTATATCTGTCAAAGGATGCACGGCTGCGACCCGAGCTAGTGGCGACGATGTACCCCCGCCTGTCGCAGTGGCAGGAGACCCGACGAACACTTGATCCGCAAGGAATCTTTAGGTCTGACCTCGCGGTCAGACTCGACATCTAACTGGACTAGATAGGGGAATCATGCGCGACGGACTAGGTGCGGTACAGCGCGTTCTGCTTCTCGGGGGCGCGAGCGAGATCGGACTTGCAACGGTCAAGGAACTCGCGAAGTCGGGACGCCTGCGTCACGTCTACCTCGCAGTTCGATCGGTGGAATCAGGGGATGCCGCGCAGCGTGAGCTTGCCTCGTTGTACCCGTCACTGACCATCACACCGCTCCTGTTCGATGCGGCGGATCAGTCAACCTTCGAGCCAATGCTGAACAGGGCTTTCTCCGAAGGTGAGATTGACTGCGTCATCAGCGCATTTGGCCTTCTAGGTAACGACGTCGCACCGTTGGCCGATGTAGCCGGGGTCAACCGCCTGCTGCAGGTCAATTACGTGGCCGCGGTGATCACGGGGACGCAGGTGGTACAGCGCTTCCAGTCTCAAGGAAGCGGCACGTTGGTTGTGCTTTCTTCGGTTGCCGCCGAAAGGTCACGCTTTGACAATTACGTGTACGCGTCGACAAAGGCTGGCGTCGACTCTTGGGCGTCCGGTCTCGCCGATGCCCTCAAGGGGAGTGGCATTGATGTCATCGTCGTGCGCCCGGGATTCGTACACACCAAAATGACAACCGGCCTGCCTGTCGCACCGCTGGCGACGACTCCTGATCAGGTTGCGGTCGTCATCGTGGAAGCCATCAAAACTCGCAAACCGCTCGTGTGGGCACCGAAGACTGTGCGTCCGCTGATGTCGACTCTCCGACATCTCCCGCGACCGGTCTTTCAAGCAGTGACGAAGAAGGCTGGTAACGGTTAGACGGACTTGAGGTGCCGCAGTGTGTAGCCGGGATCGTCAACATGCCGAGCTATGTGGCGGATGCTCACCAGCCGAACCACGCCCGCGTCTGGCTCGGCGAGTAATCCGCATTCGTTCTCGATTGTTACCGCTTAACCTTTTTGATTGCTCTGGCTGCCTTCCGGCGAACGCGCCAGGTGCGCGTTGACTCGATGGACTCAAGGCGTGTCTTTTGCTTTTGCGCCCGCGTCTGAGCTCGCTCCAATCGATGGCTGAGTCGCTCTGACTCTTCCTCGAGTTGGCGGATTCTCTGATCTCTCGTCTCCACATCTTGGCGAAGCTCGCCGATTTGTTCTTGGTACAGCCTGCTGGTTTCGCGAATCGCCGAAGTCGGCGCCGACGCCTGGACTACGTCGTGCAAATCCAGGTCCCTACCACTCAGATTTATGTAGCCTTCGCCAGCGCCAATCCGCCCCTCATCGTGGAAGATTGGATGGTGCTTCCCCACGGGATGCGCCATACGCTCTTCCCACTCGGGCCGCATTTCAAGATTGTTGGCTTCGACGAAGCGACGCAACTCATTCACCTCACCACTGAGCGCGGGCTCAGACTGGAATATCCCAAGAGAACAACCATCCGCGATCTGGGCTGGAGTCTTTCGAAGTTTGCTGTCAGCCAATCCGAGCCGGTCACGGACTCGAAAAAGCGTGTCATGGATGTAGACGAAGAGAATGTGCAGATCAGGCAACTCGGGATGAAATTCGAGTCCACTAGAGCTGTTGAGACTCCTGAAGTCTTCCCGGATTTCATTACTGTCGTCGGAGGTCAGGTGCGCGACCCCGTTGCTCTTCCCGCTCAAAGCCGCGGCGGTGACGGGTTCATTTATGTGAATGAAGATTTCATCGTGTTCCGCAAGGATTGCCGAAAGAAGCGTCCCCGAGAAGAGGTCTGGTGTCTGACTGTCGAACAGCGGTCCGGTCTTCATCGCCTCGTCGATCAGTGACCGTTCCACCAAACCGTGGTACACGGATGGGCCACGGGGGCCCAAGTGCGCGTTATCGGACATCAGTTCAAGACACTCCGCACCGGAAATTATCGCGGCGGGCCCGAATCCTGTTGGGACACACAGAATGTTCGCGATCTCGCGCATAGGAAAGTTCGGCCAGGTGTACAACAGGGTGTTCCACTTGATCGCGCGGACCCCTGAACTTCTGATAAGTGCATCGAGGATCTGGCTCGCCTGAGGAGTCAGACCGTCATCGTCTCCAATGAAGCCAATCCAGTCGCCCCGCACCTCTGCCATCGCAGTGTTCCAGTTCTCGGTCATCGCGAGCGGCTCATCGTGACGTAGGTACCTAATGCGAGGGTCATCAAACGCGGAAACAACCGCGTAGGTGTCTGGCGTCGAAGCATTGTCGACCACGAGCACTTCGAGGTCCTGCGACTGCTGAATGAGACAAGACTCAATCGCTGACTTGAGCGTTTCGGACCTATTGCGTGTGGGAATCACAATGCTCAATTGGGGCTTATTCGCCATAAGATCTCTTGTCCGTTCGCGGATTTGGGCGGGAAGCGCCGAAGACCTGCTTCTGGCCTACTGCAACTGGAGCAGCCAGTCTAAGCCCGGCGGCTCACACCAAAGGTCACGCCCTGCGGAACATGTGTGCTCGGCGATCGTACGTTTTTCGGCGACGGCAGCGTCGCTTCTCAACCCCGGTGACGCTTGGTCTGTTCCTTCAAATCGGACTCAACCATCATTTCTACGAGCTCCGGGAAGGCAACGCGCGGCTTCCATCCCAGCTTCTCGTGTGCCTTGGTGGGATCGCCGATAAGGAGGTCCACCTCGGCGGGACGCATGAACTGAGGATCCTGCCTGACGTACGGGGTCCAGTCGTCGATGTCGACGATCTTGAATGCCGCGTCGAGGAGTTCCTTGATCGAGTGGGTCTCGCCTGTCGAGATGACGTAATCATCAGCTTCTGGCTGCTGAAGCATGAGCCACATCGCTTCGACGTAGTCGCCTGCGAAGCCCCAGTCACGCTTGGCATCAAGGTTGCCCATGACGATTTCGTCCTGGAGCCCTAGCTTGATCCTGGCAACGGCACGCGACACCTTGCGAGTCACGAACTCTGGTCCGCGGCGTGGAGACTCGTGGTTGAACAGGATTCCCGACGAAGCATGCATGCCATAGGACTCGCGGTAGTTGATGGTCGTGTAATGCCCGAACACCTTCGCCACCCCGTAAGGCGACCGAGGCCAAAGGAGTGTCTCTTCGCTCTGCGGTACCTGCTGAACCTTGCCGAACATTTCCGAGGAAGAAGCCTGGTAGAAGCGCGGTGCCTGTCCATGAATTTGTTCGTGAAGGCGAACTGCTTCGAGGATGTTAAGGACTCCTCGACCCGTCACCTCAGATGTCAGCAGCGCTTGATCCCACGAGTAAGCGACGTACGAGATCGCCCCGAGGTTGTAGACCTCGTCCGGGCGAGAAACCTCCAGCGCACGCAGAAGGCTTGGGATGTCCGCGAGGTCACCTGCCAGGAGCTTGACGTCTGGAACAGTCTGTTCAACGAGCTCAGTTTTAGGGTTGTTCTGTCCTCGGATCAGGCCATAAACGTTGTAGCCCTTACTCAGGAGCAATTCAGCCAAGTAAAGGCCGTCTTGGCCAGTGATACCGGTAATAAGTGCGTTTGGCACGAGCGTTCTCCCAAGTTGAAGTGGCGCGTCTCAGAATGGTATCCACAATGCTTACCGACAAGACCTCTGGACTCTCGCACCGTCGGTCATGATCTTCTCATCAGTTGGCGCGCACGGTTCCTCGCCTGGACGTATCGGTAGAACACCGACCTAGCATTTTGGTTCTTTCGAGCTTGCTTTGCCGCGTATCGGACTTCATCGGCGGTGAGGTCCAACGACGGGTCTGCACTTAGGGACGAGAACCAAGAAGTGAAGTGGGCAGCCTGCGAATTAGGCGCGCCCGCTGAATAGCCGCTTTCGGAGACCCTGAACGCGGAGTACGTTCCAGGAATCGTCACCAATGTGCCGTGGCGGAGCACCCGTACATACAACTCAAGGTCCAGCACAAAGCGTGCTTCTGGCGAAAAGGGGAGTTCCGCGTGTACCGCGCTCGTCCTGCAGAAGGGTTCGCCAATCACGTTGGTGCCGTATTCCCCGCAGGCTCGCACCACCTCCTCACGCGTGCTGACGGTGTCGAGGCCATCAAGTCCTCTGGCCTTAATCAGGGTCTTGCCGCGTTCGTCGCAAATGTCGCGCACACTCGAAACTAGTACGGCATCTGGATACCGTTCGAATGCCCCAACGTGAGCGGCAACGGCACCTGGTCGGAGGAAATCGTCTGCACACAGAATCCTCAAGAACTCGCCTGTCGCAGTGGCAACCGCGTCGGTGAAGTTCCTGTCTACCGAGACAAGGTCGTCTTGTGATACGACCCGCACCCGCGGATCGGTGATCTCGGAAAGCCACTCGGCCGTTCCGTCATCGGACATGTTCTCCATGACGAGGACCTCTAGGTTCTCGTAGTCCTGATCGAGCGCAGATTGCACCGCCACTCGAATGAAGGGCATGCCGTTGTGCACCGGGATGACGATCGACACGAGTGGCTGCCGCGACTGGTGAATCATCGCGAACTCACTGCGACCGGAATGCTCTTGACGATGGGGACCATCTACTTGCACTCCGGCGTTCCAAGAACCATGTAGTGCTTGGTTTCGACAAGCGGCTTGGTCCCTGCCAAATGGGCAGGCCAGCCTTGATCCTTGCTCATGACCGTGCACGCGAATGGGTAACCCTGGCCGTTTGGTTGATCGAGGACGAAGTAATGGGGTACCGACAATTCTGCTTGTCGGTCGTAGACAACGGGAGCGACCATCGTTTCGTACATGTCGCGTAGCCGGATGTTGACACCCTCTTGCCGCTGAAGGAACGGGGAACGCAGCAGAGCAACCAACTCTGGACTCATGATTCGGGTTCGCATCGAAACCTCGTCCTTGAGGTTGTACTCCCAGAGGCGTTGACCGTTCATGAGTGCCATCCCAACAACAATCATCAGGATGGCGATCACGGCTTGGCGCACACTCTCCGTGCGCACTACGCGCAGCCAGATGCCCGCTACCAAAGTCAGGAAGATGAATGAAACCGTCATGATTAGCTTCCAGGTCTGGTAACCATCTACCCCCCACAGATAGATGCCGACTCCACTGAGCAAGGAAAGAACACCGAGCATGACGAATGCAGGGATGGTTCGGCCGTCTCGCCGCACCCATGCGAGGGCAATCAGGCCCGCCAACAAGCAAACGAGGATCAACCACGCGAGGGCATCCGCCCCTGTAAAGACACCGAGATGGTCACTGACGTTGACGGGGTTGCTTCTGCCGTCGAAACCCAACAGCACTGACGCCGATGGGAACACGTTCAACTTCCATCCGGACACTCCGTCCTTACCGACGGAGGACAAGACCTCCACCGCGCCCTTGATCCTCGGGATAGCGAGCACCAGGGAGAAAAGGGCGGCCACCGCAACGAACACCAGCATTCGAAGATATTCGCGAGCAAAGTTCGCAAACCCGCTCAACGCCTGGGCACCCCGCCGTTGAAACAATCCGAGGCCAACTGCGATACCCAACAGTGCAGAAGAGATGAGCTGCACTTCCGGCGCTGTGAACCACCCGGCCGCGAGGAGCACGGGCGATAGCGCGACGCAAGGCCAAAACTTGCCCGTTCGAGACGCCCTGAAGAAGAAAGCGATCTGAACTGCCATGAGAAGGGCAGCAATAATCTGCGCGTAAAAGGCCTGCGCTGTGACGTACCAGAGGTACACGGTAAGAGTCCCTGCAGCACTGGCTACCAAGCACCAGCGCAGGCGCAGTCGAAGGACCTCGTGGGCCATGACATAAGTCGCGGGCAGCGCACAAGCTGCCGCTGCGAGTACAGCAATGCTCGCGATCTTCCAAACTGGGATGCCGAAGGCGAGAGCCGTGGAGGCCAACAGCGAGCTGGCTCCCGTGTGGTCGTATCGAGCAAGGTCTCCAAGCGAGCCGATCTGCGGGAAGTCTGGATCGACCAGAAAGTCGGTTGGCCCAAATCCTGCTTGCTGGAGGTTCGTCGCTTGAAGGATGTAGCTCGCGAGGTCGTTGTTCATGGACGTGAAGCTCGTGAGGAAGCCTCCATGAAGGATCGGCATCGTCACGATCGGGGTTATGAAGATCGTTATCGCGACTAGGGCAACGACCCACGGAGCGGTGCAACTTCCGATCAGTTGAGCGGCACTAGCCGCCGCCGAGCGGAATGGGCGGCCTGGCGAGGCTGAGTCACTGCGCCGATACTGCCGATACAAGATCACGACACCCGTGACCCCCGACAAGGCGACCACCAGCAATAGGGGTAGTCGACTCATTGGGCGCTCCAATAGGGAGTACCAGGAGCCAGCAATCGCTAAGACGCTCAGGCCGAAGATCGGCGCGAGGCAAAGCAGTACCTTCGAATATCGAGCGAGGAGTGCGGCATATGGCAGTCCAATGAGCCCGTAGAGAACCGTCACAGCAGCGATCAACGCGGGATAGATGAGCCAATCAAACATCTCGCATCGCCTCGATAGGGCTCATGAACCGGTGTTCTGCCGTGTGACGTCCGCTCTCACCAGGTAGAGAGGTCGCGACTTCGACTCGCGATATATCCGCCCCACGTACTCCCCGAGCAAGCCAATTGATAACAGTTGCACGCTCCCGAAGAACATGATCAGCAGTGTGATTGTTGCGAAGCCTGGATCTGAACCAGTGGGATCAAGGAGCTTTCCCAACAGGATGTACGCCGCCAGCAGGACGGTGGCAGCGAAGATCGCGGCACCAACGAAGCTGGCGATTCTCAATGGCTTCTCCGTGAAGGACGTGATCCCGTTGACAGCGAGATTGATCATCTTCATTAGCGAATAGCTCGACTTCCCAGCATGCCGAGCATCACGGTCGTAGTACACAGGACGCTGATCAAAACCGGTCCAGCTGATCATTCCCCGAATGTAACGATTCTCTTCACGCATGCCTTTTAGCCCATCGACAACCAGGCGATCCATGAGGCGGAAGTCCCCGACTTGCTCGGGGATGTCTACCTCCGATAGACGGCTAATGAGGCGGTAGTAGGTACTTGCGCTAGCTCGCTTAAACCATGTCTCTCCCGATCGATGCCGCCGCTGACCATAAGCAACATCGGCGCCACCTCGCCATAACACCACCATCTCAGCGATGATCTCCGGCGGATCCTGCAAGTCAGAATCAATGACGACCACAGCATCGCCATTTGAATGGTCAAGTCCACATGTGATCGCCAATTGGTGCCCAAAATTGCGAGACAATCGCAGCACCCGCACACGGTCATCCCCCGAGGCGATATCGCTCAGCTTGGCGAATGTGGCGTCGGTGCTGCCATCGTCAACGTAGATGAATTCCCAGCTTGCCTCCGGGATTTCTGCCACAGCGGCGACGAGGCGCTGGTGGAAGGCTTCGATCCCATCTGCCTCGTTGCGGGCTGGTGATACCACCGTCATTAGGTCAGTTGCCGCCTCAGGCGTTGACATGAGACTCCATCTCTGTGAAGTGCCGGATCCCGGTCAACCCAGTCGGGTAATGCGGTCAGCGCCCGTTTTGCTGGTATTGACTCGCAACCGGGCCAGACTGCCCGACGTACTTCGAGTTGAGCTCTGGGTGTCCGTACGGACGTTCGGCCGGCGCATCAAGCTTGTGGAAGGACAGCTGGCCGATCTTCATCCCAGGCCACAGCTTGATGGGCAGCGTTGCAACATTTGAGAGTTCTAAGGTGATTTGTCCGCGAGTCCAACCCGGGTCGACGAATCCAGCCGTTGCATGGATGAGGAGACCAAGCCGTCCAAGCGAGGACTTGCCTTCTACCCGGGCGACGATGTCGTCTGGGAGCCCAAGGGCCTCAAGCGTCGTTCCCAAGACAAACTCGCCGGGGTGCAGGATGAATGCTTCTCCGTCACTGACCTTGACGGTTTCCATCAAGTCTGCGGGCTTGTCGTAAGGGTCAATCACTTCACAGGTGTGGTTGCGGAAAACCAAAAACGCGTCTCCGAGACGAACGTCAACACTCGCTGGCTGTACCTGTTGCTCATCGAGCGGCTCGATGATGAGGCGTCCGCTTTTGATTTCCCGGCGAATACTCCCGTCAGACAGAATCATGAGGTCAGGCTACCTTCGCGGGCGATATGGGAACGCACATACGCGCAAAAGCAGGCACTGCGCTTGATTACAGCTTGCGAAGATACCCACCACGCGAGCTCGTCAACAAGAGCTTGCTGTTGACCACCTCGTCGACTTCGTACACCCCTGGGTTTTCCTTGAGGTACTGATCAACAGCGGTCTTTGGGTTGTCCCCCGGGCCCCACGGCCGCGGACGGTGTTCCTGATACGGAAGGTCTTCGACAAGGGTATCGGCGACGATCATGAACTGTCCCGGAGTAACAAATCGCGTGTAGAGCTCGATCTCTGCAAGTACGTGTTCGTGGGTGTGGTTTGAATCCAGAACAACCATCACGCGTTCGGCGTCGCCAATGGCAGCTTCCAGTTGATCCAACACATCGGCCTCGACAGACGAGCCTTCGATCAAGGTCACTCGGTGCGCGAGGGGGTGTTCTTCAACGGCAGCTCGGTTATGGGGGCGGATATCAATATCCACGGCGACAACTTGTCCTTCTCCAATGAGTTGGAGCATCGACGCGTGTAGGACGACTGAACCGCCTCTGGCGACACCGGTTTCGATGATCACCTGCGGCCTGTTCTGCCAGATGATCTCCTGAGTCACCACAATGTCCGCCGGCATCTGGATGATCGGTAGGCCGAGCCAATTCCACATGTAGGAATAGTCGTGTTCATCGGAAACGATTGTGAGCTCACGATCCAACCGCTGGATCTCGGGATCTGCGCCCATTGCCAGGGCCTTGCTTCTCGACTGTGTTTGGAACTCATCGCGGTCGTCTGTCATCAGGCTTCTCCACCTATCACTCGTTGCAGCTTGGTCGCATTGCCCCAGAAGGCATGTGGTTCATGGCTGGCATAGGGGTAATAGCCGAGATCGAGATCGATTTCCCAGCCATTCTCGCTGAGCCAACTCTCGACGATTCCCCTCACCGAACGCGGTTGCCCGGAGCAGATGTTGACGGCCCCGACGCCGGAATCAAGCATCGCGAGCTTCGCGATATACCTCGCGGCAACCGCCACTGGGAGGTAGTCACGCAGTTGCTCCCCGCCGGACATCTTGAACTCGGAATCACCGCGTTCGACGGCTTCAGCGAGCAAGCTATAAAGCGACCGGCGGCTTGAAGCTGGTCCGAACAGATAGAAAGGTCTCGCCCACGTCAGTTCAAAGCTTTCCTGCTGACGCAAGAGTTTCAGTTCAGTGTGGAGCGCATGCTTAGCGAAGGCATACGAGTTGTTGGGGTCAGGGGTCATGTTTTCGTCCAGAGCGCCGTCGCGCATCCCGTATTCGAAACACGTGCCGATCCCAACAATGCGAGGAACACCAGCGCCCAGCGCCACACTCAAGAAGTCATAGTGCAATGGCAATGAATACCGGTAGTGCCTATCGCTGTTGTAGTCGTCGAGCGAATCCCAGGCTAGGTCGACTAAGGAGTGGCATTCGCCGATGGCTTCCAGCGCTTCCGACGGGTCCCCTAGCTCGGCCGTGATCACGTCGTACGGCAGGTCAACGACTCCGCCGTGATCGGGCGCCCGGTCAATCCCGATCGGAACTGCTCCGAGGGACTGGAGCTGGTGACAAATCTCGCGGCCGATGAAACCCCGCGCACCCGTGACGGCAACAACCTTCGTCATGAGACCTCGAGCGCTGGAACGAACGTCACAATTTTCGTCCCCGCACTTCGCAATTCAGCCAACTGGTTTGATACCTCAGTGCGAAGGTTCCAGGGGAGAATCACCACGTAGTTCGGCGCGGCCTCTTCCAGCACTTCGGGTCCCACAATCGGAATTCTGCTACCGGGCATCGCCTTGCCCTGCTTCGCCGGGTTCAGGTCTGCCACGAACCGAATAAGGTCTGGGCGGACTCCTGCGAAGTTCAACAGGGTGTTGCCTTTTGCCGCCGCCCCGTAGGCCACGACAAGGTCGCCTCTATCTGATGCGTCGATCAGGAATCGAAGTGCCGCGTTCTTCACGTCCTCAGCACTGCGTTGAAACGCCTCGTAGTACGCGGGCGTCTGAAGTCCTCGGGCATCCTCGTCAGCGAGTACTGCAGCGACTGTGTCGGCGACTTCATTGGGGCCCGTCTTTTCGCGCTGAGCGAAGACCCGAAGGCTGCCACCGTGGGTTGGCAATTTCTCGACGTCGAATACCTGTAGGCCGCCAGAAGCCAGGATCTTCACAACGGATGTGAGAGACAGATACGAAAAGTGCTCGTGGTAGATCGTGTCGAATTGCTTGTCCGCAACCAGGTTGACCAGATGCGGGAACTCGAACGTGGCAACGCCGGTATCTCGCAGGAGAGTTCGCACGCCTGCAACAAACGCATTGATGTCAGGGACATGCGCCAACACATTGTTCGCCGCCACAACATCCGCCGGCCCGAACTCCTCGCAGATATCAACTGCGGAATCGGAGCCGAGAAACCGTTCGACAATGGTCAATCCCTTGTCGCGGGCAGCCTGCGCAGTGGACGCAGTCGGTTCGATCCCGGTGGCCTTGATCCCTGCATCTGCGGCGAACTTGAGCAATGTGCCGTCATTTGCTGCAACTTCAACGAAGTGGCTGGAGTCGTCGAGGGCGAATCGTCGAATCATCATGTCGACGTAGTCGCCGCAGTGCTTCACCCAAGAGGCTGAAAACCCGCTGAAGTACGCGTACTCCGCGTCAAACAACTCGTCCGCCTGCGCAAAGTCCTCCGTCTGAACCAACCAGCACGACTCGCAAACCAGCACGCGCAGCGGAAACCACTTCTCAGGTGCGGAAAGCATCTCGGGCGTGAGGTACGCATTTGATGGAGGGGCAGAACCCAAGTCCACGAATTGCAGCCTGAGGTCCGACGAGCAATGGCGACACTTCACAGGACGACCCCTTGGAATGTTTGATCTACGGGGTCATGCGAGCGATCCCGTTCGGACATCTGGCTTATCGGCAACGGCCATTCAATCCCGATTGCGGGGTCAGTCGCGGAAACGGCGCGCTCAGCATTTGGCGTATACATCGCGGTGTGAAGGTACAACAACTCGGAATCAGGTTCTAGGACCTGGAAACCATGGGCGAAACCCTCAGGAATTACGAACGTTTTGTGGCTATCTGGTGATAGTTCAACTGCGTGGTACTGCAGGAATGTCTTTGAGTTGGCACGAAGATCGACCGCAACATCGAAAACTCGTCCACGGGTACACGCTACGAGTTTCATCTCGGCATGGGGCGGCAATTGAAAGTGCATTCCACGAACGGCACCAACTGCCTGAGTACGTGTCCGATTGATCTGAAGAATGGTCCGGTCTCCCACAACATCGGCCATGTCCGATGCGCAGAAGAGTCGCTCAAGTTCGCCCCGATCATCACCAATCGGAAGATGAGTCGCGACTGAAAGGCCATCGATCCCCACGGGTTCCACCGAGATCATGCTAGGCACCCTGAGCTCCCAGGTATTCGAAGATCTGCCTGCGGCTGAAGTCCTGCATGTCGGCGGCCGCGTCCCATGCTTGGTACCACTCAATCGTCTTGCGCACACTCGTCTCAAGATCCCACCGAGGAACCCAACCAAGCTCCGCGGCAGCGAGCGAAGAGTCGATTGCCAGCAAGCCGGCCTCGTGGGGCTGCCCCTCCGATGTACCTAGATCAACCCGTGCACTGGCGCCCCAGAGCGCGGCGGCACGACCGGCAACAGTTCCCACAGTCGCGGTATCTGACTCACGTGGACCGAAGTTCCACGCTCGATCAAATCTGCGTTCCGGTTCACGCAATAACGCCTCACCCAGCGCTACGTACCCGACAAGTGGTTCCAGAACATGCTGCCAGGGCCTGACAGAGTCGGGGAATCGCAGAACGACCGTTTCCCCAGACTGAAAAGCCCGAACACAGTCGGGAATCAGTCGGTCCGTGCTCCAGTCACCGCCGCCGATTACGTTCCCTGCCCGGGCCGTCGCGATCGAGGCTGAATCGGGCTCGGAGAAGAAGCTCAGTCGGTAACTCTCGGAGACGATCTCAGCGGCGGCCTTGCTAGCGCTATAAGGGTCGTGGCCTCCGAGCGGCTCTTCCTCGCGGTACGCGTGACCATCCTCGACGTTTCTGTAAACCTTGTCCGTCGTAACGACAACAACCGCCGCAACTGATTCCGTCTCCCTCGCGGCCTCCAGGACGTGCGCGACTCCCAGCGCGTTCGTGGCAAAAGTCTCCACCGGGATTCGGTAGCTATCGCGCACCAAGGGTTGCGCGGCGAGGTGGAAGATCACCCGCGGTCGGACTTCAGCTATCACCCTTCGAGTCGCCTCAAGATCGCGGATATCGACTCGACTGTCCGAAGCGATGATTGCTTCGACGTTTGCAGCGTCGTAGAGGTTCGGTGTTGAAACGGGATCGAGCGCCAGCCCGTGGACCTCAGCGCCAAGTTCCGCCAACAGCAGCGACAGCCAGGAGCCCTTGAACCCAGTGTGGCCCGTTACGAGGACCCGCTGTCCTGCCCACGAGTCACCGTTCACCAAACGCGCCACGGAGCCTCACCCGACTCCCAGAGCTCTTCCAAGAGGTTGCGCTCCCGCAGGGTGTCCATCGGTTGCCAGAATCCTCTGTGAACAAACGGTACGAGTTCCCCGTGGTTCGCAAGCTGTTCGAGTGGCCCTGCCTCCCAGGTCGTGTCATCACCATCAATCAAGTTGATGCAATCCGGTGACAGCACAAAAAAACCGCCATTGATGAGGCCGCCGTCGCCTCGAGGCTTCTCGGAGAACCCGGTAACACGATCATCGGAAATATCTAGTGCGCCATAACGACCGGGCGGTTCAACTGCCGCGACCGTCGCAGACTTGCCATGGGCTAGGTGGAACTCAATCTCGTCTTTGAAGTTGATATTCGATAGCCCATCGCCGTAGGTGAAGCAGAACGCTTCTTCATCCTGTACGTACGGCTGCGCACGTTTGAGCCGACCGCCCGTCATCGACTCCTCGCCGGTGTCGATCAACGTGACTTTCCAAGGCTCAGCAAGGCGACGATGAACCTCGAGCGTGTTTTCGGCAATATCGAACGTTACGTCGGACATGTGCAGGAAGTAGTTCGCGAAGTACTCCTTGATCATGTAGCCCCGGTACCCACAACAGATCACAAAATCGTTGATGCCATACGCGGAATAGGCCTTCATGATGTGCCAGAGGATGGGTCGGCCGCCGATTTCGACCATCGGCTTCGGACGCAGACTCGTCTCCTCGGCCAGGCGAGTCCCTAGGCCCCCTGCCAGGATCACGGCTTTCATGACGCAACCACGCTGCGCGCACAGTCCAGGATGTCGGTCATCTCAAGCATGAGCGAAGTCTAGGTGCAATGGCTGCAAGGCCATGTGACTGAATGCATGAAGCGGCGCCTCAAACGCACGGCGGGGCGTTAGGCCAGACTGGTCTAGCCGTCCGCTGTGAATCGTTGCTGGGCAGAGATCACGTGATCGGCGGGTGCGGATTCGTCGCCCGAGGTGCCCAATGGGCTACCGGTTTCGCGCAAGTGATGCCGGTTCCTGCGTACGATAAGAGCAAGTCATGCCGCCCCCAACGCTGTCGCGCCGTAGCGGCATCGGTGGCGGAGAACCTTCACGAACTAACTGATTGGGACTTCCCTTGCGACTACTTGTGACCGGTGGAGCCGGGTTCATCGGCTCCCACTTCGTTCGACAGACCCTCAACGATGCGCTCCCAGGGCTCGATGGCGCATCCGTCGTTGTGCTCGATGCCCTGACCTACGCGGGCGACAAGCGCAACCTCGATCCAGTCGCAAACAGTGGCCGCCTCGAGTTCGTCGAGGGCAACATCCTCGATGCTGCACTTCTTGACGACTTGCTGCCAAATGTCGACGCCGTCGTCCACTTCGCGGCTGAGTCCCACGTTGACCGCTCCATCGAGGGTTCCACCGAGTTCGTCATGACGAACGTGGTCGGAACGCAGACGC
>Ga0075163_10001368_pt1 | contig 32693 bp, 54 predicted proteins | sample JI1023141ADNA_FD_71478 | JGI IMG/M metagenome (GOLD analysis project Ga0075163, IMG submission 71478) | Wastewater effluent complex algal communities from Wisconsin, to seasonally profile nutrient transformation and Carbon sequestration -... | ecosystem: Engineered > WWTP > Effluent > Algae...
GAGCCTCGGCGGCCACCTGGGGCACACTGAATAGTTCCTCGACAGGGGCGGGTTCGGTGACGGCGGCCTGAGCGGCGCGTGTCTTTTTGCGAGCGGAGTTTGACGACATGGTCAGTTGGTGGGCGTGGGGTACGACTAATTATGATTTAATCGTAGGACATTCAGGTTGGACACAAAATAGCGTCCGGCGCATTCGCTGTGCATCAGGCATTCGAAGGGGTAGGGAAAGGCAATGAAATCGGTGCCCGGTTGGAAGCCTTGTCCGCAGATTCGGCAAAACGGTGAGCTCAGCTTGATGGCGGCCTGCACGTGCGGCGGGTCTGACATTTTCGCATAGTAGTATGTATTGTCTTCTTCAATAGATTCCCGTGTTCAGTGGACTGTTCTGGTCAATGCCCACGGGGTTCCACACGGGGTCGCCGTCCTGATACACGTAACGCCCGCCATTGGGCAGCATTTCGCGCAGCTTTTTGGTGCCACCGTACGAGAGGGGAATCGAGCGCGTGGACCTCTTCAGTTCTTTGGGTGTGCCGTAGGACATGCGCCACAGCAGCCAGCCCGTGAACGCACACGCACTGGCGGCCAGGATGAAGTCCGGCTCGCGGGCAAAGTCTAGCATGGATAATTAGTACTATAATGACAATTAGAACAGTCGTTCCTGTGGCTGTGGCCGGGGCCATCTTTTACCTGACGCCCCAGTACGACCTCAAAGAGCGTCTGGCGCTGGCCAGTGTCACGGGATTCATCCTGTGGCGCAACTTGGACTATGCCCGACTGGCTGTCGAAGAGGCCACCAAGTCGCGCTTGGCCGCCAATCGCAATCAGTTCGAGACCGACAACACCCCGTTGCCCGTGAGGCCGTAAAAGTAAATAATTTACTATTCGAAAGTGGGCTGGGTGTTCTCCATCCAAGTGCGTAGTGCGTACACGTGATACTCGTCCAGTGACACTTGACGCCCGCCGGGGTTGTTGCACATGACGTTGGTCTTAATTTCGTCGCCCCTCTGCAAATACAGCGAGACCGTGCGGCCGACGCGAATCAATTTGCATGTTGTCTTGTTGGATGTATCGTTGCCCACATAGGGATTGGCTGTCAAGTCACTGAGGTCCATGGACACACATTGCTCGTTGACGAAAAGGAACATGGCTGGCTTATCCAAGTCTGGTCCAGGTGTGGGGATACCCACCACGGCATGATAACAGACCTCGTAGAAGCCCTCGGCGGGTATTGCCAGCACGTCGGTGGTGGTGTCAAACGGCAGGGCATCCCAGTTCGAGTCGATGGCCGTGCCACTGCCCGCATAGCCCTGTGAGCCCGTGCGTGTCTGGCCACGATAATTGCCCGCACTGAGCACATCGGCATTGTACTGCGGCGCGACAAATGCCTTCTTGGCGGCACCTAGGCCAATGGTCGAACACATGGCCTCGGTGGGGTTCATGCGTACCGAGCCATCAATCAGCACGCCTCCGGTGGTGAACTGGATTTGACCAAAAGTCGACGGAGCGAGCAAGCGCAGTCCGGCCATGAAGATGGTGGTGATGGTGGTGATACTGTCGGCCACCAGTATGCCGATGGGAGTGACAATGCGCCCATCGTTGGACTTAACCAGTACTGGCGAACTCATTTCCTATTCTTTCCATCGAGAAATCGAACCCCTGGACGACGAAGAAGTGACTGTGGATTATCATGGATGCCGTTCGAGGACAGTGTGCTCGAATCTGCACCGTGTCATTGATAGTACAATGGGCAATGAAGTTGAGGTTGTACGTCAGAGCCGTGCTCCATATTGACGAGTTCATGCGATCAGAGACAGTCCATGCGCGCGGTACACCGCCAATGTGCACGGCCAGTGCGGTGTTGCTGCTGTTGTGTGCCCCAGGGGCACCCCGGAGACACAAGTGCACGCGGTATATCCCTGTACTGGGAATAACCAGTGTGTTGGAGATGAAAGGAGACGTGCCACCGAACTGTAGTCGCTGTTCGTCGATGGCCGCGACGTTCCAGTTGGGTGCGCCGCTCTTGGGCCAAACCAACGAAGCCACGTTATCAGCGGGGTTCGGGTCGTCGCCGAACATGATTCGAGCGGCATTACACGTCGCGTCTGCCGATGTCAATGAACCAAATAAAAGTGGCTCGTACGAGGCCACATAATTGACCGCGAACTGTGATAGTGTGCCCACGTCCACGGTGCCAACTTTGATGTCATTCGAGCGCACCGCTGACTCGGCCACCAGGTTGCGAGCTTGCACAGTGTTCGAGGTGACGATGGGGTTGCCATTCAAGCGCTCGACCACCAATTGAATGATGGTTTCGAGGACCCCCCTCGAAGAGATCAACAGTGGTCGCACGACACTCATGCTTGATTATATTTAATTTTACGTTAGATGTCATTCGCAGAGATGTATTCGGCGAGAATAGAGGACTCTAGGATGCGCACGGTGAAGGGAAAGTTAGTACCGACGCCGGCTTGCAGGGCCAAGCAGACACTGGTGCCAAAGTAAATGTCGTGGTTGCGCGTGTACTCGCCCTGTAGGGTGATGACTTGGCCGACGGCGACGGGGCCCTGATAGACAATATAGTCGCGCGCGTATCGCTCGTTGGGGTTGACCATGTCGTTGTTGAAGAGGGAAAATTGCAAGCCACTGAAGGGGGCACCGGCATCGATACGTACCAGGTCGACGGTGTAGCGTACGCGCCAGTAACCGGTACTGTCCAGGTTCAAACTGCCATTGGCCGGGTCCCATCCGAAGAAGTTGGCCGATTTCTTGACGAACGTCGGTGCATTGAGTCCACTGATGGGCGTCGAAAAGTATGTATTGTCACCGTAAAAGTAGCCAATCTGTGGCACGTATCGCAGGTACCCATTGGTCGGCGCAATGACCACGTCCACGGGTGTCTTGTACTCGACGTAGCCGTACGTGCGCCGTGTGCCTCTGTACACCAGCGTATTGTCCAAATTGGTCAGTTCACTGACCTCGGCGCGGTTGGTGACCGTCAGTTTTTGCTGGGCCACAAACATCGAGACGACACTGTCCCGCAAAACAATCAGTCGTGACATGTTGACCCGGGCCAGACGCTCGATGATGCCCCGGTAATTGATACGCACGGGCCTTTCATAGGGTGCGCCAGTCGCAAATGACATCGTAGTCTAATTGTAATATTATTTATATAAACATGCCGGCTACTCCGTCGTCTCCGGTCCCTTCGGTCCCTCCGGCACCTACTCCTCCGACCACAAAAACATGCCCAAAGGGGGTGTGTAACGTGCAATTTAGCACCAGAAGTGGCAAAAAAGTAGCCTTTATGGCCCAAAACCGAGGCAAAAAGTAGTAAAAGTAGCCTTTACTTGTTCAAAACGTGCTTGATTTCATTGATCTTGTCAAAAACCTCGTAGTATTTGTTCTGCCATGCCAGTGTATCCTGGTCTGCCTTCTCGAGGTTGGTTCTTGCATGCGTCAATGATGTCGTCGCGCGCAAAAGGTCGATTTGCAGCTGCTTGATCTGCTCTTCGTAGCGCGGCCCCATCTCACGCAAGTACGGCGACTGCTCTATCTCACGCTTCAACTCGACCCGCTCGAGCTCGAGTTCGTCAATGCGCTTCTCGAGGTTATTGTTGTTTTGCACTTCCTGCAAGTACACGGTGTACATGTCGCGCTCGGCCTTCTTGATCTCGCCCATCCCCTCTTCGAGGCGCTTCATGTCAGCATGCAGGTCGCTGTTGGCCGCTTGTTCTTGTTCGAGTGACGCCTGCAGTGACTCGATGGTGCCCAACAGTGCCTCAACGAGCGACGGGTCGGTGGTGGTCGAAGCGCTCATTTTAATGATCCCCGACTTTTGTGGCCCCGCAGTGATAACACTTTTCGGTGCAGGAAAACTGTTCGGCCTGAGCCCACAAGTGTCCACGCGGCGAAGTAGCACACGTCTGGTGCAGTGACATGCGCAGTGACAAGTTGCCGGGGTCTTGCACGAGTGCCTTCTTCAGCTCGTGTACCAGTGTGTTGGCCTGGTGTTGCACTTGGATGGGCGTCGGGTTCATGTGACCGTTGAAATTTTGGCAAAAAAAAAATAAATGACACCGAGTGGCTTCGATCCACCCTAACTGGGGTCAAGTGTGCGCCCAGTACTCGTCCAACTGAGATACAGTGCCTTAAATGCCCTCCTCCTGGAATTGCACCAGGGACCTCCGAGCTTACGCCAGACGTGATCCTCACTTCACCAAGAAGGGGTTAAAAAAGAGTGCATCGTACGGCCACGTCCAGAACGATCGACCTCGAGAAGAAGCCACTATTCCGAACAAGCTCACGCACGACACGATCGCGTTGACCGATCGGCGTTGACCCGATCAAAATCCGAAACGTTATCAGTAATGGGAGTATTTACTGTGGTGACGCGCCCTCCAGGTAACGTGTAAGTGGGAGCGGTGGTACTTGTAAAAGTGCACGTGTCTGGCCCAGGGCGGCCTCGAGATCGTCTGCGCGTGACTTGAGTGTAACGACGCGCCAGTGCAAACACTCGATTCGCCTGTTCATCGTGTAATAGACAATGCCGATCGCAGCAGCCACACAGAGGAGGTACACGATGTCGCCCACGAGAATTAAATTGGCGTGCATGGACGAGCGGGCGAGATGAAATGGGAAAAATTTTGTGTATAAAACGGTCTCTTATCAGTGACCGGTCGCGCAGTGTGTTCGTGTCGTGCAATGTACGGGCGGGTCCGGAGTTTCGGGGAAATTTTTGAAAATTTTTCCGGTCAATTTTTTTTTGAGAAAAGTCCGAGAAATTTCGTCGAGGAGGTCACGCGTTTTTTTCGAGGTCACGCGTTTTTGGTTCCGAGGGGACCCTCCCGCGGGGACTGACCCACAAAAATTTTCCGTCGTCGGGGACCCCCACAAAAATTTTCCACCGGGGACCGAAAACTTCATTAATGGTGATACCTTGTGGGTTAACGGTTCCCTAACAACGCACACACGTACATTCCCGCGGAACACGTGACCCCACAACCATCATTTGCGAGTGTAGTGGTGCGTGTCACATTCAAATCCGACAATTTGACGACCTCCGGGTCGGGGAAATATACACCCGAGTTTCGGAGTTTCGGACCTCCGATCACCCGAACCCCGCAGGTGGACTCTCGACTATTCGGCCTACTATTACGCGTCGTTCCACTGTTTCCACCTGGGTCAGCTATAAAAGCAGGTTTTGGACATGAAATTTTACCATTTCCTCTCGAGCCACCACCCGCCTCTCCTCCATGTCCAAGCGCGATTCGCCTTCCTCTTTCTTTTCTGCGCCCTCTAAGCGTGTTCTTGTGATTGATGACGAAGAAGACGACGACTCTTCCGATTGTGTTGTTGTTTCTATTTCTACTCCCCACATCGAAACCTCTGACGACTCTTCTTCTTGCGACTCTTTTTCCGATGACGACTCCTCTGACGACTGTTCTTTCACTCCTGACCTCTACAACTTCCTCCGTGACCCCGCTCATCGCGAGCACGTGATGTATTCCCAGGAAGACACTGCCATCTTCCGCCAGATCATGCACGGCGACGGCTTTACCGACTTCAACGTGTGGGGCCGTGACTGTGCTCGCCGTGTGTACGTGACTGACACGCGTGACGCTCCCTACATGGAGCAGAAGCCAGCTCCTTCCCAGGAATACTACAACACTCAGCAGCGCCACACTCCGTCGCCCAACCAAGAGGCCGGCCTGGCCTTCTGTGTTCTGCGTCGCGAGGGTAACAGCTACGCCAGTTATCTCTGCAAGGACCTCACGCGTGAGATTGGCCAGTACGTGCAGAGTGCATAATTAAATTAATATTACCTTAATCATACTTGTGGGCGGTCGTGTTGAAGTTTAAATTATTTACAACTGACTTATATTATTATGTTATATATCATATATATACGAAATTGACTTATAGAGGAGCGATATTATATACACGAATACGCTTAACTTATACTTAATGGAAATCATTGATTTAATTCAAACGCATAGCAACCAGTACGATCTGCGCTAAGATTCCAATGAGTTTCAAACACGGGCCAGGAACGCGTGATTTGATCGTCATCGTCATCGTTGGCGTGACACAGTGGGCACGGCACGGTGAAGCCGACGCCATCGGGCAAATCCCAGAGTTGTTCCGCGCTCATGCCGTTGTTCAAATCGAGCAACCACTCGAGACCCGATGAAATTTCACTAAAAAGAGGGGTTTATTTTACTGAGTACATTTGAAACGAGCGAAAGGCGTGCGCATGCTAATTAAAGCGTCTTCGGCAAACTTGCACTCGTGACACAAACCGTGGCGAATCACAAAACTCCGATTGTAAAGAACGTCGACCACGCGGCCCTTGTATATGCCCATGTACGGATGCACGATGTCGACGTAAACGCGTAAGCAAACGAGACACTGTACGCACATGCCGGCGTCAGAGGAGGCCGAGAGAGGAGATGAAGACATGTTGTTGTGGTCGGGTTGGTTGGGATTTTTGGGTTGATTTTCGCTTTAAATATTTCAATCGTCGTGTGGGGCCGGCCTGTACATTGCACGACACGGGCCCAGAGCTCCTGCCCACACTGCACGACTGTCTATAAAAGTCAGTGGACGTCCTAAAAATTTTACCATTTCCTATCGAACCTCCTCTCGTGCCTACCCTCTGCATGAACCCCGATCTCAACTCCTGCTCTTCGCAGTGGCCTCTTGGCGTACCGACCGTGATCGAGATTCAAAACCAGGCCAAGCGTGACCGTAATTTCACCGCCGGCCGTGACCGACTTCAAATGACCGATCCCGCTCGTAAGCGTTCGGCTTCTCCCTCTTCATATTCTCCCGAGCGCCACCGTCCCCGCCTCGACATCTCCTACACCTTTGTCAAGTCCGTCATTGACTTGCTCGTGCTGGTGCAGCGCTTCTACTCGACACCGGCCATCTTGCGTGGCGACTTCAACTCGGTCGAGTACAACATTGTCACGCTCGACCTCATCTGTTTGCGTTCGAATTTGCACTACGATGAGATGCCGAAGGCCCTGACCAGTGCTAGCCGTGTTCTCCGCGAAATCAACTCAAAGTTGAATCGTGGTGTCTTGCGTGGCCTCGACATCACCATGCAGGCCGGCCTTGCCAGCGAGTACTCGGTCCAGTGGCACGCGCAGACTGCACTGAGCTTATTGGAGTTTCACGAGAACTGCATCCTCTCCCTCAAGCCCGACACTGGCTTCTACCGCGTACCGCGTGACGTCTACGACATGGTGCTTCAATATACATTTAACGAGGCAGCCACTCGGAAAGCGAAATAAACAAGTGGTTCTCTAAATTGGTTGGTAATATTATTCGTGCAATTCCATGAGTGTGCTCGAGGACTCTTCAGTGTACTCGCTGCTTCAGCCGGATCCCTACTCTCAGGACTCACCCATCGCCAAGTCGCTCACGCCGGGTGCACGGGCTTCTATTGGCTCGGCTCTGCGCACGGCCATCTTTGCAGCACCGGGCTTGGGCGCCGTGGCTGACATCTTGTTTGGCAATCAGAGCGTGGGCTCGGCGCTCACTTACGGTGCCATTGCCAGTGTCGTGCTGGTGGCCTTCATGCCGGGCGACTACCTGACCAACGTGGCGACTGGTGACGCAGCGCTGGGCTTTGGCGTGGGCTACTTTGGAAGCGCTTCGCTCGGCTACGGTGACACAGTGCCCCGTGCTACTATGTACGGCATCGCCGCTTCCTTCTTGGTGGCGCACGGTGCACTCAAGGCTCTGGGCGTGGCCAACAATCGGGGCAACATGGGTCTGCGCTGGGGCAAGGGCAACGCGGCCGACTACGACGACACGACAGTCTCCAAGAGCCGCCGCTATTAATTGTACTCGCGATTAACTAAACTGTAGTCTAGTAATTATTGAGATGTCTCTGTTTGGTTTCACCCGCGCCACACCCGACGCTGAGCTGTACAACACGCTTGGGCGGTACCAGCACAAGAATGGGCGCAACGACCCAGACGCGTCGTACTTTAGCGCTCACAGTGATTACATTCACACGGCGCCCAATCCGACGCACAAGTTTGATGCACCAACGGGGAGTGCCATCAAGAACGAGAGAAGTGTCAAGACAATGAAACCAGGCGACGAGCAGAAAACGTATCTGAAGAAGGCCAGGAGTCTTCAGATGCAGAAGCAAATTGAACTGCGAGCCAACGCAGAGATAGACAAGAGGGCAGAAGGCGATGGTCAGCTGATTTATCGTCTGCACCAACTCAAGGACCGCTACGATGTTGAGATGGCCAAAGAGGAAGTCAGGTGCATGGATGAGATGGTCGACAAGGCTTTTGCCGATGAGTTCAGGGCCTTTCTGGTTGCCCAGGGTCCGCGGCGTAACATGGATACGTACGAGTCTGGACACGCCAACGCAAAACCATTGTATCGCAAACAACCCGTCAGCACGCACCCGACGGTGATTGAGTTCCTCGACAAGCACATTGACGCCGAACAAGAGTTCAAGACTGACCTCGCCAAATTGATTGCGCGCTATGAGAAGACTGGTTCACTGGCTAACGCGTCCTTGCACGAGTGTTGGATGTATTACAAGTTCGTCGTTCAGGGCATGAACCCCACCCAGCTGGACTACGACAGATGGGCCGACATGCGACAAGACCTCGAAGACAACGCCTATCGCGTCACTCCCCGGTCAAGTGGCAAGTACTTTGTCCCTCCTCGTGCACCGGCACCCGCAGTGTTGGCTGCCGCTGCAGCAGCACCCGCGCCACCAGCAGCAAAGCGAGGCCCAGGCCGGCCGCGGCGTGAAGTTTCAGCTGCACAATAAACTCTATATCAATACTTAATCAACACTGAGATGGCACTGTTTGGCTTCAAGCGACCCAATGGCCCACCGCCTCATTATGTTCAGCTGGCCGACACGCTCGACAGGCGCGCTGGCGTAGCGCAGATTAGCCCGTTTGACATTGGCACCAGTACCGTGGCCGGTCCGTCGATTTGGAGCACCAAGAAGTTCAAGACCATGAAGGACCCCATCAAGGGCGAGACGGGTGTGTCTAATATGACTCCGACCAGGATGCAAAAGGATACGCTCGTCAAGAAGACACGCGAGGCGCACAAGGCCAGGCTGTTTAACCTCTATTTGAACAATGACTTCGAGGGTAAGATACGACTCAAAGAGTACATTCGCCTTGAGGAGAAGGAAATTTTCAAGGCCGTCGCACACGGAGTCGACAACAAGTTTGCCGATGAGTTCAGAGACTTCTTGGTGGCACACAACGAGAGAGCCATCAACACGTATCAGGGCTCGGACAGTGTCGACGAGCCGCCTCACATTTACAAGGCCGGCCCTGTCAGTCGCCACCCGAGTGTCATCAAGTTCATCGACGAACACATCGACGTGCGCACGCGCTTCGAGACGGACTTGGCCAAATTGATTGCACGCTACGAGAAGACGGGCTCATTGGTGAACGCGACACTACCCGAGTGCTGGATGTATTACAAGTTCATCATTAGGGGCATGAATCCAGAGGAAGTCGACTATGCGGACTATGCCAATTTGTTGGCCGCTCAGCAAGCACCAGCGCCACCAGTTGCTGCTGCGGCGGTCGTTGTCCAAGCCCCTCCGGCCAGACGCAATACTCGTCGCAGTACTATTCGATTGGTCGACGCCGCCTCTTCTGACGAAGAAGACCGGTGGGCCGATGTATCTGCCGCCAGCGGTCCTCGTGCTCAGCCCAGTGCCGCCTTGACGAATCAAGCCCAGCGCGCAATGTCGTCTGATGATGAGTCCGAACTGTCAATGGATAGTCTCGAGGCACCGGCGAGCGATAGTGATGACGAGAGTAGTAGTAGTAGTAGTTCGAGCAGTTCACGTAGCTCGAGTAGCGCTAGTTCTCGCTCATCATCTCCGTCTCCGCCGCCACCGCCGCGACGACCGCCGCCCCGTGAGGAAAGTCCAACCCCGGCGCAAAAATACCTTGCCAACAAGGCCCTGCTCGACAGTGGTCCGTTGGGCAAGTCATCCGTGCCACCCGCTGCCAGACCAGCCTCTCCACTTCAAGCAGACGACCCGAGCCCCGAGCCCATGCCCATCGACTTTCCTCGCGCACCGGCACCTACTCCGCCTGCTCCGTCCGCTCCGGCTCCGTCGACTCCACCCGTCGAAGAGACAGACGAAGAGTTCGAAGCGCGTATTCGGGCCAGAGCCGGCTTGGCTACGCCGCCACCTGACGAAACACTCGAAGAAATCGCGGCCAGAGAACAGGAAATCCTCGATCGAGAGAAGGCGAAACTACCCGTACTGCTCCCAGATGCACCCGATTTCAAGCCAGGCACGAAGGACATTGTCATGACTCATGAACAGTTTCAAGCAGCACTGGAGAAGCATCAGGCAAAGGAGATTGCTACATTACAAACGGCTTCTCTTGCCGCACAGGAAATGCTTAGACTGGACAACGATGCTAAATGGGCGCGAGCAGAGGAACAACGAATTCAACTTTACGAGAAGCAGCTTGATGAAATGCGAAAAAATCATGAAATCGCATTAGCTGATGTCAAGGCTCAAAATGAGGCACAGACGCGAGCCATAGTCGCCCAGTTACTCGGCGAGCGCCAGTTGGCTGGTGTTTCTGCCGCGGCTCCCGCTGCCGCGCCCATGGAAGACGACACGCAATATCGTCTCGAAACACTTCAAGCCAAATACGATGCGGAAATTGCCACGCTCACGCAGGCATATCGAGAGCACCAGCGACAATTAGACGCCGAACGGGCCCATGCACAAGAGATCGAAGCCCGTGCCGAAGCCGAGAAACGAGCATTGCATGAGGAACTTGATGCTGTTCGTGCCAATGACGTGTCTGCTGTAGAAGAGGTGGCTCTGAGACGCACACAAGAAGCCGAAGAGGCCCGAGAGAATGCACTACGAGAAGCAGCGGACGCGCGTCGACAATTGGCCGCGCTCCAGGCCGAACTCGAGAACACCCGCAAGACTGAATCAGAGTCAAGTCGAAACGAACAAGATGCCGTTCATCGTGCCCAGGAATTAGAACGCGAACGCCATCGCACACGACAAGAGAAACGGGAATTACAAGAGAAGCTCACTGCTGCTATGGCGCAGCTGAATGACGTGACGGCAAGCACGGCAGAGAAACTAGCCAAGGCACAAAGGGAATTAACACTGGCTAAAGACGATGCGAGTCGCGCATGGCATCAGTCACGCGCACGTCAAGCTCCACCTGCGGCTGCCGCTGCCGCTCCACCGGAAACACGTCAAGAAGCACCACCACCTGCACTCGGTGGCGGTAAGCGACAGAAGGGGTACATGTCACCGGAGGTTGTACTGCCACCAGAAGTAGTACCGGCATCAGAGCAATACCTCAGAGAGACGTGGCGACTGGACCCTCTGGCACAGGCGCCAGAGAGCGCAGCGAGTACGTTACCTCCACCGCAGCAACTTGATGAACCCCAGGCGCCAGCCCCCGCCAAAGTAGTGCCTTTGATCAGTAGACGCATGACCGCCTCACAGAGATACGATGCCGAACTACCTGAACTCACGCGGGGTGCATCCGAAAACCCACCACCTGCTGCACCAATGGACTCGGACCAGCCCACGCCTGCGCAAAAGTACTTGCGACAGACCAAACACGTGGTAAATCAAAAGCCCGTTACGTCCAAGCGGAGCAACGGAGGGAAGAAGTAAACCTAAAATGAAATATAATTACCTTCTCGCACACGCTCTCTCAAACTCTCGAAAATGAATCTCCTCTACATTGGCGGCGGTGCTGCTCTTGGCTACTTCTTTGGCGGCTCCGTGGGCCTTTCATCGCCCGTGATGGGTGCTGCGGCCGGGGCGGCAGGTGGCTACGTGCTGAGCATGTACATGTAGGAGAACCTAAGTGAAATAGTAAAGATTACTGCAACTCTCGTCATGGCACAGCGTCGTCAATATGCCCAAGTGGGTCCGCGCGAGATTTACATGAACGGCACGTACACTCAGTACGTCGAGACACCAGACGTGCCCGGTGCCGAGTTTGGCGGCATGGGCATTTTCGTCAAGTCCTTGATTAACGCCCAGGGTGGACCCAACTTGCTGGCCGTGCACAAGGACCGTGAGGCCTATGCCGAGCCGATGGACTTTACCATGCCCTACGGCACCAATGGCGCCAACACCGATGCCGAGCTGGCTGCGCTCTACGGTATTACTCAGCATCGTGTGGCCGAAATCAATCGTTGGGCTCATGCGGGGGCTGGTCCGCGCTACCACACGGCACCGCGCTGGACCTCGCACCAGACCAGCATTGACCCGTCGGTGCTGATCAAAACTTCGGACCCCAACGGCACCGCATCAGTGTCTGGTGGTGTGCCCTGGAACCGTTCGAATTATAACCGTATCCGCTACAACGCCGACTAATAAATCGACTCTAAACTGTATTTTATTATAATCATCTTCTAATGGCCAACACTATCAAGGCCGTCGCTGGTTCTATTGGCTTTGTCGCTGCCGGTGCTTTGAGTGGTTCAGCGATTGACGTCGTCGTGCCGGACATTCTGAGCTCAGTGGGCGTACAGCATCCGGGCATCCGGGCCGGTGTGCAAGTGGCCGTCGGTACTCTCGTCCTCCAGTCCATCATGAACTCTCTGCACGGTGCCAACATCTTGACCGACGAGTCTGGCTTGTTGCCTTTCATGATTGTCGCTTGGTTCGGTGCCCAGCCCACACTCAAGGCTGAGATTGAACTGTTCACGGCCACTATCTCCCAGTCACTGCGCAACGTCCTCAACTTGCCCGGCGCCATCGCCAAGACCGCTGACTCGGAGCCCACTGACTCACTGGCACGCATGCAGGCTGCCGCGGGCATGACCATGAACCGGAACTTGCCGACGCGAGAGGCTTACTAAAAATTCAAACTTCTCATGACCAGTGGTCACGTCCGCGTCAAACAAAATACCGTCGAGTGGCAGAACTTGCGCTCCGAGTGCGAGCTCACTGCCTCTGACGTCCCGACGCTACTGGGCCTGGGCTACGACTCGCGTGTCAAGCTGTTCGAGCGGAAGGTGTTTCGGACGGGTACACTTCCTCCGAACGATCAGTTGGCGGAGATTCTGCTTCGCGGACAAGACCTCGAGCCGCACGCGCGCTTCGTCATGATGGGTCTGCTGCGTCAACACATCGGCGATGGCGACTTCTGGGTACGACCGTTGCCTGGTGATGCTCCGGGTATCGACAAGCCTCTCGGTGCTTCGCCGGATGGAGTCCTTGACGACGGGAGCATCTGCGAGCTGAAGTGCCCCATGGATATCGACACCGTGGCCGCCTTCAGTGACAAGTGGTGGAAGTACGTGATACAGATGCACGTGCAGATGTACTGCTGTGACACGTCAGTAGGCCATCTGCTGGTGTATCACCCCGACCAAGGCTACAAGTATTGGCGTATTGACTTTAGCGCTGGCCTGTGGAAGTTCATCGAGCGAGCCGTGCGCGAGTGGAGGTATTGGTGTGCGAACCCCACCGAGTTCCCTCGACGTCACTTGAGGGCCGAGAAGGAGCAGTTCATCGAGTGGCGAGAGCATTATGCCGAGACTAACAGTAAACGCTATCGGTATTAACCATAAATTATCATGGCGTCACCCGCGTCCGTTCCGTCGATGGCCCAGCGCGCCGAGAACGAGCGTCTCGCCGTGATTGCTGCGCGGCATGAGGCCGCTCGGGTGCGCGCCGCAGAGGTCGAAGCCTACCACGAAAAACAGAAAGAAGAGTCACGCATCGAACAAGCAAAAAGAGACGAAAAGCACCGCATCGAACAAGAGAGGCGTCGTATAGCCCGGCCCATCATGGAGGAGATGCGAGCCGGTCACTTACTTTTCGATAACTATTGTCGCATTCTCGAGACCAACAAAGCCGCGCAGAAATACGCGTGCTGGAAAATCAAGGACTACCCCGACAACTTGTCTATGCTCCGCCACGGCCCCTACGAATGGCCAGTGGGATGGTACAAGTTCGAGACATGTGTCGACAACGAAGACCGCGATCAAGTGGAGGTGACCTACAAGTTGCCAGGTGACGACACCGTGCGCCACTTCACGAGCGACGACTGGATGTGGTACTTTGGTCGCCACCGCATCAAGCCGTACAAATTCAAGGGCGAGCTGGCCGGCTACAAGATGTATGTCGACTGCGTCGGCCGTTACTTCCAGTGTCTCAACTTGTGCGGCGACTACTTCTCGTTCAAGCTACACAAGTGTGCGAAGTAAAACAGTGTTTAATATCCACGTCGATACGGTTCCAGCTTCTCTTCGTCGCGCGTGCACTTCCAGCACTCGTAGACGTGTTGACGCGTGTCGCCGTTCCAGCTGCTCGTCGTGTACTGGAAGGGGGCATCTTCGCGGCCACACTTCGTGCAGTTGCCGTAATGCTTGGCATTGGAGTTGTCGCGACCGCTCATTTGGGGAAATTTTAAAAATGGTTTATTTGTGACGAATACGAGGCAAGTCGTCGCCGTTGTACATCTCGTCTTGTGTCTTGGGTGGCGGGCCGGATCGCAGCTTGAGGAAGGGGAAGAGGTCGATAGGCGCCGGTGGCTCGATGTTCAAGTCGGGCGGGGTGACGTGCGGCGAAGAGTTCATAGAGACGCGAGTTTAATGGTCACTCAGTCGAACCAGCTCACGTCGCCAGCGGCCACCATCGCATCGCATGTCCGGCGCACTAGCTCGCGCGCTTCGTGTCGCGATCCTCTCATAGTCTCAGAGACACGTACAATGGCCGTGTCGCTCTCTTGCTTCAACTTCTCAAAGCCGTCGGGGTCCGAAACGTGTTCGCCTCTGCCCAAAGACGAAGTGCAGTAGAAGTAGGCCTTCACACCAGCACGCAGAGCTACGGCGAACTCAGTGTCGTCGGTGACGTCGAGCTCGCGCACGGGTCCAGGGCCGGCCGAAGTCCACGTCTTGCTGCTCTTGGTCATCGGCGGGGGTCGCTTGCCTCCGCGGGCATACTCGAACTCCATCTTAAGCGGAGCCGGGCCAACATACGACATGGCGTCGCGATCGAGCATTTGCTGTGCTTGTGCAGCAGCAGACGTGTCGTAGTCGCGCGGCGCTGCCTGATGTTGCCACACGTTGCGGTCCATGCCGCTGTCGTAGTGCATAGTAGGGTGGCCGAACATCTCGGGGTCTGATAGTTTTCGGAAAATGGACCCGCCCTGTCCTGACCACAAGTTCGTCAAAGTCGAGCGCGAGCGCGAGCTCGGCTCAACGTGCGACCTTTACAGGTGTGCCAATTGTGATGTACAGCTCCTGTGCACCAGCCCCGAGTGGATACAGAAGATGCAAGAGAAGCACCGGCGCACACGCGATCTGCTCGACATTATGCGTCGCCACTCGGCAGTGGGTTTACAATAAACAATTTTAATCGGAAGACGAATCGTCATCGGCAGCGGATGTTTTCTTCGCGGCTTGCTCGCGCAGGCACCGGTCGTACACGCGTTGCGGGTTGGCCCACGGCTTGGCATCGCGCTTGTACGGGCGCAGGTCCCACTGGTCGGCACCGGTGTTGAGCTTATAGGCCACTCCGGCGGCGTAGTCGAGGGTCCAACCCGAACTGACAATCCGCTCGACGTGATCACCTTCCCACCAGCCGGGTGCGTTGGTGTCGATGCCCAGCAAGTAGATGAAGTGGACCTTCTCGGCAGTGGTCCAGCCACTGACGTCGAAGAGGAGATCCTGAGAAGACATAGCGAAACGGGTTGTGAAAATAATGGCCGACGGAATCCTTTTTATCCTGTGCGAAACGACACTTTTCGCCGAACGCCCCTGTACATTGCACGACACACTAAGAAAGCTAATTAAAATGATAATACAACATTGCTGATATGGCGCATCACGGAGCAGCCGGGCCTGTGGGCGCCGTCACGCGTCTCGATGACATTCGTCAAAAGTATCAGTACATGAAGTCGGGCGACCCGCGTGTCAAGCCCGAGCGCGAGAAGGGCAAGCCCAAGACACGTGACTCGTTGATGGACCCACAGAAGCCAGTCTTTGAGCGTAACAAGAAGCACATCAAGAAACTCGTGGCGCTCAAGGGTGACCTGGAGAAGGTCGAGTCCAAAGCGCGCATGGATGCCGAGCACATTACCGTGTACCCCTTTGACATTGAAACCACCCGAGCAGATTTCACCAAAGTTTACTTTGGCAAGCGTCGAGAGGGCAAGTCGTTTGCAATGCGTTGGGACTTGTATTGCATGCGTGACCAACTACCGCGGGGCTACGTCTTCACCAGCACCAAGATCAACGGTTACTGGCAAAAGTTCGTCCCGCCGCGGTTCGTTTTCGACGGGTACAATCGAGCCGTCCTTGCAGCGATAATTGACCAGCAGAAACAACTCATCGAGTATCTCGGAAAACATCCAGATGTGGTAATCAATCCCAACATCTTCCTTGTGTTGGACGATTGTGTGACTGAGGACCTCTTTCACGAGCCTGAGCTGAACACGATTTTTTTCAACGGCCGCCATCTCCGGGTTTTCCTCTTGATGAGCACACAGTACGCGAAGCGTATCCCACCTGGCATGCGAGAGAATGTCGATCAGGCGACCATATTTCGCGTGCACAATCTCAATCAAGCCGAGGCCATCTGCGAGGGTTTCCTGGGCCATTGGCGCAAAGAGGTGGCAATGAAGTGTCTGGACGAGAACGTGTGGCAGGACCCAGAGACAGGGGAGCGGCAATTTATGGTCGTCGACTCGAGCGGCAATTATCCCATCGACGAAATGGTGCGCATTGGTCGTGCTATTGACCCCGATGAGATTGACTTTGGCTGGGTGATGGGCTGCCGCGAGTACTGGGGCGACGAGTGGGACGACGCCACTAATAAGCCCAAGGACTTATCGATTGTCAGTGGATTGGATAGTAAATCGTGATTTAATCAATTAATCTCCTCCGCCCGAGTAAGAGTCAGTGTCCGAGGTCACGAGATCATCGGCCATCTGTTGGTAAGAGTTGGCCAGTGCGTCGTACACTCGGCCCGTGTGCCACATCGTAGCCGCTGTGCTCAATTCGAGAAGCGACACCTGGGCCGTGTGTAGTTGGCGCAGCACGTTAATGTGATGACGGCGCAACTGCTCGACGTCGGCGGTGGGGTTCATGCTCACGCTCGGGAAATGAACCAAGCAGCGGCCAGAACACCGGCGGCAATCAGCAGTAGTTTGGTGTTGTCCATGGTCTGGGCGGCGGGATTGGCCACCTCGATGGACCTGTACGAGGGACCACGCTGAAACGAGACCGTGTCCCACCCGGAAGCGGTCTGTGTCAGGCCACCTTCGCGTGACATGCCATCGGGGCCGTCGGGTGAGATGTACTGGCGCGAAATAGCACGCGGGTCAATGGTGGCGGGCATGGTGACGATGAGTGCTCTAATTTACTTCTTCCTTTAGAACAGCACCCTCGGGTTTTGTCGCAGTGATGATCCCCGTCTCAGGCGAATAAGTGACCACCGAGACAGTCTCCCACAAACAAGGCCCATTCTCGTCGCCAAGCGCGGCCAGCTTGTAAGCAGCGAGATTGGCGGCAGTCTTGTTTTGCTTCCACGCATCCTTCTCGGGTCCATCATAGGCAGATAGCTTCTTGCCTCGTTCGACAAGCTCTGCCCACTCCGCGGCAGTGTAGTCGTTTCCCGCGCGGTTCTTATTGCCCCTGATGCCATTCGCCTCATCGTCGTTGCGCGGCTCGAGGCGAACGAGTTCTGCATCGGCGACGCCGTACGCAGCAAGCACACGGTCGTTGTAGCCGGGTTCGACGGTGACCCGCTTGGTGTAGAGGTCGGCGACAAGCGACTGCTTCACAGAGATGTTCTGCTCGGCGCGCTCGACGGGCGTCATCATCACTTCCTCGATGCGCTTCTCCAGGGCAATAATACGCTCGCGCATCGCACACGCCGAACAAGACAGGTCGGTCATGATGGGCACTGGTGATTTATGGTTACTGTTTTACTAGACCCTCAAGGAAGGCAACCCTGTCTCGTAGTTGCGCAATCTGCTCTTTGCTTGTTATTGGCCTGTGAGAACATCCATCGGCGTACCACCGTTCCCACTCCCGGGGATAACAATTTTGCTTGACGCGGAAGCCATGGCACGTAGGTGTGCCAGCCGGGATGTGGCGGCAAAAGTCAGTGTACTCGACATAATTATTTGACGCGTAGAGCACGCCGGCCTTGGCCATGTCAGCGCGTTCGACGTGGCACATGAAATGCCCAACGCCTTCAAATGGCACAGCGGGTTCTCGGGTCATTTTAAATGCTCTCAAAGCCGTCATTCTGCTGCATCTGACGAACTTGTCCGGTCACGGGGTCCCTGAACATGTACGTGGTCAGGCCACCGACGTCGATGAAACTCTTGTAGGGCATGTAACGGCCTTTGCCCCACGACGGGTCGTTGATGCGTTCACGCAGAGGGGCCGGCGGTGCGCTCGCCCGATACGTCTTGGGGTGAAAAGCCGCATCGCCACTGGCGGCCACGCGCTTTTGCTTCTCAGACATACCCACGGCCAAAAAGATGCCACCGGCAATGATAGCCACGGGGATAATCGATGACATTTGAGGCGCGTTTGATTTTTAATAAAGTACTTAGACTAGAGCACAGTAGTTCATGCCGGCTGCATCCTCGCCCGAGCCCACCGCTTGCAGACCACGCACGGCTACGCCATCAGTGGCCGCCGAACTGTTGACGTTCATGGTCATGTAGCCCGGGTCGGGACCACTCGTACGATGCTGACCCAGCACTGAGGGTGCGTCGAGTTTCGGGTCATTGTCACGCCGACCCGACGAAGAGTCAACATACTGGGCACCGGGCGGCGGGTGAGAGTGGAACGTGTCCAAGTCGAACTGCGAAGGCTGAGCGGCATGTGGGGCCAGCAGACGACGATTGCCCGTCTGCACTTGGTCGGCATTGAGCGAGAAGAGCACCGAACGACTAACGGGTGCCGGTGCACTGCGGTCGAAAGTGCTCGTGGGAATGTAGTCAGTGGGCACGTCGTAAGCGCCGTACGCTCGCTGGTAGTAGCCGTCGCCCCGAGCGCCAAAACCACCGACCGAGTCCTGAGCTACGGTGTTGACCGTGCGACCGCCGATGCCGTTGGCCGACTTCAACCAAGGACGCGCACGCACGGCTTCGGGGATGTTCGAATCGGGCGTCTCGTAGTCCGTTCGTCGAATGGCCGCCGTCTCGGGCTGGCCCGGCTTGTAGTGAGTGTCGTAGTTGTTGCGATAAGCAGCATAAGCCGAGCCCGAGCTTGAGGGGACGTGCTGTTCAGTGTTCACCACCATGTGCACCGGATGCTGCACGGCTTGCGCAGGCACGACCCAGCCAAACATTTGCTGGAGCACAGAGCCCTCAGTGTGAGTGCGTGTCACTGAGTTCTGAGCCATTAGAACGGTCACTGTTGTTTACTTTTCTCCTCTAGATTAGGACCCACTGGACGTTTCCAGACTTGCTTGTGCCCACAGCGTGTGCACTCGTACGTGTCCATCTCCATGCCGTCACGCCATTTCAAACACATGGTCACGCGTGTCGACTCGCAGTGACATTTCGAGCACGAGCGTTTGACGTTCTTCTTATGAGGGGGGTGCTCCATCGAGAGAGTATGCGTCGACATAGCGCACGTGATAACACTTCAGCACACAGAGTACAAAGTGTCCGTGCTTGTACCAACGGTCGACTTTCTGCACAGCGTAACACTTTTTACAGTACAGTGGCGTCCAGACGTTGTACGCATCATTGTCCGAACTGGTCTTCGGTGGGTCCATAGTGGCCCCAATCTGGGATCTTTTTGGTGAGCCGCGAGCCGGCACCGGTCTTGAAGTATTGACGCTTGAAGAACTGACCCTCGTGCACCACCTTGGGCAGCAAGCAAGAGATCAACAGCGACGCTCCGGCAAAGCCACACAGTAGCGAGACCAACTGGGTGTTGCCTGACTTGCGCACGACCAAATACACGCCACCCAGGGCCAGTGCGGGAGTCGTATCCATTATGACGCGCAGCCACTCAGTCTGCGAACCGCCAGCCAGGGCGCCGCGCACAAAAGGCGAGCCCGCGATAGTCAGTGCACCGGCCAGGGCCATCTTCAGTTGGTCGCCCGGGGCTACGAAATCGGCCACAATCAGACCGGGCACGGCTGAGCCCACGATGTTGACGGGATTCAAGCCAAACAGCTCGAGATTGTCGACTTGCTTGGTCGACGTGAAGGGAACGTCCACTTTGGAGCCAGAATCAATTTGCTTTCCGCCCGGCATCGGGGAATCTTATAGTTTTTATATAACTTATCACCTAGAAAGTCACCATGGACCCCGGAAACCTACACACGTGCGCGCGATGTCATTACATCTCACGTGACCTGGACACTAATCAGCACTGTCGCAAGTGCGCGGCGACCATTATTTTCGCGACACAAACACCACTGCCATCATGTCGGCCGAGTATTGTCTTCCCCAACTCGAGGGCACAATCGCCATCGGCGCACACGCCCGTGTCAACGGCCGACGTGGGGTGGCAGTCGGTGACAACGCCCGAGCTGAAGAAGACTGCATCACCATCCTTCCTTTAGTGAGCCCCCTTCCAATCTCCGAAGAGCAGCGTCGTATGAATCTGCGAGCCCTAGAGGCGGGACACTATCGGGCCTTGTATGGCGAGGCGGTGATGCGTCGGGTCTGTAGCCTGGTCGCAGCGGCGAAGTGTGACGGCTCACCCGAACCTCTTCAAGAGCATCCCACGGCTCCGTCGGCGACAGTGCCGAGCCGGGCCGCATCCGGATGTGGCTCACGGCTCCTGCGACCGGACGTTCCGGAGTCGCTTGCGACGCCGTGGCAGAGAGTGATGCAAGAGCTCGAGCAGTCTCAAGTGCCGCCTGCTCCGTCCGCTCCATGAATTCGGGCAGCTTCTTTTTGACCTGCTTGACAGTCTTCTCGTGGGGAGTCAATGTAAAACGGCGCAACCAAGGAATGTCGCGTAGGTTCTTCTGTTGGGCCACAATAGTAATAAGGGCCGCCAAGATCGGCAGTAACTGCACGACGATCTCGTAGGCCGGTGTGTCACTACACGAGCAAGGGGGGCAAGTGGAGTTCATTTTATTGTCTGTTCGTTTAGGGATTGTACAAGGGGATCGAGTAGAGAATGTTGTTGACATGAATCCGCAAGTAATTGGCCGGTGCAGCAGGCGGTGCCGCAGCGGCTCCAGCGACTCCAATGGTCGTGGCGGTGTTGATCTGTGACAAGGCCGATCCAATGCGAAATTGCCCGTTAGCAGTGGCCAAGTCTTCGATGCCCAGCATGATACAGTTGTTAAATGCCGCCGAGTTGTTCTTGTGACCCAAGACCATACTGTGGATGCCGTTACAGCGCGTACCCGAGCCCACAGCCGTGCACCGATCAGCGGCCTGTGAATCGGTACCGTATGCTGAGCCAGCCACGGCTGACACAATCGAGCCAAAGCCCACGGCAGTACCCGTTTCCGCGGCCGATGAGTTGCCACCGACTGCAGTGCAACTGAACGAACCCGTCGTGGCACCGTGACCAATAGCCACCGAGTCGGCAGTGTTGATGTTCAACGAGTTGCCGATAGCAATAGTACGCGCCGCTCGGGCTATCGTCGCATTGCCGATAGCAATCGTGTCGGCGGCCACCAAACACTTGGCTGACTGGCCCAGGGCAGTGGCACGCAGTGACGTACACTCGGCAAACTGGCCCAGAGCCGTGCCACCCAGGGTGTCGACCTTGGCACCGTGACCAATGGCCGTCGTGCCGTCATTGTTGCAGCGCGACAAGTTGCCCACAGCCGTGTTGTTCAGAAGACCCGTGCCGACTTGTGCTTGGTAGCCCACAGCCATCGAGCCGGTCCCGCCACTGCGAGTGTCATAGCCCACGGCCATGGCGTTGTTTGCAGCGACTGACAAGTGGCCTATCGCTTGACCCGTGCCCGTTGATTCACTGACATTGCCCACGACCAAACCCGTCGCCGAGGCCGCGCCGGATTGGTAGCCAATAGTAATACCCTGGCCCGATGACAAGTAGCCAATAGTGATAGCACCCTCAGAAGCAGCCACCGCTTGATTGCCGATGGCCACTGATAATTCAAAGCTACTGCCGGCGAACGAGCCAACGACCACCGAGCCGGGCTGAGTTGCCGAGGCTGCATAGCCCAAGACTGTGGCCCCGATGGCATTCACCGAAGCAGCAGCCAGTTGACCAATGGCCACCGATTGAGCACCGGTACTCGACGCGCCGACGCCAATGACCAACGACGAAGCACCCGAACCCGCGTGAAACGAGTCAGTGACGCCGCCACTGACATTGACCAGGGCCACGTTTTGTACAATGCCTCCGTTCATCACCGAGTTGGTAATGGTGGAATTGTCAATGCGCACGGGCTCGAGTGTGCCCCGGGCATCAACACGAGCGCAGTGTGAACACGTGCGTGACTTGTACTCGGGTGTCGTCATTCCAGAGCAGAGTTTTAATTTCCCTTCTAGATAACCAAACGCGTGGCCACCGAATAGCCCACAAAAGCAGCGGGCACTGCCAACCACTGCGAGTACTCGCAATGACGCAGCACCAACGAGGCTGCGCCGAGCGTGCCCAGGGCCATCACTTCACTGAGTGGTCGTTCGGGCATCTGGGGCACCAGTGCACCCACGTAGCCAAAAGCCGCTCCGGCTGCGGCACCGTGAAGCTGCGAGTAATTCAGCCAGGGTGCTACAGCGGCACCAATCAGAGAAGTGCAAACCATGCGCACTTCACGTTCAGTGAGCGGCAACTTATGAGCGTCGATGCGCGACAAGAGTACGTGTTTCGAAGCCGAAGCACTGCGCGCACCGGGCGTGACGTCGTCGTGAGTGCTGGTCATTTGATAGTAATCTAGTGATAATAATATTAACGTCTCCTCTAGAATGTCACTGGCTCTTCGTTCTTTCGTGGCCTCTCACGTCCGAGATGTGCCCCTCAAGTCTGCTGCCGATCTTGAACTCGGCCCGCGCGCTGCAACCATCGAAGCACCCGTGCCCAAGGTACCCACACAGTCCCCCCGCCCCCGTCCTGGTCCTCTGAGCGACGAAGAGAGGCGCGAGCTGATTCGACGCAAGCTGCAAGAGTATGTCGAACTTGTAAATTCTGGTTCTAATTAAGAAGTCAATTAAGTGAGAGACTCGCACAAAAAAATGTCCGTGCCGCCGGTGACCACTGTTCTGCCCGACTATCGACGCGGCTGCTGTTCACACAAAGTTGACGTTGACACACGCGGCGTGGCCGAACCACTGGGCTTGAAGGACTCGGTGTTCAGCACGGGCGTCGTACGCGATTCAGTGGTTTACAATTGCACATTACTCAATGTTACTGGTGGCCTCTCTGACTCGTTCCACGTCGGCGGCAACGCCGCTGCCACCAATGTGGGCAACGGAGCGCTGGCCTCCAATGCCAACTGCTTGGCCGTCGGATTTGGTGCCCAGAGTACCGGAGTGGCAACGACAGCTGTGGGCGTCAACTCAGCGGCGACCAACACTAACTCTCTGGCCGTGGGAGCGGGCACCGTCGGCAGTGCCGCCAACGCCATCGTGCTCGGTGCGTTCAAGACTAACACGGGCGCTGACTCGGTGGTGGTGTGCAGCGGAGGTGCAAACCATACTGCAGCACGCTGTGTGGTGGTCGGCACTGGAGCTACTTCAGTGGCTACCGACGGCGTGGCACTGGGCTACTTGGCGCGAGCCGACACCGTCCGCTCAGTGTCCATAGGCGAGGAGGCGCGCTGCACCGTGGGTCCAGATTCAATCGCTCTGGGATACCAAGCCTTTGCCGACCAGACCTATGCCATCGCCATCGGTTCAGGTGCCCTATGCGGCGGGTCTTATGCTGTTTCTCTTGGTGCCACTGCTTCTTGTGGTGGTGTTGATGGCGTCGCCGTGGGCGCTGCTGCTTCTTGCGGCGGTCTGGGCAGTGTGGCACTGGGCCGAAGCGCGCAAGCGCCCGGTGCCGGAGCCATTGCCATCGGCAAAGGAGCCAACGCCAGCAACAATGGATGGGTCGTGCTGGGCGGCACGGACGCGCGACAGTTTGTGTTCGGACTTCCCAACTCTGCAACCGCCAGACTGCCCCGAGCCGAAACCGACGTGCTAGCGCAAGGTCAATTTGTGCCCGTCAACGGCTTTTATGTGCAAGAGTCAACCGGAACTGTAAAATGCAGACTTCTTTAATTTACTCAGCCAGGTCGGCCAGTAGCGCCTGCACGTGGGCCAGACGCTCACGCAGATGCTCCTTGTGAGCCAACAGCTCGTCCAGTGAAGCGTCTTCGTCGTCGTCCTCGAGCAGCACCGACGAAGTCGACTCTTCCAGCTCGTCACTCACCTCCTCCTCGGCGTCGGGCTCGTCGGACTCTTCCTCCTCGGGCTCGGAGTCATGGTCGGGCACGACAATCGAGTCGTCACCCGACTGTGAGTCTTCGGACACCTGGTCTTCGTCGTCTTCGGCACCGTCGTCGTCCGAGCAAGAAGTGTCGTCCTCGACCTCGTCCTCGGCCTCCTGAGCGAGACGCAGCTCTTCGGCCTGCTGCTGCTTGAGAGCCAAGATACGGCGATCGCGGAGGGACATGGCCACGGGGGCCGAAGCAAGTTTCGAAGGGGCGGGCATTTTGGGCGTAACGGTCAGGGTAATTAATTAATAATGGGCTTAGAACCCATGGCGTCATCGGCCCCCTCTGTTTGCGGCCTCGAGTTGCTCGAGTCACTGCGCAAAGACCCGAAATCACGTTTCAGTACACTGTGTCGAGATGTCATTGTGCACTACATTGCACCCATGTGCATCCCACCAGCACCACCCATGCTGATCGAACTCATCGAGCAGTGTGTATGTATGTGGTGCACCAATCGCGCAACAGTGTTTCATGCGGCACGTCACGAGTGCAATGGATGTAATCCCAGGGAGTATGGCTACGTCGGCTGTATGTGGGCATGCACTAGTTGTCGCGATACAGTCAATAGCACCTGGAGTTATCGCTGCTTCTGGTGCAGCAAAAACGTTCAAGAGAACATGTGGCGCGTGCAACAAGAACAAGGCTCACTGCGCGGCGACGAGGCTATTTCTTCAAGTCGTGGTTACGAGTGGACACCCCGGTGATATGATACCATTTCGTCACGATGGCTTCACCCCCCGCGCTGCCGACACTTCCCACGCTGCTGGACATGGAGTCCATCACGGTCGACAAGACCAAAGAGCTCGAACAAAAGTATGCCGACAACAAGAAGCCCCCCAAGCCGTCTAAGCCCGCGCCCCCTCCGACGCCTGCGCCGGCACCGTACAAGCCCACGGCTGCTGACAAGCGCATGGCCGAAAGTGTCTTGAACAAGATGGCCGCCGGCCCCTCCAAGCCTGCGCCCAGTGCCGCACAGAACAAGAAGAAGGCCGAAGAAGAGCTGAAACAGAAGATCCTCACTATCCGAAAGATCCAGCAGTATCAGCGTCACTTTTCTGACGTGGTGCTCGACGACCAGCAGTACGACACGCGTTTCCCGCAGATGGCCCTCGACGAAGCACTGGCCAACTGTCAGGCCGATGTCAACGGCGCCAACTCAGAGAAGATGATCAATGGCTTGTTGCCAATTGCCGGCAAGCTGCTCGAGCAGGGCACCGTGCATTTGGCCAACCCGCTCGAGTGGGATTTGACCGGGTTTGGTGACTTTTGTGGTTCCGAAGAGGCCCACGAGGCGCTGCGTCCCGAGCTGATCGAGTTGCGCATCCACATGGGCAGCTATTTCGAGGCGCCGTGGTACATGCGACTGTTCAACGGCCTCGGGCAGATGGCTCACACGTACAGCGAGGGCCGCAAAGTGCACTTGGCCAAGACCACTATGGCCCCGGAGGACATGAAGGCCAGACTGGCGCGTCTGAGCGCGTGACCATATTTTCGAACTAAAATGACCCTGCCTCACCCGTTTGAAGATTGGACGTGTACGCCCACGATCACCAAAGTGGTGGCCGCCGATCGTGACAACCAGACTGCCGGTGTCGTGCAGAAGTTCTTCTATCGTTTCACATGCATGTGGAGTGGCTTGCCGTGCGAGGCGCGCGTGGCCCTGCCGTTGTGGCTGATTTTGGGCGAGACGCCAACGGCCAACAACAGTGCCGCCTACGGGTGTTTCAGCGACTGGACGGCAATGATCTCGTGGCTGTGGCACTACCGCTACGAGATGGGCGTCGACACGACCTACGAGCGCCTCAAGACCTATGTCGAGCAGACGGCACGCACGGGCCTGTCGCCCGACCTGAAGAAGGCTTTTACGGCCCAAAATTATCCGACCAAACTTGAACTCTACGGTGGCCCCCTCAACGTCCAAGACTGGCATGCACACCGCCCCTTCTACCGCAACGAGGCAATCATGGCTGATGTCGAGTATCGACTCCGACTCAATGGCCGAGTGGCTGCAGGTCACGACCGCAACGGTGCCGACGCTGATGATCCCGCCGCAGCTTCGCAACCGACCGCCCTGCTCTCCGTGCTGCGCGATGTATTCGCCGGAGACACTACAGCCGTGCATGATCTGCGAGTCGTTTACCACCCCAAGCTCAACGACTGGTCCATCATCCCCAGTGCCGATCCCACTGAGTCCGCCGAGTACCAGCTTCTCATCCGCGCTGTGGGACGCGTACTTCCCGTCGCCGCCAACCGACACCGCCAGAATTGGCCCAATCGGCACAAACGCAGCACAGCCTTCCTTCTCTCCCTGCCTCCATTCGTCGCGCCCGTCGTTACTCCAGTCGTGCAGTCCGCCGCCGTCGCCGCTCGTCGAACCACGCCCCCTCCTGTTTCTGCAGCCGGCACCGTTTCTGCTGCCGTTCTCGCCGCTCCCCCAGGCTACATCGACGGACTCATCTGGCCCGTGCAAGGAAGTGTCGCCGACGAACAGCGTCCCCAAGTCCCCGCGCCCGTCAAGGGCCCGAGTGTCACGCGCAAGCGCTCGACCCCCGACCCCACGAAGCCCCACCGCAAGCGCACTAACAAAGTCACCAGTGCGCCTGCCGTCACCAGTGCCGCTCCCATCAAGTCCGACTCCAGCCCCGACCCCGTTGCCGCTTACTTTCCCTGTGCCCCCGATGCCGTCAAGCTCGCCCCCAAGCCGAAAGCGCCTCGCAAAAGAACAAGCTCTGTCTCGCTCAAAAATCCTGTCGCAGTCACGTCGCAAGTCGAAGGCATTCCAGCGAGCGTCTGAGACGGAGCCATTAAAGTAGTACACCCATGGAGACTGACCCGCGTCGTTATGGTTTGATTACGAACAATCTGACGCCACTGACACCGCTGCGCCTGGCCGACGAAAAGAACTGGGTGGTCTTTTGTTTTGAAACACGATGGGCTCACCTGTGGCAAGACCCCATGATGTCAAAATTCGGGCATTACTTGAAAGAATACCGACGCATGTCCTTCGTGGCCGTGCCCGTGCAGTACCGGGACATGTGCGTACACTTCCTCGAGGACACACTGCACTATGCGCACTGGACGGTGATGCCCACTTACGGCGCATGGGTGGAACGGGTCGAGCGTAATTAAATTCCTAATTGAGTAATGTATTAAGAAGTGCTATGGCCAACATCAACTCTCAGTTCCGTTCGGGTGGCATTTTGCGGCCGTGGGACATTGACATCCGCACGGGTCGACCGCGTCCAGGCATTCTGATTCAAGAGTTGGGCATCGAAGTGCAAGCCGGTCCCCAATCAGTGGCCATTGGCAAGCACATTATCGTGGCCGAAAAGTCAGTGGCCATTGGAGAACAGATTCAACCGGGCCCGGGCTATGGCGCTGGCAAGTCGGTGCTGTTGGGCTTCAATCTCACGCACGCCGGCGGCGTCACAGTTCAATTGGGCTCAGACATCAACGCCGGCGGAGGGAATTCGGTTTACCTTGGCAGCTTCATTACCGCACCGTCCAAGACCAACAACATTCTGATCGGCACAGCCATCGACAGTGTCTATGACAATTGCATCATGATGGGCACCAGTATCTCGGCGAGTCGCAATGGTGAAATCGTTCTGGGCAGCGCCAGTCAAAGTACCATGCGCATGGGCTTCTTGCTGCCACAACGAGCTGACCAAACGGCCGCGGCAGACTTGCCCATCGGCTCATTCTTTCGCGTGCCCGCGACAGGGGTGGTGTGTCAGAAGACATCGTAAATACTTCTAATGTCAATCGTATAATCAGTTACCACTTTTCACCAACCACCATCATGGCCACTCCGCAAGCTTACCCTGCTGCCACTATCCACCACTCTGGCGGCAACAAGCGCCCCGCACTGATCGAGACCACTACTGGTGCCCTCGAGGACGTGAGTTTCGTGGGCGCCAGCCGTCTGGCCAGCTACAACATGAAGCAAGTGGACCCCCCCACGAACGCCAACGCTGCCGCTGCCGGTGTGCTGGTGGGCGAGCTGTACCGCGGTGTCGCAGCCACCAACACCGCCGTTGTCTACGTGCGCTGGGCTTAAAGTAAAACGCACGAATTTACTTTGTCTCTTCAAGAGGTTCGTCATCCTCGGGTTCGGGACGCTCTGCTTCTTTGACGGCCTCAGCGGCCAACACAGTGGCAGTGTTGAGCTTCTGCTGGATCGCCAGCTGCTCTTGAAGGGACTGGTTCAGGGCGGCCGAGTGAGCGAGTTTCTGCTCGAACTGGGTAATCAGCTCGGCAAAGGCCTTGCGCTCACTGGCCCACTTGTTGCGCTCGGCATTGCAAAGTGTCTGCAGAGCAGTAATCTGCGCGTCCTTGTCGGCCACGGCCACACGCCACGAGTGCAGCTGGTCGTTGGCCGTTGAGTTCATCACCACCTCAGATGCCTCAATGAAGTTAGCACGACGTCCGAAAGACATTATAGAGGAGACGCTTAATTATAATCTTCTTTCTAGATAAATTAATGAAAATATAAGCGAATTGTCTACTCATGGAGCTTCTGGCACTGGCTGTAGCCGGCTATTACATGAGCAAGATGAAGTCCACCGAGCAGACCATCGACCAAAAGCGCGAGCAGAACTCGTATTTTGGCCAACCGAATCCGCGCTCGCTGTACCAACGGCTGAACATGAACAACATTCTCGAGCGGACGGGCGACTTTCAGACCGAGCAGCGGGTCAAGGGTTCAGTTTTTGACAGGGGCCCCAACCAAGGCAACACCCTGTTTAGCACTGTCGAACAGAATGGAGTCGATGCCGTCACCCCCCAGAGCCGCCTGGAGTTGCAGGCTAACATCAATGACATGTACAATCCGGACTTGCCTGGGCACGGTTTCAACGGCGCTGCGCGGAATTGGCACATTGATTCGCGCGCTCGTTCGCGTCCCTTCATGTATGCTGGCGTCAGCGAACTCGAGGTGCCCGCTCAGCGAGACACCGCTACTGGCCTTGGCGATTGGCCCGTCGCCGGACTCGAGCACCAGGGGGCGCCCTATGGTTACGGAACACGGGCCGCCCCACGCGAGGTTTATCGCATGGGACCGGTATCCCTGAACGGACGCACGTGGCACTCGACACTGACTACGGGCGGCGACCATCGCCAGTTTGCACCGAACGATTACGACGATCACTAAAGAACAGTCTCTCGAGTCGATGGGTACGGGCACTGTGCCAAACACAAATGCGTCGCTCGCAAGCACACCAGCGCGGGATGCGCGAGTCACAGTGCATGATGTCACACTTGCGGGGCCGCCATTTCCACGAGTGTAAGTGTCGCCGGTCGAAACACCCGTGACACCGAGGTAACATCAAGCGGGGTATCTAGAGTTGATATATCGGTTTAGTGCGATTCCACCACGGCGTGTATATCTTGGTCCACCACTTGTCATAGCACTCGTCACAGAGCCAATAAGTTGACGAACACCATAATCCATGTATATATTTGGTACAGACGTCACATATAACGCACTCAGATCGATACCAAACCTAGTAATAAGGCAACGGTTTAGTACGTTCCCACCACGGATAGATGAAAATGTCTCGCATGCCGAAGGAATGGAAACAGTCGACACAAATATGCATCCGATTTTCCGGAAATGAGCCAAACACATGTTTTGCACAATAGTCGCACACTATGCACAACGACCTATCAAATACCTATCCAGAAGACAGTCATTTAGTACGATCCCACCAATACAAAGGCCATACAAAATTCGATTGCCGAAAAACACGCCAACATTGATCACATGCAAATGAATTACTGCCGATTTCAAGTCTTGCACAATAACAACATATCATATTATGATAATTAACCTATTAAAACAAAGGCAATTTAGTGCGCTGCCACCACGGTATCCACGGGTGTCCGCGGACACATGCATGCGTACGGCCATCATAATATCGCGCGCACCCGACGCAAACCCATTTCACGTGCCGTACCTCGACGGTCTTCGGCAAGTTGCCATCGGCCTGGGCCATCGGGTGAATGTACGGCGAAATGACGTATCGGGTAATGTCAAACGGCACGCCAGCGAAACGCGAAGTCGGATCGTGTCGTAACTCGTAAAGCAGCGGGTCTTCGATGGGTTTGACGTCGCCACTGCCGTTGGCTTGGCATATCGCACAGGGACACAGTCGCACAGGCGCGTCGGCTTGTTTCGTCTCGACCAGTTCAGCGGCGGCGGCGGCACGTTTGGTCATGGTCGGGCGGGTTCAAATTTTGGAAATGGCCACTCCCGCTGCCACCGAACTCCCAAAGCACGCCCCCGTGCCGCTCAAGACTAACGACGGCACAGATCTGTTTTACGGACAGTTTGCGGTGGCCGATTGGATCGAGAACGAGTGTGGCCCGCGTGAAGTGTGGGAGCTGTGGAAGCGTCAACGTCTCGAGACTATCCAGCGCGTGTATCAGATTCGCTGCTACACCCCCTCGATGGGCCAGCTCGTGCGCCAGTATGGCACTTTCGTCTCGGCGGTGACCTCACACGAAGATGACGTGCCCATGATGGCTTTCGGTCACGCCGCTGACGACATGGACACGATTCTGACCTGCGTGGGTGCCGAGAACTTCTTCGTCCAGCACTCGCCGTCACAGGCGCTGCGTTTCAAGGACGTGCCCGAAGACGAGCGTCCACTGGTCACCCACTTGGTGGTCACCATCAACGGTGCACGCTGGGAGCTGGCCGAGCTGATTAGCCCCGACGACGTGCGCCAGGTGATTACCCAGGCCACAGTGGACGCCGACGGCAATGCCATCGAGACCACTAGTCGCCAACAGCGACGCAAAATCGAACGACAGGCCCTCAAGGCCGCCAAGCAAGCACTCAAGAAAGTCCAAAACGAAGCATCTAAGTCTATGAACAAGTAAACTACCCCGCCCTCTATGGCTCTGTACCCCACTAGTCGTCAGTTACCCACCAGCAAGAAGTCACAGGGTGACGCCACGGGTGCACCGCCCATCTATGTCGAGCGTCCCAACGAAGCCGAAGCGTACCGACGTGCAGTGTTGATGGTGCCGGGCATCCTGGCGCTACACTTGCTCTGGTCGCGTGACACCATGACAGCCGGGGCACTGGCTATGAGTGGACTTGTCGCTTACCTACTGCGCAATGCCGTCAGTGATCAACAGTCACACTTGGTCACCGGCATAGGTGCTGGAGTGTTTTTGTGTGGCCGGAACGCCTCGACCGCCACACGCCTGCTGGGTGGCACGGCCGGCATGCTGGTGTTTGCCGCACCGAACGTATTATTACTCTAAATGCACAAGTAAATCGCTTTACGAAACTCCCGTCGAAATGCCCGGTGCGTCGCAAGCTCTCATCCGCTCCCAGGCATCTTCGCCCATTGGCGGTGCCTACGTCAAGACTCCCTCGAGTCCTTTCATGCCGCTCGACGTCATCGTCGCCCGCCCCCACCTGGTAGGTGTCGGTACAATCGTTGTTCTCGCTTGGTTTTTCGCTGGTGGCAGTTGGCGCACAGCAACTGGCATTTGAACACCTCCACCCAAAAAGTATGATTGTCCATTTTTTGCATGTCGCTGATATTATAAAGCTTGCGTCCGCCGCGACAATGATCGAACTGTAGGACATCGTCGTCCCGCTCGTGACAGTGTTCGCATCGGGCACCCATCAGTATGCGCGCGAGTCTGACGCGCAAGCGCTGTCGTTTCACGCGTCGTTTCTGATGCAGTGTGGTCATCATACTCATCAATGCGTTATACTTGACTCGCTAGCTGGAGGACGTTGAGGTGGCCGTTCTTTCTGGCACCTTCCAGCCCGGTGGCAAGATCACTTTCGAGCTGCCCCTCGAGGTCGACCTGTGCACCAAGATCAACCTGCGCGTGCGTCTGGCGCCCATCACTTTCACCCCGTCGGCCAACCTGCTGTACGCGCGCTATGTCGACTTTGTGGGCCTGAACATGATCGACGAGGTGCGCCTGCGCTTTGGCACGGAGAAGCTGCAGACCGTGTCTCGCGACGAGATCTTCTGCAAGATGATGTCGTACTACGCCGACGAGGAGAAGTACAACCTGATGAAGCTGGTGGGCGGCGGCATGACCCCCGCGCAGCGCGACGACGCAGCCACCTCTGACCAGGAGATCATCATCCCCCTCCTGACGCTGCTGGGCGTGCATCTCTATGGCGACCCCTCGCAGAACCTCTTCCTGCGCGGTCTCGGCGAGAAGGTCCGCGTCGAGGTCGACCTGGCCCCTTTCAACACCCTGTACGAGATCAGCCGTCCCACCGCCACGCTCGAGG
>Ga0075163_10001369_pt1 | contig 32676 bp, 29 predicted proteins | sample JI1023141ADNA_FD_71478 | JGI IMG/M metagenome (GOLD analysis project Ga0075163, IMG submission 71478) | Wastewater effluent complex algal communities from Wisconsin, to seasonally profile nutrient transformation and Carbon sequestration -... | ecosystem: Engineered > WWTP > Effluent > Algae...
CGGCTGGTACTACTGGTTCGAGAAGATGTTCGGCATCAAGTACAATGGCTTCATCGGCGGTCTGCACTTCTGGCTGATGTTCATTGGCTCGAACCTGATCTTCTTCCCGCAGCACTTCCTCGGCCTGCAGGGCATGCCGCGCCGCTATGTCGACTACGCCGTCGCCTTCCGCGAATGGCACCACTGGTCGACCATCGGCTACTGGGTCGCCGCTGCCGCCACGATCGTGTTCTTCATCGGCGTGCTCGAAGCGCTCGTCCGTCGCCGCAAGGCCGAAGCCAATCCGTGGGGCGAGGGCGCAACGACGCTGGAATGGACGCTGTCCTCCCCGCCGCCGTTCCACCAGTACAACGACCTGCCGCGGTTCAAGTAACAGGGCGCAGGCAGCCCGGACCCCTCGGTCCGGGCTGCAGCGCAAAGTATGATGTCCGACGCAAGCATCGTCAGCACGTCCACTGCCTCCGCCTCGGCGAGCGCGATGGATTACGTGCGCCTGATGAAGCCGCGCGTGATGTCGCTCGTGATCTTCACCGCTCTTGTTGGTCTGGTTGCCGCGCCGGTTGCGATGCACCCGTTCACGGCCGCCGTTGCTGTCTTCGCTTTGGCGCTCGGTTCGGGAGCCGCAGGCGCGCTGAACATGTGGTACGACGCCGATATCGACGCGCTGATGGCGCGCACCGTGTCCCGTCCGGTTCCCGCTGGCCTGATCGCACCGCAGGAGGCGTTGTCCTTCGGCCTGATCATGTCGGCGATCGCCGTGACGCTGATGGCCCTGGCTGCGACCCCGCTTGCAGCTGCGCTGCTGGCCTTCTCCATCTTCTTCTACGCTGTCGTTTATACGATGTGGCTCAAGCGCTCGACCGCGCAGAACATCGTCATCGGCGGCGCTGCCGGCGCTTTCCCCCCAGTGATCGGCTGGGCCGCTGCGACGGGCAACGCGCCTGCTGACGCATGGCTGCTGTTCGGCCTGATCTTCCTCTGGACGCCGCCGCACTTCTGGGCGCTGTCGCTGTGGACGCAGAAAGAATATGCCCGTGCCGGCGTTCCCATGCTGCCGGTCACGCGCGGTGCAGCCGAGACCCGCCGCCAGATTCTGATCTACACGCTCGTCGTCGCGCCGTTCGGCCTGTTGCCTGTCGCCACCGGGCTCGGCGGCTGGATTTATCTCGTGACAGCTTCCATCGGAGGCGCAGCTTTCCTTTGGTGCGCCGTCCGCGTCTTCCTCAGCCGTGCAGGGGACGCAGACGCTCCCGCTGACATGCGCCACGCGAAGACCATGTTCGGCGTTTCGATCATCTACTTGTTCGCCCTGTTCGCAGCCCTGCTGGTTGAGCGCGTGCTGCCGCTCCACTTCATCGTGGGAGCTGGCGCCTGATGCTCGACAAGGGACAGATCAAGGATTGGGAAGGCGAGCCGGAAGATCCGGCGAAGCCCGCCGCCGTCGAACCCCGCTCCGGCATCGCCGGCGCCATCTTCGATAGCCATGAAGCCCTGCCGACTGGAGAGCGCGTTGCGCTCACGCCGGAGCAGACCGCCGCCCGCAAGCGTCGCGGCCAGTGGCTCGCGATCGCGCTGTTCGCGTTCGTGATCCTCGTCTTCGTGCTCACGATGACCAAGATCGGCGCCAACATCCTGGTGCGTGACCTGTGAACAAGCGCGCCCGCCTCACCACCTGGATCATCTCCGGCGCCGCGCTCAGCATGCTGGCGCTCAGCTTCGCCGCTGAGCCGCTGTATTCGACCTTCTGCCGCATGACCGGCTTTGGCGGCACGACGCAGGTCGCGACCGAAGCGCCGAAGTTCACGCTCGACCGCAAGGTCCGCGTCATGTTCGACGCCAACGTCGCCCCCGGCGCGCCGCTGAAATTCCGCGCCTCCCAGCCTTTCGTCGAAGTGAAGCTCGGCGAGAAGATGATGGCCTATTACGAGGTGACGAACACCTCGTCCGAACCAGTCCGCGCGATGGCGTCCTACAACGTCACGCCCGACAAGGTCGGCCTCTATTTTAAGAAGATCGAATGCTTCTGCTTCAAGGAGCAGACCTATGAGCCCGGCAAGACGGTAACGCTGCCGGTCGTCTTTTTCGTCGATCCCGACATGGCCAAGGACTGGCAGGCGGACGACGTGAAGGGAATCACGCTTTCGTACACTTACTTCCGCGCGTCAGGCCCACAGGCCTCTGCGCGGCTTGAGGACGCATCCGCGGTCAACTAGACCAGCGGTACGAGACACTTGGACGGCGGGTAGGGCATTGCCTGATTCCCGCGTGAATTGAGGGACTGGAGCCATGGCCGGCGACGTCAAGCACGACTACCACCTGGTGAAACCCAGCCCGTGGCCGCTGCTCGCATCACTTGCGATGCTCGCCATGGTGCTCGGCGGCGCCGGGTACATGAAGGGCCTGTGGTTCATTCCGCAGGGCGCCTGGTGGGGCCCGCTGCCGGGCCTTGTCGCGCTTATCTTCGTGCTCATCGGCTGGTGGGGCGACGTCCTCAAGGAAAGCCGCGCTGGCGACCACAAGGAAGTCGTCCAGATCTCCCTGCGCTACGGCATGGTGTTGTTCATCGCTTCGGAAGTGATGTTCTTCGTCGCCTGGTTCTGGGAATTCTTCGAGATGGCGATCTACCACACGCTGCGCGCCAACCCGGAACATTCAGATCTCGCCAACCCGGCGCTCGAGCCGCTGCTGAAATGGAGCGAGTGGCCGATCGCGCAGACTGATGGCTCGGCCGTCCGTCCGTTCGACCCCTTCCACCTGCCGCTGATCAACACGCTGATCCTGCTGCTGTCGGGCACGACCGTCACCTGGGCGCACCACGCGCTTCAGTCGGGTGATCGCAAGGGCGCCAAGATCGGCCTGCTGCTCACCGTCATCCTCGGCATGGCGTTCACCGCCCTCCAGGTCATCGAGTATTCGGAAGCCGGCTTCTCGTACGATGGCTCGATCTACGGTTCGGCCTTCTTCATGGCGACCGGCTTCCACGGCGCCCACGTCGTGATCGGCACGATCATGCTGATGGTCTGCCTCGGCCGCCTGATGGCCGGCGGCATGAAACCGGAGAAGCACCTCGGCTTCGAGTTTGCCGCCTGGTACTGGCACTTCGTTGACGTGGTGTGGCTCTTCCTCTTCGCCTTCGTGTACGTGGCCCCGCATATTGTCTGGGGTGCGGGCGCGCCGGGTGTCGGACATTAACGGCCTACTTATGTTGAAGAATCTGGCATGAGCAGGAAGGCGGCTCTTATCGGCTTCCTGCTTGTGCAGGTCATCGCCATCGTCCTCTGGGTGATGGCGATCCAGCCATTCTTCGGTGAAGGCCCTATCGCCGGTCAGCAGATCTGGAGCGGGCGCGGCTTCTCGAACATATCGAGCAACTTCCGCTCAGGCAGTCAGGTCGTGCTGGCCACGCCTTTCCAGGCCAATGGCGCGTTGATGTGGGCGACGCTGTTGATGGTGGCTGCGGCCGCCTCCGCAATCGCCGCGATCTTTGCCTTCCGCAAATCGCGGCTGTGGCTCGCAGTCGGGCTCGCGGCCTTTGGGCTCGGCCTTGGCGCGGCGGGCAACTGGTTCATCGCAGACCAATGGCTCAGCGGCGACACGTCGTTCCCGGAAGGCTTCCTGAACGTCTATCTGCTGTACGCAATCAGCCAGGCGTTCAACATCCAGTTCTTCATCGGCTTCGCCCTGCTGGTGGTGTCGATCGTCTTGCTGATCGCCGGTGTCGCTTCAAAGCAGCGGCCGCTGGGGTTTCACGTTGTCGCACTCAACTGGGCAGTCGTTGCGGCGACGTGGGTGCTCACTTATCTGGCACTCTATCTGGCGCCTTCACTCGCTGCGGGCGCCGCAGCCTGAGGTTGCCATGGCCGTTTCCGCGCTTTCTGCCGGGCTGAGATGCCGCTGTCCCAATTGCGGAGAGGGAACTGTCTTCCGCGGCTTCCTCGCCTTCAAGGAACGGTGCGATGCCTGCGGAGCGGATCTGACCGTTGCTGACGCTGGCGATGGCCCGGCCTTCTTCGTGATGTTCGCGGCGCTGATCTTCATCGTGCCATCCGCTATGTTCTTCGAATTCGCCTTCAGGCCTCCAGGCTGGGTCCACATCCTGATCTGGCCGCCCGTCACGATCGCCTTCTGCCTGTTCCTGCTTCGGCCGACCAAGGCGCTCCTGTTCGCCTTGCAGTGGAAACACAAGGCAGGCGAAGGCCGGGTCGAATAGGCGCTTCAGGAGTAGTCCCAGGCCGTTTGGGGGGATAAACCCGGTTCATGTATTTCCGGCCGTTCCCGATCCTCACGATCATCGCCATCCCGGCGCTCGCCGCGCTGATCGCCCTGGGCGTCTGGCAAAGCCAGCGGGCAGGCTGGAAGGCCGACTTGATCGCCGAGTTCGCCGAGGCCGCAAAAGTCACGCCGCTGCCGCCGGAAGAGGCTCTGTGCGCCCGCACGCCGGAGGTTGGCGCTGTGATCGCCCCGCCTCAGGCCAACGGTCCAACGCTCCGTGTGTTCGGTCACGACACAGCAGGCGCGGCGGGCTGGCGGCTGTTTCAGACGGCGCAGCTTACCTGCGGCGCGGTTCTCACCCAGACCGGGTTTGAGGCGCTGGCGATAGGCGGGCCGGGGGGCGTGATGCCGGAAGGTCCCAAGACCCCGATCGACCGTTTCCTCGTCGAAGCCTGGCCGGCCAAGCCCATGATGGCCGCCGAAAACGCACCCGACCGTAACGAGTGGCACTGGTTCGACGCGCCTCTGATGGCGACCACGCTTTCGACGGCGCCGCTCAACGCGGCCTTTATCCTCGTCCCGCTGTCCGGGACGCCGGATTTCCTCACGCGGACGCCGCCTGAAAGCCATATCGGCTATGCCGTGACCTGGTTCGGGATGGCGATTGCCTTCGCGTTGATATACGCGGTGTTTCACGCGCGGGCAGGGCGTCTGCGCTTCGGCCCCGCACGAGAAGGTGCGTCAAAGAAATGAAGTACGTCTCCACTCGCGGCAACGCCGAACCTGTCGACTTCGTGTCGGCAAGCCTGATGGGCCTCGCGCCCGACGGCGGCCTGTTCAGCCCTGATGCCTTCCCGCAGATCGAGCGTCCGAACGCCACCGCCACCTATGTGGAAACGGCTACGCGCATCCTGTCGGCTTTCGCGGGATCGAGCCTGCCGGAACAGGCGATCCGCGAGATGTGCGTGCGCGCCTACGCGCCGTTTGCGCACCAGTCCGTCGCCCCGCTCACCGAAGTCGGCCCCGGCCGCTGGATGCTCGAACTGCATCACGGCCCCACGCTCGCCTTCAAGGACGTGGCGATGCGTTTGATCGCGCAGCTCTATGATCACATCCTCGGCCTGCGCGGCGAACGGATGACGATCCTGTGCGCCACCTCGGGCGACACGGGCGGCGCCGCGGCTTCTGCTTTCGCCGGATCGAAACATGTCGACATGGTGATCTTGCACCCGCTGAACCGCGTGTCGCCGACCCAGCGTCTTTTCATGACGGCCACCGGCGCAGACAACATTCACAACCTGGCGCTCGAAGGCGATTTCGACGGCACGCAGGCGATCCTGAAACAGCTGCTCGCCGACGACCAGTTCCGCCGCCGCACGCGGCTCGCCGCGGTCAACTCGATCAACTGGGCCCGCGTTGCCGCGCAGAGCGTCTATTTCGCCCAGGCGCAGGCCCAGCTTGGCCGTGACCGCAATATCCGTTTCGTCGTGCCGACCGGAAACTTCGGCGACGCGCTCGCCGCCTATGTCGCCTCGCGCTGCGGCCTGCTCGCCAGCTTCGATGTTGTCGCCGCCGTCAACGCCAACGACGCCATGGCCCGCCTCATCGCTGGCCTGCCGCTGAAGAAGGGCGCGACTGCCGCCACGATCAGCCCGGCGATGGATATCCAGCTTCCGTCAAATTTTGAACGCCTGCTGTTTGAGGCTGCTGGCCGCGATGGCGCCGGCGTCGCCAATGCCTACGCCCAGCTCGCCAACACAGGCGAAGCGCCGCTGCCGAAGGCTGCTGTCGCAAAGCTAGGCTCCATGGGCCTCTCCGCCGAACGCGTCAGCGACCACGAGACGATCGAGGAAATGAAACGCACCCACGCCGAAACCGGCTGGGTCGTGTGTCCGCACACCGCCGTGGGCCTCGCCGCCGCGCGCCGTGGTCGCCATGCGGACGGTCCAGTCGTCTCGCTCGCCACGGCCCACGCCGCCAAATTCCCTGAGACAGTGAAGCAGGCCCTCGGCATCGATGCCGGCCTGCCGGATCGCGCCCGCGCCTTCACCTCGAAGCCCGAAAAGTTCGACACCGGCCCGATGAGCGCCGACTTCGTCCGTCAGCGTGTCGACGCCATCGTCGCGAAAGCCAGCTGATGGCCGACGCGCGGGAAGTGATCCAGCTACCCAACGGCGCCCGCATCGTCTTCGACACGATGCCCAACCTGCGTACATCGGCTGTGGGCGTCTTCCTCGCCGCCGGCGCACGTCATGAATCAGACGAACGCAACGGCCTCGCTCACTTTCTCGAGCATATGGCATTCAAGAGCGCCGCCGGTCGCAACGCCCGCGAGATCGCCGAAGCCGTCGAAGCTCGCGGCGGCGTCATGAACGCCTCCACCGGCTACGAACTCACCAACTACTTCGTCCGCTGCCTGTCGCCCGACGCGCCGGAGATGCTGGACGTTGCGCTCTCGCTTGCCTTCGGTCCCGATCATCCGCTCGACGAGATCGAACGCGAGAAGGGCGTCGTACGCCAGGAAATCGGCGAAGCCGCCGACCAGCCCGACGATCTCGTCTTCGAACTCGCGCAAGTCGCCAGCTATCCCGGCCACGCGCTCGGCCGCCCCATCCTCGGCACCGAGCAGACGCTCGACACCATCCGCCGCGACGACCTTGTCGGCTTCGCCGCCAACTATTCGCCCCAGCGCACCGTCGTATCCGTCGCCGGCGCGTTCGATCGCGACGCCGTCCTCTCCGTGGTCAACCGCTGGCTCGCTGCGCGCAAGGGCGAACCCGCCCCCGCGTCCACCGCCCCCGCTCTCGGCGCAACGGCTCTGCGCGTGGAGCAGCGCAAGCTCGAACAGAGCCACCTCGTCCTCGCCCGCCGCACAGTCTCCGCCACGTCGCCGGATCGCTTCGCGGCCCGCATCTTCGCGGAGATTTTCGGCGGCGGCATGGCCTCGCGCCTCTTCCAGGACGTGCGCGAGGCGAGGGGCCTAGCTTACACGATCGACGCTTCCTGCGATCAGCACTCCGATTGCGGCCGCATCTCCGTCTATGCTGGCAGCGATCCGAAAGACGCCGCCGAAGTCGTGAAGATCACCAGCGACATCTGGGGGGACATGGCCACCGCCGGCCCGACCGAGTCCGAACTCGCCCGCGCCAAGGCCGTCGCCGCCGCCCAGTTCGCCATGTCCGCCGAAGCCCCCGCCGCCCGAGCCGGTTCCGCCGCCTACGAACTCCTGACATTCAACCGGCTGGTGAGCGTCGAGGAAGTCCTTGGCCATATCGACAACGTAACGATTGCCGATGTCCGCCGCGTCGCCGCTGAAACCCTGTCAAATCCGGGCATAGCCTCCGCCGTCGGCCCAAAGGCTGGACTTGCCGCCGCCGAGGCGTTTGTTTCCGCCTGATGCAATTCGCCGGGGCGACATGAACCAGTTTGCAGCCAACACGTCAGCCGCCTCCGCCCGCGCAGCGCTATGGTCGTGGAACGGCGCCACGGGCGTGCTCACCATCCGCGCCGAACCCGGCGGCCCGCTCGCCTCTATCGACGGCGCATGGTCTCTCGAAGCGCTGCTGGCCCAGTTCGACGGCCTCGCGCGCGTCCGCGTCGCTACGCCGCTGCGCAATGGCCGCCCCGGTGATCCCATCGACATCCGCGTCACGCTGCTCGATGGCCGGCCCGCGCACTTCTTCGGCGCCTTCCACGATCTAGGCGTCGCTCGCGGCCTGATTGTTCCCGCCGAAGCAGGCACGCGTCTCGTCCACGGCGAAAGCAATGTCGAACCCGTCTTCCAGCCCATCCGGCGCCTCGACACGCTGGCCGTCGCCGGCTTCGAAGCGCTCGCCCGCTTCCGCGCGCCCGATGGTCAGCTCGTCGGTCCCGACACGCTCATCGGCCTCGGCGGCGACACAGACTGGACCGCCATCGCCCCGGTCATGCTGGAAAAATCCGCCTCCACACTCGCTGATCTGCGCGCGCAGGGCCACGACGTCTTCATGCAGGTGAACCTCTCCGCCGCCGAGATCGCACGTCCGCTGTTGGTGGAAGAAGTCGCCGCCATCATCCGCGATGCAAAGCTGCCGCACGGCGCCCTCCGCGTCGAACTCACCGAGCAGGCCGCCCTGCGTGACTTCGAAGGCGCCCTCGGCGCGCTAGCCGCCTTCCGCGCAGCTGGCGCCGGCATTGTGCTCGACGATTTCGGGGCAGGGCACTCGTCCTTCGCCTGGCTGGCCGAAATCCCCGCCGATGGCGTGAAGCTCGACCCCAAGCTCTCCCGCATGGTTCGCCAACCACGCGCCTGCCGCATCATCACAGCGCTCACCGGCCTCATCCGCGGCCTCGGCATGACCGTCACCGCCGAAGGCATCGAAGATGCCGCTGTCGCCGGCGAACTCCACGCCATCGGCTGCGACTACGTCCAGGGCTATGCCTACGATATGCCGCTACGCCTGCAGGATATCGCGGTGGCGTTCGATCCGCTCGCGGCCGATCGTTAGTCCGGTATCTCCGGCGTCACCAGTTTCGCGAGATTCTCCAGCGACTCCTGCCAGCCTAGATAGCAGGCCTCAAGTGGGATCATCTCCGGCACGTTTGTCTGCTCGATGCTGATCTCGGTTCCAACCATCACCTTCTTCAGCGTGACGGTCACCACCATCTCGCCCGGCAGGTTCGGATCATCGAAACGGTCCGCATAGCGCACACGCTCGCCCGGCACGAGTTCAAGGAACTTGCCCGTCCACGAATGGCTGTTGCCGGTGCTGAAGTTGGTGAAAGACATCTCATAGGCTCCGCCCACCTTGGCGTCGAAGCTGTGCACCTTGCAGGTGAACCCGTTCGGCGGCAGCCACCGCGCCTTGGCGTCGGCATCGACAAAGGCCTTGTAAACCTTCTCCGGCTTGGCGGTCAGCACGCGGTGCAGGCGGATTGTGCGATCGGTCACGATCTTCTCCCTGTGTGAGTTTCTGCCTTTAAGACGTGCGGCAAAGGGCCGATCCGACAAGGCCCGCGCACGATTTGGCGCGTCGGGGTGACGCCCCCGGAAATCCCCGCTAAAAGCCAGAATCCACCCCACCCGAGGACGCTATGGCAGACCGCAAGCCCTATCTGATTTCAGGCCGTACCGGCGACTGGGAAGTCGTCATGGGGCTCGAAGTCCATGCGCAGGTGGCCAGCAACTCCAAGCTGTTCTCGGGCGCCCCGACCGCGTTCGGGAACGATCCGAACACCAACGTCTCGCTGGTCGATGCGGCCATGCCCGGCATGCTGCCCGTCATCAACAAGTTCTGCGTCGAGCAGGCGGTGAAAACCGGCCTCGGCCTCAACGCCCAGATCAATCTCTGGTCGCGCTTCGACCGGAAGAACTATTTCTATCCCGACCTGCCGCAAGGCTATCAGATCAGCCAGTTCAAATCGCCGATCGTGGGCGAGGGCAAGATCGATGTGGATGCAGAGGAAGGCTATTCCTTCACCGTCGGCATCGAACGCCTGCACCTTGAACAGGACGCCGGCAAGTCGATCCACGATCTCGACCCCAACGCCACCTATGTCGATCTCAACCGTTCAGGCGTCGCGCTGATGGAGATCGTCTCGCGCCCGGATATCCGCTCGCCCGCCGAAGCCGCCGCTTACGTGAAGAAGCTTCGCTCAATCCTCATCGCGCTCGGCACCTGCGATGGCGACATGGAGAAGGGCAATCTCCGCGCCGACGTGAACGTCTCCGTCTGCCGTCCCGGCGGCTACGATCACTACAAGAAAACCGGCAGCTTCGAAAAACTCGGCACGCGCTGCGAGATCAAGAACGTGAACTCGTTCCGCTTCATCCAGATGGCCGCCGAATTCGAAGCGCGCCGTCAGGTCGAAATCCTTGAGGACGGCGGCAAGATCGACCAGGAGACGCGTCTTTACAACGCGGACAAGGACGAGACGCGCTCCATGCGCTCGAAGGAAGACGCGCACGATTACCGCTACTTCCCCGATCCGGATCTTCTGCCGCTCGAACTCACGGGCGATTATGTCGAAAGCATCCGCGCCAAGCTGCCGGAACTGCCAGACCAGAAGCGCGCGCGCTTCGTGAAGGACTACGGCCTCAAGGAGCACGACGCCAACGTCCTCGCTGGCGACGCTGAAAAGTCGAGCTACTTCGAAGCCGTCGCCAAGGGCCGGGACGCGCGTCTCGCCGCCAACTGGGTCACACAAGACCTGTTCGGTTACCTCAACAAGGAAGGCCTCGACCTGAGCCAGTCGCCGATCAAGGCTGACCAGCTCGGCGGCCTCATCGCGCTGATCGCCGACAACACGATCAGCGGCAAGATCGCAAAAGACGTCTTCGCCAAGATGATCGCCACGGGCGATGCCGCCGGCGCCATCGTTGAACGCGAAGGCCTGAAGCAGGTCACGGATACGGGCGCGATCGAAAAGGTCATCGACGAAGTCATCGCCGCCAACCCGAAGCAGGTGCAGGAAATCGCCGACCAGCGCGCCGCCGGCCACGAAAAGCCGAAGACCCTCGGCTGGCTCGTCGGCCAGATCATGAAGGCCTCCGGCGGCAAGGTGAACCCGGCGGCCGTCAACGAGATCCTGCTGAAGAAGCTGGGTCTCTAGGCCGCTCGCACGTCATTCCGGACACGCGCCACGCGCGTGATCCGGAACACGGCGCCACGCCCTCAACCTGTCATCCCGGAAGCGCGCAGCGCTATCCGGTATCCATGGTGAGCGCACGACACCCTCTCAATGGCTCCCGGCTCTCCGCTTCGCTGCGGTCGGGATGACAAGTTGATGCGAGAACGAGGGATGGAGTGGTATCCAATCCGTAGGGCGGCGAAAATTCTTCGCGTCTAAATTCAGCGCTCTAGCCAACAAAGATGGGGGATAGCGCGAGCCAGATTCAACCGGTGCCGGAGCCGGGGTTATTATCCAACCCATGACACGGCACAAACACGCACACACTGGGCTGGTAACCCCGTCGCCTCTCGATCGCTGGATCGATGCGACGCTGCGCGCATTTGCGATGCTCGTGCACTACGTCGTCTCAACACTCCAGATGATCCGCCGCCCTGACCGCGTGAATGCCACACGCGCCATGCCTGCGGTTCTGCCCCGAGCGAAGACCGACACAACCAAGGAAACAGTCGCTGTCCCGCACGACAGCCCACTAGCCCTCATCCTGAGCAGCACGCTTCGCGTGCGCCCGTCGAAGGACGAGGGCGTGCTCACGAACGCCAGCCACAAGCCGCAGCAACGCGAGCACTCCATCCACCTCGCGCGCCCCTCTCTCCGCTCATCCCGACGAAAGTCGGGACCCAGAGCATCAAGGGTGCTGTGCATTGAATCAGGCCTGCTCATGCAGTCCTGGATCCCGGCTTGCGCCGGGACGAGCGGATTTTTGAATCCGCCAAACAAAAACGCGGCCGCCTAAGCGACCGCGTTCAAAATCAAAACCAACCCAACTCGCACCTCTGCGAGGCCGCGCCCGCACGCCTATTGCGGCGGCGTCGCCGGCGCCAGCTGGTCATCGATCGCCGACTTCACCTTGTCCGGCCAGTCATCATCCAGCCCAACGCAATCCCGCCGGAAGGCACCGTCCACGTCCTGAACCATTCCCTTATCGGCGGTCGAGGCAATCTCCCAGTCCATCTGGCAGGACCGCGTCGCAAAGCTGCGCGAACACACCGCCATGGGGTCGGGATAGTCCTCATGCGCTTCGCCATAGATGCACTCGAAGCCAGCCGCGTTGATCGCATCGATCGCATCGGGTCGTGACAGCTTGCCGAGAATGGCTTTCGCGCCGGCAATCCAGTCCGCGTTCAGTTTCTCGCCCGGATCGTGCTGCCAGTCATGAGCCGCCTCCAGCGCCTTCAGATCGATTGGCGCGGCTGCCACCGGCGCCGGTGGTTCCGGGGTCGGGGCAGGGGGCGCGGCTGGCGAACAGGCTGCCAGGGCCAAAGAAGCAAGCAGGGTCGCGCGAAGCATGATGTCGTCCTCCCACGTTCACCATACTCCAAATCCGGGCGGCGCAAGGGCGGACTGGCGCCCGAAGCTGTTCCCCGCTATGGGCGCCCCATGAAGCTTTCGGACTTCGATTTCGACCTGCCGGACGAGCTGATCGCCCTGCGACCAGCCATTCCCCGCGATTCTGCGCGGCTTCTGGTCGTCCGTGGACGTGAAGGTAAGCTCGAAGACCGCTCGATCCGCGACCTGCCGGGCCTGCTGAAAGCCGGTGATATCCTCGTAGCCAACGACACCCGCGTCATCCGCGCCGCCCTGCTGGGCCGTCGCCCGGCGCGCGGGGAGGGCGGCGATGTCGAGATCGAAGTGAACCTCAACAGCCGCCTGTCGCCCTTCGAATGGTCCGCCTTCGCCCGCCCGGGCAAGCGCCTGAAAGAGGGCGACACCGTCGCCTTCGCCAATGGCCTCATGGCCATCGTCATCTCCAAATCGGAAGCTGAGGTGCGCCTGGGTTTCAACCGGACAGGGGACGCGCTCGACGCCGCTATTGATGCCGCCGGCACGATGCCCATCCCGCCCTACATCGCCTCGAAACGCGCCCCCGACGCGCAGGACGCGAGCGATTACCAGACCCTGTTCGCGCGCGAGTCCGGCTCCGTCGCCGCCCCCACCGCCGGCCTCCATTTCACGCCCGCTCTTCTGGAAGCTCTTGAAAGCGCAGGCATCCAGCGCACAAGCGTAACGCTTCACGTCAACGCAGGAACCTTCCTGCCCGTGAAATCGGAAGACGTGTCCGAACACCGCATGCACGCCGAACGCGCCGAGCTATCGCAAACCGCCGCCGCCGCAATCATCGCGGCCCGCGCCTCGGGCGGCCGCTGTATTCCGATCGGCACGACCGCGCTGCGCACGCTCGAAAGCGCGGCCTCAGTTGGTCCCCTGTCGGCTTACACCGCCGACACCTCGATCTTCATCACGCCGGGCTATCAGTTTGAGGTGGCGGATGGCTTGATGACGAACTTCCACCTTCCCAAATCAACGCTCTTCATGCTGGTGAGCGCAATGATGGGTCTTGATGTGATGCAACGCGCCTATGCCCATGCCGTGAAGGAGCGTTACCGCTTCTTCTCGTATGGCGACGCCTGCCTGCTGTTGCCCAATGGCTGAGTTCCCGTTCCACATAAGCGCCACCGATGGCGACGCGCGCACGGGCAGGCTGTCGACACCGCGCGGCGACATCGCCACGCCAGCCTTCATGCCCGTTGGCACCGCGGGGACAGTAAAAGCGATGTTCCTCGACGATGTCCGCTCCACCGGAACCGACATCATCCTCGGCAACACATACCACCTGATGCTGCGCCCCAGCGCCGAGCGCGTTCACAAGCTGGGCGGCCTCCATCGTTTCATGGGCTGGTCGCATCCCATTCTCACGGACAGCGGCGGTTTTCAGGTCTTCTCGCTCTCCGAACTCCGCAAGATGAAAGAGGAGGGGGTCGAGTTCAAATCCCACATCGACGGGTCGATGCACTTTCTGTCGCCCGAACGCTCGATCGAGATCCAGTCCGATTTGTTGGGCTCGGACATCGCCATGCAGCTTGACGAGTGTGTCGCCAACCCATGCGAGCACGTTCCCGCAGCCAGCGCCATGCGCCTGTCCGCCCGCTGGGGTGAGCGCTCCAAAGCCTATTTCGGCACGCGCGATCGTCAGGCCTTGTTCGGCATCGTGCAGGGCTCGACCTATCCCGACCTTCGCCTCGAAAGCGCGCAACGCGTCGTCGAGACCGGCTTCGACGGCTACGCTATCGGCGGCCTCGCCGTGGGAGAAGGGCATGAGGCCATGTGCGATACGATCAGCCTCACGACGCCGTACCTGCCAAAGGATCGCCCACGTTACCTGATGGGCGTCGGCAAGCCTATCGATATCGTCGAAGCCGTCGCGCGCGGCGTCGACATGTTCGATTGCGTACTGCCTACGCGCTCGGGTCGCCATGGTCAGGCATGGACGTGGAACGGCGCGATCAACATCAAGAACGCGAAGTTCGCCGAAGACGATACGCCGATCGATCCGAACTCAAGCTGCCCGGCCAGCCGCGACTATTCGAAGGCCTATCTCAACCACCTGTTCAAGGCCGGCGAGTATCTCGGGCCAATGCTGCTCTCCTGGCACAACATCGCCTTCTTCCAGGCGATGATGGCCGAGATGCGCCGCGCCATCAGCGAGGGACACTTCGCAACGTGGCGAAATGAAATGCGCAGCGCGTGGCTACGAGCCGATCAATCGGGCTGAACGTTGCTGCGGTATTCGATCTTCGGCGGGGGCGTCGCGAATCCCGCGCTCGGAGCGGGCGCCGCGGGTGGCGCGCATCCCAGTTGGGCGCCCACCCCTTTGAGATACGCCCGCCGGGTCACGCCACGCTCGTAGGCGGCCCGCAACTTCCGCTCATGCGCCGACGCTCCTGTTGCCTCACGCACGACTGACCGGAAGGGGATGAAATCCGTCATGGTCGACGACACTGTATTCAACGTCAGGTCCGCCGCGCCCGAGCCCGCCTGATCGGCCAGTGAAGCGTCGGGCTTGCGAGGGGCGTCGGAGTCCTGTCCCAGTATCAGGGTCAACTCCGTCACGCTGGCGGCGATCGCCTGGCAGCTCACCACGGGGATAGGCTCGTAGGGCGACTTGATCGCTTCCAGCAGCGCGGGTACCTCCGTCCGCCGCAGGTTGAGGTCGTTCAGGGGCGCCATGGCGGCGTCGCCGAACCCCGCCTGGGTCTTGTCCACGGCCGTCGAGCACCCCGTCGCGAGCGCCGCCAAGAGAATTATCCCCAGTTTCCCAGCCCGTTTCATCGCGTCGCCACTCCAGATCCCCTTATTCTAAGCTCCTTTTTGGCCGTTTGGAGATCATCCCACGAAAATCCGAAGGTGCGGCCTTTCCTACGTTGACCCAACCGGAATCGAACACTAGGTTCCGCCGCTCTTGAGAGAGCCGGTAGCTCAGTCGGTAGAGCAGCTGACTTTTAATCAGCGGGTCGCAGGTTCGATTCCTGCCCGGCTCACCAAGTCCCTCCCTACAATCCAGCAGACGTAACTTTCCGTTGGATTGGAGGGAGAAGACTGGTGTTTTCCGCAGCCGCCTAAAGCTCCCGGCCAACCGGGTAAAGCAGGTAACGGTCATCGTAGAACGGACTGCGTTCGTAGAAGAATTGCAGCCGTCGCAGCGGCGATGCGGCGAAGCCCGCGTCTTCCTTGAGCCGCTTTTCGAACTCGGCCTTCAGGGCAGGGTCGCTTTCAAGCATCCGCTCCGCCATGGGAGCGATCGCATATGGCTCCATGTATTCAACCCGTTGCAGGATCTCCGAGAAGAAGCCCCAGGCAAACAGGGAGTCCTCGGATTCCGGTTCGAGCAGATACGTGGTCAACGGTCCCAGTGGCTGGTCCGTGGAGACACGCACAGATCCAGGCGGGAAGGTGACTGTTCGCGTTTCATGAGTGACGCCCGTGGCGGCGACAGGAACGCGCCCCTCCGAAGGCGCCGACGTCTTGAAGCCGGCAAGCCGGATCATGTCGACCTTCACATCCCGCGCAGTCTTGATCGTTTCCAGTTCAACGCCGTGTGCCTTGAGCCGCGCTATTACGTCTGGCTTCGTCGAAGGAACCCAATACGCTTTCGGAATTGAAAGATGCAGTCCGGGCTCGGACCCATAGACAGGGATCTTCACCGCGGGCCCAGGCTTGCCAGTCCAGCGCATGGTCTTTCCGCCGGTTGCGGCGGAGTCTGCTTCAGCGCCTTCGATGGTAAGAAAATCGAGCCAGCTCACTGGCTCCTTCTTTTCTTTCCAGTTCGCCGCGACGGCCGCCGGGCGCAAAGCGCGATCCAAAGCGATAGCGCTCTTCAACGACTTCGATTCGCTGGCCAGCGCCTGCAAGGTTGCTTCAAGCAGCACGTACGTGCCGAGCACGCGCTGCCGGTAGGGCTTCAGTGAATGGTTCTCGACCAGCACGGTGGGCAGCCTGCGCAGGTCGCCATAGGCATTGCTGAACCTCGGCCCGAAAGCGTTGAGATCCGTTCCCTTGGAAAGATCGGCCTCGTCACGCATAAATATGAGCGGGCCGGGAATGTGGTCGCCAGCTTTCAGCGCAGCGTCTGCCTTGGGACGATAGACGTCGTTCAGCCATTTCCCGATTGCCGGGCTGTCAGCGTAAAGGCCGTCCCAGCCGTCAAAGCCGTAGGTGATGTCGTACTGGTAATCCATGCCGTCGGTGACGTGCAGGTCGATGTAGAAATCCGGATTGTACTTCCTGATGACGCCCAGAAGCGCCTGCATCTCCGGCGCGTCGGCTTTCATATAGTCGCGATTGAGGTTCAGGTTCTGCGCCGTGTTGCGCCAGCCCATGTTCACCGGGCCACGCTGGTTCGGGCGGCTGTACATTGTGGAACGTTCGTGCCCATCCGCGTTCAGCACGGGAATGAATACGATGTTGACCTTGTCGATCAGCGCGTCCCGACCGCCGAAGCAGATGTCGCGGATCAACATCAGCATGGCGTCCTTGCCGTCGATCTCGCCGGAGTGAATGCCGGCTTGAATCAGGAAGACCGGCTTGGCGGGTTGGAAGTTGGCGCCATCCTTGGAAAGAATGACAGTCACCAACTCCCGCCCTTGGGGCGTCAGGCCGATCGGTTCGATGCGCAGCAGTGCCGACTGTCGATCGACGGTCTTCAGCCAGGCGATGGTTTCATCATAGTTGGGCGTTTCGATGAGACCCGTCTTCTCGGACGGCGTGATCCAGGGATTGCTCGCCTGTGCGATCAGCTTTTCGCTGGCGCCTTTCCATACGGGGGCAGGGGGAAGGAAACTCTCCGGATCGAGCCTGGGCGTCTGTGCGTTCGCCATCGTCATCGCTCCCAGCAGAAAAATAGCGAGCGCACCGCCGACCCGCTTGTGCATGATCATGTCAGACCGCCACTCTGGCCAGTATTGTGGTCTGTTCTACCATGCGCCAAGCATCATCACGCAAGATGCCAAAGGGAAACGTCCTAATGAAAAGCCCGACCAAAGGCCTGTTGCTTGCAACACTGATCGCGGCGGGCTGCACCGTCTCGCCGGCGACGCAAACCAGCGCGCCGATTCCGCACGGCGCTGCGCCTGCCGCCTTGCAGGCGATAGCGGGTGAAGTCAGCGAGGCCGGCTTGCGCGGCTATGTCGAGACGATGGTCGGCTTCGGCACGCGCCACACGCTCTCGGATACGACGTCTCCCTCGCGCGGGATCGGCGCTGCGCGCCGTTGGGTCGAGGCGGAGTTCAAAGCAGTGGCGGCGAAATGTGGAGGCTGTCTGCAGGTGGTCTTGCCGTCCGACGTAGTCACGGGGCCGCGCATTCCAAACCCCACGGAAGTGGTCGATGTGGCGGCCATCCAGCGCGGCGTGAGCGACCCGAACCGGGTCATCATCATTCAGGGTCATCTGGATAGCCGCGTGAATGATGTGATGAACGCGACGGCTGATGCCCCCGGCGCCAATGACGATGCGTCCGGTGTTGCTGCCGTGATGGAGACGGCGCGTATTCTCTCTGGCCGCCGTTTCCCGGCGACTCTGGTTTACGCCGCCTTGTCCGGGGAAGAGCAGGGGCTGGTCGGCGGACGGATCCTGGCCGAGTACGCCAAGGCGCGGGGCTGGGAAGTGCTGGCGGTTCTCAACAACGATATCGTCGGCAACACGCATGGTCTGGCGGGAGTTGTCGAAGATCGCGTCCGCGTGTTTTCGGAAGGCGTTCGGTCGGCGGAGACGGAGGCGCAGGGCAATGCGCGTCGCTCGGTTGGCGGAGAAGTCGATTCCCCGTCCCGCAATCTTGCGCGCTACATCGACGTACTGGCGGATCATTACCTGCCGGTGCTGGACGCCGCGATGGTCTATCGGCGCGATCGCTTTGGCCGAGGCGGCGATCAGGTGCCGATGGTGGAGGCAGGCTTTCCGGCTGTGCGAATTACGGAAGCCGCCGAGAACTATACGCGGCAGCATCAGGATATTCGCTCGGAGAACGGTATCGTCTATGGCGATACAATTGACGGGGTGGACTTCGCTTATCTCGCGCGCGTGACCCGGTTGAACGCAATCACGCTGGCGTCGCTGGCATCCGCGCCAAGGCCGCCACTGGAGATCAAGGTCGAAGGGGCTGTTTCAGCCAACACGAAAGTTACGTGGACAGCTTCGCCGGGTGCGGCGAGCTATATCGTCTGGTGGCGCGACACGACCTCTCCAACATGGCAACACAGTCAGCTCGTCAACGCAGGCGAAACCAGCGTCCTGCTCGAGAAAGTCGTCATCGACGACTGGTTCTTCGGCGTGCAGGCGATCTCTGCGGATGGCTATGTCAGCCCGATCCAGTTCGCGGGCGTCGTGGGCGCGTTTATTCCCGCGCCCACGAAGTAGCGATCAGCGCGCGGCGAGGATATCGTCGATGTACGCGGGCTTGCCGGCTATCCGCTCCAGGCGCGGATAACGGTGGCCGCCGCGATAGTCGATCCGAACCGTTCGGAACGTCTCCCCGAAGCGGATAAGCAGATCGACAACCCCGCCGGTCTTTGTCGCGGCAACTGCTGTCCTGAGGCGGTCTGCCGAGAAGGCCTGACCGTTCACGCCCGTGATCGTCAGGGATGTGTTCAGTCCGGCCTTCCAGGCCGGCCCGTCCCACTGGACCAAAGTGATCTTGCCATTCTGGTCGACGGACAGGCCGATCGAGTAGAGCAGGTTGGCGCCGCGCGACCTCACCTCGCCATCGCGCCATACGGCGTTTGGCGTGTCGCCATAGACCAGTCGATAACCGCCGCGCTCAAGTCCGTCTAGCGGCGCTTTCTTCGCGACGTCATCCACGCGCACTTTGAAAAACGCTTCCCAATCATAGGGTTCGATCTTGTTGAGCGTCGCGACCACGTCCTTGCGCGTGTAGGTGAGTGTGCCCCAGTCGCCGTCATTCACTCCGAAGAAGGCCTTGGCGAAATCGTCCAGTGAACGCTTTCCTGCCGATCGCTCGCGGATGAGCGTATCGACGTCCATCCAGATCAGCTGGCCTTCGGAATAATAGTCCTCGCTCCGCTGCCAGTTGTGCCAAGGCAGGGAGCGCCTTGCTGCGATGATCGGGTCCATCGTCGTGTCGATCAGTGGCCGCCACTCCCGGCCCGTCCGCGTATCGTACGTCGCCGCGTTGTTTGCGATCTGATCGAGCGCCTGCTGCTTGCTGACAAAACCCGATCGGGCCGCCAGCACGTTGCCATAATACTGGGTCTGACCTTCATACAGCCAGAGCATGCTGTTGCGCATCGGCGTGTTGAAGTTCGGCGTCCAGAGGTCCGCGCCGCGGCGATACTTGCCGTTCCACGAGTGGTTGTATTCGTGCGCCAGCAGGTCTTTGCTGACAAAGCCGGTATCCCAGTTGCGGAAATACCCGCTACCCACGCCGTTGTCGCTTGAACGCTGGTGCTCGATGCCCGCGCCAGCGAGCTTGTCACTGACCGACAGCAGGAAGTCGTAGTGATTGTAATGGCGTGCGCCATAAAGCTTGTCGGCCTGCACGACGAGGTTGCGGATCGTCTGGATGATCTCGGGCGACGGATCGACTTGGGCGGCTTCGTCGCCCATCGCGTTCAGCGTAACCCGTGAGCGGCCGCCCGGATCAAGATCGAACTTCCGCATGAACTTGCCCGCGAACAGGGGGCTGTCGATCACCGTCTCCCAATCAGCGGTCTTGAACTTCACGACGTTGTTGCTGCTCGACGCCGTCTCAAGCGCGGTCGCGTAATCCCATCCCGCCGGCAACTTCACGCTGACGTCGAAATTCACACGCCGCGCGTAATGGCCCGCCGGATAAAGCGCCGCGATGTACCAGTTGAGACGCAGCATCTCCGGCGTCATCATGATCGGGCCCTGTGCGGACTCGATCGCGCTCAGGAACTGGGCCTCCACCTCGACGGACTTGGCGCCCTGCGGCACGTTGACGTGAAACGCATAGACGTCGCCCGGATCACGCGTCCACGCGAGCGGTTTCCCGTTCGCCGTCATCTTCAGCCCGGAATAGTTGTAGATCGGGCCGCGTGGCGCGTGGTTGCCCATGATCCACTGTGAATACAGAAGCATCTGCGGGCCTGCGCCTGACACCGGAATGCTTTGCCGGATCCCGAAAATGCGCCGGTCCAGGTCGGTGGCGTCGATCTCCAGCTTGAGCGTGCCGGGATAGGCGATGTCGCGCGGGGCGGGGATGCTCGGCTGGGTCGCGACTGGCTGCGGCATGGAACGGGTGGCCTGCTGCCCGAACGCCGGCGTAACGGCGAGTACGGTTGCGGCGGCTACGGCAAGCAGATTTTTCAAGGGCGACTCCCGCTATCAACGTCTTCCAGCCCAGAAATAGATCAATCCCGCCGTCGGGCACAACGTCGTGTAGCCCTCTGGCGAAGGGCCCTAAACTGGTGCAGGTCTTCGCAAAGACGAAAAAGACGGGCAAGGGAGAGCTGCATGGAAACCGCGACGGGCGAGACGGCCGCAAAGCCGCCGACGCCGCTGCGTACCGTTGTGGTCGCGTCTTCCGCCGGCACCGCTTTCGAATGGTACGATTTCTTCGTCTATGGCTCGCTTACCACAATCTTCGCGCGGAAATTCTTCAACGCGGCCGAGATAGGGGAGGCGAACGCCACACTGGCCACTTTGGCTGTGTTTGCAGCCGGCCTCCTGTTCCGTCCGCTTGGCGCGCTGATCTTTGGTCGGATGGGCGATCGCTTCGGCCGCAAGGGCGCCTTCCTCGCCACCGTCATCATGATGGGCGGCGCCACCTTCCTGATCGGTCTGCTGCCTGACTCCAAGGAACTGGTCGGCCTCAGTGCGATCCTTCTGGTTGCACTTCGCATTCTTCAGGGCATGGCCGTTGGCGGCGAATACGGCGGCGCGGCGATCTATGTGGCCGAGCATTGCCAGTCCCATCACCGCGGACAGTCGACGAGCTGGATTCAGGCCTCGGCGGCGTTTGGTCTCGTCGGCGCGCTGATTGTCGTGCTGGGTACCCGGACCGCGATAGGCGAGGATGCTTTCTTCGCCTGGGGCTGGCGGATCCCGTTCCTGGCCTCGGCTATTCTGGTCGGCATCTCGATCTGGATGCGGTTGCGCCTCAACGAGAGCCCCGAATTCGAGAAAATGAAATCGGAAGGCACAATCAGCCGGGCGCCGTATGCCGAAGTGTTCCTTAAATGGAGCAACATGAAGCTGGTTCTGGTTTCAATCCTGTCATTCTTGATGGCGCAGGGCGCAATCTGGTGGTGCGCCTTCTCGTACACGCAAATCTTCCTCGAACGCTTCATGAAGCTGCCGGGCGTTTGGGCTAACCTGTTCCTGATGGGCGCGACGCTGCTGTCGATCCCGCTCTATGTGTTCTTCGGCTGGCTGTCGGACCGGATTGGCCGCAAGCCCGTGCTGATCCTCGGCATGGTGCTGTCCGTGGTCGCCATGTTCCCGGCGTTCAAGGCGTTCTCGGCCGGATCAAACCCCGATCTTCTGGCGGCACAGGTAAACGCTCCAGTGGAAATCCATGCGGACCCGGCAAGCTGCACGTTCCAGTTCGATCTGCTGGGCGGCAAGAAGTACGAAACGGCTTGCGACATCTCTCGCGCCTATCTCACCAACGCTGGCATCGGTTTTTCGATCAAGCCCGCCGATGACGATTCATCCGCGACGGTGCATGTCGGCGGCGCCATTCATCCCGTGCCTGAAGGCGCCGGCCTGACGGGTGAGCGGCTGGCGGAAAGAACGAACGAGATAAACGGCATTATCAAAACTGCACTCGCCGACGCCAAGTACCCGCCGCCTATTCCCGCTCCGGCGAATGCCGAACAGTTTCAGGCGCAGGCCGGCGACTTTGATTGGCCGCAAATCTTCGTTGGTTTCACCATCCTCGTGATAGGGGCGACTGCGCTCTATGGCCCCATGGCAGCCGCGCTTGTCGAGCTGTTCCCCACGCGCGTGCGCTACACGGCCTTGTCGGTCCCATACCATATCGGGGTCGGCTGGGTTGGCGGCTTCATGCCCATGACGGCGTTCGCCATTGCCACTGCAACCGGTGATGTGTTCGCGGGTCTCTGGTATCCGATCGTCTTCGGCGTGATCGGGATTGTCAGTTGCCTGTTCCTGTTCCCGGAAACAAAGGGCAGGGCGCTGACCTAGGTCGCGCCCTGCATCGCGTCCGGGAGCTTGATCGTGGCGGCAAACCCGCGTGGCGTGCGGTTCTCGAGCGCAAGCGATCCGCCATGCGCCTTGGCAATGGCATCGGCTAGCGTGAGCCCCAACCCGGCCCCGCCTGTCGTCCGGTTACGCGAGGCGTCGCCGCGGTAAAAGGGATCAGCAGCTGAAGCAAGCGCTTCCGCCGACATGCCTGGCCCATCATCCTCGACGCGTACCAGCACTTCGCCGTTCGCTCGCGTAACACTGAGCCGCGCCCGCTCGCCATAAGACACGGCGTTGTCGATCAGGTTACGCAGAGCCCGCCGGAACAGCACGGGGCGGCACGCCACCGGGCCTTTCACAAAGCTGGAGAGTGAAACCGGCGCTCCAGTTTCTGCGTAGTCTTCAACCATGTCCTGAACGAGGATTGCGATGTCCATCGTCTGGACAGGCTCTTTCGAGCGGCCCTGCCGCGCCAGCTCGAGAATGTCTTCCAGAAGCTCGCTCGCTTCCTCGATGGTGCGGATTGCCTTCACGCGTTCGGCCTCGGGCTCCATGTTTTCCAGGCGGATGCGCAGGCTGGCGAGCGGTGTGCGCAGATCGTGGCCCAGCGCGCCAAGCATCACATCCTTCTCGCCCAGCAGATGGCTGACGCGCCGGCTCATGGCGTTGAAGGCCTCCAGCGTCTGACGAACATCGCCCGGACCCTGAACCGTCACTTCCTGCGGTTCACCGGCAGCGCCGACTTTCTGCGCGGCGGCGGTCAGATCCTGCAGCGGCCGCGCCACCCTACTGGCGATCCAGAGCGCTGCTGCAAGCACGAACGCGAAGATGATGAAGGTGCTGGCGCCAAGGAGGAAAACCTCGTCGCTGGTTGCTTCAGGCGCGATCGTGGTGCTGGACAGCCAGCGTCCATCCGGGATCTGGAGAGCCAATATTATCTCACGCGCCTCGCGAGGAGGCCTCATTGCGCTGGCGCCCGGTGGCGGCCCGGCGTCTGGCCGAAAATCATCATTGGGCGGCGTCTGTAAAGGCGGACGCGGCCCGTCATCTGGTGTGCCGAAGCCTCCGCCGCCATCCAGCCGATTGCGTTGCGAAAGAGCGCTGCGCTCGGGCCGCATGATCGTTCTGGCGGAGGCGCGGATCTGGTCGTGTGCGAGGCCGGCATCAGCCAGAGCGGCAATGAGGCGTTGTTCAAGGCCGGTATCACGGGGCAGGGCGCGATTGTCGATCGGGTTTCCCGCAAGCACCTGAAAGCGGCTGGGCCCCTGCCGCATGATTGGAACGGGGCGGCCACGCTCCGGCGGTGAGGCGATCACATCGCGCGCCACATCGACAAACCGCGCCATCGGAAATCCGCTTTGCTCGATGAGCAAGGCGCGTTGGCGCTCGCCAAGCAGCAGGACAAAGTTGACGAGGCTCGCCACAAGCAACGCTCCCGCCATCACCATGGCAAGCTGGCCTGAAAGGCTGCGCGGCGGGAACGACTTCAAAGCTTCCTCACCTCGACAGCGAAGCTGTAGCCGCCACCCCAGACGGTTTTGATATAGCGCGGAGTCTTCGGGTCTTCCTCGATCTTGCGCCGCAGGCGGCTGATCTGGTTGTCGATCGAACGGTCAAAGACGCCTGCTTCACGGCCTTGCGTCAGGTCCAGAAGCTGGTCGCGGGTCAATACGAGTTTGGGCCGCTCGACCAGAACGAGCAGCAGGGTGTATTCGCCGGACGACAAGGGCACGCTCAGGCCATCGGGGCCAACCAGTTCGCGCTCTCCAGTCTTCAGCACCCAATCGCCGAATGCGTAGGCCGGTGTCTCGGGCGAGATCTGCTTTGGAGGCAGCGTATTGGTTCGCCTGACAACGGCCTTCACGCGCGCGAGCAGTTCGCGCGGAGAGAACGGCTTCACAACATAGTCGTCAGCCCCGACCTCAAGGCCAAGTATGCGATCCAGTTCTTCGGTTCGAGCCGTCAACAGGATCACAGGCAGATTGCTGGTCGAGCGTATGTGCCGGCAAAGGCTGAGGCCATCTTCGCCTGGCATCATGATGTCGGAGATCACCAGATCGAACGCATGTACGTTCAGCAGCGCCCGGGCCTCCGATGCGTTGGACGCGGCTTTGACGCGAAACTGGTTGTTCTCGAAATACTTGACCAGGGGCTCGCGGATCGAGGCCTCGTCTTCGACTATCAGGATGCTCTGGCTCATTGTCTTCCATTATCCGAAACAGCGGCAGCCTGCTGCATCGGGTTCATCCGATGCAGCAGGCCACAGCCTCGTCAAGGCAGACTCTCTCGGGGAAACGGGGAGGAATCGAGAGTCTGCCGCTGTCCAATCAGTTCCGGCCAGGCTTCAGGGCCTGGAGTTCCGCAACCGTAATCGTCCCGTCCTTGTTGGCGTCGGCGCGGCTGAAAGCCTCCGCGCCGCGCGCGCTGAACTCGGCGAATGTGACTTTACCGTCCTGATCTGCGTCATGCGGACCCGCATGTTTTGCGCCATCCGGACCACCGATATCCGCGCCGCGCCCGCCACGACCACGGGGGCCCTTGTCACCCTCGCGCCCCGGAGCGCCCGCTGCGAACTCGGCCAGACTGAGTTGCCCGCTCTTGTCCTTATCCAGTTCCGTGAAGCGAACTTTGCACATTTCGGCTCGACGGCCTTCTGCTTCAGCTTTGCGTGCGACCTGGAATTCCTCGCGCGTCGCCGTGCCGTCCTTGTTGGCGTCGATCTTGTTGAAACGCGCCCGCTGGGCCGCGTCGAATTCCGCTTTTGTCAGCTTGCCGTCGGCATTGGTGTCGAATTCCAGAAGGCCAAAGCCTCCCGGGCCACGGCCTCGCGGCCCGTCTTCACCCGGCGGCTGAGCCGAAGCTGCGCCGGCGAAAAGGGCGAGCGTGGCGGCTGCGATAATGCGGTACTTCATGGGGAGGCGTCTCCGTTTCGGCGATCGATGCGTCGCCGTGATGAGCCACCATGCTCCCCGCCTGTCGCAGGACTGCGCCCGCAAGCGCGGAAGTTGTCGCAGATTGTCGAGAAAGCAGTCCCGCTTGGGACCTAATGTACGCCGAAGATCGATGAGAACCAGTTCGTTATCCCCGGCAGTGCTCCGATCAACAGCGCCACCAGAAAGTAGGCGGCCACGGACGCGGCCACAGTGACGACCAGCCCCAGCAGCACGATCACTCCATCCCGCTCCACCAGGCCCATGCCGAGAACCGCACAGGCAAGAGCCGGCGGGAAATTGCCTCCGGGAGGCAGGGGGAGGATCAGGATGACCGCCATCACGAGAATGATGATCCCAATCAGCACCGTGGCGGCCTTTCCTGTCAGGAACAGCAGGCGAGGGCGGGCGACCTTTTCCACGAATTCGAGCTGCGGCTTGGTCTTCTCGAAGCCGGAGACCAGCGCAGCCCGCGAAAAGCCCCGCTTTGAAAGGAATTTTGGTAGCCAAAGCTCCTGCCGCCCAGCCACCATCTGGATAGACACGATCAGCAGGGCGATCCCCACCACCGTCGGCACGCCGGGCGGCATGGGGATGACCGAGGGAATCGCGAAAAGCAGGGTCGCCAGCCCAAAGGCGCGATTATCCAGCGCGTCCAGGATCTCGGCTATGGTGACGCGCTCGCTGTCGCCCCTGACGGCCGCCAGCAAAAGGTCAGACGTTCGCGACCCTTCATGAACCGGGGGGGCGCCAGAAACAGGGGAAATATCACTCAATCAGCGGGTATCCTGCAAAATCAACATCTTGCCCTACCCATGGGCCGCACGCTGGTTCCGACTTTTTGGATAGCGTTTTTCAGTCCCAACTGGTAGCGCAGGGACCGATTGGGCGTATCCCGCAAGGGTGCGCGCCTACAACCGTGCAGGCAAGAGACGCTGAATGTGGTGGGATAAACCTGGAACGAAGCCGAAGCCCGAGGGCAAACCGTTTCCGTTCATGAAAATCCGCTGGATTGGCTTCGTGGTCACCAGCCTGATCTTCCTCGTCACCACCGTTTCGCTGGCGACCCAGGGGCTCAACATGGGCCTCGACTTCACGGGTGGCGTCCAGATCGAGGCGACGCGCGACACGCCATTCGACGTCGGCGTCGTCCGCGAGGAAATCCTGAAGGCCGGGTTCGAGGATAGCGTCATCACGACTTCGAACGCCGCCAAGACGGTCATCATCCGCCTGCCGGTCGAAACGGGCGCGGACGAGGTTCCGGCGATCGCGCAACGGGTCACGCAGATCCTCGGCGAGGGGGTGGCTGTTCAGGTGCCCGCAGTTGTTGGTCCGAAGGTGTCCGGCGAGCTGTTCATGAGCGGCGTGCTGGCGGCCGTGCTGGCCGTGCTGGCGATCGGCGCCTACGTCTGGTTCCGTTTCGAGGTGAAGTTCGGCACCGGCGCCTTCGTTACGACCTTCCACGACGTCTATGCGGTCGTGGGTCTGTTCTCGATCACCCAGTTGACCTTCGACCTTACCATTGTCGCGGGCGTGCTGACGGTCGCGGGCTATTCCATCAACGACACGGTCGTCGTTTACGACCGCATTCGTGAGATGCTGAAGAAATACAAGAAGCTGCCGATCCAGGAGGTCATCGATATCTCGATCACCTCGACCCTTTCGCGCACCGTCATGACGTCGCTGGCCACCATGATGGCCGCTGGCGCCATGTGCTTCCTTGGCGGGCCGGTCCTGTTCGGGTTCGCGATCTCGATCATGTTCGGCATCATCATCGGCACGTATTCGTCGATCTTCGTCGCTGCGCCGATGCTGATCCACCTGCCGGGGCGCCTTCCGGGCTACAAGTATCAGAACACGGAAGCCGCCGCCAAAGGCACGCCGTAAAACATCCCTTTGTTCAACGTAAAGGGGGCTGGCGCGCCACGTCGGCCCCATTACTGTGCGTGAACCAGACCATGGCTTTCCCCGGAAACGGGGCATGTGTCTTCGGGGCGGAGGGATAGGTCATGGCCGTAATTGACGCGCCGGCTGAGGGCCAGCGGCGCAAGGGGCCCTTCTATACGCAGCTGTATTTTCAGGTGCTGTTCGCAATCCTGGCGGGCGGCCTGATTGGCGCGTTCTTTCCCCTCTGGCAGACCGCGGCAGTTCTCGATCCTGCAACCGGCCAGCCGGCGATTGACCCTGTCACGCTGGAGCCTCTCACGCGCCAGATTGCCATCGCAGAACACGGGTGGGTTCGTGAATACCTGAAACCGCTGGGCGATCTCTTCATCAAGGTGGTGAAGATGATCATCGCGCCTGTCGTCTTCCTCACCATCGTGATCGGCATCGCTGGCATGCGCGACCTCGGCAAACTTGGCCGGGTCGTCTTCAAGGCCTTTGCCTACTTCCTGACGTTCTCCACGCTCGCGCTGATCGTCGGTCTGGTTGTCGCCAACGTGTTCCAGCCAGGCGCCGGCATGAACATCGACCCAAACACGCTCGACCCGACAGCGGTCGAACGCGTCCACGGTTATGAAAAGCAATCGCACGACATGACCATACTGGGTTTCATCAGCGATATCGTTCCGACAACATTCGTCGGTGCATTCACTGGCGCGAGCATTCTGCCGGTGCTGTTTCTCGCCGTCGTGTTCGGCATATCGCTGGCTTCAGTGGGCGAGCGGGGCCAGCCTGCGGTCGATGTGCTGACTGCGTTCAGCACGGGTATTTTCAAGATGGTGGCCATTCTCATGCGCGCCGCGCCAATCGGGGCGTTCGGGGCATTTGCGTTCATCATCGCTGACCAGGGCGTCGGCGCAATTGCCCAGCTCGCCAAGCTGATCGGAGCGGTATGGCTAACCTCGCTCGTGTTCGTGCTGGTCGTGCTTGGCGCTGTTGGCCTGTGGGCCGGGTTCAATATCTTCCGGCTGATCCGGTATCTGAAAGAAGAGCTGTTCCTTGTGCTGGGAACGTCCTCGTCAGAGTCCGCGCTTCCCGCTCTCATGGAGAAGATGGAGCGGGCAGGCTGCGCAAGACCAGTCGTGGGGCTTGTCGTGCCAACCGGCTATTCGTTCAATCTGGATGGCACCAACATCTACATGACGCTCGCTGCGCTGTTCATTGCGCAGGCGACCAACACGCCGCTTGGCCTCAACGACCAGATCATTCTGCTGCTGGTTGCGATGCTGAGTTCCAAGGGCGCTGCAGGCGTAACGGGCGCCGGCTTCATCACGCTGGCCGCAACGCTGGCGGTGTTTCCATCCATACCGATCGCCGGGATGGCAATCATTCTTGGCGTCGATCGCTTCCTTTCGGAATGCCGCGCACTCACCAATTTCATCGGCAATGCGGTTGCGACCATCGTGGTCAGCCGTTGGGAGGGCGCGCTTGACCGCGACCGCCTGCGCGCGGCGATGAACGGCGCGCCGCTTCCGTTAGCGGCCGCGCCGATTGAGCGGGACACGGATTAGTCGAACAGCGCCCTCGCGATATCCGCGCTCCACTGGCGGCTTTCGTCGGCTGTCTTGGCGAAGGGTGCTGCGTGCAGTGGTATTGTCGTCCAGCGCGACAACTCGTCGATGAACGGCGCTGCGCGCAAGGCTACGGCAGTCGGCTCCGTCACTACGATCATGACAGGCTTCAGATCTCGTCGCGTCAGCGCGTCTATAGCCGTCAGCGTGTGGCTGACCGCGCCAAGGTAACTTGTGGCCAGCAAGACCACCGGAAGGCCTAGATCGGCGGCCAGATCGATATTCGTATGCGTGTCGGTCAGCGGCGACATCACTCCGCCAGCGCCTTCCACCAGGACGAGGCCTTTTTCCCGGGCCATACGCTCACGCAGGAATGCCAGCATGTCGGCGTAATCCAGCGCGATACCCGCCCGTCGAGCCGCAACATTGGGCGCCAGAGGCTCGATGAAAGACCGCCAGCAGATATCGCTGACGGTATCGGCGTTGACCGGCGATCCCATCGCCAGCAACAAACGCCCGGCATCCGACGCCTCCAGCTGATCTGCTGAAAAGCCCGACATGACTGGCTTCAGGGCAAGGGCAGGGCGTCCGGCGTCGTTCAGATATCGCAGGATGGCGGCGGATACATGGGTCTTGCCGCAGTCAGTTCCAATCGCGGTTACGAAAGCGCCTTTCACTTGGCGATCCCGGCTTCTGCAAGAGTTTCGAGCACAAGGCCGGCAAGGCGGCGGACATCGCCCTCGCTGTGCCTCGCCGAAAAGGTGAACCGCAAACGAGCAGTGCCCGCCGGCACGGTTGGCGGACGAATGGCGGTTACGAGAAAGCCCTGCCTCGCCAATGTCGCTGACGCCTTCATGGCAACATCAGCTTCGCCATAGCGAACGGGTACGATCGCGCTTTCAATGTTAGTCTCTCCGATCAATGATCCGAACAACCGCGCATTCGCCAGCGCCTTCTCTCCAAGAGCGGGCTCCGCCTCCATCACGTCGAGAGATGCCAGCGCTGCGGCCAGAACGCCTGGCGGCAAGCCAGTGGCATACACGAATGTACGCGCGCGGCTGGTCAACAGCTCGATGAAATTGGCCGGACCGGCGATGTATCCGCCGTAAGCGCCCGCCGATTTTGACAGCGTGCCAAGTTGAAGCGGCGCGGGGTTCTTGTGCGTGACGATGCCAAGACCGTGCGCGTCGTCAGTCAGCATCCATGCGCCCGTGTCTTGCGCCACCGCAGCCAGTTCATCCAGCGGCGCCAGATCGCCATCCATCGAGAACACTGTCTCCGTAAGTAGCAAGGCGTGCGAAGTCGCATCGCGCTGCCGAAGATGCTCCGCCGCCGAAGCGACGTTGTTATGGGCGTAGGTCTGGATGCGCGCGCCAGACAGTCTGGCTCCGGCGTGCATCGATGCGTGACAGAGCTCATCCATTACGATCAGGTCGCCCGCGCCGACGAGGGCCGGGATTGCGCCGGCGTTGGCAAGATAGCCCGAGCCAAAGACGCGTGCGGCTGGCATGCCCTTGAGTGCGGCAAGACGCGCCTCCAGCCGTTCGTTGAGTGGGTTGTCGCCCGTGACCAGCCTGGCCGCGCCCGATCCGACTCCGTAAAGGCGGGTCGCCTCGATCGAGGCGGCGATCACCCGCGGATGAACGCTCAGCCCAAGATAGTCATTGTCGCTGAACGAGATCATCGGCTTGCCCGCGCGGATGACGCGTCCGTCAGCCATTCGCTCTGTCGGTGACAGGGTGCGGCGCAGGCCCTGATCCTGGAGCCGCTTCAGGCGAATGGCCGAAATCGCATCGATATCGAGGAAGTCTTTGGCGGGCATCAGCAACATTCCCTTACGGCTGGAAAAGCCCTATCCGCACGCCGGGCCCGCTTCAATGCAGGGCAAGAGGTATTGATCGCCATGACAGATCCCGCCTGGCTTGATGAAGGGCTTGAGCACATCTGGCTCCCCTATGCCCAGATGAAGACAGCCCCGCGGCCGGTTCCGGTTCGATCGACACACGGAACGCGTATCGTCCTCCACGATGGACGGGAGTTGATCGACGGCATCGGCAGTTGGTGGACGGCCGTTCACGGTTACAACCATCCCTATCTGCTGGACGCCATGCGGCGACAGCTTGAAGTGATGCCGCATGTGATGCTGGGTGGGCTCGCGCACGAGCAGGCCTACACGCTGGCGACGCGTCTGGCTGCACTGGCGCCGGGCGACCTGTCCAAGGTCTTCTTCTGTGAATCCGGATCTGTCGCGGTCGAAGTGGCGCTGAAGATCGCGGTGCAGTGGTGGCGCAACACGACGGGGCAGGTTCGCTCCAGGTTTCTCGCGTTCAAGGGCGGGTATCACGGCGATACCTTCGTCACGATGTCAGTGTGCGATCCCGAGGACAGCATGCACTCGCTGTTCGGGCCAGCTCTCCCGAGCCAATACATCGCGGCGCTTCCAGTCGATGATGGATCGGCGGTCGATCTCGACAGGATGCTGGACACACATCGCGACATCGCAGCGGTCATCGTCGAGCCGTTGCTGCAAGGCGCCGCGGGCATGCGAATGCATGACGTCGAAACCTTGCGGCGTATCCGCGCTGCTTGCGACCGCCACGGCGTGCCCCTGATTTTCGACGAGATCTTCACCGGCTTCGGCCGCCTTGGCGGAATGTTCGCCGCGACCGTATCTGGCGTCACACCTGACATCATGACGCTTGGCAAGGCGCTGACGGGCGGCGTAACGCCGCTGGCAGCCACGATCGCCAGCCGACGCATCTACGAAGCCTTCCATTCCGATGACGCGACCAAGGCTCTCATGCATGGGCCGACCTATATGGGTCATGCGCTTGGCTGTGCGGCAGCCAATGCATCGCTAGATCTGTTCGAGCAGGAACCGCGACTGGAGCAGGTCGCAAGGATCGAGCAGGATCTGAAATCGGCGCTCGAACCCCTGCGTGACGCGCCACAAGTCGCAGACGTTCGCATTCGCGGTTCGGTAGGCGCGGTCGAACTGCGCGAGGCTTTCGATGTGCAGGCCATGCGTCGGCGTTTTATCGACCAAGGTGTCTTCATCCGGCCGATCGGCAAGGCAATCTACCTTGCGCCGAGCTACACCATAGACGCCGCCGACCTCGCATCTCTGACCGCGGCAATCGTGCGCACCGCGGCCGGATAGCCCCCAAAGCTCTTAAAAACTCGCCCAACCGGGCGTTTTCGTTGTGACTAGTGTGCCACACGCACATTCAATCGCGTGAGATGGGGATTGTGACAGCGAAAACTTCCATGCGAGAAATCGGGTGCCGGAGTCAGGACCGGCATAAGACGAGTTGGCATTCTGAAGTGAGGAATAACCAACACGGATATCTGTCTGGCTGTGCCCGCAAGGGTCGGCCGCCAGAAATCCTGGACTGATAGATGGGCGGCTTCGGCCGCCCTTTTTCTTTTCCTCAGATGCTCTTCGAGCGCCCGGCCCAGTACGGCGCGCGCACCTGCGCACGCAACACCTTGCCGGCGGCATTGCGCGGCAGCGTATCGACAAAGTCGACCGTACGCGGACGCTGGAAGCCGGGCAGTTTTTCCTTCGCAAAGTCGAGGATCGACTGGGTCGTCTCTGCCGAGCGTGAAACGCCCGGCTTCAGTTCCACCACTGCCTTGATCTCTTCGCCCCAATCCTCATTCGGTACGCCGACCACAGCCGCATCGGCGATGTCCGGATGCCGGATCAGTATCTCGTCGATCTCGACGGGATAGATATTCACGCCACCGGAAATGATCAGTTCCGCTGTGCGACCCGTCAGAAAGAGATCGCCGTCGGCGTCGAACCGACCCATATCGCCAAGCGTGAACCAGTCGCCGCGATAGCTAGAGTCCGTTTTCGTCTGCTCTTTGTAATACTCAAAGCGCCCCGTGTCCGGCGCCTTCACATAGATGAGGCCCTCCGATCCTTGCGGCACGACATTGCCGT
>Ga0075163_10001370_pt1 | contig 32668 bp, 29 predicted proteins | sample JI1023141ADNA_FD_71478 | JGI IMG/M metagenome (GOLD analysis project Ga0075163, IMG submission 71478) | Wastewater effluent complex algal communities from Wisconsin, to seasonally profile nutrient transformation and Carbon sequestration -... | ecosystem: Engineered > WWTP > Effluent > Algae...
GTCGAAGCTGCCTTCGTGCAGTGGGCACTCGATGAGACAGGAGTCGACCACCATGCCGAGCGCGAGGTCGGCATCGCCATGCGTGCACTTGCCGTCGGTGGCGAAGATCTCGCCGCCGAGGTTGTAAAGGCACACGGGTTTGCCGCCCACCTCCACCGAGTGCGTGTCGTCTTCGTCGATGTCGGCGACCGTGCCAACCTTGATCCATTCTTCTTCCATCACGTCTCCGAAATCCATCTGCACGCTGCGAAGCCGCCTCAGGCCTCTTTCGTCATGACGTCGATGTAGTGGTTCTCCATGTGGTAGAGCGCTTCCTCCAGCGGCGACATCGGACCGGGCTTGAAGAACATCGAAGCCGCGGTGTTCTGCATGCCTTCCACCATCACCGCATCCTCGGCGATGATCTGGCGCACGAAGCCGATGTACTTCTCCATCTCCTCGTCGTAGTTGGGGATCGAGAAGGCCGCTTCGGGGAACATCAGGTAGCAGACGACCTTCGTCTCGGTTGGCGAGATGGGCCAGATGTGCCACATCCGGAGACTGTCGGCGCGCATCGACAGGTTAAGGTTCGGGTAGATGCCGGCCTTGCAGGCGATGCCGCTGGGCTCGTTCACTGCCCAGGGCAGCGTCGGGAAGACTTGGGCACCCGACTTCGAGTGCGGCCGTGCCTCGTAGCGCGTATGCCAGCCGCCGTTCCTCTCCAGGTTGAAGCGCAGCTGCTCGCCCTTGACGAAGCCGCCGAAGGTGCCCTTGTGGATGACGCCGACGTGGTAGATGTCGATGAGGTTCTCGACCAGGAACTTCCAGTTGCACTTGACGTCGATCTCGACCTTGTGAGCCAGCTTGCACTGGTCGGTCTGGAACCACCACAGCGCGCTTTCGAAGGGCGCGATGTACTCCTCGAAGGACATCGGCTCGTCACTGAAGTTCACGAAGATCCAGCCGCGCCAGATCTTGACGTGGAGCTGCCGCAGGCTGCAGTTCTTCATGTCCACTTCCGAGGCCTTCATGCCCGGCGCGACGACGAGCTTGCCGCTCACGTCGTACAGCCAGGCGTGATAGGGACAGCTGAACTCCTTGGCGTTGCCCCGGCCGGTGGCGACTTCCACGCCGCGGTGCAGGCATTGGTTCATGTACGCGACGATCGTGTCGGGCGCCGGGCGCGACACCACGATGGACTCCTTCATCACCTGGAAGGTGAAGTAGTCGCCGACGTTGGGAATCTCCTCGGCCCGGCCGACGGAGAGCCAGTACTTCATGAAGATCTGCTGCTTCTCCAGTTCGTAGATCTCCGGCGAGCTGTACACCTCGCCGGGCAAGTGCCGGGCGCTGAGCAGCTTCTTGCGCGTTTCCTTGAACTTGGGGCGAAGGTCCAGGAGCTGTTGCTCGGCCACTTGCTCTGCCACTTGCATGGTCGTCGTCCTCTAGGGAAAGTTGAATAGGGCCGAGGAATGTTAGGCCTGACATTGATCGACGTATAGATCGATGTGAAAATCGACGTTTGCCGCAGGGGAACCCTATGCACAGGAATGTGAATGCTGAGGACGGGCGTCGCCGGCGTCAGATCAACGATGTCGAGTACGTGAACAGCGCGGAGGCCATAGCGATCCTCGGCGTGCGCCGTGAAACGCTGTACACCTACGTGAGCCGGGGACTCATCAAGACGATGCGGCCCTCCGGCTCGAAGGCCAAGCTCTACCGCAAGACCGACATCGAGAAGCTTAAAAGCCGGGCCGTCGCTCGGTCCGGCGGCCCCCAGGTCTCCCACGCCTTGCGCTACGGTGAGCCGATCGCCCAGACCTGGATCAGCGAGATCACCGCACAGGGTCCGCGCTACCGGGGTGTGCTCGCCCGCGACCTGGTGCGGGACGGACGATCCTTCGAGTTTGTGAGCGAACTCATCTGGACCGGAGTGTCGCGCAGCCGGGATGTCGCGTGGCCCGCGCTGCCCGAATCCAGGTGGCTGGAGGTGCGGATCAAGGCGGCGTTGCAGGCGGCGGAGCCCGTCACGCCCCTGAAGCTGCTCTCGATGTTGACGACTTCGTTGTCGGCGTTCGAGCGCGCGGACGAAGACTTTCAGTCGGCCGGCGTAGCGGCCTCTCGACGGCTGTTGCAGGCATTGGCCGGTTCATCGGGCGCCTTCGGGCCGAAGAGGCGCTTCATGCCGCCTCTCGAAGGGGAGTTCATCGCACAGTGCTTAGCCAGAGGCCTCGGTTTGGGCGGTCGCACCGAAGCTGTCCGGGCGCTCGATGCCGCCTTGGTTCTCTCGGCGGAGCACGAGTTGTCTGCGCCAACCTTCGCCGCGCGGATCTGCGCATCGACCGGCGCCGACCTGCATGCCTGCGTTGCAACGGCGATGCTGACCCAGTCGGGGGCGATGCAAGTCGGCGGCGCTGTGGAGGTCGAGGCATTGATCGACGCCTTGCCGGAGCACCTGGAGCCTGACGATGCCCTGGTCCTCGCTGCGGCCTCGGGATTCAAGGGCAACGAGTTGCCGTGCTTCACGCATCCCCTTTACGACGGCGAGGACCCGCGTTCGGCGGTACTGCTCGAGATCGCGGGGCGCCTGAGCGCGCCTGGTCCGGACCTGCCGAAGATGCTTGCGCTGGTACAAGGCGCTCGGCAAGCGGGCCAGCACCCGAACGTCTTCGCCGCTCTGGTCATCCTGTGCAAGGCGATGGCGCTGCCCAACGGGATCGGTGCCTTGCTTCACACCCTGGCCCGCACGACTGGCTGGATTGCCCATGCAATGGAGCAGCGCCTGACTGGTGCCATGTTGCGGCCGCGGGCCAAGTACATGGGCAATCCCGTGGCACGTTGAGGCCTCACCTCACCAACTGCTCGAATTCGAGTCTTGCCAGCATGCCGCGCAACCATTGGTTGGCCGGATCCTTGTGAGCGCGGCGATGCCAGAACTGGCGGACATCCGCGGCAGGAATCTTCAGCGGCACCGGCAACACCTGCACGCCCCTGGCGTTGTGGGCAGCGTTGCGCGGCACGGTGGCGACGAGGTTCGTCCCCTCGACGATGTCCACGCCAACGTGGTAGTGCGTCACCCTCAGGATGACCTGGCGCTTCGCGCGCTTCTTCGACAGCGCCCGCTCCACGAGTTCGTCGGCGTTGCCGGTCGCGATCGAGACGTGCTGCAGTTGCATGTACTGCTGCAATGAGAGAGTGCCGTTGATGGACGGATGCCTCTTGCGAGCGATGCAGCAGTACGGATCGCCGAACAGGCGCTGCTGATAGAAGCCGGACTTCAGGAAGGAGAGGTTGCCGATGGCCAGGTCGGCCTCGCCGCTTTGCAGGATCTGGGCGTACTGCTCGTTCGGGCGCCGCACGGTTTCGAGGCGCACGTTGGGTGCGTCCCTGAGCATCGCCGACATCAGCCGCGGCAGCACGGCGGACTCGCCGGCGTCCGACATGAGGATCTTGAAGGTCCGCTCCGACTTCTTCGGATCGAAGCCGTGAGGCTTCTCCAGAGAGTGCTGCAGGATCGCCAGGGCCTGCCGCACCGGTCCGATGAGTTCATCGGCCAGTGTCGTCGGCTCCATGCCTCGCGTCGTTCGCACGAACAGCGCGTCCGAACACGCCTTGCGCAGTCGTAGCAGCGCGTTGCTCATGGCGGGCTGCGACAGCCCCACCGCGCTCGCAGCACGCGACACGTTGCGCTCCGCGTAGATGCCGGCGAACACGCGCAAGAGGTTCAGGTCGAAGGTCTTGATATTCATGGAATGGATGTTCAAGTTCTCGTGTATCGATTAGACATGGTGATCCCCCAGGGCGATGATGTACCCAGCCAACTGACAAGGGAAGACATCCATGGAGACAACGATCAAGACACCCGTGCTGATCGTGGGTGGCGGACCGGTCGGTCTGTCGATGGCCATCGAGCTCGGCTGGCGCGGTGTCGACTCGATCCTCGTCGACGAAGGCGACGGCACCATCGAGCACCCCCGCACCGGACTCGTCGCGGTGCGGACGATGGAGTTGTTCCGTCGCTGGGGCCTGGCGCAGCGCGTGCGCGAGTGCGGTTTCCCGGAGGACTACGAGCTCTCGATGGTCTTCTGCACTTCGCTCAACGGCCTCTTGCTCCACGCCGAGAAGTACCCGAGCATGCGCGACGCGCCGACCCCGCCCGAGACGCCGGAGAGGAAGCAGCGTTGCCCGCAGCTGTGGCTGCAGCCCATCCTCACCGAGGCCGCCCGCGCGCAACCGCGCTCCAAGCTGCTGTTCAAGCACCGCTTCAATTCATTGCGGCAGGACGATCACGGCGTCACGGCAGAAGTCACCGACCTGGCGACCGGCGACCCTCTGACCATCCGTGCCGAGTACCTGCTCGGCTGCGACGGCGCCACCAGCAACGTCCGCGAGCAGGTGGGTATCAAGATGGAAGGGCGCTTGCTCAGCTACTCCGTCAACGTGCTCATCCACGCCCCGGGGCTCGTGGGCAAGCACCAGATGGGGCAGGCCGAGCGCTATCTGTTCGTCGGTCCGGAAGGCACCTGGGGCAATCTCACCGTCGTTGATGGCCATGAGATCTGGCGCCTCACGGTGCTGGGATCCGAAGAGAAGATGAATTTCGCGACCTTCGACCCCGCCGCTTGGGTCCGGCGCGCGATCGGGCGCGACGATGTCGGGTTCGAGGTGGATTCCAGCATCCCATGGCGCCGCAGCGAGATGCTCGCCGATCACTACTTCAAGGGGCGCGTCGTACTCGTGGGTGACTCGGCCCACACGATGTCGCCGACCGGCGGGATGGGGATGAACACCGGTGCGCAGGAGGTGCTGGACATCGGATGGAAGCTCGAAGGGCTCATCAACGGCTGGGGTGGGCCCGCCCTGCTTCGCAGCTACGAAGTCGAGCGCCGCCCGGTCGCACAGCGCAATATCGACTTCTCGACCCAGAACTTCAGGGCATGGCAGGACACGCCCAGCCCGAAGGCGGTCTGCGACCTGACTCCCGAGGGTGAGGCTGCGCGCAAGGCCCTGGGCCAGCGGCTGCGGGAGTCGACACGCGTGGAATGGGAGTCGCTGGGCCTGCAGATCGGGCATCGCTACGAGAACTCCCCAATCAACGTACCGGACGGAACGCCGCCGACACCGGACAATTACTCCACGTACGTGCCGACGACCCGACCCGGCTCACGCGCACCGCACGTGTGGCTGAAGGACGGCCGCTCGACGCTGGACCTGTTCGGCCGCCAGTTCGTGCTCGTCGTGTTCGACACAGGGCTGGAGGGCGATGCCAATGCGTTCGCCAAGGCCTTTGCCGCCAAGGGTGTGCCGTTCCGCGTCGAGTTCATCGAGCAGCAAGACGTCGCGCAGACCTACGAGCGGCCGCTGGTCCTGGTTCGACCCGACGGACACGTGGCGTGGCGCGGCAGTCGTGCCGAATCCCCCCGCAAGGTCGTCGACACCGTCCGCGGTGCCGCGTAGAGCATTCGATTCAAGCCCGCCGCAACACACTCACAAGGAGACATCAAGATGCCGAAGTCCGATCTGCTCGAGCGTGTCCTCAAAGCGCTGACGGCTGCCGTCATCGGCGCATGCCTCGTGCCGGCCGCTCGCGCCGCCGACTATCCGAGCAAGCCCGTCACGCTCGTCGTGCCGTTCACCCCGGGGGGCAGCAACGATGCCCTGGCACGCGCGGTCGGGCAGAAGCTCGTCGAATACTGGAAGCAGCCGGTTATCGTCGACAACCGGCCGGGCGCCGGCGGGAACGTCGGTGCCAAGCAGGTGGCGAAGGCGGCGCCGGACGGGTACACATTCCTCGTGGTGGCAAACAACTTCGTCACCAATCCCTTCCTGTATCCGGACGGTCGAGCCGGCTACGACCCCTTCAAGGAGTTCGTGCCCGTTACGCAGCTGGGCCGTGTGCCGTTCGTGCTGGTTGTGAATCCGAACGTGGCCGCGAAGACGACGCAGGAGTTGATCGCGCTGGCCAAGGCGCAGCCGGGCAAGCTGGCCTATGGCTCCGCCGGCGTCGGCACGCCCCATCATCTGACCGCCGAGCTTTTCAAGAACATGGCGGGAATTGACATGGTGCACGTCCCGTACCGCGGGGCGGCGCCGGTCGTCTCGGATCTCGTCGGCGGGCAGATCCAGGCCCTCTTCGGCGTCGCGAACTCGGTTCTTCCCCACATCAAGAGCGGTGCCTTGCGTGCGCTGGCCGTTGCAGGCGATCAGTCCTTGCCCTACCTGCCCAACGTACCTACGGTGGCCAGCGCCGGCCTGCAGGGTTTTCGAAGCGAGGTCTGGGTCGGCTTGGTTGCGCCTTCGGGAACTCCGGGCGACATCGTGGCCAAGGTCCAGGACGCAGTGGGCCGCGCACTGCGCGACGCCAACGTCAAGGCGACGCTCGAATCGCAAGGGATCGAGCCCGCCCCGTCGAACCCAGTTGCTTTGAGGTCACTCATGTCGGAAGACATGGCTCGCTGGTCGAAGGTCATCAAGGACACAGGCACACGCGCGGAATGACGGCATCCTGCCGTGCGAGCAAGCGCATGCGCCCCTCCACCAAGTGCACACCCGATCATGATCGACTCGCTCATTTTGTACCAAACCGGCATGTGCAACGAGTTCGCCACCGAGGCGCTCGCCGGTGCCCTTCCACAGGGTCGCAACTCGCCGCAGCGGGCACCTTACGGCCTATATGCCGAACAGCTCTCCGGCACGGCGTTCACCGCGCCGCGCCATGCCAACCGACGCTCCTGGCTGTACCGCATTCGGCCGTCCACGCTGCATCGACCCTTCGTCCATGTCGAAGGGAGCAAGTGGGTCAGCCGCTTCGATGCGGGGCCTGTCTCGCCCAATCAGCTGCGCTGGGACCCCTTGCCGCTGCCGATCGCGCCAACGGACTTCATCGACGGCATGACGACCATGGCCGGCAACACGGTCTGTGCCATTCACCTCTACGTAGCAACCCGCTCGATGGACAAGCGATTCCTGTACGACGCCGATGGAGAACTGCTCATCGTGCCGCAGCAAGGGCGTCTCGAACTTGCGACCGAGATGGGCCGCCTGCTTCTCGAGCCACAGGAGATTGCAGTCATCCCCCGGGGTGTGCGCTTCCAGGTTCGCCTTCTCGACGGGCAAGCTCGGGGCTATGTTTGCGAGAACTTCGGCGCAGCGCTGCGCTTGCCCGATCTGGGGGTCATCGGCTCCAACGGGCTGGCCAATCCGCGCGACTTCCATACGCCGGTGGCCGCCTACGAGGATCGGGAAGGCGACTTCGAGCTCGTCACCCGGTTCCAGGGCGAACTGTGGAGCGCCCACATCGGGCACAGCCCGCTGGACGTCGTCGCCTGGCACGGCAACCATGCTCCCTACAAGTACGACCTGAGGCGTTTCAACACACTCGGCTCGATCAGCTACGACCACCCGGATCCGTCGATCTTCCTGGTGCTGCAATCGCTCAGCGATACGCCCGGCGTCGACACGATTGACTTCGTCATCTTTCCTCCGCGTGTGCTCGTGGGGCAGGACACCTTCAGACCGCCCTGGTACCACCGCAACATCGCCAGCGAGTTCATGGGCTTGATCCACGGTGCCTACGACGCCAAGGCCGAGGGGTTCATGCCAGGCGGCGCTTCGCTGCACAACTGCATGAGTGCACATGGGCCGGACGCCGAGACTTTCGCCAAAGCGAGTGCAGCGGACACCTCCAAGCCCGACTACCTGACCGACACGATGGCCTTCATGTTCGAGTCGAGAGACGTCTTCAAGCCGACGAGATTCGCCATGGAAGAAGCGCCTTTGCAGCGCGACTACTTCCGTTGCTGGCAAGGCCTCAAGAAGAACTTCGACCCTGCGCGGGCATGACGCTGCTCGACGCAACCCACGCTGCGGATCTGCGCAGCTGGGTGACTTCTGCAAACGACGGTTCGACGGATTTCCCGATCCAGAACCTGCCGTTCGGCGTCTTTCGCCGGCGGCGTTCCCAGGAGGCATTTCGCGGCGGCGTGGCGATCGGCGATCAGATCCTAGACCTGGCTGCTGCTGTCGCCATCGGTGCGTTCAGCGGGGAAGCAAGGGACGCGGCGGTTGCTGCGTCCCGTGACCGGCTCAACGACTTCATGGCGTTGGGGCCGTCCACAAGGTCGGTGCTCCGTCAGGCCCTGTCGCGCGCTTTGCGCGAAGGCGCTGCCGAGCAGGCCAGGCTGACAGCGTGCCTGGTGGCGCAGGACGCCGCAGACTATGCCTTGCCGGCAGCGATTGGAGACTTCACCGATTTCTACATCGGCATCCATCACGCGACCGCTATCGGAAGGCTGTTTCGTCCGAATGCGCCGCTACTACCCAACTACAAGTGGGTTCCGATCGGGTACCACGGGCGCAGTTCGTCCGTCGTCGTCAGCGGTGAGCCCATCTATCGCCCGTTCGGCCAGAGCAAGGGTCCATCGGACACACCGGAATTTGGCCCGAGCAGGCGAGTGGACTACGAACTGGAGCTCGGGTTCCTGATCGGCCCCGGTAACCGGCGCGGCGAACGAATCCCGATCGAGCGCGCCGAAAGCCATCTGTTCGGCGTCACGTTGTTCAACGATTGGTCGGCCCGTGACATCCAGCCCTGGGAGTACCAGCCGCTAGGGCCGTTCCTCTCGAAGAACTTTGGCAGCACGATGTCGCCGTGGGTGGTGACGTTAGAGGCGCTTGCGCCTTTCAGGGTCGGGTACCGGCGGCCACCGGGTGACGTCGAGCCGCTGCCTTACCTGAGCTCCGAGGGCAACAGCGCCGAGGGTGGCCTCGACATTCAACTGGAGGTATTGCTGCAGACCGAGAAGATGCGGGCGGAAGGAAATGGACCTGAACTGCTGGCGCGGTCCAGCTTCGCCGACGCCGCGTACTGGACACCAGCCCAGCTTGTGGCTCACCACACGGTGGGAGGCTGCAATCTCACGCCTGGTGATCTGCTCGGATCGGGAACCCTGTCGGGATCACATCCGACGCAGGCTGGCTCGCTGATCGAGAGAACCAAGGATGGAAAGGAGCCCCTGTTGCTGTGTTCCGGCGAGCAAAGAACCTTCCTGCAAGATGGGGACACAGTCGTCTTCCGGGGCTGGTGCGAGAGGACTGGCGCGCGGCGCATCGGCTTCGGGCAGTGCGTGGGGACGGTGCGAGCGCCGGGCACACTGTCGCGCGGCTGAGCTTCGGTGGGTCGAGGTCTGATGTTGTGCTCATTGAGGCCCGAGACGGGCCGACATGCAACCGTCCTTGCCTGCGGCACGAGGAGAACAGTGCCAAACGCTGTGGCCCCGACGCTGAGGTCTTCGTCGAGACTTCAACGCAACATTCTCCCACCGTGGGTGAGCATCAGTATGTCTGCGACATTGGTGCCGCTCGCTGTGACGGCGCCGGGGCCAGAGAAGTTAACTCCACCGATTGAGAGACCTCGCATCGAACGCAGCGTCGCCATCACGGACAAGCGGTCACTCGATGGTGATCGGTGCAGCGGCTCCAAGAGCACCGTCGCGTTGATGTACGCCTCGAACGAAATCAGCGAGACCGCCGCAGTTGGCTGGGCAGCGACCGCAACCTGATACTCACGCGAGAGCGCAAGCAAGTTCCTGTACGGACTCGGCACGATGGTCGAGAACGCAGTGAACCGCCCCGGCTTCTGAGGAGGCTCCTTCGTTTGAGAAGATGGAGCCAACATGAGGAAGTCAGCGAAGTTTTCCCCCGATGTCGTCGAGCGCGCGGTGCGCATGGTGTTCGACGGCTGCACGGCCGAGACGCTGCGGCGCTGGGTACGCCGGGGCGAGCGTGACGGCGGGGTGCGAGAAGGCCCGACCACTGCCGAGCAGCAACGCGTCAAGGAGCTTGACCGCGAGGTGCGCGAGGTGCGCCGCGCCAACGAGATCCTGAAGCTGGCAAGCGCGTTTTTCGCCCAGGCGGAGCTCGACCGCCGCTTGATCGTCGAAGCACATCGCGATCGCTTGGGGGTCGAGCCGATCTGCAAGGCCTTGCAGGTTGCCCCGTCGGCGTACTGGCGCGAGGCGGCACGGCGGCGCGATCCGGCGCTGTGCCCGCCCAGGCGCCGAAGCGACGCGGCGCTGCTGCCCGAGATCGAGCGAGTGTGGAACGCCAAACTACTGGCGTGAACAACGCGCCGCGACAGCTGTTCACAAGGCGGCGGCACTGCAGGCGGTTGAACCATGAGTACATGGGCTCAACCGGGGCGCCTCCGGTGGCCTGGCAGGGGCCTGGGATTGAAGACGTTCAAACCGCAGCCAATCCACTTATCTCAGGCCGCTGCGTGTTCAGACGAGCGGAGCCGGCTCTCCAACCGGCCTCCATGAAAGCCGGGGTGGTTCATAGTGAATGTAATCAAGCGGCGACAGCCCTGCTGCATGATCCGACGCGCACCAAGTTCTCCACTCGCCGAGAACTGAAGTGGTAAGCGATCCCGGATCGCGCTGCTCAGGTCCAGCGACCGAAGTGCAACTGCTGCTGCACGGCTGGATCATGCAGATGCAGCCGCAGTCCCAGCTTGGCCAGTTGAGGTCCCCCGCGCTCAAGAATCTCCTGTACCTGCGGCAAGAAGGACGCCTCCTCGTAGCGAGCGTGCGCCTTGTACCGCTCTGACAGCTCCAGCAGCTTGGTCCGATCGAGTGATACAGACGTCTTCCCGTCCATGAGCGCGGTAAGGCTAGGTGTCACCTTGTCGATCAGCGCCTCGAGTTCGCGGTGTTCGGCTGTCAACCGCTTTGCCGCAGCATCGATTCCATCACGCTCGGCGCCCGGGTGCGCTTCGGCCAACGCTGCGGTAAAGAGCAACTGCTCTTCTTCTCGATGATGGCGTCGCACAACGTTTTCGAAGAACGCCAGGATGTCTGCCGCCTGCCTCCGCGCAGAATCTTCCGGCGGGCCTGGCCGCGCTAGCCGTTCAAGGATCTGCAACTGCTTAACAATGCCCGCATGGCAGTCCACAAAGGTGTGGAGTGAGGGGCTCGCGTCGTCGCTGCTCATGGTGTCATGCCTTGTACGTGTCGTTTCACAACAGGGTCGTCACATGGCTCTGGCTGAAGAGGTGCTCATGCAGAACATTCCGAGACTTGGCCCTCGTCGCGAACTGGCAGATGCCTGCGTCATCAGAGGTTGATGTGTTCGCTGACCAGACGTTCTGGCGACTGCTTGGCTGCGCCGACAAACCAGTGTTACCACTGGCTTGTGTCACCTATAGAGGCCTCTACAGCTGGGGTCGTCCGACCTACTCAAGACCCAGGGAACGCCAGTCCGTGCTCTTGGGCACGATCTGCTGATACGACCTGACCTTTGGCGTCACTCGTTGCGAGCCGGTGCCGATCGCTGGCGCGCCGGCCAGGAAGTCCTTGGCCGCCTTGGACATCTGCCGGCGGAATTCGACGATGGCCACGTCGCTCGCACCCAGTACGTCCTTGTCGCGGTCTGCCAGCGGACCCATCGTTACCCACATGGCAATGTCCTGGTTCGGAATGCCCTGGATTCCGGTGAAGCTGCCGGCCTTCATGGCCTGGCGGTCCTGCCAGAAATGATTGTCTGTGTTGCGGCGCATCTTGTAGCCTTCGTCCAGGTCAATGCCAGGCTGCGCGCCGAGGAACTTGCGCCAAGTCGCGGTATCCGGGAGGTTCTCGGGCGTGTCAGACCAGCCGATGAAGTGAAACGCCGTGTGCGTGTCATCCACAGGCACATTCACGTTGGCCACGTTGTAGGAATCGTTGGGCGGGATGAGCACGGTGATGGGTGCCACGAAGACCGTCACGCGCACATAGGCGTTCGAGTCGGCGCCGGAGATAGGACGGCGCAACGCCGCGTAGCGGAAGCCGAATTCGGTGGTCTGGCACTGCAATCGTGGGGCCTTGTCGGTCGATGGGCGCAGCCAGTTGACGGACGTCGCCTTGGCACTATCCACGCGGGCGGGCACCATGTCCGAACTGTGCAGGCTCGAGCTGTGCGCGGAGTCGATGGCACCCTCCAGAATCTGAGCCCAGTTGCAGGGGATGATGATCTTGGCGATGCTGACCTTGGTAGTCGCCGTAGGCGCCCACGGTGGCGGCTGGAACTCAGGCTGCTCTTCTTGCGGGCCCATGTATGTCCAGACGACACCTGCCCACTCGAGGGTGGGGTAGGCCTTGTGCTTGACCTTGTGCTTCAACTCACTTGCCGCCGGCTCCGAAGCCATGTCGACGACGTTGCCTGCTGTGTCCATCTTCCAGCCGTGGTAGAGGCAACGCAGCCCGCCCTCCTCGTTGCGGCCATAGACGAGTGACGCGCGCCGGTGCGGGCATTGTTCGTCAATCAGGCCGACTTTTCCGTTGCTATCCCGGAATGCAACGAGGTTCTCGCCCAGCAGCCTGACCCTGACCGGCGTGCCGTCGCACTCCTGGACTTCTTCGGACAGGCAGGCGGGGATCCAGTGGCGGCGGACGATCTGTCCCATTGGCGCGTCGCCTTCCACTCTGCACATGAGGTCGTTCTCTTCCTTCGTCAGCACGGCGTTCCCCTTGTTGAACTGAGTTGGTGCCGCCATCTCCATAAAAAGCTTAGGCGACTAAACAAACGATAGTGGCCAAGCAGTGGGCCGTCAAGACATCGGGCGCGTCCGACATCACACCGAGGCATGCGCTTGCCCCTTCCTTGATGCACATCAAGCAGCGCGGGTTTGTCCGAATCGACCAGGGGCGGCGCCGCCGGCCCCGGAAGGCGGGCTCGATTGGTCCGGTATCGAGCTGTGCAGCGGTTTAGTGAAGACGGAATGAAACGCCTCGTGCTCCATGGCAGGACGCCCCGGCACCGGCAGAGTCGTCAACGGCAGACGCATCTGACGGCACGCCTCGTCCCCGAACGGCCACGGGGAGTCTGCGCAACACAAGCCGTGGGTGCGCACGCTGATGTGTAGAGAGAGTGGGGGGGGCAACCACGACCGACGCGCGGAACCGGTTCGCGGTTTCCCTTAGGTCAGGCACAAGGGTCGGTTGAGGAGCCTGGGTGAGCTATCGCGGAAGCGGGGGCCTTGCCGCAAACGTTTCACAAACGCAACGCATGGTTTCGCGGTGTGTCTTCGCGGGTAAATACGCGTACGGACGCCACCCCCTGATCCTACAATGATTAGGGCCCTAAGCCGAAGCTTAGCGACCTAACGTGCGATGCACTTGCGCCCCTGTGCTCAGGGGCGGAGTTGTGCACGCCCCATTCCCTATAGGAGACAGTCATGGATCGACTCGAGAAGTGCGGAGGTCGTCGCAGTGGTACGCGGACAACTCTGACTCGTTGTGCTGGCGGTGCCGCGGCCGTGCTGCTGGCGCTAGCTGCCTCGCAGGCTGCATTCGCCGTGCAAGGCGGCAAGCCTTCCGAACCCAAGCCTCCGACCAAGCTGGTCAAGCCCGTCCCTCCGCCGCCTCAACCCACGACGACGGACTGCACGCAGCTGACCTACGTCGAGCAGCTCGGTACGCTCCCGGACGGCACACCGTGGGGCATGAGGAAGCCCAGCAACTGGAATGGCGTGCTGATTAACGATCTCGACTTCATCCCGGCGCTGAACAACCCGCGTACGTGCTACTGGTTGAGCAAGGGCTACGCCGTGTCGGGTACCAACCGTCACCCGCAACGCGCGTTCCAGTACGACCCGGCCCAGGAAACCACCAACCTGATGACCGTGATCGACAACTTCGCGACGGCGCACGGGCAGCCAAATCGCATCGTCGAGTACGGCCACTCCGGTGGCGGCTTCGTCGCGCTGGGGATCGCGGAGAACTACTCCAACCGCATCGATGGCGTGGTCGCGGGCTGTGCCCACGAGCAGGTGCCGCTGATGAACACCATGTACGACGGGTGGTTCGTACTGCAGTCGCTGATCGCGCCGCACCTCCAGATCGCGAACTTCACCGACCTGGCGGCCATCCCGGCCCTTGGCCAGGCTTGGCGCGCGGCTCTCACGGAGGCGCAGGCCACGCCGGCGGGACGTGCGCGCATCGCGTTGGCCGTCGCGATCGGGCAGTGGCCGGCGTGGACGAGCCTGACCAAGCCGCCCCCTAACGAGCGCGATGTCGTTGCGCTGCAGGAGGCGATGTTCGACACTGCGATCACCGTCGCGGCGCAGCCGGGCGGTCAGTCCCGGTTCATGTCGGAGCACGCTGGTGGCGTGCCGCCAGCGATGCCACGGCAGCTGTCGTGGAACAACACCGTCGACTACGAGCGACTGTTCCACCGTGCCGACAAGAACTACGCCCGAGCCGTGCGCGCGCTCTACAAGGCGGCCGGGGTCGATCTCCAGACCGAACTGGCCGCGCTGAACTCCAAGCCGCGGATCAGTGCGGATCCGGCCGCCATTGCGTTCTGGGCCGCCCCGGGCCGGACTGTCCATGGCACGCCCAAGATCCCCGTGCTGCGCTTCCACACGACGGGTGATCACGCCGTGCCGCCGCAGATCATGGACGGCTACGAGCAGAAGATGCGCCAGAACCACGGTGACAAGCGCCTGTACCGCACGGTGGTCGTGGAGGCGGGTGGCCACTGCACGTTCAGTGCGTCGGAAAGTGCTGCCGCCATCGAAACGCTCCTCAAGCGTGTCGAAACCGGCCGCTGGCCTGACACGCAACCTCGGGACATGAACAAGCTGGCGAACAAACTGCTGCCCGAGATCCCGGCGCGCTTCGTCGACTACGACATGGTGAAGTACAACCGGCCTCACAACGCGCCGGCGAGCTACAACGACTAGTGCGCCGATTCTGGACCGGGCATAAGGGTCCCGGTCCAAGCCCGGGACGCGGCGCCTGCGCGGCGGCGCGTCCCGGGCTGTCTTGTGGAAAGAACATGGATAGCGCAAGGAACGACGAGGAACTGTTTGCCACGCGCGGGTTCGGCCGGCCCGTGGGCTTCGGCGAGCGCAGCGCGCTCCTGGTCATCGACCTGATCGCTGCCTTCACGCAGCCGAGCATGCCGCTAGGCGCCGAACTGAGCGCCGAAGTCGAGCAGAGCAATCGGCTGATCGATGCCTTTCACGAGGCCGGGCTGCCAGTGGTGTTCACGACCACGGCCTACAACGACCTGTCGGAGGCTGGTGTCTGGGCGCTCAAGCAAGCCGGCCTTTCGTCGCTCACGGCGGACGGCCCAGGCGTCGTGCTCGACGCACGCCTAAGGCGATCCCGCTCTGACGCCTTGCTGGTGAAGAAATACGCCTCGGCTTTCTTCGGGACGGACCTGGTAACGCGCCTGATCTCCGTGCGCGTGGACACGGTCGTCATCGCGGGGTGCACCACCAGTGGATGCGTTCGAGCTACTGCGGTGGATGCTCTGCAGTACGGTTTCAGGGCGATCGTTGCGAAAGAGGCCGTCGGAGACCGGTCAAGCGCGGCCCATGCACAGTCGCTGTTCGATCTTCAAGCGAAATATGGGGACGTCGTTGGGGTGTCTGCCATCTGTGAGAAGGTGATCCGTCAGGGCGGCCCGGCAGGGCGAGGGGTGGCGAACTGATGGACGTCCTGGGCTATCGCAGCAAGCTGGCCATCGTCGCGCCTTCCACCAATACGGTGGTGCAGCCGGAAATGGACGAGATGCGGCCTCGCGGCGTTACGAACCACATCGGGCGCATCCTCCTGCACGACGTCAAGGTGAGCGGTGACGAGGACTTCGCTGGCCTGATGGTGACGATCCGCGGCGCGCTCGACGAGGCCATCGCGAGCGTCATGACGGCGCGGCCGGACAGGGTCGTGCTGGGCATCTCCTCCGAGGCCTTCTGGGATGGCGTCGATGGAAGCCGCAAGCTCGAGGACGACATGCTGCGGCTGACCGGCGGAGTGCCGGTCACGATGGCGTCCACTGCCGTGGTCGATGCCATGAAGCGCTACGGCGTGAGGCGCGTTTCGATCGTCACGCCCTACATGCCGGTAGGAGACGAACAGGTGCGTCGCTACTTCACGGAGGCCGGGCTGAGCGTCGTAAAGGTCAAAGGCCTTCGGTGCGAAAGTCCCACGCAGATCGCGCACGTTCCCCCCTCGGTGCTCCGCGACTGCGTCACGGAGCTGGCGCGGACCGACTGCGATGCAATCCTGCAGGTGGGGACCAACTTGCCGTTCGCCAAGCTGGCAGGAGAGGCGGAGTTCTGGTTCAACAAGCCCGTGCTGGCCATCAACACTGTGATCTACTGGAGCGCATTGCGATCGAGCGGCATCAACGACTCGATCGCAGGCTTCGGCTCATTGTTGGAACGTCACTGACACGGCCACAGTGGCTATCCGACATGCTGCGGCAGCGTGTCGAGCACGGCATCAGGTTGACGCGAAGTTCAAGATTGTTCGATCGCGCATCGCGAACTAGCATGTTTGGCTGCACTTGCGGTGCGATGCATCGCAAGCGGCGCCGAGAGACGGACTAACAAGGGAGAGCTTCGGAATTGAGTCAAGCACAGAGCGGGCCGGCGGGTGAACGCGTGAGTCTGAAAGTCGCGATCGTCTCCAAGACGTTTTTCTATGTGCCGTTGTGGTCGGCGATGACTCGTGGCATGTTCGAACGCGCTGGCCTAGACGTTGAGCTGTCCATGCTCGGCAATGCCTCGCAGGCCGAACCGCTGCTCACCGGAACGCTCCACATATGCATCGCCACGCCGGAGGCGGCGATGCAGAACGCTGCCCATGGCGGCCCTCTGCGGGTCGTCGCTGGCAACACGGGTCGGCTGAGCCACTCGCTAATCTCGCGCCTACCGTTTCCTACTGTCGATTCCCTGCGCGGTTCCCGCATCGGCATCCTGAACCGGGTTGAAGGCAGCTTCTTCCAACTACAGGCGATGCTGGCTCACCATGGGCTGAACTATCCGGCTGACTACGAGGTGATCGAGACCGGCGGCGTTCCTCCAAGGCATCAGGCGCTGCTCGATGGCCGGATCGACGCAGGGCTGCAGTCGATCCCGTGGAACTATGTCGCGGAAGAGGCGGGGCTGCACAACCTCGGCGACATCACTGGATACGTGCCGGATTGGCAGTTCGTCTCGGTGAACGTGAACGGCGAGTGGGCCCGGGCCAACCACCAGACCTTGACGCGGTTCCTGCGGGTGCTGCTCGAGGCGACGGAGTGGGTCCATACCCACAGAGATGAGGCTGTCGAGATCGCGGTTCGCGAACTGCCAGCAAGGCAGGACCACGCGCAGCGGGCATGGGACTACTACATCGGGACCGACGCCCTGACCCGGGACATGTCCATCAATCGCAAGGGGCTGGAGATGGTCCTGGCCACGCAACGCCAGGCGGGCCTGCTGAGCGCCGAAGCTCCTCAACGCCTCGATGCCTACGTCGACGACACGTGGTTGGATGCGGCGCGACGAACCGCCGGTGCGAGCGCGTAGCTTCCAGTGAAGGTCGCCGTCAACATCGCTGACCTGGAGCGCCAGGCCCGCAGTCGCCTGCCCAGGGTGGTCTATGACTACCTGGCCGGAGGCGCCGAGGATGAGAGGACTCTGAAGGAGAACCGCGAGGCTTTCGGACGGTGGCACCTGCGCGCGAGAGTGCTGCGCGGGTATGGTGCGCCGGACCTTTCGACGACGCTGTTCGGTCAGAAGATGGGCTTGCCGATTCTGATCGGTCCCACAGGACTCAACGGCCTGCACTGGCGCGGTGCCGACGTGGCATTGGCGCGTGCGGCCGCGAGCCTGGACGCTGTCTTTGCGCTTTCGACTGCGTCCAACGAGTCCCTGGAAGCGGTTGCGAGATCCACGCCTGGTCCCAAGTGGTACCAGCTGTACCCATGGGGCGATCGATCGGTCTGTCAGCGGCTCATCGAAAGAGCCAAGAGCGCGGGCTATGGCGCCCTGGTCGTGACCGTGGATTCTCTGATCGGCGGCAAGCGTGAGCGGGACCTTCGCAACAATTTCTCGCACGAGCTGCGCGTTTCTCCACGCCTGGTCGTCGAAGGACTCCTGCATCCCCACTGGCTCCTACACACGTGGCTGCGAGGCGGCGGCATGCCTCGGTTCGAGAACGTCGCCGAGTTCGTCGGCGCCGGCGCGACGGCCGCCGACCTGGCGGAGTTCACGCGTTCCCAGCGAAACACGGGGCTGTCTTGGGATGACATCGCCTGGATGAAGTCCCAATGGGGCGACGGACCCGTGCTGGTCAAGGGCCTTGCATGCGTCGAGGACGTCGAGCCGGCACGCCGCGCGGGCGTCGACGGACTGGTCGTGTCCAACCACGGCGGCCGGCAGGTGGATGGGGTGCCGGGCACGCTCGACCTGCTGCCGGAGATCGTTTCCGCCGCGGGTCCAGAGATGCCCGTGCTGCTGGACGGCGGCATCCGGCGAGGCTCCGACGTGATCAAGGCCCTCGCGCTGGGTGCACGGGCCGTCCTCGTGGGGCGGGCAACCCTGTTCGGCGTCGCCGCGTCGGGTCAGGAGGGTGCCACCCTTGCCTTGACGATTCTTCGCGACGAGTTGCGAAGGACGCTGGCCATGGTGGGCGTACCCAGCGTGGCCACCATCAGCCGCGATGTATTGCGACCCGCTCCCCTCAGCTAGCGACGGGAGCGAAAGGCGTCAGTCGAGACGAATGCCGAGCTCCTTGATCAGCGGCGTGTAGCGGGCTGTCTCGGCGCGAACGACACCGAGGAACGCATCGGTCGGTGCACCGATCGACTCGAGCCCCAGCGGCAACAGCTGGTCACGCACCTCCGGCATGGCCATGACGGCCTGCACGTCAGTCTGAATCTTGTGCACGATGGGTTCCGGCGTTCCCGCCGGTGCAGACAGGCCCAGCCAGACACGCACTTCGAAGTCACGCAGGCCCAGTTCGTGAAGGGTCGGCACATCGGGCAGCGCCGCGGACCGTTGAAGTCCTGTCGTGGCCAACGCGCGGAAGCGGCCCGACTTGATGTGGGGCACGTTGGGCGCAATGCCGTCGAAGCTGACGGGGATCTCCCCGGAGAGCATGGCCTTCACGACGTCGGCGCTTCCCTTGTACGGCACGTAGTTGAGCTTTACGCTGGCGGCTCTGTTGAACATCTCGCCTGCCAACTGCGTCGAGATGGTTCCCGAGCCGTAGTCGATCTTGCCCGGTTGTGCCTTGGCGAGTGCAACGAGCTCTGGGACAGACTTCGCCGGTGTCCGATCGTTGGCCAGGAGTACCAGGGACTGGGTGGCCAGCAGGCTGATGTGCGTGAAGTCCTTGAGCGGCTGGTACGGCAGTTTGCTGAAAAGCGCCGGATTCATCGTCAAGGTCGAGTCGATCGGCATGAAGAGTGTGAGCCCGTCCGGTCGTGCCCTTGCCGCTTCCACGGCCCCGATGACCGTCGAGCCGCCGGGTTTGTTGTCGACAATCACCTGCTGCTTCCAACGGTCCGTCAGCTTCAGCGCAATCACGCGCCCGAGCACATCCGAGGGGCCACCGGCCGGGAAGGGAACGATGAGTCGCACGGGACCGGATGGATATGCGCTCGTCTGAGCGAAGGACGGCAGGGCGGTTGCCGCAAGGCCCAGCAGCATGGTGCGTCGCACGGACGAGGCCGGTGCAGTCATCAGTCGTCTCCTCTGTTTCTGAAGTTCGAGCTGATCCTATGCATCGCGTAACGGATGATCAATCTTGAACTCACGTTCAATCTAAGGCCGGTTGCACACCCGCTAGGGGCTTTCCCTTCCCGATCGGTGCTCGTCTGGCGAGGGACCTCGCGCACGCCGCTTGATTGAGAAATCAAGATTGATCTGCGACCCGAAGCATTCGTAGAGTCGCCCTGACTTTGGATCGCAGGCGGTTCCATCGACGGATATGCCCCTTGGTGCGATCCAAAGACGAGGTTGGTCGGGAGGTTGGTGTCACCCAACAGTCACGGCGGTTCCCCCAGTTCCCCCGACCGCAGTGCGGTGCGCGCCAGCCGCCGTTCCTCTGCGCCAGCAGCAACGGATTCAAGGAGACAGAAATGAACAAGCATGGAGTCGTTGGAGCCGCGATCATCGCGGCGCTACTGTCGGTGGCGACCGTCCCGGCGATGGCACAAGGCGAAGCCAAGCCACTACGCCTGGTGGTCCCGTTTGCGCCTGGCGGCGCTGGCGACGTGGTTGCGCGGGCAATCGCGCCGGGGTTGTCGGAGCGCTTGCAACGACCCGTCATCGTTGAGAACAAGCCGGGCGGAAGTACGGTCGTTGCGGCCGACTATGTGGCTAAGTCCCCACCCGATGGCAACACCTTGCTCCTGACGACGGAGGCGACACTGGCGATCACGCCGGCACTTGTGGCAAAGCTTCCCTACGACCCGGTCAAGGACTTCGTGCCAGTCACCATGGTGGTGAACATGCCACTCGTTCTCGTGGCGGGGCCGAAGAACGACATCTCAACCGTGGAGCAGGTGGTGGCGCGCGCCAAGATGTCTCCGGGAGAACTGAGCTATGCATCGGTTGGCGGCGGAAGCCCGCAACAGCTGGCCATGGTGCTGTTCAACCGGATGTCCAACACCTCGATGAATCACATTCCATACAAGGGAGGTTCGCCTGCCGTGACCGACCTCGTGGGCGGCCAAGTGGACTTCTTCTTCGCCGCAATCGGAACGGCCGCTCCACACCTCGCGTCCGGGAAGATCCGGGCCATCGGACTGACCGGTACCCAACGGCACCCTGCCTTGCCTCAGGTGCCCACGATCGCTGAGGCCGGATTGCCCGGGTACGAGACGAGCGTCTGGCTGGGATTGCTGGGCCCCGCCGGCATGCCGTCGGCTCAGGTCGATCGGATCCAAGCCGAAGTGGCGCGTCTCGTGCACCAGCCGGCCTACAAGGACCGGTGGATGGCCCTCGGCGCGGATGCCGTCGGAAACTCGCCTGCTGCCTTTGCGGAAATCATCCGAAAGGACGCGGAGCGTTGGGGCAAGGTCATCAAGGAAGCGCAGATCAAGGCCGACTGAGGATCAATGAAATGAGCAACGCCAAGAACTGTTCGGACGCGGAATGGCAGGCACGCGTCGATCTGGCAGCGACCTATCGGTTGTGCGTTCACTACGGTTGGGACAATCTGATCTACAACCACATCGCGTTGCGGGTGCCTGGCGAACCCGGCAACTTCCTGTTCAAGCGGCACAAGCTGATGTTCGACGAGGTCTGCGCGTCGAACCTGGTGAAGATCGGGCTGAACGGCCGGCCACTGGATGAAGGCGACGACGTCAATGCCGCGGGCTTCACCATCCACACTGCCATCCTGAAGGCGCGGTCCGACCTGAACTGCACGCTGCACGTGCATGGAAAGGCGGGCATGGCGATGTCGGCGCACCGGGACGGCCTGCTGTCGATGACCCAGGGCGCGATGCGCTTTCACAATCGCCTGTCCTATCACGACTACGAGGGCATCGCGACCGATCTCGACGAGTCGGCCCGGCTCGCTCGAGACCTCGGCGGCATGCATAAGGCGATGATCCTGCGCAACCACGGGCTGCTGACCTGCGGCGAGACAGTCAGCCATGCGCTCACGCTGATGAGGTACCTGATGGGCGCGTGCGAGACTCAGCTCATGCTCCAGGCGACGGGCTGCGAGATCACGATCCCGCCCGATGATGTCTGCGAGCACGCGGCGCGCCAGTGGGAGCATCACGATGCGCACGGCGGGAAGGACGACTGGCCGGCCTACCTCCGGATCGCAGATCGACTTGATCCCTCGTACCGGACATGACGGATGCCGCGCGCCGGCGCACGCAGGCCCGGCTGACCGTCGGGATCGTTTCGCGCACGTTCTATTACGTGCCGCTCTGGAGTGCGATGAGGCAGCGGCGCTTCTCCGCCGCCGGTTTGCAGGTCAGAGTCGAAATCCTCGGTCACGACGATCCCGTCGAGGCTATGCGGGCCGGCCGATGCGACATTGCCATCTCGCCGCCCGACTCAGTCCTGCGCGACGTGGACAGTGGAGGTGCTTCGGTGATCCTCGCCGGGAACGCCGACAGGCTCAGTCATCGCCTAGTTTCCCAGCCCGAGTTCGACAGCGTGGAAGCACTTCGAGGCCGCCGCATCGGTGTGCTGTCCCGGACGGAGGGCAGCTTCTTCCACTTCCAGCTTCTGGCCGAGGCGCATGGTCTTCGGTTCCCGGAGGAGTTTGAGGTCGTGGAGACGGGAGGTGCTCCGCTGCGCCACCGCTTGCTCCTCGACCGGCAGATCGACGCCGGTCTGCAATCCTTTCCCTGGGTCTATCTCGAAGAGGCGGCCGGCCTGCGCAAGCTGTGCGACGTCAGCGACTTTGTCCCTGTCTGGCAGTTCAACACGGTCAACGCCGAACGCCGATGGGCGCAGCAGCATGCTGACTTGACCGCGGCTTTCCTCGAGGTGCTCGGAGAGGCATCGGAGGACTTCTATGTCGAGCCCGACGCGATGTCCGACATCGCCGCGCAGGAGATGGGTGTACCGCATGCGCAGGCGTTGCGCGCCTGGCACGACCTCGTCGGTGGACGCTGCATCACAAGGGACCTGGCGGTGAACCTCGATGGATTGCAGCGTGTACACGCCAGTCTGGCGCGCGCAGGACTCGCGTTGCCGGGCGTGGCTGACATGTCGCGCTACCTGATGTTTCCGTAGTTGCGCGCTCGACGCGCTGGTCCATTCGCTAAGGGTGCCGCGCTGGAGTCGGCCACCGTCTCGAACGTTGACTCGCTGTTCAAGATTGATCAAGCCGACGGCGCCGCGTATCGTTCACTTTGAGGCGCGCCCCTGCCGAGCGCCCGCGTGATCCAGGAGACAGCTTTGACCTTTCGCCTCGGCGTGGACATCGGAGGAACGTTCACGGACCTGTCGTTGCTCGACGACAGCTCCGGTGCGGTTCACACGCACAAGGTGCCCAGCACCCCCAAGTCGCCTTCGGATGCGGTTGCGGTGGGCGTTCAGCAGTTGGTGGAAAGGCTTGGCGCCACAGCCGCGGACGTTGCCAGCTTCGTGCACGGTACGACGATCGGCCTCAATGCAGTGCTCGAGCGTCGGGGCGCCAAGGTGGCCCTGGTCGTGGCAGGGGGAAATCGAGACTTGCTCGAGCTGGCCCGATTGCAGAAACCCAACCAGTTCGATCTCCGTTCAGCAGTCCCCGAGCCACTGGTGCCCAGGCGCCGCGTCGTGGAGCTGCCTGTAAGGATCGACCGCAACGGGCGGGTCATCGCTGCCGCAAGTGCAGGCGACCTCCACCGATGCGCCGAGGCGATCCAGCGGATGGACGTCGAGTCCGTTGCTGTGTGTCTCCTCAACGCATACGCCAACCCGGGTCACGAGCAAGCGGTGCGAGACGCGCTCGCGAAGTTGCTTCCCGGAACACTCGTGTCCTGTTCGACTGAGCTTTGGCCCGAGACGCGGGAATATGAAAGGGGCGTGGTCGCCGCACTGAACGCCTACGTTCAGCCCATCATGAGTCGCTACGTCAGCGCGCTTAAGACCGACGCGGCTCGCATCGGACTGAAGACCAAGCTGTATCTGACGCGCTCGAATGGCGGAGTGATGAGCGCGGAGAGCGCAGCGCACGTGCCAGTGCACACGCTCCTGTCGGGCCCCGCCGCGGGTGTCGTGGGGGCCACGTTCGTTGCCCGTGCTGCGGGCGTGCTCGAGGCGGTGACCTGTGACATCGGCGGGACCAGCGCGGACGTGTCTATCATCCGCGACGGCGAGCCTGTCCATTCGATGGATGCAGGCATCGGCGACTTCCCGATCGTCATGCCGGCCGTCGACGTCTTTGCGGTGGGTGCCGGGGGCGGCTCGATCGCGCGGTTCGATGCCCTGGGCCTGCTCAAGCTCGGCCCGCAGAGCGCCGGTGCCGTGCCTGGTCCGGCTTCCTACGGCAAGGGCGGAACGCAGCCCACCACGACAGACGCCTACCTCGTATGCGGCTTTCTGGATCCGGACCGCTTCCTCGGCGGCACGATGAAGCTTCGGCGCGATCTGGCCGAGCAGGCGCTCAAGCCCGTGGCCACCAGGCTCGGCATGGACCTTCCTTCGGCGGCCGAAGCGGTCCTGGCTCTGGGGACGTCAAACATGTCGACATCGCTGCTGCCCATGCTGACCAAGCGGGGCATCGATCCGCGAGACTACACCTTGATTCCCTATGGAGGCGCGGGGGCGACGCACGCCTGCCTCCTGGCCGAGGACCTGGGCATGACGCGCATACTGGTTCCGCCCTCGCCCGGCACCCTGTGCGCCCTGGGAGCGATGATCGCTGACCTCAAAGCCGACTACATTCGCAGCACCCGTCTTCGCCTGGCCGAGGTCACTGACGAGTTGCTGCGCGACACGTTCTCGGATCTTGAGCGCCAGGCGCGCGCGTGGCTCGATGGAGAACGTGCAGATGTCCAGAAGATCGACCTGGTCTTCAGCGCAGACATGCGCTACGTCGGACAGGCCTTCCACATCGAAGTGGCCTTGCCTGGGGGTGTCGACCGGCTCGGCGCAGACCGGTTGGCCCGCGAGTTCCAGGCCGCCTACGCTGCCCTGTACGGCGCGGCTCAGCCCAATGGAGTGATCGAGACGGTCAACATGCGTGCCCGCATCACCGGCAAGCGCGGCACGTTCCGGCTGCGAACCCTCGCGAAGGCGCCGCAAGCCAATCCGGACCCGGTCGGCCAGCGGCGGATCCGCTACGCAGGCGCGTTCCATGAAGCCAAGGTCTATCGCAGGGATGACCTACTGTCCGGGCACCGTCTCGAGGGTCCTGCGATCGTCGAGCAGTTCGACACGACGACAGTGGTGGCTCCAGGGTTCCGAGGTGAGGTGGATGACCTCGGCGTGTTGATGATTACCCGGATTCAATGATGAAGGCTCAAGACACGGGCGCGAACGCGCTCCTCACCAACCCGATCCTTCTCGAAGTCCTGATGCAGCGCTTCCGTGCTGTGGCCGAAGAGATGGGGTACGCGCTGCAACGCACCGGCTACACCGCGTTCGTCAACGAGACGGCCGATCTGGGCGTGGCGCTCGTGACCCCGAAAGGCGAGATCTTCGGCTACCCGGTCTCGATCGGCATCTCGATGTTCGCCAACCTGGCGTTCGGAGCAGTGATCGACTCCTTCGACAACTATCAGGACGGTGACGTCGTCTTCTACAACGACCCCTACACCACGGCCGGCGTCGCTTCCCACCTGCCAGACGTCAACATGCTGACGCCCATCTTCTGCGGCGGTCAGCTGGTGTGCTTCGCGTTCGCCTACGTGCACTCCACCGACGTCGGTGGCAACGTCCCGGGCAGCCTGTCTCCGACACACAGGGAGATCTTCCAGGAGGGGCTGCGGATTACTCCAGTGAAGCTCTACAAGGCCGGCGTGCGCAACGACGAGGTTCTGCTTCTGCTGCTGAACAACGTGCGGGTGCCCACCGATACCGAGGGCGACCTGATGGCCATGCGCACCGCGTTGACGGTGGCCGACCGACGCGTGCGGGAGCTCGTCGCGCGCTACGGGATCGAGACCTTCCGGGGCGCGATGAGCGACGCGCTGGACTACAGCGAGCGGCGCGCACGGCAGGTGATCAGGCGGATCACTCCTGGAACGTACCGCTTCTGCGACTATCTGGATGACGACGTGGGTTCGAAGCTCCCCATCCGCCTGTGCGCCACCGTCACGGTCGATGGCGATCGCCTGCACGTCGACTTCGACGGGACGGAAGTGCAGGTGCCGTCGGCGTTCAACGTGTTCAGCCTCGGGCGGCCCCACCCGTGGCTGATCTACAAGGTCATGTTTCTGATCCTGACGCTGGAGCCGGACATCCCCGTCAACGCGGGCTTGCTTCGTCCGGTGACGGTCTCGGTTCCGGAAGGAAGCATTCTGAACTGCCGCTTCCCTGCTGCAGTCGGTTTGCGGACGACGACTGGCGTTCGGGTCCAGGACGCGATTTTTGGGGCGCTCGCCCAGGCGGCGGACGACCTGGTGCCCGCTTGCGGCGCGGGGACCATCGCCCCGATCGTCTTTGCCGAACGCGACGCGCAGGGGCGCTTGGTCGTCAACGTGCTCGAACCAATGTCCGGGGGCACGGGCGGCCATGCGGGCGGCGATGGGCTGCATGCGCGCGACGTCGTGGACATCGCGAACCTGCGCAACAGTCCGCTGGAGGCGGTCGAAAGCAAGGCCTCCGTGCGCGTGCGTGGCTATGGGCTGCGGTGCGACTCGGGTGGGGCGGGTCTGTACCGCGGCGGGTGCGGAGCATTCCTTGAGTTCGAGGTGCTCGCGGCCGAGTGCAGCATCACGGCTCGCGGCATGGAGCGCCACAGGTTCCGCCCGTGGGGCCTGGCCGGGGGGCAGTGTGGTTCGGGGGGGCGCGTGACGTTGCGCCGGTCGGGCAAGTCCGAAGAGGCAGACATTGGCAAGATCGACCTCCTGCGACTGAATAGGGGAGACGTGCTGCGGGTCGAGATTGCCGGTGGTGGAGGTTGGGGAGATCCGCTGCTGCGCGAACCCCAGAGGGTGCTCGATGACGTGCTCGATGGCTTTGTGAGCGAGGCGGCCGCGCGGCGGTGCTATGGCGTCGTGATCCAAGACGGTGGCCTTGACCCGGTTGCCACGAAGCGCCTGCGCGGCGAGCTGACTGGAGCCCGTGCATCGACGGGGCTGTTTGCATTCGGCGAAGAGCGCCTGGCGTACGAGCGTGGCTGGACCGATGAGGTATGGAAGTGCTACTCGGAGACGCTCTACGCCATGCCAGCTTCCGTGCGAGGGGAGGCGCGCCAGCGCCTGTGGACCGCGCTGGAGGAGCAGCGGCTCGCCGGAAAACACTTGACCCCGGGTGCTGTCAACGAGGCTTGGCAACACGTGGGAGCACCGCTGGTCGCGACAGAGCCGGGCGCATGACCATGGTGCCTGACTACGGCGGCCGGGGTCGCCTGGGCTTGCTCATTCCGTCGGGCAATACGGCCGCCGAGGTTCAGTTTTCCGCGGCGCGCCCTCCTGGCATGGCGCTGCACTGGACGCGGCTGCCCCTGAAGGGGAGCACTGAGGCCGAGCTGCTGGCGATGGCTGAGGGTGCGGAGTCCGGCGCCAGGCTGCTGGCCGATGCGAACGTCGATCTGATTGCGTTCCATTGCACGGCCGTCAGCACATGGGTGCCCGAGCTGGAGGCACAACTGCTCGCAAGGATCGAGGCCTCCTCGGGGAAGGCAGCAATCGCGACGTCCCAAGCGCTGACGTCGGCGCTGCGCGTGCTGCACGCAAGGCGGATACTGATGCTGTCACCGTACGTGGATGCCATCGCGCAACGCGAAGCGACCTACTTCGAGCAACGCGGGCATTCGGTGGTCGGATCCCACAACCTGTGCATCGGCGATCCCCACGGGATGCTGGCAGTGACTCCCGATGCGTGGTCGGAACTGGCTGCGCGCCACGATCGAGACGATGTCGATGCCATCATGATCAGCTGCACGGCCACGCGCGCTTGGGAAGCGGTCGCCGGCATCGAAGCGGCGCTGCGCAAGCCGGTGTTGACCAGCAACTCGGCCATGCTCTGGCTGGCCGTTCGTCACCTTGGGCTCACCGAGCCGTTGCCCAGCTGCGGCACGATCGGTCATCGCCTGTCCAACGGAGAACGTTGTGCGTTGCAGGCTGATGTTGCTGCCTAGTCTGTGGGGAAAGCGCGTGGGGAAGGGCAGCCGATCAAGGTCGGATCGACCGGGCAGTGCGCCGACACGCGCCGGCGGAGCCGCATCGTACTGCCTCAGACACCCGATCCGCGTCAATCGAACTGACCATGGAACAGCTGTTACTCAAGGAATGCGCCGAGCGCCCGGGGCGCGAGAAGCAAACGAGGGCCACCATCGACTGGCGCGCCGTCGAGCGTGACTACCGATCTGGGGTCCTGTCGCTGAGGGCCTTGGCGGCGAAGCACGGATGCTCCCACTCCGCCATCGCGAACTTTGCTGGCGCGCATGGCTGGTCGCGAGATCCCACCTAGGTAGGTCGGGATAGTCCAGCTTCCCCGAGGGGACGTCAGTCCGAAATGCCGACGACGAAGCCGCTGTACGCGACGGAGCTCAAACAGCAGATGGTCGACCTGGTGCGCGCCGGGCCCACGCCGGCCGAGCTTGGGCGCGAGTTCAAGTGCAGCGCGCAAAGCATTTCGACCTGGGTGGCGCGCGATGCGGCCGATCAGCGCGCGTCACTGCGGCTCAGCTGCGCATCCACCGCGGTAAGGTCCCCTGGCTCGCTCGGGTGAGTTCGCGCCGGGCCTGGCGCAGCCGGACGGCGCCATAGCGTCGGTGCTGTCGACGTCGAAGGCGTCCTCATGGCGGTGATTGACTGGAGCGCGTTGATCGCAATGGCCAACGCTGGGGCATCAAAGAACATCTGCCGCATCCAATGCTCGTCTTGCTGCGCCGTTCGTCTCACAAGCCTGAGAACAGTTCCTGCACCACTGAGCGAAGCCAACGGTTGCCAGGGTCGTTGTTGTTCCGCTCGTGCCAGTACTGCTTGACATGGAAGCGCGCCGCGTCGAACGGGAGCGGAAGCATCTTCAGCCCGGGGCGCGGTTGCGTGTGGCGGATCACATAGCTCGGCATCGTGGCGATGAGATCGCTCGACCGGACCACATCGGGCACCACCATGAAGTGCGGCACGCGCAACGCGATGCGGCGCCGGATGCCTTCGCGTGTGAGGCACTGCTCGATGAGCGTGGCCGATGACGTGTTGTGACTTGCGGAGACGTATGTCGAGCCGCCCGGCTCGATCACCACGTGCGACTCGTCCACAAACTGTGCAGCCGAAAGGCGCTTGCGGATCCGAGGATGACCTTCGCGGACCAGGCAGACATAGTCGTCACTGAACAGGCGCTGCTGGTAGAACCCGGCCGACAGCCCGGGCAGGAAGCCAATGGCCAGATCGGCCTCGCCCGCGATAAAGGCGCTGACATAAGCCTCGCGGGGGCGGTTCAGTACGCGCAAGCTCACGCCGGGCGCGGCATGGCCGAGATGCTGCATCAGCCGCGGCAGGTAAACCAGTTCCCCGATGTCGCTGAGCAGCAGTTGGAATTGCCGCTGACCCACGTGCGGGTCGAACGCCGCCTCGCCTTCCAGCGCCGACCGCAGCAGGCGCAGCCCTTCCCGGACCGAGGGCGCGATGCGAACCGCATGGTCGGTAGGTTTCATGCCCGACGGCACGCGCACGAACAGCGGGTCGCCAGCCAGTCCGCGCAGCTTGGACAGCGCATGGCTCATCGCCGGCTGCGAGAGGCTTAGGCGAAAACCGGCACGCGTGAGATTGCCGTCTTCCATCAGCGCATCGAAGACGCGCAGCAGATTGAGGTCGGTCTTGCGTGCATCCATGGCGAGAATAGTCTAGATCACGCTCATCGATTGGCCTAATCCTTGTGGACGCTTAGATTCGCTCTTCCCAAGCACAGCAGCGATGCTGCAACAAGCAGGAGACAAGACATGGGTACCGAGCACAGGACCCTGCGTTCCGACATGGGCTGGTCCGACTCGACCCGCATCAGGATCCAGGGCCTAGACCTGATGGCCGACATCATGGGCAAGCTGGACCTCGGTCAATTCGCCTTCCTGGAGATTCAGGGTCGCCTGCCCAACGAAGCGGAATCGGCCGTCTTCAACGCAATGCTCTGCACGCTGGTCGAACACGGCATGACGCCGATGGCCATCGCCAGCCGTCTCACCTATCTAGGCGCGCCGGAGTCGCTGCAGGGCGCCGTGGCGGCCGGCCTGCTGGGCGTGGGAACCACCTTCGCCGGGACGGCCGAGGGCAGCGCCCGGCTCTTACACGAAGCCTTGTCCGGCGAAGCGGCCGACTTGCCCAACGACGAACTGCCCGCCCTGGCGACGCGGGTCGTGGCGCGACTGCGCGACGAGCGAAAGCCGATCCCCGGCCTCGGGCACAACCTGCACAAGCCGGTGGACCCGCGCGCGACGCGGCTGTTCGAAATCGCGGCCCAGCACGGCTTGCACGGGCGCTACGTGAAGCTGATGCAGCACGTCGCGGCCGCCGCGGAGCAGGCGCTGAACAAGCCCGGGCTGCTGCCCGTCAATGCCACCGGCGCGCTGGGCGCGCTGGCCTGCGAACTCGGAATTCCGTGGCGCCTTTGCCGTGGCCTTGCCGTGATGGGGCGCGCCATCGGCCTGGTGGGCCACATCGCTGAGGAACTGCGCAACCCGCTCGCGCGTGACATCTGGGAGCGCGTGGAGGAAGAGTCGTCCTCGCATGCGCTGCGCTGACAGGAGACGAACCTTGCAGGACTTCGGACTCACCGACGAGCAGCGCCTGATTCGGGACACCGTACGGACGCTGGCCCGCGAGCAGTTTGCGCCAGGTGCCGCGAAAGCCGACCGTGACCGCCGCCCGCCGGTGGAGAACCTCCGCGTCCTGGCCGAGCACGGGTACACGGGCCTGTTCATTCCTTCCGCCTACGGCGGCGCCGGGCTGGGGCTGATGGAGAACGTGCTGGTGGCCGAAGAACTGGCGCGCGCCTGCGCCAACACGGCCATGCTGTTTTCGTGCACCGACGGCGCCACGCCGCGGGCCCTGCACGGGCTGGGCTCGGCGGAGATCAAGCAGCGCTACCTTCCGCGCATTGTCCGCGCGGAGATGCTCACCGCGTGGAGCATGTCCGAAGCCAACGCGGGATCCGACGTCGGCCACGTGCAGTGCCGCGCGGTGCGCGAAGGCGACGAGATCGTCATCCGCGGCAGCAAGCTCTGGTGCACGGCAGCCCAGGTGGCCGACCTCTTCCTGGTGCTGGTGCGCCTGTCTGCTGAGCCTGGCATGCGCGGCGTGGGCGCGGTGCTGGTGGAACGCGGGACGCCGGGGCTCAGCGTCGGCAAGCACCTCGACCTGCTCGGTCTGCGCGGCACGGGCATGGCGGAGCTCGTCTTCGACGACTGCCGCATCCCGGCGTCGCAACTCTTCCTGGAAGCAGGCCGCATGCGCGAGTTGCTGGCCGTGCTGGATGCGGACCGCATCTCAGGCAACCCGACGGTCTGCCTGGGTGTCGCGCAGGCGTCCTTCGAGGCGATCGTGCGACACGTGCAGGAGCGCACCCAGTTCGGCAAGCCGCTGGCCGAGCAGCAGGGACTGCAGTGGAAGCTGGCCGACATGGCCATCGACATCGAGGCCGCGCGCGCGCTGCTGTACCGCGCTGCGCAGCGGGTCGACGCCGGGCAGGCCAGCATTGCCGACACGTCCATCACGAAGGCCTACGTCAACCAGATGGCCGTGCGCGTCACCAACGAGGCCATGCAGTTGGCCGGCGCCTACGGGCTGTCGGAAGAGTATCCCTACGAGCGTCACTTCCGCGACGTTCGCGGCATGTCCATCGGCTACGGCACCGTCGAGATCCACAAGAGCTCCATCGCGCGCGAGGTGCTGTCCGGCCGCTACACCGTCTGAGGTAACCATGAGCACACGCTACGAAACCATCGATGCCGGCGACGGCCGGAGCTTCCAGGGCTACGTCAGCGAGCCTGCCCGGCCCAACGGCCACGCCGTCATCCTGCTGCAGGAGATCTTCGGCGTGACCCGCCACGTGCGCGGCGTGGCGGACCGCTTCGCCGAGGACGGCTACCTCGCCGTCGCGCCGGACCTCTTCTGGCGCATGGCCCCGGGCGTCGAGCTGAGCCATTCGAAGGAAGACATCGACAAGGCGATGGGCTTCCTGAAGCGCTACACGGACGACGAAGGCCTGGCCGACATCCGGGCCACCGCCCGGCACCTTCGGCGGCGCGCGGGGTTCGCCGGCAAGGTCGCCGTCGCGGGCCTGTGCCTGGGCGGCAAGCTGGCCTATTTGGCCGCGACCTTGCCCGAGGTCGATGCGGCTGTGGCGTTCTACGGCGTCGGCATCGAGACCCGGCTCGATGTCGCCGCAGAGGTGCGCTGCCCGCTGCTGATGCACTTCGGTGCTCAGGACGCCTATGTCAGCGAGTCGGCCCGCGCGGCCATCGCCTTGTCCCTGGCTGCCGCGCGTCCGGAAATCCACGTCTACTCGGAAGCCGGCCACGGCTTCTACACGCGCGGGGCGGCGGCCGACATCGACACGGCGCGTCAGCGCACGAACGGCTTCCTGCAGCATGCACTGGGCGGCTGACACGGAGGACTCATGCACACGGATGCCCTGTCGTTCGATGCCGTCGTCGTGGGCGCACGCTGGCGAAGTCCGGGCCGCACCATGACCGAGGCCGAACTCGTGCAGTCGTGCATGAGCAGCGGTGACTGGCATCCCATTCACGCTGACGCCGAGTTTGCGGCGTCCACGCCGACCGGCCAGCGGATCTTCCAGGGTACCTGGGGCGTTCACATCGCGCTCGGCATGGCAACCATGTTCCCGCCGCTGGGTGACCAGGTGATCGGCGCGCTCGGACTGTCGGAATGGCGCTACGAAGCTCCCCTGCGCGTGGGCGACACGGTGCATGTGGAGGTCGAGATCGCGGGCAAGCGGCGCACCGGCATCGGTGAGCGTGGGATCGTGGAACGGCGACTCAGGCTGGTGCGCTACGACGGCACCTTGGTGCAGCACGGTGTCGCTAGCACCATGATGAGGGCGCCTCGTACGGCGGCAAGTGGAGGCTGCGCATGATCATCGGCGACTTCATCGAGCGCAACGCGCGCTTCAGCGGCGACAACCCTGCCCTGTGCTTCGAGGGCCGCTCGATCTCGCACCGTCAATTTGCGGACCGCGTGCGGCGCCTGGTGAACGCGCTGGCGTCACGGGGGAACGCGCGGCAGGCGCGCGTTGCAGTGCTGTCGCGCAACTGCCCCGAGTATCTGGAGGTCTACGGCGCGGCCGGCC